>JAABUN010000029.1_pt1 | contig 86563 bp, 69 predicted proteins | sample 5559311 | NCBI WGS metagenome assembly JAABUN01 (sample SAMN10711877, study PRJNA513370) | rock metagenome | isolation source: Antarctica rocks | place: Antarctica: Victoria Land, Siegfried Peak sud
CAGCGTCGGTTCGCCGACGAGGGTGAGCACGCAGCGGCCGTCGACGTGCTCCAGGCACGCGGGCTGGACCCGGCCGGGCTGGAGGACGACGGCCGCTTGCACGCCGAGCTGTTCGTGTCCCGGCCGGCTGCGGACGTCGAGCGGCAGCCGCTGGCCGAGCTGCTCGCCGGCGTCGTCCTGTCGGCCTCTAGAGCACCCTGAGCGTTATCGGCTTCGACGGCTCGCCCCGCTTCCTCGGCCGCGATCGGTCAGGCCGAGACGTCCTGGATTGCCTGGGCGATGTCGTCCGGCGGGTCGTCCCTGCACGACGTCGCCCGGGCGTTTAGGACCAGGGCGGGACGTCGGGCGCGGCGGGGCCGGCCGACGTCGATGCTCCGGCCGGTGATGCTGTCCGACACGATCTTGACGGAGTACGCGCGGGCCGCCGGCACCCACGACTGGGCTAGACGCGGACGCCCCGCAGGGCTGGACGGCGGCAGGAGCCGCGCTGCTGGTGCACGGCGCCGCCGGGCAGCTGCTGGAGACCCGCTCGCCTGGACGCCGACGACCCGCGGCGCACCCAGCTGTTCGCCTCCGACAGCGGCCGGGTCGCGGCGCAGCACGCGACGCTCGCCACGGCAGTCCTGACCCTGCTGGGCTGGACGGTGGCCGCAGTGGCCGCCGGCGCGGGCGGCGTGGCACCCAGTCAGCTGCCGCTGGTGATGACCCTGATCCCTGTGCTCGCACCCGTCCCGGTCGTCGCCGGACTGCTCAGTGCCTACAAGGGTCGCCCCCCGCTGCTCCTCGCGGTCAGCGGCGACGACCAAGGCCCGATGGCACTGATGGGCTGGTACCTCATCGGACCCCTCACCAGCCTGTGCCTGCTCAGCCCACTCGGGCTGCTGCCCGCGTCCTCTGGCACGCACGTCCTCGTTCTGACGGCGCTGATCACCGGCGTGGGCACGTCCGCAATGGGCCTGGGCGCGGTGGCGCGTCGTGCCCGACGCCTCGACGACCCGTAAGCAACCAACCGAAGAAGCTTCTCACTCACGGCGGTCCAACACCCAATCGTCCTCCGCGGGACGGTGTTCCGATGGTCGTTCGGCTACCGAATAAGATCATTGGATGGCCCGACCGCGCTGGCCGTGGCACCTCCGGGATCCCCTCTCACCCGTTCGGGAGGTGGGGCGCCCAGCCTGCCACGCCGATCACCTCCAGGTGACGGTGAAGGGGAGGAGGACAGGGCCGGTGGGACGGCTCGTAGCCGCCACCGTCCGCCGCCCGGCGGCCGGCCTGGAGCGGGTGCGCTGGGCGATGCTGCTCGCGGCGCTGGTGCTGGGGTTGTTCTCCGTCCTGCTCGGGCTCTATGAGGGCAGCCGCAGCGGTGCGGCGGGCGTCGTCGCGGTGCTGCTCTGGATGGGACTGCTGCTGCTCGGCTACCACCAGCCGCAGCGGCAGGGCGTTGCCTTCGACGTCGCCGAGCTGTGCCTGCTGGCCGTGTTCGCGAGCACCATCGGCATCGAGCAGGGCGTGGGCGTCTTCTACTGCGCCGTCTTCGTCCGGGCCGTGTACGCCGACCGCGTCCGGCTGACCGTGAGCGTCGTGGCCTACCTGGCCGCCATGCTCGTCGGCTTCGCGGTCCAGGGGGACCTGTCGTCCGCGGGGCAGCAGCTGCCCATGCACGCCTTCGGCCTGACCTTCACCGCCCTGCCGCTCTCGGTCGTCGTGGGCTCCCTGCTGACCTGGGGGCGCGAGCTCGTCAGCCAGCGGCAGCTGCTCGAGGCGGTGCTGGACAGCTTGGACGTGGCGGTCGTCGCCGCCGACGACCAGGGCCGCGAGGTGCTGGCCAACGCCGCGGCGCAGGCGGCCGGCTTGTCCGCCCCGCTGCTGCTCGTGGGCGAGGAGGGCGGGCGACGGGTGCGCACGAGCAGCGGAGCGGCGACGCTGCCCGCGGAGCAACTCCCCCTGCGCCGGGCGACGACCGGGCCGGTGCGCGACCAGGAGCTGAGCCTCGACCTGCCCGACGGCCGGGGCCGGGTCGACTACCTCGTTCATGCGCGGGCGACCCGGGCCGACGAGGACGCCGCGCCGATCGTCGTCGCCGCCCTGCACGACGTGACCGCCCGCCGCCGGGCCGAGGAGCGGCTGCAGCGCCAGGCGCTGCACGACGCCCTCACCGGGCTGCCCAACCGCCTGCTGCTGCGGGACCGGCTGCAGCACGCCCTGTCGCGGGTCACTCGGCGCGGCGCCCCGCCCGCGCTGCTGGTGCTCGACCTCGACGGATTCAAGGGCGTCAACGACAGCGCCGGACACGACGTCGGCGACCGGGTGCTGCTCACCATCGCTGACCGCCTCGGCCGCTGTCTGCGCCCGCAGGACACGCTGGCCCGACTCGGCGGCGACGAGTTCGCGGTGCTGCTCGAGGAGACCGGCGAGGGCGAGGCCGTCGACGTGGCGGGCAGACTCGTGGCCGCGGCGTCCGAGCCGGTCGACGTGGACAGGGTGTCCTTCTGCATCGGTGCCAGCGTGGGGGTGACCGCGCCCCGGGCCGCCGAGGTCCAGGCCGGGCTGGTGGACGACGGCGACCTGCTGCGCAACGCCGACCTCGCGATGTACGCCGCCAAGGCCGCTGGGAAGGGCCGGGTGGAGGTCTACGCGGCGCAGATGCACGAGAGCCTGCTCGCCCGCGTGACGTTGGAGCGGGACCTGCGTGCGGCGCTGGACAGGGACGAGCTGCGCCTGCACTACCAGCCGGTCGTGGCCCTGGGCAGCGGGGACACGACCGGGGTCGAGGCGCTGATCCGCTGGCAGTCGCCCACCCGCGGCCTGGTGATGCCCGGTGACTTCATCTCGGTGGCCGAGACCAGCGGGCTCGTCGTGCCGCTCGGTGCGTGGGTGCTGCGTACCGCCTGCGAGCAGGCCGCTGCCTGGCGACGCTCCGGCGACCCGGCGCTGGCCGACCTGCACGTCGCCGTGAACGTGTCGGTCGTGCAGCTCAACACCCCCGACCTCGCGCAGACCGTGCGCCAGGCGCTGGACGACAGCGGGCTGCCCCCCGACCGGCTGGTGCTCGAGATCACTGAGAGCGCGTTCAGCGACATCGAGAGCACCCTGCCCCGTCTGCACGCGCTGCGCGCGCTCGGGGTGCAGATGGCGATCGACGACTTCGGGACCGGCTACTCCTCGCTGACCCGGCTGCAGATGTTCCCGGTCGACACGGTCAAGATCGACCGCTCCTTCGTCAGCACGATCACCTCGGAGCGGACCGCTCCGCTGGTCACCGCGACGCTGGCCCTGGCGCGCGCGTTCGGGATGTCGACCGTGGCCGAGGGCGTGGAGGACCAAGTGCAGGAGGAGTACCTCCGCGAGCACGGCTGCGACCTGGCCCAGGGCTACCTGTTCAGCCGTCCGGTACCCGCGGCCGAGATCGTCCAGCGCCTGCAGCCGGCGCTGCCCCGGGTGGGGGCCGGCTCCTGAGCCGCGTCAGCGACCGCTCGCGACGCGGCGGGTACGGGCTCCGAGAGCCGACAAGGAGCGAGAGGCGCTACGCCGGATCGCAGCCGCCTCGGAAGGGAGGTCTTCGGCGTCATCCGCCCAGCCACCTCCATGCTCGAGGTCAACACTCTGATGGACCCAGCGCTGAGTTCGAGATCGAGGCCGACGCCGTCATTCCCTACCCGCGTGATGGTCTGGGACCTGCGGTTCCTGCTGTGGGGCTGCTCCTGGAACCGCCGCTTGGCAGCGGTGCCACCTCCCGTCCCAACGCGGCCGGCCGTCCGGTGACCGATCCCTGCTGGGACGTCGCCGCCAGGGTCCCAGCTGCCAGCGGCCTTCCGGGTCCAGGGAGGGCAGACGGCTCAAGCGCCGCCCGGTGATCGCCCGGCACTGCATAGCCATGCAGTCGGTGCACCTCGGGCCGGGGCAGCGCGGTCCGCCTCCCCAGTCAGTTTGGCACGTCACCGACGACAGGTCGCCCGGGTTCCTGCCCGGGCTGTGGACAGCCCCCGGGTCCGCCCCGGTCCGCCCGGCACAGTGCCACCATGAGGCGGAAGGAGGTGAGCCGATGGACGCCGCAGCGCTGGACCGCGCGGGCCCCTGGCACTTCGACGAGCTGGCCGAGCTGCCGGCGGACGACCGGCGCTACGAGGTCGTCGACGGGCTGCTCGTCGTGAGCCCGCCGCCCAGCCAGGTGCACCAGCTGCTCAGCAACCGGCTCCAGGACCAGCTGCGCCGGCAGGCGCCCGAGACGTGGGAGGTGGTGGTCGAGTTCGCCCTCCCGCTCGGCACCGACGGGCGGGTCCCGGACCTGTCGGTGATCCGGCGCCGTCCGCTGCCGCGCACAGCCGCGCACCCCTACCCGTACGGTCCGGAGCAGTTCGGCCTCGTCGTCGAGGTGGTGAGCCCGACCAGCCGCAAGACCGACCGGTTCGCCAAGCCGGGGGAGTACGCCGAGGCAGGCATCCCACTGCTGTGGCGGGTGGAGACCGACCCGGAGATCGTCGTGCTCGCCTTCCGGCTGCAGGGCGAGGCGTACGTGGGCGCCGGCGCGGTCCGGGACCGGGGCCGGCTCCCCGTGCCGTGGGGCGACGCGCAGGTCGACGTCGACCGGCTGAGGGGACCGTCCGGTTAGCCTGCGTCGATGACCGAGGCCACCGTCGACCGGCTGCGGCTGGAGGCCCTGCGCTACGCCGTCAACGACGAGGCGGCGCAGTACATCGCGGTGATGCGGGTGTTCACCGACGGCACCGCGGGCCTGCTGTCCGACCTGTCCGCCGCCGAGGTCGGCGACCGCCTGACCGGCTTCGAGCTGGACGTCGACACCGTCGACGCCAGGCTCTCCTACCTCGTCGAGCGCGGCAACCTCGCCCGCAGCCCTCGGGAGACCGAGGCTCGCAGCATCCGCGAGTACCTCACCACCCGCGCCCGCTACCAGCTCACCCAGCGGGGCGAGCTGGTCCACCGCCAGGTCGAGGAGCTGCTCGGGGCCACCGACGAGGTCCGCGAGGTCTCCACCGAGATGCTCGGCGGCATCCTCGCCGGACTGAGAAGGCTGGCCGCGTACGACGACCCACGCCTGGCGCAGGCCGACCCGGACGAGGTGGCCCGGGAGATCGCGACGGTCTTCGCACAGTTCGAGCGCCTGGTGACCAGCACCCGCGACTTCTACGCCAGCCTCGCCGCCGTGCTCAACCGCTACGACCTGGGCCGCGAGGACTTCCAGGCCTTCAAGGCGGCACTGCTGGACTACCTGCAGCGCTTCGTCGATGAGGTCGCCCGCGCCCTGCCGCAGATCGCCGCGCTGCTCGTCGAGCTCGGCCCACGCCGCGCCGCGCTGCTCGACCGGGCCGCCACCGGCGCCCGCCTCGTCGGCCTCGACGGCGCGCGGGCCCGGCGCAGCCTCGGTCTCGACGAGCAGGACTGGCAGGGCTTGCACACGTGGTTCCTCGGCGGCCCCGGGCGGCGCAGCGACGCCGACGAGGTCCGCGCGCTCGCGACGAGGGCCATGCGGGCGCTGCTGGTCAACCTGCGCCGCATCTCCACCTCCTCCGAGCGGGAGGTCAGCCGCTACGCCGACCTGCTGCGCCTTGCGACCTGGTTCGACGCGAGCGGACCGGACGACGCGCACGCCCTGTGGGCGGCGGCGTTCGGGCTCTACTCCTGCCGGCACCTGTCGTTCGTCGCCGACCCGGACGGCGACCCGCCGCCGGCCACCGGCTCCTGGTGGCGGGCGCCGGTCGCCGACGTCCCGGTCATGCTGCGCACCTCCGGCGAGCGCAAGGCAGCCGGCGCGACGGCCCGCCGGGAGGACTTCGCCGCCGCGAAGACCCGTCGGGTCGCCGAGCGGGAGCGCAGCCAGCGCGACCGGGACGCGGCCCTGCGCGAGCTGGCCGGGCAGAAGGGCGTACGCGCCCAGCTCGACCTGTCCGACGAGGCCCGCGCGGCCCTGCTCGAGCTGTACGCACGGGCGCTGTCCGGCGCGGGCGGCCCCCTGACCGGCCCCGCCCGCGCGGACGCCGAGCACGTCGCGCTGCTCGTCTCCCGCACCCCGGGTCGCTCGACCACGATCTGCAGCCCGGCCGGGGCGCTTCGGCTCGTCGACCTCACCCTGGAGCTGGCGTGACCCGCCCCGCGCCGGCCGAGGACACCAGCGCCACCGCCGAGCGGCGCACCGCTGCCCGGGCGCTACTGCGCTCGCCGCTGCTGACCGCCGACGGGCCGTACGCCGAGGAGTTCCTGCTCGTCCGCCGGCACCGCGAGGAGCTCGAACGGCTGTTCGCCGAGGGTCTGGGCTACCGGCTGCTGGTCGAGCCGAAGGCGGCCCGGTTGTTCAAGGCCGGCCTTGGCCGGGACGCCAGCCGGCCGCTGCGCAAGCGGCTCGCCCGCGGGCACGGCCGCCCGTTCGAGCCCCGCGCCTACGCCCTGCTCTGCCTCGTCCTCGCGGCCCTGACCCGGTGCGCTTCGCAGCTGCTCGTCGACGAGCTCGTCGCCGAGGTGCGCAGCGCCGCCGCCGACACCGACCTCGTCGTCGACCTCGACGCCCCGGGTGACCGGCGGGCGCTGGCCGCGGCGCTGCTGACGCTGCTCGACCTCGGCGTGCTCGTGGAGCGCGACGGCGACCTCGCCAGGTGGGCCGACGGCGCCGAGGCCACCAGCCTGCTCGACGTGCGGCGCGACCGGCTCCGGCTGCTCGTCGCGGCCAGCCTGACGGGCGCGCGCACCTCCGCCGACCTGCTGGAGGCCGCCGCGCTGCCGAGCGCCGCCGGCGGCGCCCGGGTGGCCGTCCGCCGGCGGCTGCTGGAGCAGCCGGTGCTCTCCACGTCCTACCTGAGCGAGGACCAGGTCGAGTGGTGGAGCCGCAACCGACACCGGGAGAGCGAGTGGTTCTCGGGCCGGTTCGGCCTCGAGCTGGAGCTGCGGGCCGAGGGCGCGCTCGCCGTGGACCCCGAGGACGAGCTGTCCGACGTCGTCTTCCCGGGCACCGGCTCCGCGCGGCACGCCGCCCTGCTGCTGCTCGAACATCTCGTACGCGACGTCTGCGAGCAGGTGCAGGTGCACGGGGAAGCGCAGCAGGCCGTGACCGCAGCGCAGGTCGACGCCGCGCTGACGCGGATCGTCGCCGACCACGGGCGCGGGCTGCGCAAGGCCTACGCCGACCCCGACGTGCTGCGCGCCGACGTCCTCGAAGTGCTGGGGCAGGTCGGGCTGCTGGTGCCCGCGGACGAGGGGGGCTTCCTGCTGCACGCTGCGGCGGCCCGTTACGCGGCGCAGACGTCGTACGCCGAGGGGTTGTTCTAGGTGCGGCTGCGGGCGGACCGGGACGCGGTCGTCGGCAACCCGCACCGGTTCCGGCTGGCGCGGGCGGGGGTGCTCAACGTCTGGCAGTACGACGAGCAGGTCTTCGACTTCGAGGACGGCCGGCTGTTGCTGCGCGGGGCCAACGGCGCCGGCAAGAGCAAGACGCTGGAGATGCTGCTGCCGTTCGTGCTCGACGGCGACAAGGGGCGGATGACCGCGTCCGCGCGGCACCACACCAGCCTGCTGTGGCTCATGCAGGAGGGTTCGAGCGGCACCGGGACCCGCACCGGCTACCTGTGGGTGGAGCTGACCCGGGTGGACGAGGCCGGCTGCCGCCACGTGCTGACCTGCGCGGTCGGCATCCGGCACTCGGCGAGTGCGAAGACCGCCAGCACCTGGTCGTTCACGGTGCCCGGCGACGGGGTCCGGCTCGTCGAGGACGACGGGACACCGCTGTCGCAGCCGCGCTGCCGGGAGGTCGTGACCGAGGCGGGCGGGCAGTTCTTCGACGCGCCGCGGGCCTACAGGGAGCACGTCGGGCGGCTGGTGTTCGGCCTGGACCCCAAGCGCTACGACGACCTGGCTGCGCCTGCTCTACTGGCTGCGCCAGCCGCAGGTCGGTGAGGACATCGAGCCCGCGCGCCTCGCACAGATCCTCGAGGTCTCGCTGCCCGAGCTCGACGACGACGCCGTGCGGGCGGTCGGCGAGTCGCTCGACGAGCTGGCGGCGCACGGCGAGCGGCTGGAGCGCCTCGCCCGCGCCGCCCAGGCCGTGGCGTCGGCCAGCGAGGTCTACGCGCGCTACGCCGCCGGCGAGCTGTCCAGCCGCGCGGCCGCGCTGCTGGCGGCGGAGCGCGACCGGGCCGGCCGGGCACGGGCCGCGGCGGAGGCCCGGCGCGAGCTGTCCCGGCTGGAGGAGGCGCTCGCCGGCGCGGTGGCCGCACGCGACGACGCGACGCGGGCGGTCGACGAGGCGGCCGGGCAGCTGGCCGCGCTCGAGGCCGGCCCGCTGGCCCGCAGCCAGGCGGTGCTGCTGGAGAAGCAGAAGCGGGCCGGCGAGCTGGCCACCGCCGCGCAGGTGGGGGAGCACCGGGCGAAGGAGGCGCAGTCTCGGGCCGACACGTCCGCCGCGCGCGTCGCGCAGGACACCGCCCGGCTGGAGCGCGACACCGCGGCCCTCAGCGAGCAGGCCCGGGTGGCGTCGGCGTCGCTGGCGGCGTGCAACGTCCCCGCCCCGCTGCTGCCCGAGGGCGCCGTGGCCGCCCGCGCGGAGGTGTCGACGGCCCAGGCCGCCGTGACCGTGGTGCGCGCGGCCGCGAGAGACGCCCGGGAGGCGGTAGGTCGCCGGGCCGCCGCCGACGAGCGGTCCGCCGCGGCCGAGCGCCGGGAGGAGCACGCGCAGGGCAGGCTCGCCGAGGCGGTCCGGGAGGCGTCCGCGCAGGAGCAGCAGCTCACCGAGCGCCTGCGCCGGTGGTGGCCCGACGCGCTCACCGACGGGCTCACCGCCGAGGCGCTCGACGCAATGCCCGCTCGGGCGCGCGCCGAGGCGGAGCCGGGGCTGGCGGCTGCTCGTGAGGCCGAGGCCGACGGGCGCAGCCGGGCGCGGCAGGCGGGCGCCGAGCTCGCGCAGCTGGGGCGTCGCCGCGCGGAGGTGCTCGCCGAGCGCGACCCGGCGCCGCCCGCTCCGGCGCTGCCCCGGCCGGCGCGGGACACGGCCGAGGGGCTGCCGCTGTGGCGCCTCGTCGACGTCTGCGCCGGCGACGACGGCGCTGCGCTCGAGGCGGCGCTGGAGGCGTCCGGGCTGCTCGACGCGTACGTCCGCGCCGACGGTGCGGTGCTCGGCGCGGAAGACCTCGACACCGTGCTGCCGGCCGGTCCGGTGCTCGACGGGGCGACGCTGCTCGACGTGCTGCAGCCCGACGTCCCGCCGGACAGCCCGGTGACCCCGCAGGTCGTGGCGGTCGTGCTGCGGCGGGTGGCCCTGGTCGACCGGGTAGCCCACCGGGTGGCGGGTGGTCCGGCCGCGATCGGGCGCGACGGCTCGTGGCAGCTCGGCGCGCTGACCGGACGGGCAGCCAAGCCGGCGGCGCAGTACGTCGGCACGGCCGCCCGGGCGGCCGAGCGGACCCGCCGGCTGGCCGCGGTGGACGAGGCGATCCGCCGGGCGACTGCCGACCGCGCCGCCGCCGCGGCGGACCAGGCGGCGGCCGCCGGGGAGCGGCTGAGGCTGGAGCAGTGGCTGGCCGGGCGGCCGTCCGACGCCTCCGTCCGCGCGGCATGGACCAGGCGTGACGAGCGCGAGGCGTCGCTCACCGGCGACGCGGCGGAGGCACGCACCCTCGCGGGGCAGGCCGAGGCCGCGGCTACCGCCGCCGCCCGCGCTCAGGCGGCGCTCGCCCAGCTCGCCGCCCAGCACCGTCTGCCGGAGGCGAGCGACGGGCTGGACGCCCGGGCCGCCGAGCTGGCCGCGCTGGACCGGGCGCTGGAGCGCCTCGCCGACGCGGCCCGCGAGGTGACCGAGCGCGCCGTACGGCTGGAGGAGGACAGCGAGACCGCCGCGGAGGACACCGCCGCGGCGGGGGCGGCGCGGGCTGACGCCACCGAGGCGGACCGCGCCGCCCGGGCCGCCCACCAGGAGTGGCAGGCGCTGCTGGACACGCTCGGTGTCGACGTACGCCGGATGCAGGCCGAGCTCGACGCCGCCCGTTCGCGCTCGCTGGCCGCCCGTGCCGAGGTGGCGCGTACGGCGTCGCAGGTGGAGTCGCTGACCGGGCACAGCGGCGAGGCGCGGGCCCGCAGTGCGGCGGCAGAGGAGCGGCTGGCGGAGGCCCGGCCGGTCCTCGCCGATCGCGCCCGGGCGTTCGTGGGCCTCACCGAGGTGAGCGGGCTGGTCCAGGCTGCGCTGGGGCGCGAGGTCACCGACCAGGAGCGGGTGGGGCTCGACGCCGGACGCGGGGGAGCCGTCGCAGCGCCGGCCCGGGACTGGGTGGCCCTGGTGCCGTCGCGGCCGGTCGACGCCAACGGCGTCCACGCGGAGCTGCGCACGCTCGCCGCCGGCCCGGCCGCCGACACCGAGCCGCGGGTCGTCGGCCTGCAGGGGGCTCTCGCGGTGCTGGCCCGCGACGAGACCGGGGCGGAGCTGCCCCTCGGACAGGTGTCGGCGCGCCTGGCCGCGACCGTGGTGCGCGAGCGGGAGCTGCTGACCGACCGGGAGCGCCGGCTGTTCGAGAGCACCTGCTCGGCGAGCTCGGCGACCGGCTGCGGGCCCGCCGGCAGGAGGCGGCCGAGCTGGTCAGCGGCATGAACGCGCTGCTGGAGGACGTCCGCACCTCGCAGGGCATCCGGGTGCGGCTGGACTGGGAGCTGCGCGAGGACGCCGGCAGCGACGTGCGCGATGCGGTCGCCCTGCTCGGCCGCCCGCTCGGTGCGCTGCTGCCCGACGAGCGGTCGCGGCTGCGGGAGGCGCTCAGCGCACTGATCGAGGTGCAACGCGCCGCCGAGCCGGAGCGCGGCTACGCCGAGCACCTCGCGCAGGCGCTGGACTACCGGCGGTAGTCGGCGTTCCGGGTGCGGATCACCCGGCCGGAGGCGACCGGCTGGACGACACTGACCCGCCGGACGCCGCTGTCGCAGGGTGAGCAGAAGGTCGTCTGCTACCTGCCGCTGTTCGCGGCGGCGGCTGCGCACTTCACCTCGGTCGCCGGCGCCGCGCCCTACGCACCGCGGCTCGTGCTGCTCGACGACGCATTCCCCAAGATCGACGTGGCGACGCACCCGCTGCTGTTCGGGTTGCTCGTCGACCTCGACCTGGACTTCGTGATCACCAGCGAGCGGCTGTGGGGCGACTGCGCGACGGTGCCGTCACTGGCGATCTACGAGGCGCTGCGGTCACCGACGGAGCGCGGCATCGCGCAGTACCGGCACGTGTGGGACGGCCGGCGGCTCAGCGCCCTGGGGGCATGAGCGGGCTGCCGGCGTGGCTGGCGGACCCTGCGCTGGCGCCGGTGTGGTCGGCGCTGCACGGGCCGCTGTCGCGGGGGGTGCGGACGTCCCGGCTGCGCGGCCTGTCCCGGGAGGGCCGGCACGCGCTGGCCGGGGTGCTCGGCCGGCCGGTCGTCGGCGACACGGTCCTGGTGCTGCGTGAGCTGTCCGCGGTCCTGCAGGACCGGGCGGGGCTGTCGCTCTCGGAGGTGGTGGTGGCCGCCACCGGCCTCCCGCTGCGGTCCGTCGCCGGCGAGCGGGAGGCCCGGGAGGCGCCGCTGGACGTGCTCCGGGCCGTCGACCCGGCGTGGGCGGAGGCGGTACGGGGCTTGCCGGGCCTGTCGGTCGACGTCGCGTCGAGGGCGGTGCGGGTGCTGGCGGCGCTGCCGGGGGAGTCGCGGCTGCGCACCGAGCTGGCGGCGTCCTGCGCCGGGGACGCCCACGCGCTGGACGAGGGCCGGCCGCTGGCGTCGTTGGTGCTGCGCGGGCTGGCGGTGGCGCTGCGGGTGCCCCAGCCGGTGTCGGCCCAGGAGCGGCGGGAGCTGTGGGAGCGGGCGGGGGTGCTGGCCGACGCGGTGTCGTCGACGGTGCTGACGCTGGGGCTGAGGCCACGGGCGTCGGGCCCTCGGGAGGCGCGGCTCGGGTCCGCGGCCTCGCTCGGCGACCCGGTGCACCTGTCGCTGTGGGACGTACGCCGGACCGCCCTGGCGCTGGACCCGGGCCAGCCGGTGCTGGTCTGCGAGAACCCGTCGGTGCTCGAGGCGTTCGCGGTCCGGCACGGCGGGGCCTACCCGGTGGTGTGCTCCTCGGGCTGGCCGGCCGTGGTGTGCGTGGAGCTGCTCGGTGCGCTCGCCTCGCCGCTGGCCTACCACGGCGACTTCGACTGGCGCGGGGTGGAGATCGCCGGGTGGCTGGTGCAGCGCTGCAGCGTGCGACCGTGGCGGATGTCGGCGGCGGACTACCTGGCCGCACCCGGTGGGGCGGTGCTGCGGGGGCGGGAGGCGCCGACACCGTGGGAGCCGGGGCTCGCGGCCGCGATGCGTGAGCGCGCCGTGGCGGTGTACGAGGAGCAGGTGCTGGCGGAGCTGCTGACCGGCTGGCCGCCGCCGCACTGTTGAGCCGGGCACCTGGGTCCGCCCGGCCGCGGGACGCGGGTCACCGGTGGGGCGGCGGCGCCTGCGGCCCATCAGCGGTCGGCGGCCGCCAGCGTGGCGAGGGCGGCGGTGTACTGCGCCGCGCTGACCGGGGCGTCGCCGACCAGCAGCGGGTAGAGCTCGGGCACGCCGGCGAAGGCGTCGAGGACGGCCCCGCGGCGGGTGAAGGCGCTGCCCATGCGCAGCGCGTGCAGCTCGGCGAGCAGGGCCCGGCGGTGGTCGCCGCCCCCGCGTACGTCGGTGTCGACCTCCTGGGCGAGCGCGGCGAGCGCGACGACGTCGCCGACGAGGTCTGCCAGCCGTCGTACCTGCTGCTCCTGGCGGGCGCGCGGCTTGTCGGCGAGCCCGTCGACGGCCTCGCGGACGTCCTTGCCGCCGGCGAGCGCCGCCTCGCCAATCCGCCGGGCCGGCGCCGTCTGCAGGCCCGCGACGACGGCCTCGCAGGCGTCGAGGACCGGCTCGTGCCCGCGCTGCCTGGACACCGCCCGCCACAGGTCCAGGGCGCAGATGTTGCTGGTGCCCTCCCAGATCGGGTTGACCTGGGCGTCGCGGTAGAGCCTCGGGGTGCCGAACGTGGAGATGTAGCCGTTCGCGCCGAGCATCTCGACGGCCGCGCGGGCGAAGTCGACGTTCTGCTCGCCGGCCCGGTACTTGATCACGGGTGCGAGGGTGCGGAAGCGTAGGTGGTCGCGGGGGTCGCCGCCGTCGGTGAACGCGTCGAGCGCGGCGCCGGTGTGGAACATCAGCGCCGTGGTCGCCGCGAGGTCGACCTGCAGCCAGACCAGGCGCTCACGCATCATCGGGAAGGCGTCGAGCGTCGTGCCGAAGCTGGCCCGCCGGGAGGTGTAGGTGGCGGCCTCCAGGTAGGCCCGGCGCATGATCCCGACGGAGCCGACGGCGTTCCAGTAGCGGGTGTGGTTGAGCATCTCGGCCATGTAGCGGAAGCCGCCGTCGGCGTCGCCGATCAGGTGCGCCTCGGCGCCCGAGAGGATGAGCTCGCCGGTGGGGACGCCGATGGTGCCCATCTTGTCCTTGAGCCGGCGGATGCTGACGCCGTTGGGTGAGCCGTCGGCGCGGGTGCGCGGCACGACGAACAGCGCCAGCCCCCGGGTGCCGGCCACCGCCGGGTCGACCCGGCCCATCGTCACGATGAGGTCGGCGCCGACGTTGGAGGCGAACCACTTCTCGCCGGTGAGCTCCCAGCCGGTCTCGGTCCGGACCGCTTCGGTGCGGGTCGCGCCGACGTCGCTGCCGCCGGTGACCTCGGTGGCGACCTGGGCGACCTGCAGGCGGTCGGCGGCGTGGGTGGCCACCACCGCCGGCAGGAAGCGCTCGCGCTGCTCAGGGGTCGCGAACTGCTCGAGCACGACGACGGTGCCGTGTGCCAGCTCCAGCGGGCAGCACAGTGCCATGTCGGCTTGGCCGACGAGGTAGTCGAAGGCGGTCAGCAGCGTCACGGGTGCCCGGCCGTAGCGCTCGAGCCGGGCCGGGTCGTGGTTCCAGCCGACCAGGCCGAAGTCGAAGACCTCGTCGAGGCTGGTCAGCCAGTCCGGGTGGTAGGCGACCCGGCTGACATCGCGGCCGAATCGGTCGTAGCGCACCAGCTCGTGGCCGACGGCGTCGTAGACGTCCGCGCGGCGGACCAGCTCGGTGCCGGCCCGCTCGCCGAGCTCGACGAGGACCTCCTGCGCCCAGCCGCGGGTGGCCGGGTCGAGGTAGGTGTCGAGCGTTGCCTGCAGATCGGGGTCGGCGGTGTAGTAATTCAGGCCGCGCCCGGACTCGTGGTGGCGGTAGCGGCTCGGGCTGCCCTGCCCGTCGAGCGCGAAGTCGGGGTAGACGGGGGCGCCGGGGCGCACCCGCCCGGCGGGAGCCTCCCGGCCGGCGGCGACGTGGGTGGCGGGGTCGGTGGCGGTCATCGGGGCTCCAGGTGGGTGTCGGAGGCAGGATGCAGGTTGAGCACGAGCAGGACCGCCGCCTCGGCGGTCTCCGGGCTGAAGGCCTCGCCGGTGGCGGCCCGCTCCAGGGCGACACCGAGCACGGTGGCCCAGAACGCGCGCGCCTCGGTCGCCGGCGTGGTGCGCAGGGGCCATCCGCGGCGCACCAGGGTCTCGGTGACGGCCCGCTCGCCCTCGGCGTGCAGCGTCGAGAAGGTCGCGGCGATGACCGGTGCGAGGTCGAGGCGCCGCCGGGCCAGCAGCATCGCCTCGACGAAGGTGAGCAGCCCGTCGGCGGCCACGGCGGTGCCGACGATCGCGCGGACGTACGCCTCGGGGGTCGCCGCGTCCCGCCCGGCGGCCTCCACGGCCGACGCCACCCGGAGCAGGTCGCGGCAGGCGGCCTCGACGAACAGGCCCTCCTTGCCGCCGAAGTAATAGGTGACCTGGCTGGGGAAGGCGTCCGCCGCCGCCGCGATCTCGGTGAGCGACACGCCACCCAGGCCCTTCGTCCGGAACAGCCCGGCGGCGGCGTCCAGCAGCGCGGCGCGCGTCTGCTGCCCCTCGTCCCGCGTTGCCCTCGCGTCGTGGCGGCGTACGGCGCTGGTCATGTCGAGACCTTGTATGACGTACAAACACCTGTCAAGGGTCACCCGTGCGATACCTGCTTGCCCGCCGGGCGGGTCGCGGCCACGGTAGGCCGATGACCTCTGCGGTACGGCACATCACGTTCGACTGCCTCGACCCGTACGACCTGGCCGGCTTCTGGGCGCAGGTCGTCGACGGGCGGCGCCAGGACGACGACCACCCCGACGACCCGGCGGTCCTGGTGACGCACGCGGGCCCGCCGTTGCTGTTCGAGCAGGTGCCGGACGACAAGACGGTCAAGAACCGGGTGCACCTGGACCTGCAGCCGCGTCTCGCTCGCGAGCAGGAGGTGCAGCGGCTGGTCGCTCTCGGTGCGACGGTGCGGCACGACCGCACCCGGCCGGACGGCTCGGGGTGGGTCGTGCTGGCCGATCCGGAGGGCAACGAGTTCTGCGTCGAGCGCAGCGCTGCCGAGCGCGGCGAGCCGGAGCCGGTCGACCACGGGGAGCGTCCGATGCCGCCGATCCACGCTGCCGACGAGCGGGCGATGCTGACCGGGATGCTGGAGTGGTACCGCGAGGGCGTGCTGGGCAAGGTCGGCGACATGCGTCAGTCCGACGCGACGACGAGCCCGCTGCGCTCGGGGACCACGGCCGCGGGGCTGGTCAAGCACCTCGCGGCGGTCGAGGACGGCTGGTTCACCCACGGGCTCGCGCGACAGCCGGAGCCCGAGCCGTGGGCGAGCGCGCCGTTCGAGGACGACCCGGACTGGGAGTTCCACTCCGCGAACGCCGAGCCGCTGGCCGACTCCGTCGCGTTGTACCGGGAAGCCTGCGGGCGGTCCCGCGCCGCCGCCGAGGGCCGCGCGCTCGACGACACCGCGGTTAACCGGCGGGGCCGGGTGTTCTCGCTGCGCTTCGTCTACCTGCACTTGATCGAGGAGACCGCCCGGCACCTGGGACACCTCGACCTGCTGCGCGAGCTCGCCGACGGCAGTACGGGGGAGTAGAGCCGTCGCCGGTCACCCGCCAGGCCAGGTGCAGCATCCGTGTGCGCTCCATCGCCTGCCGTGCGGGCGGCCGGTCGCCGCCCACCACGACGTGCGTTCAGGACCAACCACGCTCAGGCGGGCGGGCGAGCGAGCAGCCGGCGCACCTCCTCGTCGGTCGTCTGGGAGAAGTCGACGTAGTGGGCGCCCACGGCCTGGAAGCGCACCGGCGCGTGCAGGCACACCACCTCGTCGGCGACCTCCGCCATCCGGGCGCAGCTCTCCGGCGCACCGACCGGTACGGCGACGACGACCCGAGCCGGCCGCTCCGCGCGCGCGGCCTGCACCGCCGCCAGCATCGACGCCCCGGTGGCCAGACCGTCGTCGACGAGCACGACGGTACGGCCGGTCAGCCCGGCGGGCGGGCGGTCACCGCGGTAGGCGAGCTCGCGCCGCCGCAGCTCGACCAGCTCCTCGGCCACCAGCCGCTCGAGGAGGGGCTCGGGGATGCGCAGCCGGCGCACGAGGTCCTCGTTGAGCACCCGGACACCGCCGCCCGCCACCGCCCCGACCGCGAGCTCCGGCTGGCCCGGCGCGCCGACCTTGCGCACGACGAGCACGTCCAGGGGCGCCGGCAGCGCGGCCGCGACCCCGGCCGCCACAGGCACACCGCCACGCGCCAGACCCAGCACTACCGCCGGCTCGCCGCGCCACCGCCCGCGCAGCGCCGCACCGACCGCCCGGCCGGCGTCTGTGCGGTCGCGGAAAGCCGGCCTAGGGTGCAGCGCGGTGTTCGACCTTCGTCTCGGGACCGGGGCTGCAGACGCCCTCGTGTCCGTCGTCCCACCGGACGACGTACAGGGGCGCGTCGGCCTGGCCGCGGACCTCGGTCACCTCGCCGGCGCGGCCCACGTCGCCGACGTGGCGCCCGGGAGTGCAGATACGATCACCGACGGTGGCTTTCATGGCGGCCTCCCGACCTCGGACGAGGCAGCCATCGTCGCGCGTCGAGCCGCCGAGGACAATGCCTTCAGGCCGCCAGCGGCGTGTGCCCGGCGGGCACGACCTCGCCCGGCGGCGGGGCGGGGGGCGGGGTGCCGTCGCCGAACGGCCGGCCGCCGAGGGCCTCCCGGCCGTGCGGCGTCACCCACCCGGACAGATCCGGGCCCTGGGGCACGATCCCGGTCGGGTTGATGTCGCGGTGCACCTCGTAGTAGTGCCGCTTGATGTGGTCGAAGTCGGTGGTGTCGCCGAAGCCGGGGGTCTGGAACAGGTCACGCGCGTACGCCCACAGCACCGGCATCTGGGTGAGCGCGTGCCGGTTGCACTTGAAGTGACCGTGGTAGACGGGGTCGAACCGGGCGAGGGTGGTGAACAGCCGGACGTCGGCCTCGGTGATCGTGTCGCCCACGAGGTAGCGCCGGTTCGCGAGGCGCTCACTCAGCCAGTCGAGCCGGAAAAACAGGCGGTCGTACGCCCGCCCGTAGGACTCCTGCGTCCCGGCGAAACCGCAGCGGTAGACCCCGTTGTTGACGTCCTGGAAGACCAGCTCGCTGACCTCGTCGATCTCGTCCCGGAGGGGCTCCGGGTAGAGGTCCGGGGCGCCGGTGCGGTGGTGGGCCCGCCACTGCGTGGACAGGTCGAGGGTGATCTGCGGGTAGTTGTTGGTGACCACCTGGCCGGTGGGGACGTCGACGATCGCCGGGACCGTGATCCCACGGTCGTAACCCGGGTCGCGGGCGAAGAACGCCTCCTGGAGCCGCTCGATGCCGAGCACCGGGTCGCGACCGCCCGGGTCGAGGTCGAACGTCCAGCTGCGGGCGTCGTGCGTCGGTCCGCACACCCCCATCGACAGGGCGTCCTCGAGGCCGAGCAGGCGCCGCACGATGATCGAGCGTTGGGCCCACGGGCAGGCCCGGCTGACCACGAGCCGGTAGCGCCCCGGCTCGACCGGGTAGCCGTGCCGCCCGTCGGCGGTGATGCGGGTGGCGAGGTAGCGCGCGTCGCGGCTGAACTCGCCGGTGGGGTTGACGTAGCCGCCGGTGGTCGCTGTGTCGGGCATGCTGGCCCGATACCCCGGGTCGGCGGACGGCACGCCGGCCCCGGCTCGCGGTGGCCCAGCGCCCGTACTCACCTCCCGGCTCAGGGGCCGCACGGCTCGTGACCCTCACGGCCTGGTGGCGGGCAGCCGGGGCGGGCCTGCGGCCGGTGCCCGCGCCGGCCTGGCGAAGTAGTAGCCCTGGACGACCCGGCAGCCGCGCGCGGCGAGCGCCGTCGCCTGCCCCCGGGTCTCGACACCCTCGGCGATGACGTCGAGGTCGAGGGCGGCGGCCAGGGCGAGCACGGCACCGACCAGGGCGCCGCCGGTGCCCTCCTCGACGTCACCGACGAAGCTGCGGTCGATCTTGAGGATGTCGACGGGGAAGGTGCGCAGCCGGGACAGGGAGGAGTAACCGGTCCCGAAGTCGTCGACCGCGATGCTCAGCCCGATCGCCTTCAGCGCGTTCAGGCGTTCCAGGAAGGCCGGTGACTCGTCCACCAGCGCGCTCTCGGTGATCTCCAGCGTGAGGGCCCGGGCGGGCAGTCCCGAGTCGGCCAGGGCAGCGACGACGTCGTCGACGAGATCGGCCTCCTCGAGCTGCCTGGGCGAGACGTTGACCGACACGGTCACGATCTGCGTCGGGTCGGCCGGTTGCCATCGGGCCGCCGCGGCGCAGGCCGTCCGCAGAATCCATCGGCCCAGCGGCACGATCATGCCGTTGTCCTCGGTGGCCGGGATGAAGTCCAACGGGGGGACGAGTCCGCGGTCCGGGTGCCGCCAGCGCACCAGCGCCTCGGCGCCGATGACGGCGCCGGTGTCAGGTTGACGTACGGCTGGTAGTGCAGCTCGAACTCCTCGTCGTCCATCGCCCGGTGCAGGTCGGCCTCGAGGTGCAGACGCACGTCCGCGGCGGAGCGCATGCCGGTGTGGAAGCTCAGCACCCGGTTCCGGCCGGCCGCCTTCGCGGCGTACATCGCCAGGTCGGCGGCGGCGAGGACGGTGCTTGCGGTCTCCTGCGGGTCCAGCTGCACGTGGCCCAGGCTCGCCGACAACGACGTGCGCGAGCGGGTGAGGTGCAGCGGTTCACCGAGCGCGACGCAGATCCGCTGCGCGACGTCGCCGGCGATCCGGGCGTCGGGGATCAGCACGGCGAACTCGTCGCCACCGAGCCGGGCGATGACGTCGTGCGGGCGCAGGCAGGCCCGGAGCCGGTCCGCGACCGCCCGGAGGACATCGTCGCCGAAGGCGTGCCCCAGGCTGTCGTTGATGCGCTTGAAGCCGTCGAGGTCGAGCAGGATCAGCGCTGCCGGGGCGCCGCCGTCACGCAGCGCGGCCAGGGCGCCGTCGACGGCCCGGGTCAGCAGGGTGCGGTTGCCCAGACCGGTCAGTGGGTCGTGCAGCGCGAGGCGGGCCAGCTCGGCCTGAACCCGGCGCTGGGCCGACACCTCCTGCACCGTGACGACCACCCCGCCACCCGCGGCGGGCGCGACGAGCGGCGCGGCGTTGACCGAGAAGTGTCGGCGGGTGCCGTCCGGGAGGCCGAGCGTGAGATCCATGTCCTGCACGCGCTCGCCCTGCAGCGCGAGCGCGGCCGGCATCTGCTCCGGGGTCAGTGCGGTGACGCCGTCGCGGCCGTAGACGTCGACCGTGGTGTTCCACGGCTCCGGTGGCTCAGGCAGCCCGAGCTCTGCGGACAGCGTGCGCGCCGCCCGGTTCATCGTCGACGGGGCGTCCGCGCGGGGCCCCACCATCACCGACACGTCGAGGGTGTCGAACACCGTGCTGAGCAGCTGCTCGTTGCTCACGATCCGGTGGTTCTGACGCTGCAGCGTCGCCACCAGGAGGCGGGTGAGCAGGGTCGCCGACCCGATGCCGAACGCCTGGCTGACGAATGGCCGCTCCCAACCGGGGTCGGGTGACGCGCAGGCGGCGAGCAGCACGACGGCGGCCACGGTCGTGAGCAGGGTCCGCTGCGTCGAGGCGTAGACCGCTCGGAAGAAGCAACCGGTGAAGAACAGCCCGACGCCCACGTCGAGCGGGCCCGCGGCGCGCGCGGCGAGCACGAGTGCCACCGCCTGCGGCAGCTCGGCCCAGAGCGGCAGCAGGCCGTTCCTGCGGAACTCGTGGACCCGGACCGACAGCAGCGCGACCACGCCGGCGAGGCCGGCCGCCGTGCCGGCGGTCCCGAGGCCGGGATGCAGAACGATCGCGGGGACGCAGAGCGCGCTCACGGCGGCCGCGAACACCAGGTAGAACCACCGCGCGCGAGCCAGGCCCTCGGCGGGCGGGGCAAGATCGCAGCGTCCGAGCAACCGCCGGCCGCGCGATCCCAGCCTCAACGCAAGGCCTGCAGACCCTCCCGTCATGACCACCTCTCCGAGCCGCTCAGCGACGGGACCGCCAGGAGCGCCGGCTCACCTTGCCCTACGTCGGCAGCCAGGGGGAGGAACTTGTGCCACCCGTCGACACGTCACCCCTCCGGGTGCCGTCCCGCCCGGTTGCGGCGCCTGCCCCGTCCTAGCCCCGGCCGGCGAACGGCATGCCGGTCGCGTGCACGGTGAGGGTGGCGACGTTGGCCTCCAGCGGTAGCCCGGCCATGTAGACCACGGCCCGGGCGACGTCGGCCACCGCCATCCGCGGCTCCGGCCGTACGGTCCCGTCGGCCTGCAGTGCGCCGCGCGCCATGCCCTCGGTCATCTCGGTCTCGGCGTTGCCCACGTCGATCTGGCCGCAGGCGATGCCGTACGCGCGACCGTCGAGCGACGTCGCTCTGGTCAGGCCGGTGACGGCGTGCTTGGTGGCGGTGTAGGCGACCGACCTCGGCCGGGGGATGTGCGCCGAGATCGACCCGTTGTTGATGATGCGGCCGCCGGCGGGGTCCTGGCCGCGCATCACCCGGAAGGCCTCCCGGGTGCACAGGAAGGCCCCGGTCAGGTTGACCGCGACGACGTCGCTCCACTCGGACAGGGGCACGGCGTCCAGGTCCCGTGCGGCGCCGAACGAGCCGGCGTTGTTGAACAGCAGGTCGACCCGGCCGAACGCGCCGACGACGTCGTCGAACAACGCCCGCACCGACTGCTCGTCGGTCACGTCGGTCGGCACCGGGTTAAGGCGCCCGGCCGGTCCCTGCTGCGCCACCGCCCGCAGAGGCTCGGCGCGGCGCCCGGCCAGGGCCACCACCCACCCCGCCTCGGCCAGCGCCCGGGCCGTGGCGGCACCTATGCCGCTGCCCGCGCCGGTGACCACGGCGACCCCGTCGCGTCCCTGCGGCATCCGTCCCCCCTCGCGTCCGCCTGCATGCTGCCCTGCCCGGGGGAGCGTCGACCACCGCCCGGCCGGCTGACAGGATCCCGGCCGTGTCCTCGGCCGTCCCGTCCGCCCTGCGCGGGTTGCCGCGGGAGACCTTTGTGCTCGCGGTGGTCGCCTTCTGCGTCGCCCTGGGGTTCGGGATCGTCGCCCCGGCCATCCCGCTGTTCGCGCTGCAGTTCGGCGTGGGGACGACGGCGGCCGGAGCGGTGGTGTCGGCCTTCGCGCTCATGCGCTTCGCCTCCGGCCTGGCCGGCGGCCGGCTCGTCGACCGGGTCGGGGAGCGGGTCGCGCTCGTCGCCGGGATCGGCGTGGTCGCGGTGTCCTCCCTGCTGGCGGGGCTGGCCGTGTCCTACCCGCAGCTGCTGGTCCTGCGGGGGGTCGGTGGTGTCGGCTCGGCGGTGTTCACCATCGCCTCGACCAGCCTGCTGCTGCGGGTGGCGGCGGCTGCCGAGCGCGGCCGGACACAGGGGGTCTACCGCGCCGGCTTCCTGCTCGGCGGCATCGTCGGGCCCGCCCTCGGGGGCGCCGTGGTCGGTGTCTCGCTGCGGGCGCCGTTCTTCCTGTACGCGGTGACCCTGGTGCTGGCGGCCCTGGCCGGCGCCGTCCTGCTTCCCCGCGAGCCGCCCCGTGGGGCGCTGCCGAGCACTCCGGAGGTGCCGATCGGGGCGGCCGAGGCGGAGGCCGGTGCCGCTGCGCCCGACGAGCGGCTCCCCGCAGCGGCCGTGCCGACCGACGGCAGGACGACCCTCGCCCAGGCTCTGGCCTTCCCGGCCTACCGCGCCGCGCTCGCCGGCAACTTCGCCATTGGTTTCTCCGTGCTCGGCGTACGCAGCACGCTGGTGCCGCTGCTCGTCGTGCAGGGGCTGGGGCTCGCCGGCAGCTGGATCGGCGCGGCGTTCCTCGTCTCCGCGCTGGTGCAGACCGTCCTGCTGCTGCCGGCCGGCCGGGCGGTCGACACGCTCGGCCGGCGGCCCACGCTCGTGGCCGGCGGCCTGCTCACGGCCGGCGCGCTCGCGGCGCTGGCCGCGGCGGGCGGCCCGGTCTCGCTGCTGCTGGGCATGAGCGTGTTCGGGGCGGGCGGCGCCCTGCTGGGCGTCGCCCCCGCCGCGATCGTCGGGGACGTGGTGCAGGGCCGCGGCGGCACGGCTGTGGCGGTGTGGCAGATGAGCAGCGATCTGGGGTCGATCCTCGGGCCGCTGGTGGCCGGGCTGCTGGTCGACCGCGCGTCCTTCGCCGTCGCCCTCGTCGTCAGCGCGGCCGTCGTGGGGGCCTGCGGGCTGCTCGGCCTCACCGTGCCGCGGCACTGATCGTCAGCTCGCGTACGCCCCGGTCGTGGGCGCTGCGCTGCTTGGCGTAGGACGTCAGCGCGATGACGAACTCCCGGTCGGCCTGCACGCCGCCGGCCCGCTCGAGGGCCGTGAGGCTGTCGACGACCAGCCGGGACGGCGCGTAGCTGTCGACCAGGTGCTTGATCTCGAGCAGGTGGTCCTCGAGGGAGGCCTCCTCCGGGTAGACCGAGACGACCTTCAGGGCGCCCTGCTCCCGGAGCCGGTCGAAGGCCCGGCCGGCACCGACGGCGTTGCGGCCGATCTGCTCGCCCGACTCCTCGTAGCCCAGCAGCAGCGCCCGTTCGCCGCGCGCGGCGGCGCTGGCGAGGAACTCCACGGCCAGCAGCGTCTTGCCGGTGCCGGTGGGGCCGGCGACCAGCGTGATCGAGTCGCGCAGCAGCCCGCCCGAGCACAGGGTGTCGAGGTCCGGAACGCCGGACGGCTCCTCTGGACGCCATGACTGCCGCCGACCGCGGCAGCCGGCATTGCGCCTCCTGCCCAGCCCTTCCGTCGCACGGTCCGGGGACATGTCCCGTGCGGGGGCCGTCGCCCCGTTCGCCATGCCGGCGGGCGGGCCGGCACGGATAAGGGTGGGAAGCTGGTGGGCGACCGGCCGGAGCTGCCGTGTCGCTCAGGGTCGACGAGCATGAGGAGCGCCCGCTCCGGCCGAACCGTCCCCAGGCTCACCAGCCACGGTCAGGGCTCAACGCCAGCAAGCGGCGCAGGTCGGGACCGTCGCGGCGCACATGACCGGCGTCCGCGTCGTACTGCCCCGCGGCCGCGTCGATCGTCACCTGGACGCCGGCGCACGCCGCGACCAGGCGGGCAAGGGTGGCGGCGAGGTCAGCCGGTGCCCCGGGCGAGGGGACCGGCCTGGTCGGCGATCCGCCACCACGCGGCGAGGCAGCGCAGCAGCAGGTGCGGCCCGCGCAGGGGCAGCTCGACGCGCCACAGCGCTGCCGCGACCGGGTCGAGGTCGATCCGGGCCGGCGGGAGCGCCCGCACGCGTGCGGTCGCCCGCCACCAGGCCTGCACGTCGTACGGTGAGAGCCGGGCACCCGAGCCGGTCCGCCTGCACATCACCTCAGCCACCCGGATGCTCCCGGGGCGCCCCTGCCCGCCTCCCACCGCAGCGCGTAGGGGTGGTTACGGGTCGGGGCGCGCAGCAGGCCTTGCGTGACCTGCAGCGCCGGGCCCGGCTCGGGCACCGTGCCGGCGTCGAGCTCGAGCAGCGGCGCGCTGAGGGGGACGCCGACGGCGGGGGCAGGGCCGCGCGCACCCCAGACCTGGAGCGCGGCGTCGGCGGGGGAGCCCGGGACGACCAGGCGACCGAGGCGGCGGTCCTCGCCGACGACGTCCTCCCAGAACTTCAGGGCCAGCCGGTTGCCGTCGGCGGCCCGTCGTGGCCCATCGAAAGGCTGCGCCGGAGGTGGCACAGCAGCCACCGGGCGAGCGGGTCGCCCTGCCGGCACGGGGCGAGCCGGTCGGGTCGCCGCCGGCTTCTGCTGCGGAGCCGGCGCGGCGCAGTGCGGGCAGCGGACCGGTGGCACGGTCTGGGGCCGGCAGCAGCCAGCGGAAGCTGAAGGGGTATTCCCGCGGGCCGCCGGATCGTCACCGGCACGCTGACCGCCCGGACGAGCAGCTCGTGCACCCGGTACCAGCAGGCGGCTTGCGACCCCCGGAACTTCTCCTCCACCTCGGCCAGTCGGCGCTCCCGCTCGGCCCGGGTGGCCTCGGCGCGGGCGTCCAGTGCGTCCCAGCGGTCGGCGGGCGCGGTCGCCCTGCGGCGCGCGAGCGCGTCGAGCGCGGACCGGTAGTAGTCCTGCACCCGGGCCAGCTCGGCCTCCTGGGACCCGCGGGACTGACCGACCAGCGCGGCGAGCCGCGCGGCACCGGCGCGCTCCAGCCGGGCCTGCGCCACCTGGGCGGCCGAGCGGTCGGCGGGGAGGACCCGGTGCGCCAGCACCTGCGATGGTGCCGTCCCCGCCAGCGCAGCGGCAAGGGCGGGTGACAGGGACAGTCCGGAGACCGCATCGACCCAGACCTCCTGCCGTTCCTGGAAACGGTCGTCGAAGGTGACGTGGTAGGTGACCAGCGCGCCGACCCGCAGGACCGGTGTGTAGGCGGCGAACGGCGTCTGCCCCGACGGGTCGATGCGACCGTGGTCGACGTTGACCATCACGTGGCAGAACTGCAGGTTGCGGCCCTCCCCGGCGGCCTCGGTCGTGGGCAGCACCGGCAGCTCGTCCCGGAACGCCGCGATGGCCCGCTCCTTCTCGGACCGGGACAGCCCGCCGTGATAGACGGCGGTGGGCACGCCGGCGTCTACCAGCGAGGCCGCCAGCAGCGCCAGCGTCTGCCGGTAGGCGGTGAAGACCACGACCTTCTCGCCCCGCGCCAGGTGCCGGCGCAGCAGGGCGAGCAGCACCCGCGACTTCTCGGTGCCCGCGATCGCCGCCGCCCGCCGCGAGAGGTCCTGCCAGCCGAGCCGGTCGAGGGTGGGCGCGACGGCGGCCGGGCTCGAGCCGGCGAGCTGGGCGACCGCCCGCAGCGCCAACCGGCGGGGGGGCGCCGCGGTCCGCCCCTCGTCGCGCACCCGCGCGACGATCTCGTCGTAGAGGACCTGTTCCTGCTCGCTGGCCGACACCCGGACGGTCTCGGCCAGGCGCTGCGGCAACAGGACTGCCACGTCACTGCGCCGGTGCCGCACCATGACCTCCCGGGTGCGGGCCTGCAGCCCCGCCACGTCGCGAGGCTGGCCGTCGCCGCCGCCGTGCCGCGTGCGGAACTCGGCCGGTGTCCCGAGCAGGCCGGGGGAGACGAGGCTGACGAGCTCGAACAACTCTTCGAGCCGGTTCTCCACCGGCGTCGCCGTGAGCAGCAGGAGGTAGCGGGCCCGCAGGGCGCGGGCGAACCGGCCGGAGGCGCTGCGCGGGTTCTTCACCCGGTGCGCCTCGTCCAGCACCACCAGGTCCCAGGGCTGCGCGGTCAGCGCGGCGCGCAGCGGGTCGCGCCGGGCAGCGGCCAACGACGCGACCACGACGGGGCGGTCGGGCGACGTCGTCCAGCCACCGCCCGCGGCGACGGTGGACGGCAGGGCGAACTTGCGGTCGAGCTCCTCCTGCCACTGGTCGGCCAGCCCGGCCGGGACGACGACGAGGGTCCGGTCGGCGAGGCCGCGCAGCCGCAGCTCGCTGAGCACGAGGCCGGCCTCGATCGTCTTGCCCAGCCCCACCTCGTCGGCGAGGATCGCCCGGCCCCGCATCCGGCGCAGCGCACTGCGCGCGGCCTGCAGCTGGTGCGGGAAGGGCGTGAACCGCAGCCGCGGCACCGACGCCAGCGTGTCGAAACCGGGGCGGCTCCACAGCGCCGCCGCGTCGTCCACCAGCGCCGACACGGCAGCCTCCACCGGCCCGGCGGAGGCCAGCCGGGCCAGGAGCGCGGCCTGCGGACCGTCGTGGGGCGACTCGGTGTGCAGCGCAAGGGTCACGGGGGCAGCGTCCTTCCAGGAGTCGTCGCGTCGCGCCCGGAGGAGGACAGGCAGGCAGAGCGTAGGAGGGAGCTACGACGGAAGGGCGGAGTGACACGCCGAGGATGTGGACGCGTCCGGGGCTACACCCCGAGCTGCTCCGCCGCCAGCCTGGCGCCCTGCTCGCGCGCCGCGATCTTCTGGAAGGCGATGTCGCGGGCGAAGTCCGGCGACCCGTGCCTGGGCTTGTCGTCGATGCTGAACGGGCTGAAGCCGCAGTCGTCGGTCGCGCCTAGCTGGTCGGTCGGGATGTACCGCGCCGCGGCCACCAGGTCGGCAGCGACCTGCTCGGGCGTCTCGACCGCCGGGTTGAGCGGGTCGATGACGCCGATGAACGCGACCTGCTTCACGCCGTTCGCGTCCGCGCGGAGATTGTCGCCGATCAGCCGGTAGACCCGCTCCTTGTCGTCCTCGCTGGCCAGCTGGATGAGGAAGTAGCCGGCGTTCATCGCGAACAGCGACGGCAGCAGCTCGGCGTAGTCGACCTCCTTGCTGTGCACCGAGTCCATGTCGCCGCCCGGGCAGGTGTGGATACCGATGTTGCGGCGCTCCTCGGGGGTGAAGCGGTCGAGCACCCGGTTGTTGAGGTCGATGAACGTCTGCAGCAGGTCCTCGCCGGTCCACGGGTTGCGGGCGTCCTTCTTGTTCGCCAGGCGCCCCTCGGTGAAGTCGATCGACACCCGCTGCGCACCGGCCTCGAACGCCCTGCGGATGTCGGTCTCGGCCTCGTCGCACAGGTCGGCGAGGAACTGCACGCGGCTGTAGCCCGGCAGCTCCTCCTTCAGCGGGTAGAGCAGGTAGAGCATCGACGGGGCGATGACGGCCTGCTTCATCGGCTTGGTGGCGTACGGCCGGGACTGGCGCAGCAGGTCCGCGGCGTACGTCTTGTACCGGAACGGGCCGCCGGTCAGGCGCGGCAGCTGGCGGTGGTGACCGTCGTCGAAGATCGCGAAGTACTGGCCGTCGCCGGCGAGGTTGTCGGCCAGGCCGGTGCCCGCGAGGGTGTCGGCCAGCGGGTACGTCGCGAAGCTGGACGCCCGCTGCTCGCCGTCGGAGACGATGGCCGTGCCGGTTGCCTCCATCCGCTCCACGGAGTCCTTCGCCGCGGCGTCCTGCTCGGCGGTGAGCTGTGCCCTGTCGATCTCGCCCCGGTCGTACGCCGCGATCGCCTGCTGCAGCCTGCTCGGCCGGGGCAGCGAGCCGACGTTCTCGGTGGGGATCGGCACGGCTGGCTCCTGAGGTCGGGAGGGGGTTCGGGGCAGCACCATAGGTCGCCGTCGAGGCCCGCGCGACCGCCGGCTCTGCGACTGCCACACTGCGCGGGTGGTCCTCGCCACCGACGCAGTCGCCGCCCTGCACGCCGCCGTGGTGCTGTTCCTGCTCATGGGCGGCCTGCTCGGCCTGCGCCGCCCGCGGCTGCTCCGCCTGCACGTGCCGGTGTCCCTCGCGGTCCTGGCTGTGAACCTGGCCGGTGCCGACTGCCCGCTGACCGACCTGGAGCTCTGGCTGCGCGCGCGGACGGGCGGCGCCGCCTACACCGGTGGCTTCCTCGGTCACTACGCGCTGCAGCCGCTCGGCGTGGACCGGGCGTCGGCGACCGCGCAGGTCGGCATCTACACCGTCGCGCTGCTGCCCAACGTCGTCGCCTACACGCTGCTGGTGGGCCGACGCGGGGCCCGCGGCCGGGTGCCGGCGTCGACCGGGGCCTGACCGGGCAGGCTGGCGGCCATGAGCGACGCAGCACTGAACTTCTACTTCGACCCGGTCTGCCCATTCGCCTGGATGACCAGCAAGTGGGTGCGCATGGTCGCGCAGCAGCGCGACTACGCCGTCGACTGGCGCTTCATCTCGCTGCGGCTGCTCAACGCCGACATCGACTACGACGCGCACTTCCCGCCGGAGTACGAGGCCGGGCACACCGCCGGCCTGCGGCTGCTCCGGGTGGCGGCGCGGGCCCGGGCCGAGCACGGGCGGCAGGCGGTGGCGCCGCTGTACGCCGCGCTCGGCGCCCAGGTCTTCGAGGTCGAGCCGGGCGTGGGCGACGTCCCGAGCCGTCTGGCGGGCGGCGGGCTGCTCGACGTGGCCCTCGCCGAGGCGGGGCTGCCGAGCGGGCTCGCCGACGCCCTCGACGACCCGTCGTGGGACGCCGAGCTGCGGGCCGAGACCGACGAGGCGCTCGCACTCACCGGCAAGGACGTCGGGACGCCGATCCTGCACTTCCAGCCGCCGGCGGGGGTCGCCTTCTTCGGCCCGGTGATCAGCCGCTTGCCGGCCGAGGACGAGGCGGTCGAGCTGTGGGACCACGTTGTCGGGCTCGCCCGGTTCCCCGGCTTCGCCGAGCTCAAGCGCAGCCTGCGCGAGCTGCCGCAGCTGCGCACCCTCGGCGTGGCCGACAGCGAGGTCGGCGTACAGGAGGACTGGCACGGCGGCAGCCGGCGGCAGAAGCGGTAGGCGCTTCAGCCTCGCACTGCCTGGCCGGGTGCGGCGACGGGCGGCCCGACGACCCGCGCCATGGCGCGGTAGCGGGCGTGCGGTGTCATGCCCATGAAGTGCAACGCAGTCGGGTCGAGCACCTGGGGCCGGTTGGCGTACGACGCGGCCGTGCTGTTGAACGACTCGTTGCCGCGGCGACCGTCGATGTAGGGCTGGTTCCAGCCGGGAGGCAGCCAGCTGGTGCCGGCGAGCTAGCGGCTGCCGTCGCCCGGCCCCGCCCACCGGTAGCGCTCGTCCCACGGTTCCAGCCCAGGGCGGCCAGCACCGCGCCCTGGTCGGTCCACGGCCCCGGCTGGGCTCCGGCGTCCTCGACGGCATCCAGGAAGACGAAGGCCTCCGGGCACGACCGCAGCAGCCAGACGCCGGTGTTGGGGTTGACGCGGTGCTCGGCCGGCACGTGCTCGATCGCCAGGGCCTGGAAGGCGCTCGGGTGCAGGTGCACGGACACGTCCTCGTCGTCGCGGAGCAGCAGCACGTCGGCGTCCAGCCCCGGCGGGACGCCCAGCGCTCGAAGGTCGGCAGCGCCAGGTCGTGCAGGGCCGGCCGCATCGTCGGCCCGGCGGCAGTGACGACGGCGCCGCGGTGCCGGGAGCGGCGTGCCAAGGGGATGGATGTCGGGTGAGCCATGCTGCCGCCTTCTGGGTCGAGGGGAGCGGCAGTGCAGCACCACGAGGTGTCGGTGCGGCGGCCGGGATGGGACCGGGAGGCAAACGATGCGGTGGCGGTCCACAGATCGGCTCGCCCCCCTGGCCGCCGTCGAGGGGAGGAAGCAGCCTGCCGACATGACCACCACACCCGTCCTGACGCTGCGCACCCCCGGCGAGATCGCCGCGGTGGTGCCCTACCTGACGGGCTTCGTGCCACGCGAGAGCCTCGTCGCGATCAGCCTGCGCGGGCCCAGCCGGCGGGTGGGCCTGACCCTGCGCACCCACCTGGACGAGCACCCCGAGGTGGTCGCCCAGGTGGTCGAGGCGATGGTCAGGGACCGGGCCCGGCTGTGCATCGTCACCGTGCATACCTCGACACCGACCGGAAAGGCGCATCCGTGGGCCGCCCTCGTCGATGCCGTCGAGATCGGGCTGCGCGGCCAGGGCATCGACCTCGGTGAGGCGCTGCTGGTCCGGGACGGGCTGTGGTGGTCCTACCGGTGCGCAGGCCGGTGCTGTCCGCCATCGGGCACCCCGATCGACACCACAAGCCCGGTGGTGCAGGCGACGGCGAGCGCCCACGCCCTGGCGGGCCGGGCCGTGCTCGGCTCACGCGAGGAGCTCGTCGCCAGCCTGCAGCCGCAGCTCCCGCTCGGCGCCGCGCTCGCGCGCCGACTGCAGGGCCAGGCCGTCGAGGCGCTTCGCGACCAGGTCCTGGCGGGGGCCGGAGCCGCCGAGCGCGAGGAGCTGAGGCGCTGGCGCGCAGCCCTCGACGCCTGGGAGCAGCAGCCAGGCACGCTGCCGCCGGCGCAGGCCGCCGCGCTCGGGATCGGCCTGCACCTCCCCCCAGTCCGGGACACCGTCGCCTCGTGGGCTGTCGACCGTCACGACGCGCTGCTCGGCCTGCTCCTGCAGCTGTGCCGGGTGGTGGTCGGCCCCGACGACGCGCCGCTGTGCGCGGTGGTGGCGTGGGTCGCCTACGCCCAGGGCAACGGCGCGCTCGCCCTGGTCGCGGTGCAGCGGGCCCTCGCGACGGACCCGACCTACTCCCTCGCCGAGCTCCTGCTGGCGGTGATCGACGGTGTGGTGGCACCCGACCAGGTGCGCGCCCTCCTGCGGGACGCGGCCTGAGGTGCTGTCCCGCGCCGGTCCGGCTGGGTGGGGCCCGGGCCGGGGCCGGGGCGACCTCAGGTCGGCGTGCGCAGCAGCTCGTGCTCGGTCAGCGCCCCGGGCAGCACGTCGCGGTAGAGCTCGTCGAGCGGCAGATCGGCCTCCTCGCCGAGCACCTCAGCCATCGCCGACAGGCACTCGAGCCCGGCGCGCAGGAGGCCGCCCAGGCCGAGCTTCTCGACCGCTCGGTCCGGGTCCACGGTGTGGTCGTCAGGCAGCAGCGAGCCGAGGTCGACGGCTAGCGGATCGTGTGTGGGCGCGAGCCGCAGCAGCACGACCAGGAGCCAGCGGGCGCCACGCGGCCCGCTGGGCACCGCTGCGAGGAGGTCGGCGACCTGCAGCCGCCGGACGGCCTCGTCCTGCTGCGGGTCGAGCCCGACGAGCAGCGACGCGGCCGCGCAGACGAGCCCGTCGAGCAGGTCGAGGGTCTCGACGTCGTTCTCGAGCAGCTCGACGAGCAGGTCGACGACGCCCTCCCGGTCGGCACCGTCGAGCAGGGCGCCCAGCACGGCGGACGCCGCCGCGGGAGCCGGCAGCATCAGCCACCCGCCAGGTCCGATCGCGGCGCGGGTCCGGATGAAGCGGGCCAGCTCCAGGCAGGCGCGCAGGCGCGCCTCCACCTGGCTGTCGTCAGCGGCCTGCGCGTCGCGCAGCGCCGGGAGGATCCGCTCCACCCGGCGCCCGGCCACCCCGACGGCCGCGGAGGCGAGCGTCTGGGCGGTGCCGCGCAGCCACAGCACTCCCGGGGGGCCCTCGGCGAGGACCCGGTCGGGCAGCCCCTGCGTGCGCGAGACGTCGCCGCCGGCACCCAGGGCGAGGTCGACCCAGAGCCCGGCCAGACGCAGCAGGGCGGCGTCGTCGACCATCTCGAGCCGGGCGAGGAGCTGATCCTCCGGCACGTCGGTGCCGAAGGCCTGCCGGGCGAGCTGGGCGATCAGCCGGACGGCGGCGCGCACGCCCTCGTCGCGGTCGGGGGAGGCGATGACCAGCTCCATCGCCGCCTCGGTGTCGGAGACCGTGCCGGCGTCGAGGGCCGCCGGCAGCTCACCGAGCAGCCGCTGCTCCTCCGCCTCGAAAGGCCCGAGGCCGGCCTGCACAGCGGCCACCGCCTGCGGGCCGGCCGTCCGCACCGCGGCGGCCAGGGCCGCGCACAGCCGGGCACCGATCTCGAGCTGGGCCGGCTCCGGCGCGTAGATGAGGGCCTGGACGAGCCGGCCGCTGGCGTCGCCGGCGTCGAGGTCGCCGCGGTAGTGCGCGAGGACGGCGTCGGCGACGGTCTGGGCGGGGGAGGAGTCGGCGGCCCGGTCATGCGCGTCGTCGTGCAGCAGCAGCTCGAGGTCCTCGGCGAGCCAGGGGGTGAGCCGGCCGCGGAGCGCCTCGGCGAGGTCGGCCACGGGTAGCTGCAGCTCGGCGGCCAGCTGCTCGCAGTCGACGGCCTGCGCCCAGAAGCCCGGGCCGGGCTCGGCGTCGACGACGGCGAGCAGCACCATCCGTCCGTCGTCACCCGACTGGCCGGGTAGGGCCGCGACGAAGGGCGCCAGCGGCAGCGACCAGGTGAGCGCCTGGTCCTCCGCGAGCACCCGGACGGTGACGGTCGGCGACGTCGGGCCGTCGGAGGAGACGTCGACGCGGACCTCCGGCCCGTCGAGCCGGTCGCGCACGGCGACCGGCAGGAACGTGTGCAGCACGACCGCCGGCTCCAGCGTGCTGTCGGCGTGGGCGTGCAGCACGGCTCCGGCAGCGCAGGCGTAGACGGGCGGAGTGTGCTGCTCGGGCATCGTCACCGGACCATCCTCGCGGACGCGGCGCCGATCACGAGCCCACGATCTCGGGCGGACAGCGACCACGGGTGCCCGCCCGAGGGCCTGACCTGCTCCACCTGCCTCCTCCTGCTGTCAGGTCCGACCGTACGTGGCTGGTAGGACAGGGCATGACCTGGACCGAGCCCGGAGCCTTTCCCGTCGGCGACGGCGTGCACCGCATCCCGCTGCCGCTGCCGAACGACGGGCTGCGGGCGGTGAACGTGTACGCCGTACAGACCGACGACGGGCTGGTGCTCGTCGACGCCGGCTGGGCGATCCCGGCGGCCCGCGCCGCCCTGCTCGCCGGCCTCGCCGCGCTGGGAGCCGGCCTCTCCGACGTACGCCGGTTCCTCGTCACCCACGTCCACCGTGACCACTACACGCAGGCCGTCGTGCTGCGTCGCGAGACGGGGGCCGCGGTGGACCTGGGGATCGGGGAGAAGCCGACGCTGGACCTGCTGAGCGACCCCGGCGGCAACCCGCTCGCGGCCCACGTCGACCAGCTGCGGCGGCTCGGCGCGCCGGTGCTCGCCGAAGCCACCGGCAAGGCGATGCGGGGCCACGAGCTCGACCTCTCCGAGTGGGAGGCGCCGGACACCTGGCTCGCGGCGGGCGACCTGCCGCTGCCCGGCGGCCGGGTGCTGGAGGCCGTTCCGACCCCCGGGCACACCGCCGGCCACCTCGTCTTCCACGACCTCGCCGCCGGCCTGCTGTTCGCCGGCGACCACGTGCTGCCGTCGATCACCCCCTCGATCGGCTTCGAGCCGGTCCTGTCGACGGACCCGCTGGGTGCCTTCCTGAGGTCGCTGGCGCTGGTACGGGAGCGGCCGGACGCGGTGCTGCTGCCCGCGCACGGAGGGGTCACCGACAGCGTGCACGCCCGCGTCGACGAGCTCGTCGCGCACCACGGCCGCCGGCTCGACGAGGTCTTGGCGGCCGTAGCCGGTACGGCGGATGCCGCCGCCGACGTCGCCGGCGTGCTGCGCTGGACCCGGCACGGCCGGACCCTGGTCGAGCTCGACGGCTTCAACCAGATGCTGGCGATCTTTGAGACCGGCGCGCACCTCGACCTGCTCTCCGCGCAGGGCCGCCTGCTGCGCGAGGAGGTCGACGGGGTGCTGCGCTACCGCTGAGCGCCGCGTCAGCGCCGCGCCACCAGCACCAGGTCGATCCCGGTCCCGCCGTCGTCGGGCCGCAGGACCTCCGCCAGCCGAAGGACCCGCAGGTTGTCGGCGGCCTCGCGCAGCTGCTCGGCCGTGTGCAGCAGCGCCGGATGGCGCGGCCCGTGGACGCCCTCGGTGAGGTTGCGCAGGGCGTGGCCGACGACGACGAGGTGCCCGCCGGGCGAGAGCCACCCCGCAGCGCGGCGCAGCCCGGCGACGCCCAGCTGTACGTATGCCGCGAGCACGAGGTCGACCGGGCCGTCGGGCTCCCAGACCAGCGCGTCGGCGACGACCCAGTCGACGGCGAGGCCGCTGCCGAGTTCGCGGCCCTGGCCGATCCCGACGGCGGAGAAGTCCACGGCCGTCACCGTCCAGCCGAGGCCGGCGAGCCAGCGGGCATGCCGCCCGGTGCCGGCCGCGACGTCGACGGCCCTGCCCGGACGCAGGTCGCTGCAGGCGGCGACGACGGTGCCGCTCGGATCGGCGAGCCAGGGTCGGGTCGCGTAGCGCTCGTCCCATGCCCGCGGGCCGCGACGGCTCACCGCGGGGAGGTCCGGGCTCACCCGTCGGCAGGGGGCGCGGGCTGGGGGCCGCGGCCCGCGACGCCGGCCGTGATGTCCCCCCAGGCGGGTACGGCGGCGCGCTTGCCCTTTCCGGCGGCCTTGCGGGGCGCGACGGGCAGGGACGTCGGGGTCGGCCGGCCGGAGACCGGCCGCAGCACCGCGCCGAGCGCGTCGTCGGAGACCGGTCCGAGCCGCAGCGCGTGCCGGGCGGCCTCGTCGATCGCCTGCACCCGGACGGTGGCCGGGTTCCACGCCAGGCGCACGCCCTCGCGCCCGCACTGCGCCCGGACCTCCCAGCGGCCGGGCTCGACGAGCCAGGCGTCCCAGGTGAGTAGCTCCAGGTCCTGCGCCATCCGGACCATGTGCTCGGCGACGAGCTCCCCGACGGGCCGGCCCTCGACCCGGGCCCGCTGCGCCCGCTGGGCCTGGTACTCCCGCTCGGCGAGCATCGGTCCCTCGTACCTCATGATGCGCTCGAGGGACAGGCCGGACTGCTCGGCGATCTCGGCCGCGGTCTCGCCGCCGCGGATCCGCTCCTGTATCTGTCGAGGCGTCGGCGGCGGCGCGTCGACGAAGGGCAGGGCGGGCTGGCGAGCCGTGGGGACGTCGCGCAGCGCCAGCTCGAAGGTGTCGTTGCCGGAGCGCAGCACCAGGCGCATGCCGTCGCTGGTCAGGCCGACCACGGTCAAAGGACGCACCGCGCCACCTTGCCACGCGGCGCGGCCGGCGTCCGCCCCCCGCCCGGCTGGCCGCGCGTCGTGCTGCCGCGCGCCCCCCGCTGCCCGCCCCGGCGGTCCGACTCGCAGCAAACGGTGGGTCGCCGTTGACGGCCCGCCCGGCGGGCAGCATCCTCCACCCACCCGGCAGGGGCCTGGAGAGCGGACCTGGAGGTCCGGCCCGATCGTCCCGGGCCGGCGACGCGATGAGGAGACCAGAGTGACGGCAACACAGACCTCGACAGGTGTCAGCGGCGAGAAGCTGCTGGGCAGGGTCGCGTTCGTGACCGGCGGGACCCGCGGGATCGGCGCGTCCATCTGCCGCAGCCTCGCGGCGCAGGGCGCCGACGTCGCCGCCGGCTACAGCGGCAACGACCAGGCGGCCGAGCAGTTCAAGCAGGACTTCGGGCAGACCTACCCCGGGCGCACGCTGACGGTGCACCGCGGCGACATCAGCTCCGCCGACGACTGCCGGCGCTGCGTCTCGGAGGTCGTCGAGCAGCACGGCCGGCTCGACATCCTGGTCAACAACGCCGGCATCACGGTCGACCGGTCGGTCCTCAAGATGCAGGACGACGACTGGCGCCGGGTCATCGACGTCAACCTGTCCGGGGCGTTCTACCTGTCCCAGGCGGCCTTGCGCCACATGCTCGAGCGGGGCAGCGGCCGGATCGTGATGATCTCCTCGGTCATCGGCGAGATGGGCAACGTCGGTCAGGTCAACTACGCCGCCGCGAAGTCGGGGCTGTTCGGCATGACCAAGACGCTGGCCCGGGAGGCGGCGGGGCAGCTGCAGCGAGCGGGCAAGACCGACGGCATCGGCATCACGGTCAACACGGTGACTCCCGGTTTCATCGAGACCGAGATGCTGGGCACCCTGCCGGAGAAGGTCCTCGACGGCGTCCGGGCCCGCGTGCCGCTGGGGCGGCTCGGTCAGCCCGAGGAGATCGCCCGCGTGGTGCACTTCCTGGCCGCGGACGCCTCCTCCTACATCACCGGCCAGGTGTGGGGGGTCAACGGCGGGCTCGACATGTAGCGGCAACCGTAGTCAGGCAGCGACAGGAAGGCGCGACGAAGGTGTTCAAGCGCATCGCGGTGGTCAACCGTGGCGAGCCGGCGATGCGGTTGATCCGCGCCGTGCGCGAGCTCAACGACGAGCACGGCTACGGCATCCAGGTCATCGCGCTGCACACCGAGGCCGAGCGGCGGGCGATGTTCGTGCGCGCCGCCGACGAGGCGGTCACGCTGCACGCCACCGGGTCGGGCAGTCCCTACCTGGACCACGCGGAGCTCGGCCGCGCGCTGCGGGTGAGTCGGGCGGACGCCGCCTGGGTCGGCTGGGGCTTCGTGGCCGAGGACCCGGCGTTCGCCGAGCTGTGCGCGGACCTCGGCGTGGTGTTCATCGGTCCGCCACCCGAGGCCATGCGACGGCTCGGCGACAAGGTCGAGGCCAAGCTCCTGGCCGAGCAGACCGGGGTTCCCGTCGCGCCGTGGAGCGGCGGTCCCGTCGAGAGCCCGGCGCAGGCCCGCGAGCACGCGGCGAGGATCGGCTACCCGCTGATCATCAAGGCGAGGAGCGGCGGAGGTGGCCGCGGCATCCGCACCGTCCGGGCACCCGACGAGCTCGAGGACGCCTTCCTGCGCACCCAGGGCGAGGCGCTGCGCACCTTCGCCGACCCGGTGGTCTTCCTCGAGCGGCTGGTGGAGGGCGGTCGACACATCGAGGTGCAGGTGATCGCCGACCGCTACGGGGCGGTGTGGGCCCCCGGCGTGCGGGACTGCTCGGTGCAGCGGCGCAACCAGAAGCTCATCGAGGAGTCGAGCTCGCCCGCCCTGACCCCGGAGCAGGACCGCGGGCTGCGGGAAGCCTCCGTCGCGCTGGTCAAGGCGGCCGGCTACGTGGGCGCCGGCACCGTGGAGTACCTCTACCAGCCGACCGAGAAGATCTTCACGTTCCTCGAGGTCAACACCCGGCTGCAGGTCGAGCACCCGGTCACCGAGGTCACGACCGGGCTGGACATCGTCAAGCTGCAGATCCACGTCGCGGACGGTGGCCGACTGGACGGTGACCCCCCGGTGCCGTACGGCCACGCGGTGGAGGCCAGGCTCAACGCCGAGGACGCCGAGCACGACTTCGCGCCGGCGCCCGGCGCCGTGGAGCTCCTGCGCCTGCCCACCGGGCCCGGCATCCGGGTCGACACCGGCATCGCCGCCGGCGAGGTCATCCCGCCCGACTACGACTCGATGATCGCGAAGATCATCGCGTGGGGGCGGGACCGCCCCGAGGCGCTGTCGAGGCTGCGCTGTGCGCTGCGCGAGACCACCGTCGTGCTGCGCGGGGGCACGACGACCAAGTCGTTCCTGCTGGCGCTGCTGGCCCGACCCGAGGTGGTGGCCGGCACCGCCGACACCGGCTGGCTGGACCGGGTGGGCACCGGGGAGGTCGCGGGCGCCGCGGAGCCCGGCCGGGGCGCCTACGTCGCCTTCCTGCACGTCGCGATCGACGTCTACGACGCCGAGGAGACGCAGGCCCGCGCCGCCTTCCTCGCCTCGGCCCGGGGCGGCCGGCCGCGCGCCAGCCACGAGGTGGGTCGCACGGTCGAGCTCGGCTACCGCGGGCAGGCCTACCGGCTGGCGGTCGCGCAGGTCAGCCGGGGCCGTTACCGCGTGGCGCTCGACGGCGCGGAGACCGAGGTCGAGGTCGAGGTCGACCGGGTCGGCCCGCTGGAGAGCCGGCTGACGGTGGGCGCCGAGCGCTTCGGTGTCGTCGCCGTGCCCGGGCCGAACTCTTACCTCGTCGAGGTGGACGGCACCTCCCACCGGATCAGCCGGGACGAGGCCGGGGTACTGCGGGCCCCCGCGCCCGCCGTCGTCGTCGCGCTCCGCGCCGGGGTCGGGCAGGACGTCGAGGCCGGGCAGACCGTCGCCGTGCTGGAGAGCATGAAGATGGAGACGCCGGTGCGGGCGCCGTACGCCGGCCGGGTCCGGGAGGTCCTGGTCGCCGTCAACGCCCAGGTCGACGCCGGCGCGGCCCTGCTGCGCCTGGACCGGGCGGGTGAGGACGTCGAGGTCGCGCAGACCGAGCGGGTGGTGCTCCCGGCGCCGGAGGACGCGGCGGCGGCCGACCCGCGCAGTGCCGCCCTGGCGCTGCTCGGGGCGCTGCAGGCGCTGATCACCGGTTTCGACGTCAGCGCGCAGCGGGGCCGCCAGCTCGTCGCCTCCTACGGCCGGGTCCGCGGCGAGCTCCCGGTCGACGACGCGGAGCTGCTGCAGGGTGAACTGGCGGTGCTCACGACCTTCGCCGACCTGTGCGAGCTGTCCCGCAACCGCCCGACCAGCGCCGAGGAGGACGCCGACGAGCAGGTCCACAGCCCGCGCGAGCACTTCCACTCCTACCTGCACTCGCTGGACATGGAGCGCGAGGCGCTCCCGGAGGGCTTCCGGGCCCGGCTGACCCGGGCGCTTCGGCACTACGACGTCGACGACGCGGAGCCCGGCCCTGCCCTGGAGGAGGCCGTCTACCGCCTCTTCCTGGCGCAGCAGCGGGCCACCAGCCAGCTGCCCGCCGTCACCGCGCTGCTCGAGCGCTGGCTCACCGCCGGAGAGCTTCCCGACGGGGCTCGCGCCGAGGTGGGGGAGGTGCTCGACCGGCTGGTGGTCGCGACCCAGCTCCGCTACCCGACCGTGGGCGACCTGGCGCGGGCCGTCAGGTTCCGCTACTTCGACCAGCCGCTGGTGCGCCAGGCCCGCCAGCAGGTCTACGAGGAGGCCGAGCGGCTGCTGGCCGAGCTGGCCGACCACGCGGGTGCCGAACCGGGCCCGGACGACCACGCGCGGATCGAGGCGTTGGTCGCCAGCCCGGAGCCGTTGATCCGGCTGCTCACCCAGCGCTTCAGCTCCGGGGGCCCCGGTCCCGAGCCGATCCTGGAGGTCCTCACCCGCCGTTACTACCGGGTGCGCAACCTGGAGAACGTGCGGTCGTTCCGGCTCGAGGGCCGCCCCTGCGTCAGCGGCGACTTCGAGCTCAGCGGCAAGCAGCTGCACCTGGTCGCGCTCATGGCCAGCATGGCCGATCTGCCGGCGGCTCTGGCGTCGCTGACCCGGCTCGTCGAGGGCGTCACCGACCCGTCCTCGCTGGTCCTCGACCTCTACCTGTCCTGGCCGGACCGCCCCGCCGACTCCGACGTCCTGTCCGCGCAGCTGCGCGAGACCCTCGCCGCGGTGCCGCCGCTGCGGCGCGGGCGCCGGGTGACGGTGACGGTCTGCACCCCGGGCGGCGACGTCGAGCACGTGACCTTCCGGCCGTCGCCGGAGGGCCTGTCCGAGGAGCGGGTCGTCCGCGGCCTGCACCCGCTGACCGGGCAACGGCTCGACCTGTGGCGGCTGAAGAACTTCGACGGGGTGCGCCTGCCGTCCGCCGAGGACACCTACCTGCTGCACGTCGTCGCCAAGGACAACCCGGCCGACGAGCGCTTCATCGCCATGGCGGAGGTACGCGACGTGACGCCGCTGCGGGACGCCGCAGGTGAGATCGTCGGGTTCCCGACCCTGGAGCGGCTGCTGGCGGCCTGCCTCGACGGGATCCGGCGGGCCCAGTCGCAGCGCGGCGCGGGCCGGCGGCTCGACCACAATCGGATCTTCCTCTACGCGTGGCCGTCCATCGAGCTGCCGCTGTCGGAGGTCGCGAGCTTCGTACGCACGACCGCGCCGCTGACCGTCGGTGCCGGGCTGGACGAGATCGTGCTGCTGTCCCGCCTCCAGGAGGAGCCGGGCGGCGAGCCGCGCGAGGTGGCCCTGCGGTTCTCCTTCCGGCCCGGGGCGGGCGTCGGGATGACCGTGACCGACCGGCCCACGCAGCCGATGCGGCCGCTGGACGAGTACACCCAGAAGGTGCTGCGCTCGCGCGCCCGGGGCGCGGTCTACCCGTACGAGCTCGCGCCCCTGCTGGCAGGTCCGGGAGGCACGTTCGTCGAGCACGACCTCGACGAGGCCGGCGCCCTGGTGCCGGCGGGCCGCCCGCCCGGCAGGAACCGTGCCGGGATCGTGGTGGGCGTGGTCACCACCCCCACCACGCGCTACCCGGAGGGCATGAGCAGGGTCGCGCTGTTCGGCGACCCGACCAAGGCGCTCGGCACCGTCGCCGAGCCGGAGTGCGCGCTCGTCGTCGCCGCGCTCGACCTCGCCCAGGAGCGCGGCCTCCCCGTCGAGTGGTTCGCGCTGTCGTCCGGGGCCCGGATCTCCATGGACAGCGGCACGGAGAACATGGACTGGGTGGCGCGCGCGCTGCGCCGGCTGATCACGTTCACCCAGGCCGGCGGCGAGGTCAACGTCGTGGTCGCCGGCATCAACGTGGGCGCGCAGCCGTACTGGAACGCCGAGGCCACGATGCTGCTGCACACCAAGGGCATCCTGGTCATGACACCGGACAGCGCGATGGTGCTCACCGGCAAGCACTCGTTGGACTACTCCGGAGGCGTGTCGGCAGAGGACAACTTCGGGATCGGGGGCTACGACCGGGTCATGGGGCCCAACGGGCAGGCGCAGTACTGGGCGCCCAACCTGACGGCGGCCTGCGACCTGCTGTTCGCCCACTACGAGCACACCTATGTCGCACCGGGCGAGCGGTGGGCCCGGCCGGCCGACACCGACGACCCCCGCGACCGCGACGTGCGCAGCTTCCCGCACACCCACCCGTCGAGCGACTTCACCACGGTCGGCGACATCTTCTCGGCCGAGGCAAACCCGGAGCGCAAGAAGCCGTTCGACATCCGCACGGTCATGCGGGCGGTGACCGACCAGGACCACCCGGTCCTCGAGCGGTGGGCGGCGATGGCCGATGCCGACACCACCGTCGTCTACGACGCGCACCTCGGCGGTCACCCCGTGACGGTGCTGGGCATCGAGTCGCGGCCGATCCCGCGGCGCGGCCGCTTCCCGACCGACGGACCGGACCAGTGGACCGCGGGCACGCTGTTCCCGCGCTCGTCGAAGAAGACCGCGCGGGCCATCAACGCCTGCAGCGGTAACCGGCCCCTGGTCGTGCTGGCCAACCTGTCGGGCTTCGACGGCTCACCGGAGTCGCTGCGCAACCTGCAGCTGGAGTACGGCGCGGAGATCGGGCGCGCGATGGTCAACTTCGACGGCCCGATCGTCTTCTGCGTGATCTCGCGCTACCACGGTGGCGCCTTCGTCGTCTTCTCCGGAGTGCTCAACGACAACATGGAGGTCCTCGCCGTCGAGGGCTCCTTCGCCTCGGTCATCGGTGGCGCCCCCGCCGCCGCCGTGGTCTTCGCCGGCGAGGTCAACAAGCGCACCGCCGCCGACCCCCGCGTCCGGGAGCTCGAGGCCACGCTGGCCGCCGCGGACGACGTGGAGAAGGCCCAGCTGCGGGTGCAGCTCGCGGACCTGCGCAGCGCGGTCCGCTCGGACAAGCTCGGCGAGGTGGCCGCCGGCTTCGAGGCCGTCCACAACATCGAGCGGGCCCGTGAGGTGGGCTCGGTGCACGCCATCATCCCCGCCGAGCAGCTGCGCCCCCACCTCATCCGCGCCGTGGAGCGTGGAATGGAGCGGGCCGCGCCCTAGCTCGGCACGTCCCGCTGTCCCGCACGTCGGAAGGAACCCGATGCAAGCCTTCGTCCTCAACCGTCACGGCCGGATGGTCTTCCCGTCCAACATCATCCCCGAGCTGGACTTCTCGACGATGGACAGTCTGGACCAGCTCGACCGCGTCATCCGACGCGACTTCGAGACCAAGGCCCCGACCGGGACCGACATCCTCGAGCGGGTGGAGAAGGGCGGCTACGCCAACCGCTACCAGCTGATGCGCGACCTCGCCCTCAACCTGTTCTGGGCCAACCGGTTCGCGATGACGATGTACGACAAGCGCCCGACCCGGTGGGCCGATGTCCCGCGTACCCGCTCCGACGTCTTCCTGCCCGTCCTCACGCCGTGGGTGGGCGGCGACGCCAAGGTCGCCGCGGTGCAGGCGGCCTACGGGGCGCTGCCCGCCCAGTGGGACCCGGCCGTCGAGGACCGCATCTTCGGCGTCCTGTTCGACGTGTTCGGGCACCGCAAGCACCACGCGACGACGCTGCCGGCCGTCAAGCCGACCGTCGCGGAGTTCCTGGCCGAGCCGGGCAACCTGACCTTCCGGCTGCCGAACTACGACCCCGACTACCCGGTCTACGACTTCACCGACATCGTGGACTGCGCCGAGGACGTCCCCGAGCTCGAGGCCCTGCACCGCTGGGCGATGGTGCTGCACAACCAGTACCCGTGGGACCGGGCCCAGGTTGAGCTGGCCGAGGCCGGCCAGCTCAAGGACGACGACTACGTCGTGGCCTTCCACCCTCGCGACAAGGAGGTCAGGGGGTTCCTGCGCCGCCTGGCCAGCCCCCCGGCCAGGCGCCCGGTGGCGCCGGCCTGGGAGTCGAAGGCGCCGGTCCGGCCCTACCCGGCGCTCGACGTCCGCAGCCGGTTCGCGGTGATGCCGCGCCTGGAGGCCCTGGCCGTGGTGCACGGCGACCAGGTCTGCAGCAACGAGGACCTCATCCGCAACGCGGCCTACAACTGGTCGCCGATGGGTGCCGACGAGATCCGGGACAAGACGGGGATCGAGCAGCGCCGCTACAGCTCGCTGACCCTCGAGGAGCTCGGCCTGCAGGCGGCGCAGGCGGCGCTGGCCAAGGCGGGGCGTGGCCCGGAGGAGATCGGCGCGGTGCTGGTCTGCACCTGCACCAGCTCGCGCCTGATCCCGTCGGCGGCGACGTACATCTCCGGGCAGCTCGGGATGGCCCAGACCGCCGCGTCCTACGACATCGTCGCCGCCTGCGCCGGCATGCCGTACGGCCTGGCCGAGGCCACCCGGCTGATCCAGGAGGTCGAGCGGCCGGTGCTCGTCGTCTGCGTCGAGAAGTTCTCCGACAAGATCGGTAACGTCCGGCCCTCCCGCATGATCTTCGGGGACGGCGCGGCCGCCATGGTCGTCGGGGTTGCTCCGGACGGCGAGGCGCCCGACCTCCACTACCTCAAGACCTACGCCAGCGGCCCGGCCGACCAGGTCAACTCCATCATCTGGCCCAATCCGGTGTTCGACAACAACATCACCGTCTTCGGGCCGCACGTGAAGGCCCTGGCCGGTCGCTACCTCAACCAGATGATCGACGAGCTCAAGGAGCTGCCGGACCCGGACGGCGAGGCCGCGTCGCTGCTGGACAGCATCGACCTCATCGTGCCGCACCAGGCCAACAAGACGATGGTCACGCAGCTGGCGCTCAAGGCCGGGCTCAGCCCGGACAGTCTGTACTTCAACATCGAGCAGGTCGGTAACGCCTCGTCCGCCAGCATCCCGCTGGCGATCCACGACGCGGTGCGCGACGGCGTCATCACCGAGCCGATGCGGATCTTCGCGCCGGGGTTCGGCGCCGGCGCCGTGGCCGGTTACGCCGTGATGCGGCTGGACCCCGCGGTCGTCGCCATCCAGGCGCCGCCGGTCGCGGCCGGCCCCCCCGGTGCGGAGGTCGCCGACCAGGCCGACCAGTCCCATGCCTCCGACGACGTGCAGGTGGCCTTCGGCTGAGCCGTCGCGACCCGTCGGCCCCGGGCCGGTCGAGGGCCGGCGCCGGGCGCGTGCCAGGGTCGGTCCGACGACGAGGAGGTCGCGGTGGCCAGGGCCCGGGCGTCAGCAGCCGACAGCACGCACGACCGTGCCGAGGGGGTGCTGTTCCCGCGCGGTGGGGACGGCCGGCGCAGTACCGCGGAGACGGCGCGCGGCGTGTGGGCCGACGCCGTCCGTGACCTCGACGGCCCGCTCGCGGAGCGGATCGAGGCGGCGGGCGACTGGCGCCGGCAGTACGTCGGGGCGGTCGTCGCGCACACCGCGGCGGCGACCCGGACACCGACCGGCGCCGTCGCGGTCGCCCGGGCCGGGCTGGCCTCGCTCGGGCGGCGGATGCGCTTCGAGCGGGACGGGTCGAGCGGGACGGTGGCCGCGGCGCTGTCCGGGGCGCGAGCCGGGCTGCGGCCCCGGACGGTGCGGGGTGCGGGCGAGCGGGAGCGCGAGCTCGTCCTGCCCTACCGGGGGGAGCGGCTGCGCGGCGATGCCCTGCGCCGGCAGGTCGACGCGTGGGTGGACGGCGGCACCGTCGAGCAGTCCTGCGGGCAGGCGCTGCACCGGCTGCTCGACGAGCCCGGCTGGCTGGACCTGTCGGACCGGGCGTTCGCGCTGCTCGGCGCCGGCGCCGAGATGGGGCCGCTGGAGGCGCTGTCACGCTGGGGCGCGCACGTCGCCGCCGTCGACGTGCCGAGCCGGCTGGTGTGGGAGCGGGTGTTCGCCGCGGCCCGGGCCGGCGCCGGCACGCTCAGCTACCCCGTCGACGACGACGAGCGGCCGGGTGTGGACCTGCTGACCCGTACGCCGGAGGTCGCCGCGTTCCTGCGCGCCGCCGCTGAGGGCCTGCCGATGACGGTCGGCAGCTACGCGTACGCCGACGGGGCGGGGCACGTGCAGGTCGTGCACGCCAGCGACGCCGTCGTCGAGCTGCTGCTGCGCGAGCGCCCGGACACCGGCTATGCCGAGCTGGCCACCCCGACGGACGCCTTCGCGGTGCCCGCAGAGGTGGTCGCCGAGTCACGGCGGCGGTGGGCCGACCGCGGCTGGCGGGGCGTCCTGCAGCGGCCGGCCCGGGCCGCCGGGCTGTACGCGCCGGCGTACGGCACGGTCGTGCAGCGCGAGGACGGCAGCACGGTGGGCATCGCCGACGTGCTGGTGCCGCAGCAGGGGCCGAACTACACGCTCGCCAAGCGGGTGCAGCGCTGGCGCGCGGTGGTCGCGCAGGCCGACGGGCACCCGGTGTCGGCCAACGTCGCGCCGGCCACGCACACCCGGTCGGTGACGAGGAACCGGGTGCTCGCGGCGGCGTACGCCGGGGCGGGGCGCTTCGGGGTCGAGGTGTTCGCCTCGCCGACCAGCCGGGTGCTCATGGCCGCGTTGCTCGTGCACGACCTGCGCGCGGGAGTGCCGGCGCCACGGCACCCGGACGACCTGTTCGTCGCCGGCGCGGCGCACGGCGGCCTGTGGCGGGTCGCGTACAGCCCGCGGTCGGTTCTCGGGCTGGCCGCGGTCACCGGACTGCCGGCGGCGTTCGGCCGGCGCTGACCGAGCGCGCTCCTGACCCGGTTGACGCCGTACGGCTCGGGGCATCACACCGGCCCGAGCCGAGGAGGATCCGATGGCCAGCCAGCACAGTCCCGCCGACGACATCGTCTACAACCTGGTGAGCGTGCAGTACCACGCTCTCAAGGCCAGTCAGGCGTACGACTCCTACGTGCAGGACGCCGAGGGCCACGACGACGTGCAGTCGTTCTTCCAGCAGTGCGCCGAGCAGGACGCCGAGCGCGCCAAGAAGTGCCACGAGCTGCTCGGGCAGCTGACCGGTGGCGGGGGGTTGAGCCCGTCGTCCTGACAGCCCGCCGCGTCCGCCGCTCGGGAGCTGACCCTGCTCAGAGCAGGGCGAGGCCGAAGCCGGCGGCGGCAGGGAGCAGGCCGGCGCCAAGGTCTCCCAGGCCCGGCTGGTGCACGCCGGCGCGCCTGTCGGACCCGCGCGGTAGACAGTCCGGGTGCTGGAGGTCCATCGGGCAGAGGCGACGGGCGCGCTCGTCCGCGCACTTGGCGACCTCCTGCGCATCCCGCTGCCCGACCCTTTCACCCAGGAGGTCGTGGCCGTGCCCGCGCGGGGCGTCGAGCGCTGGCTGACCCAGCGGCTGTCCACCGTCCTCGGCGCCGGAGCGGCGACTGACGGGATCTGCTCGGGCGTCATCTTCCCCTCGCCGGCGCGGCTGGTCGACGAGGCGCTGGCGGACGCGACCGGCATCCGGGCCGGGACCGACCCATGGGCTCGGCCACTGTGGCCGCTGCTCGACGTCGTCGACGTCAGCCTGGGGGAGCCGTGGTGCCGCGTCCTCGCGCAGCACCTCGGCCACGGCGGCGACAGCCACCGTCTCGGCCGGCGGTGGGCCACCGCCGCTCACCTCACCGAGCTCTACCGCTCCTACGCCTCCGCCCGGCCGCAGGTCCTTCGTGACTGGGCGGCCGGCCGCGACAGCGACGGACACGGCCCGCTCCCCGACGACCTGCGCTGGCAGGCCGAGCTGTGGCGGCGGCTGCGCGCGCGGCTCGGGCCCAGCCCGGCCGAGCGGCTCGCGGACAGCTGCGCCGCGCTCGTCGACGACCCGGGGCTGTCGGGCCTTCCGGAGCGAATCAGCCTGTTCGGCCCGACCCGGCTGCACACCGACCAGCTCGCGGTCCTCTCGGCGCTCGCCGAGCACCGCGACGTCCATCTGTGGCTGCCGCACCCCAGCCCGGCGATGTGGGCGGCGCTGGAGGGCGCCGCCGCGACGCGCCGGCGCGACGACCCGACCGCGACGGTCCCGCGGCACCCGCTGCTGCGCAGCCTCGCCCGTGACGTCCGCGAGCTTCAGCTCCGGCTGCCCCCACACCGCGACACCCACCACCCGGGGACTCACCACCCGGGGACTCACCACCCGGGCAGGGAGCACGCCGGCACCCACCAGGCGGGGACGCCGCGCGGCGGCACCTGGCTCGGGGACCGGCATCGCCCGACCACCCTGCTCGGCCGGCTGCAGGCCGACCTGCGCGACGACCGGCTCCCTGTCCCGGCCGCCCCCGACAGCCTCGCCGGCTCCGACACCAGCCTGCAGGTGCACGCCTGCCACGGCCCCGCCCGCCAGGTCGAGGTGCTGCGTGAGGTGCTCCTCCGGCTGTTCGAGGACGACGCGACGCTCGAGCCGCGCGACGTCCTCGTGATGTGCCCCGACGTGGAGACGTTCGCGCCGCTGGTGTCGGCGGCGTTCGGACTCGGGGCCGGCCTGCCGCACCCGGGCCACGCCCTGCGCGTACGGCTCGCGGACCGCAGCCTGCGCCAGACCAACCCGCTGCTCGACACCCTGGCCGGGCTGCTCCGGCTGGCCGGCAGCCGGGTCACCGCCAGCCAGGTCCTCGACCTCGCGGCCAGCCCGGCGGTGCGGCGGCGGTTCGGGTTCGACGACGACGACCTCGAGCGCGTCCGCGACTGGGTCGCCCGCTCCGGCGTCCGGTGGGGGATCGACGCGCCGAGCCGGGCACCCTACGGCATGGCGGACGTCCCGCAGAACACCTGGCGCACCGGCCTCGACCGGGTGCTGCTCGGCGTGACGACGGCGGAGGACGAGCCGGTGTGGCTGGGCCTGTCGCTGCCGCTCGACGACGTCGACAGCAGCGACATCGACCTCGCCGGCCGGCTCGCCGAGCTGCTCGACCGGCTCGAGGACGTGCTCGCCGCGCTGTCCGGGGAGCACCCGGTGCGGCACTGGCTGGCCACCCTGACGCGCGCGCTCGACCTGCTCACGGCGACCAGCGACGCCGATGCCTGGCAGCTCGCCCAGGCCCGCAGCGAGCTCGCCGAGGCCGGCGAGGGCGCCACGACCACGGTGCGGCTCGCCGATGTGCGGGCGATGCTCGCCGACCGGCTCCGCGGCCGACCGACCCGCACCAACTTCCGTACCGGCAACCTCACGGTCTGCGCGATGGTGCCGATGCGCTCGGTGCCGCACCGGGTCGTCGTGCTCCTCGGCCTCGACGACGGGGTGTTCCCCCGCACGACGGGGATCGACGGCGACGACGTGCTGGCCCGCGACCCCTGCGTGGGCGAGCGCGACGTGCGCAGCGAGGACCGGCAGCTGTTCCTCGACGCGGTGCTGGCGGCGGGGGAGCGGCTCGTCGTCCTGCACACCGGCGCCGACCCCGTCAGCGGGGCGACCCGCCCGCCGGCCGTGCCGGTCGGCGAGCTGCTCGACGTCCTCGAGGCGATGGCGCCGGGCAGCCGCTCCCAGGTCGTCGTGCGGCACCCCCTGCAGCCCTACGACGTCCGTGACTTCCAGGGCGGCACGCCCTTCAGCTTCGACCCGGTCCACCTCGCCGGTGCACGCCGCGGCGCCCTGCCCCGGCAGGCACCCGCCGCCCCGCAGCGGCTGCCGGCGCTCGGCGGGCCGGTGGCGCTCGACGACCTCGTCGCGTTCGTCGAGCACCCGGTCCGGGCCTACCTGCGGCAGCGACTGCGCATCTCCCTGCCCGGTGAGGACGACGAGGTCGACGACGCGCTGTCGGCCACGCTCGACGGCCTGCAGGAGTGGGCCGTCGGGGAGCGGATGCTCGAGGCGGCGCTACACGGGCTCGACCCGGGCGACAGCAGGCGCAGGGAGTGGCTGCGTGGCACGCTGCCACCCGGGCCCCTCGGCCGGCGGGTGCTCGACAAGGTTCAGGACCGCGTGGCGCCGCTGGTCGAGGCCGGCCGGCCCCTGCTCGCGGCGCCCCCGCGCACGGTCGACATCCGGCTCGACCTGGACGGCCGGGTGCTGTCCGGCACCGTCGGCGGGGTGCGCGGCGGGGTGGCCGCGCGGGTGGCCTACGCGACGCTGTCGCCCCGGCACCGGGCCGCTGCCTGGGTGCGGTCCCTGGTGCTGGCGGCCGCCGGCGAGGGCGACCGCGCCGTGACCGTCGGTCGCTACGGCCGCCGGTCACGCACCTCGACGATCGTCGCGCCCGAGGACCCGCGCGGGGCGCTCAGGTCTGTCCTCGGGCTCTACGACCGCGGGATGTGCGAGCCGCTGCCCCTGGCGGTGAAGACCTCGGCCGGCTACGCCGCCAGCCGGCTCGGCGGCAACACCGTCGAGCAGGCTCTCGAGAGCGCGGGGCGGGAGTGGCGCAACGACCACGGCGGCGAGCAGGATGACAAGCACCATCGTCAGGTGTGGGGCGACGCGGCCCCGCTGACGGCGCTGCTCGCGACCGCGCCCGACGACGACGAGCGCCTTCCCGGCGAGCTCACCCGCTTCGGGGCTCTGGCGTGCCGGTTCTGGGCCCCGGTGCTGCAGGCGGAGGACGTCGCGTGACGGCCTACGACGTCTGCGGACCGCTGCCGCAGGGGACCACCGTGCTCGAGGCGAGCGCCGGCACCGGCAAGACGGCCACCATCGCGGCGCTGGCCGCCCGCTACGTCGCGGAGGGTATCGCCGAGCTCCCGCAGCTCATGCTCGTCACGTTCGGCAACGCCGCGTCGCGCGAGCTGCGCGACCGGGTCCGCGAGCGGTTCGTCAGCGCCGAGCAGGGGCTGCGCGACCCGGCGGCGGCCCGGGCGTCGGGTGACGCGGTGCTGGCGCTGCTCGGGGCCGCCAGCGGCAGGGAGGTCGAGGCACGTCGCGACCGGCTCGCCCGCGCGCTCGCCGGCTTCGACGCCGCGACCATCGCCACGACCCACTCCTTCTGCTCGCAGATGCTCACCAGCCTCGGCATGGCCGCCGACACCGATCCGACGGCCACGTTCACCGACACGGTCGACGACCTCGTCCGGGAGGTCGTCGACGACCTCTACCTGCGCACCTACGCCCGGGCCGGCGCCGGCGAGCCGACGATGACCTACGACGAGCTGCTGAGCCTCGGCCGTCACGCTGTCGGCAGCGACCGGTCCGCCGTGCTGGAGCCGCAGGCCGCGGCCGGGGTGCCTGGGCAGCGGCGGGCCGCGGCGCAGCAGGTGCGCAGGGAGCTGGAGGCCCGCAAGCGGCGGCTCGGGCTCGTCGACTACGACGACTGGCTGGTGCTGCTGCAGGGTGCGCTCGCCGACCCGGTACAGGGCGAGGTCGCCTGCTCGCGGGTCCGCTCCCGCTACCGGGTGGTACTCGTCGACGAGTTCCAGGACACCGACCCTGTGCAGTGGGACGTGCTGCGGCGCGCCTTTCACGGAAGCACGACCCTCGTGCTCATCGGCGACCCGAAACAGGCGATCTACGCCTTCCGGGGCGGCGACGTGACCACCTACCTCGCCGCGTCGTCGGTGGCCACCTCGTCGGCGACGCTGACCCGCAACTGGCGCAGCGACGGGCCGCTGCTCGACGCGCTCGCCCGGCTGTTCGGCGGGGCAGCGCTCGGCGACCCCCGCATCGTCGTGCGGCCGGTCGACACCGCGCACCCGCGGCCGCGGTTGGCCGGTGCCGGGGCGCCGCTGCGGCTGCGGCGGCTGGCCCGCACCGGGCTCGGGCCGCTCTGGAAGGGCCTGCCCAAGGTCGAGCCGGTGCGGGAGGCGGTGGCCGGGGACGTCGCCGCCGACGTCGTACGGCTGCTGTCCGGCCCGGCCCTGCTGTCCGGCCGGGCGGTGCGACCCGGCGACGTCGCGGTGCTCGTCCGCACGAACCGGCAGGGCGTGCTCGTCCGGGAGGCGCTCGGGCGCGCCGGGGTGCCCGCGGTGCTCGCCGGCGGCGGCAGCGTCTTCGCCACGCCGAGTGCCCGGTCGTGGCTGGTGCTGCTGGAGGCGATGGAGCAGCCGCACCGGGCAGGCCGGGTACGGGCCGCCGCGTTGTCGGTGTTCCTCGGCGAGACGGCGGCCAGCCTCGACGCGTCCGGGGACGACCTCGCCGACCGGCTCGGGGTGCGGCTGCGGCGATGGGCCGACCTGCTCGCCGACCGCGGGGTGGCGGCGTTCTTCGAGGTGCTCACCGCGCAGGAGCAGCTACCGGCGCGGGTGCTCGCCCGACCCGACGGCGAGCGGCTGCTCACCGACCTGCGCCACCTCGGCCAGGCCCTGCACACCGCCGTGCTGGCCGACTCGCTCGGCCTCACCGCGCTCGTGGAGTGGCTGCGCCGGCGGATCGCGCAGGCAGCGGTGGAGGGCAGCGACGAGCGCAGCCGACGGCTCGAGTCGGACGCCGCGGCCGTGCAGGTCATGACCGTGCACGTCAGCAAGGGCCTGGAGTTCCCCGTTGTCTACGTGCCCTACGCCTGGGATCGCTGGGCGCCGAGCACACCCGACGTCCTGCGGCTGCATGACGACGACGGTCAGCGGCTGCTCGACGTCGGCGGACCGCACGCCCCCGGCTACGCCGCCGCCCGCGCCAAGCACGACGGGGAGGAGTCGGGGGAGGACCTCCGGCTGCTCTACGTCGCGCTGACCCGAGCGAAGTGCCAGGTCGTGGCGCACTGGGCACCGAGCTCCAACACGGCGGCGGCGCCGCTGCACCGCCTGCTGTTCGGCTCCGGGGCGCCGGGCACCGAACCTGCGGCGCGGGTGCCGGTGCCCTCCGACGAGGCTGCGGCCGGCCGTCTCGACGAGGCGGCGGCGACGTCCGGCGGCTGCACCGCCAGCGAGCTCGTGGTGCAGGCAGCTCCCCTGCGGTGGGACCCGCCGCGGGTGCCGACCTCGGCGCTCGCGGTCAGCTCGTTCACCCGCGCCCTCGACACGGAGTGGCGGCGGACGTCGTACAGCGCGCTCACTGCGGGCACTCACGAGGTGCCGGCGGTGGGCAGCGAGCCGGACCCCCCGACCAGGGATGACGAGCACGACGAGCAGCCCGAGGTCGAGCCGGTGCCCCCGGCCGGCGCTCGCCCGTCGCCTCTGGCTGGGCTGCCCGGCGGCACGGCGTTCGGCACCCTCGTGCACGAGGTCCTCGAGGACCCCGACCCCTCGCTGCTCGAGGAGCGGTGCCAGGCCGCCGTCGCCAGACGCCTCGGCACCGGTGTCGACCCGGTCGCCCTGGCCGACGGCCTGCGGCCGGTGTTGCACACGCCACTGGCCGACCTCGGGGTGACGCTGGGATCGGTCGGGCGACGGGAACGGCTCGCCGAGCTCGCGTTCGAGCTGCCGCTCGCCGGTGGCGACGCGGCGGTGCCACACGCGACCGTCGCCGACGTCGCGGCCCTGCTGCGACGGCACGACCTCGGGGTGCTGTCGGCCTACCCCGACCTGCTCGCCAGCCTGCAGCCACAGGCCCTGCGGGGCTTTCTCACCGGCAGCATCGATGCGCTCCTGCGCCTGCCAGGCCCGTCGTACGTCGTCGTCGACTACAAGACCAACCGGCTCGGTCGCGACCCGCTCACTGCCTGGCACTACCGGCCGGCGGCGCTGGTGGCCGAGATGCTGCGGGCCCACTACGTCCTGCAGGCCCTGCTCTACTCCGTGGCCGTGCACCGCTACCTGCGCTGGCGGCAACCGGCGTACGACCCGGCGCGGCACCTCGGGCCGGTGCTCTACCTGTTCGTGCGCGGCATGTGCGGCCTGGACAGCCCGCCGGGTGCGGGCGTGTTCGCGTGGCAGCCGCCGGCCCGGCTCGTCGTCGAGCTGTCCGACCTGCTGGCCGGGCCGCCGTGATCCCGCTGCGTGCGTCCGGGCTGCTGCGGGAGTTCGCGGAGGCGGGCGTGCTGTCGTCGGCCGATGTGCACGTGGCCTTGCGGCTGTCCCGGCTGGGCAACGAGCGGTCACCGGAGGTGCTGCTGGCGGTGGCGCTGGCCGTGCGCGGGGTGCGTACCGGCTCGGTGTGCGTCGAGCTGGCGACCGTGGCCGACGCGGTGCTGCCCGAGCCCGACGAGCAGGCAGCGCCGGCGTCGCTGCCGTGGCCGATCGGGTGGGACGCCCTCGCCGACAGCCCCCTCGTCGCGCTGGGGCCCGAGGCGCCATGGCGGCCGCTGCGGCTGGTCGAGGGCCTGCTCTACCTCGACCGCTACTGGCAGCAGGAGCAGCTGGTGCGCCGCGAGCTCGACGACCGGGCGGCCCGCCCGGCCCCGGTCGTCGACCTCGGCCCGCTGTCCGTGCTGTTCCCCGACCCCGGTCCGGACCGGCAGCGCCTGGCGGCCGCGGTCGCCGCCGCACGTTGGGTGAGCGTCATCACCGGCGGCCCGGGGACGGGCAAGACGCACACCGTCGCCCGGCTGCTGAAGCTCCTGCACGACCAGCCCGGCTCGCCGCCCCGGATCGCGCTCGCGGCCCCGACCGGCAAGGCAGCCGCGCGGCTTCAGGAGTCGGTCCAGGAGCAGGCTGCAGCGATCGGGCTGCCGACGGACGTCACGGCCGCCACGCTGCACCGGCTGCTCGGCTGGCGGCCCGACGCTCGCAGCCGGTTCCGGCACGACGCGAGCAACCACCTGCCCTACGACGTGGTGGTCGTCGACGAGTCCTCGATGGTGCCGCTGACGATGATGGCCCGGCTGCTCGAAGCGGTACGGCCCACCGCCCGCCTGATCCTGGTCGGCGACCCGGACCAGCTCACGCCGGTCGAGGCGGGCGCGGTGCTCAGCGACCTGGTGCACCGCCCGGCACCGGTCGAGGCGAGCGTCGCGGTGCCTTCCGGCCTCGCCCCCGCGGACCTCGACCTCGACGAGGAGGAGCAGCGCCAGCTGCGCAACGGCGTGGTGCGGCTGCGTGTGCCGCACCGCTACGGCGCCAGCATCGGCGCGCTCGCCGAGGCCGTGCGCGCCGGCGACGGCGACCGGGTGCTCGCGCTGCTGCGCGTCGGTGGGGCGCTCAGCTTCACGGCCGACGACGACGAGCTGCGCGCGGACGTTGTTTCGGTGGCGGCGGCGCTCGGGAAGGCGGCCGGGTGCGGTGACGCCCCGCTCGCGCTCGAGCTGCTCGGTCGCCACCGGCTGCTCTGCGCGCACCGGCACGGCCTCTACGGCGTCTCGCACTGGAACGAGCGGGTCGCCAGCTGGGTCGGCGCGCCGGCGGCGGGCCGGCACCCCGGGCAACCCTTGCTCGTCACCGCCAACGACTACGACAACCGGCTCTACAACGGCGACACCGGCGTCGTGGTGCAGACCGACGAGGGCCTGCGGGCGGCCTTCCCGCGCAGCGGCGGCCCCGAGCTGCTGCCGCTGTCACGGCTGTCCTCGGTGCAGACGGCGCACGCCATGACGGTGCACCGCAGTCAGGGCAGCCAGTACGACGCGGTCACCGTGCTCCTGCCGACGCAGACGTCGGCGATCCTCACCCGTGAGCTGCTCTACACCGCGGTGACCCGAGCCACCAGCCGGGTGCGGGTCGTCGGGACGGAGGAGGCGGTGCGCGCGGCCGTCGGCAGCCAGGTGGTGCGCGCCAGCGGGCTGCGCCGGATCGTCGGGACCTACTCGGTGGTCGCCGGCTGACTTCTGCTCCCGGCCGTGCCACCGATACCCGGTCCTGTCGCAGGCTCAGGCAGCCCTCATCGTGGTCAGCGGCTGCACCTCGACACGACCGGCCAGGGCGAGGCACAGCGCCGTCCACAGTCGTACGTCGGAGGGCAGCGGACGGCCGCCACGGCGCGCTACGAGCAGGCGGACCTTGGACGCCGACAGCAGTGTCGACGCCAGGCTCTTGACGAGTTCGTCGTCCCAGTCGACGGCGAGCTGCTCCACCTCGAGGCAGACAGCCTCGTCGAGGAGGAGTGCGGCGTCCCCCTCGTCCATCGGAAACGTGTCGTAGGCGGCCAGGGCAGTGAGGGTCTTCGTCATGCGGCGGACCTTGCGCGCGGAACGGTGGCAGCGCAATGGGCCTGTGGACGTCGGCGTACATCCACAATCAGAAACCAGTTGGTCCGGCAGCACGCCGGACGTGTACCTGCAGGCAGCCGGTGTCAAGATCATGTGGAGGGTGACGCAGGCCGCGGCCGTCGGTGGGGTACCCCGACCGACGGTGCTGCCTCCTTGCGTAGCCGGTTCTGAGGACCGTTGCTCACGTTCCGTGGAAGATCCGTCGGCCTCACCGAAGATCCGGCTCGCAGCGGGTGCGACGGTGACGTCGCGTTCGCGATAGCGGCTGACACCATCACCTTTCCTTGCCTAGATTCCGCCCCACGAACACACGAGATGCACGCGCACACGAGACGAAGGTGGGGCCATGACGTTCCTCGAGCGACGCGCAGGTAGCGCCGATGACAGCGGGCAGCAGCACGGAGCCGGACGCGACCGGGCGACAGCGGCCGTGGCCGCGTTGGGCATCGCCACGTCACTGGTCCTCCTGACCGGGGCCGGCCCCGCGGAGGCCGCCAACAACCCCTACTCGGCAAGGAGTGTGTGCGGCTCCAGCTACACGGTTCACGTGGCCAGTCACGACCTGGGGGGCAAGGCCCGGCTGCACCTGCTGTACTCCCCGAGCAGCGGCTACAACTGCTCGGTCACCATAAAGACCACCAAGGTCGGCACCCCGTCCACCACTGAGGCGTGGTTGCTCGTCAGCGGCCACCGCAACTGGAAGTATGACAAGGGGTCCTACAAGTACTACGCCGGACCGGTGAAGAGCTACGCACGGCACACCTGCGTCGCCTACGCGGGTGGACACGCCGGTGTCAACTGGACCAGCGGATGGGTCGGCTGCCGCTGATCCTCTGCCGGCCGCGCCTTGTCGAGTCCCGCCCCCACAGTTGACTTTGGCGGCAACGCACAAGGTCAGCTGGGGTAGGGGGACGTGCGGCCAACCCCCGCCCCGCCAGCGGAACCGAGCCGGCGTCACCGAGGCGAACAGCGGTACGGCGGGTAGCAGGCAGGGATGCGACCCCTCGTGCTGCTCGACGTCGACGGTGTCCTCAACGCGCTCGGCCCGCCGGATGCCTCCTGGCCCGACTGGCAGCAGGGTCGGGCGACCGCTGCGGGGCGCGAGTGGCCGATCCGCTGGTCACCGTCGGTCGTCGACGCCGTGCGCAACTGGCAGGAGCGCGCCGATGTGCGCTGGCTGACCACCTGGGGACACGACGCGAACCGCGGGCTGCACGCGTTGCTCGGCCTGCCCGAGCTGCCCGTGGCCGGGACGCACCACGACGCGGCCGGCTCCCCGGATCCCGAGGAGCCGGCCCTGGCGGCCGTCACCCCGGCCGCGCCCGACGAGCTCACCGGCCGCTGGTGGAAGTTCGACGTCGTACGGCGGCTGGTCCGCGAGCAACCCGGCCGTCGCCTCGTCTGGCTCGATGACGATCTCCTGGGCGTGGACGACGTGCGGGCTTGGACGCGAGCGCATGCGGACGGGCTGCTCGTCGCCCCTGACCCGCGGGCGGGGCTGGTGCGAGCGCACCTCGACGCCGTCGAGCGCTTCCTGCGCGCACCCGACTGAGCTCGGGCCCTGGACACCCCGGTGCTCGCGGGTGACACTGGAAGGCGGGCGCGCACCGCCTGAGCGGGTGGACCAGCCACGCAGCCGGTACGGCGCGGACGCCCGGAGCCGCCCCCGTGACCACCCTCCCCGCCCCGGCACCGTCCTCAGGGCCCGCGCTGCTCCGCTACGCGCTCGAGCACCCGCACGAGGCGGCACTCGCCGCGCTCCACGACCCCGAGGTCGGTTCGCTCGCCGCCGTCACGTGGGCGGCGACGCACCTGGCCGCGGTCACGCGCGTGCTGCACCCGCTGGCGCGCCGCACGCTGCCGCACGGCCGGTCCCGGCTACGGGTCGTGGTCGATGCCGACCGTCGGCTGCAGCGCGCGCTGTGGCGCCTGGACCGGCGGCTCACCGGAGACGTGCACGGCTCGACCCAGGAGGTGGCTGCGCTGGAGGCCGCGGTCGCGGTCGCCCTCGCCGAGCACGCCCGGCACGAGACCGCGCTCGTCGACGAGCTCGTGCGCCAGCTGCCGGAGTCCGAGCAGGGCCCGCTGGCAGTACGGATCGGCGACGCCGTGCGGCGCGCGCCGACCCGTCCGCACCCCGACGCGCCGGTCGCCGGAGCGGCGGCGGGGCTCGCCTACCGGCTCGACGCGGGGGCCGACCACCTGCGCGACCTGTTCGACAACCGGTCGGTCCCGACGCCGCACGATGAGCGGGTGCCGCAGGTGCCGGGCAGGTGGGGGGCGTACGTGATGGGGCAGCCCTTCCCGCGCCGTCCGGACTGAGCGAACCCGCTCAGACGTACGCCGAACCGCCGCCCAACCGGGCCCGCACCGCCACGGTCAGTGGCGCGATGACCACGCCATCAGCCGCGAGCCGCGCCCGCAACTCGCGGCGGTGCCGAAGCACGCCGAGCAGGCCGACGGTCCACAGGACGTACTGGAGGGTGAAGGCCGCTTGGAAGGAGCCGAGCGAGTAGTCGGTGGAGCCACCGGGCGCGAGCGCGTCGAGCACGATCCCGATCGCGAGCATGAGCGTGAGCGAGGCGACGAAGCCCCCCACGTTGACCACGCCGCTGGCACTGCCGAGTCGGGCGGTCGGGTTCTCGGTGCGGGCGTAATCGAAGCCGATCATCGAGCCCGGGCCGTTGGTGCCGAGCACGACGACGAGCAGCACCAGCAGTGGCAGCGGCGCCCGTCCCGGCCACAGCAGCACGACGGTCCAGACCGTGGCCGTGGCTCCGAGGATCCCGAAGACCAGCACCGAGCGGCGCAGCGGCCAGCGGCCGCACAGCTGCCCGAGTACCGGGCCGAAGAGCATGCCGACGACCACGAGCAGGCTCAGCAGTGCCGCGGCCGTCCCGGGCCGCAGCCCTTCACCGACGGTGAGGAACGGGTAGCCCCACAGCAGGCCGAACACGGTGCCGGAGAACTGCGTGGACAGGTGCGTGAACAGGCCCAGGCGGGTGCCGGGTTCGCGCCAGGTCGCGGCGAGGTCGGTCCGCACGTGGGCGAGGCTGACCGGCTTCGGGGCGACGGTACCGGCAGGGCTGTCGCGCAGGGCAACGGCGACGAGAAGCGCGACGAGGACGCCGACCGCAGCGGCACCGCTGAAGGCGACGCCCCAGGATGCCGCGCCGAGCAGCGCGACGAGCGGGTAGGCGGCGACCACCTGGCCGACCTGGCCGAGGATGCCGGTCAGCTGGGTGATCATCGGGACCCGTCGTCCCGGGAACCACACGGACACCAAGCGCAGCACGCTGATGAACGTCATGGCGTCCCCCGCGCCGACGAGTACCCGCGCGCCGAGGGCGGTGGCCACGTCCTGCGCGAAGGCCAGGGTGAGCTGGCCAACAGCCATCGTCACCGCGCCGAGCACGATCATCCGGCGCGAACCGATCCGATCGAGGGCGACGCCGACGGGTACCTGCAGGGCGGCGTACACCGCCAGCTGCAGCACGACGAACAGCGACACCACCGACGCCCCGGCGGAGAACCGGTCCTGGGCGGCGATGCCCGCGACGCCGAGGGACGCACGGTGGAAGACCGCGACGGTGTAGGCGAGCAGTCCGACCGCCCAGACGAGCCAGGCACGGGTGGGCGTGCGGGTGCCGGCGCTGCCCGGCGGGTTCACGGTCACGGGAGGGTCAATGCCGGGACGCCCTGGATCAGTACCAGTTGTGGGACTGCGACTGGCTCCAGGCCGCGCACGGCGAGCCGTACCTCGAGGCGATGTACGACAGGCCCCAGGTGATCTGGGTCTGCGCGCTGGTGCGCCAGTCAGCACCGGCCGAGGCCATCTTGCTGCCGGGCAGCGCCTGCGGGATGCCGTACGCGCTGCTGGTCGGGTTGTCGGCGGTCGTCAGCCAGTCGCTCTCGCGCGTCCACAGCTTGTCGAGGCAACCGAACTGACTGCTCTGTCCGCGGGCGGCGAGCAGCGCGCGGGCGATCGACCTCGGGTCACCGCTGGGCGCGGGTGCCGGCTCGGTGCGGCGCGAGCGGCTGGCCCGCTCCTGCGCGGCCTGCTCCTCGGCGAGCCGGTCAGCGGCGGCCTTCTCGACAGCGGCCTGCTCGGCGGCCTGGGCCGCGGCTGCCTGCGCGGCCGCGGCCTGCTCCGCGGCGACCTGCATCGTGGCGACGGCCATCTGCGCGCCGACGGCCGCATCGGTGGCCGAGTGGTAGGCCGCCAGGTCGACATTGACGTCGTACGCCACCTCGCTGCCTGGCAGGTTCGCCGCGGCAGCGGCCTCCATCGGCGACTGCGCGAGCACGGTCGCGGCAACGGGGACGGCGAGGACGCCGGCGGCGGTGGTGGTCAGCAGGGCGCAGCGGAGCGCGGAACGTGCGGATCTCACAGGGAAAGGACCTCCGGGCGAGGTCGCCTGACGTACCTGCCCGCAGACAGGAGCGACGACCTCTCGGGTGGCGGACCTCGGTCACGACCACCGGGCGGACGAACCAGCGCGTTGTCCCGGGCAGCCATCGGGGCTGGTCGGGCGCGGGCTCTCGCGTTCTCGGACAGGAGGGACCGTACGGGGGTTGCGCTTGCTACAGCAAGCGCGCGGACGGTGAAAGTGCTCACGTAAACAATGCGTGACCCTCGCCGAATCGCACGGTCACGAAGGTGGGCCGCCGTCAGTCCCTAGCCCCGCTCGCCCGGCGAGCAAACCGACCAGCAGGCTGCTGGTCAGGTCGAGCACGTCCGGTGCCGAGCCGCAGGCGAGCTCGTCGAAGGCCCCCGGAAACACCGGTCCTCTAGCCTGCGAGCTCGACCTGGGCGTGCTCGGCGAGACGCTGCTGCGGCAGGAGGGCCCGGAGCTGCTCCCGGTGGTTCGGGTGCGGGTCCTGGCCCGGCAGGAGGGCGGTCTGGGGGGACGACCCGCTCGCCGTGCTGGACCTCGCCAGACCGCGCGGCTCGTCCGCGCCTTCTCGACGTACTTCCACCTGGCCAACGTCACCGAGCAGGTGCACCGCGACCGCGGGATGACCCGGCGGACGCGGACGGAGGGCGGCTGGCTGCGCCGGGCGCTGAATCGGGTGGCCGGACGCGGCATCAGCGCCACCGAGCTGGCCGCGGGCGTGCAGCGGCTGGATGTGCGGCCGGTGCTGACCGCGCACCCGACCGAGGCGACCCGGCGCTCGGTGCTGCTCGTGCTGCGCCGGCTCGCGGCGCTGCTGGACGAGCCGGACGACGAGCGCACCCGCCGCCGGGTGGGGGAGGCCATCGAGCTGCTGTGGCAGACCGACGACCTGCGGGTCACCTGGCCGTCCCCGCAGGACGAGGCGCGCAACGGCGTCTACTACCTGGAGGGCTTCAGTGCGGGGGCGGTCGCGGACGTCCTGGAGGAGCTGCGCGACCAGCTGCACGCGGCGGGTGTGGAGCTGCCCGTACGGGCTGCGGGATTCGCTGCTGGCACACCGCGGGGAGCTGTCGGCGACCGGCATCGTCGAGCGGACCGTCCGTACGGCCGTCGCGTTGGCACGCTGCTCGCGACGATGGACGTCCGCGAGCACGCCGACGCGCACCACGCGGCCCTCGGCCAGCTCGTCGACGGCACGCACGAGCTGTCGCACGCGTGGGCGGAGCTGAGCCGCAGCTACCGGCTGGCGGCGCTGACCCGCGAGCTCGCTGGCCGCCGGCCGCTCGCCCCGGTGCGCTTAACTCCCTCGGCGACGTCCAGGAGGTGATGCTGGGCTACAGGGACTCCAACAAGGCGGCCGGCATCGTGACGGCGCAGTGGGAGATCCACCGCGCGCAGCAGCGGCTGCGCGACGTCGGCGCGGCCCACGGCGTACGGCTCCGCTTCTTCCACGGCCGGGGCGGTTCGGTGGGGCGGGGCGGCGGCCCCACGCACGAGGCGATGCTGGCGCTGCCGTACGGGACGCTGGACGGCGCGGTCAAGGTCACTTAGCAGGGCGAGGTGATCTCCGACAAGTACGACCTGCCGGCGCTCGCCCTGGAGAACCTGGAGCTGACGCTGGCGGCGGCGCTGGAGGCGACCGTGCTGCACGGGCGCCCCGGCGCAGCGCCGAGGAGGGGGTGCGGTGGGGACGCCGCGATGGCCGTGGTGTCGGACGGCGCGTTCGCCCGCTACCGGGCGCTCGTCGACGACCCTGACCTGTCGGCGTACTTCTTCGCCTCGACACCGGTCGACCTGCTGGCGCACCTGCAGATCAGGTCGCGCCCGGCGCGCCGCCCGGACAGCGGCGGCGGGGTGGACGGGCTGCGCGCGATCCCCTGGGTGTTCGGCTGGACGCAGTTGCGGCAGATCGTGCCGGGTTGGTACGGCGTCGGCAGCGGGCTGGCGGACGCCCGCACCCAGGGCCACGGGGAGGTGCTCACTGAGCTGCCGCGAGTGGCCGTTCTTCCGGACCATGCTGGGCAACGTGTCGATGACGCTGGCCAAGGCCGACCTGCGGTACGTGGAGGCGCTGGTCCCCACCGGCCTGCGGCACGTGTTCGACGACATCGTCCGCGAGCACGAGGGCACGGTCACCGAGCTGCTGCGGGTGACCGGCGAGAGCGAGCTGCTGGCGGGCGACCCGGTGCTGCGGCAGACGCTGGAGGTCCGGGACGCCTACCTCGCGCCGCTGAGCTGGCTGCAGGTTGCGCTGCCCGGGCGGCTCCGCGACGCCCCCGACGAGCGCGACCCGGAGCTGATCCGGGCGCTGCTGCTCACCGTCAGCGGGGTCGCCGCCGGGCTGCGCAACACGGGGCTGAGCCGGCCGCCCGCAGGGCCCGGCGCAGGCGGCTCGAGGGCTACTGGGCGGCGACGGCGAACGTCCGGAACCCGTCCCGCTCGAGCAGCGCCTCGGTCGGGGCCGCGGCTGCGGGCCGGCCGAACAGGTAGCCCTGGGCGGCGTCGCAGCCGTGCGCCCGCAGGAACGCCGCCTGGGTCCCGGTCTCGACGCCCTCGGCGACCGTGCGTAGCCCCAGGGCCTTGGTCATCGCGATGGTCGCGGACACCAACGGGGCCGGGCCGTCCTCGACGGCACCCATGAACGATCTGTCGATCTTGACGATGCTGATCGGCAGGGAGTGCAGGCGCCCCAGCGAGGAGAAGCCGGTGCCGAAGTCGTCCAGGGCGAGCGGCACCCCCAGCGCGTGCAGCACCTCCAGCGCCGGCAGACCTGCCTCGGTCATCGCCACGCTCTCGGTGATCTCCAGGGTGAGGTGCTCGGGCGCCAGGCCGGCTGCTGCCAGCGCCGCGGTCACCGTGGTGGTCAAGGACGGGTCGACGAGCTGGTCCACCGACAGGTTCACCGACATCGTCAGGTCCTCGAGGCTGCGGTGGGCAGCCCGGAACCGGACGGCCTGCCGGGTCGCCTCGCCCAGCACCCAGCTGCCGAGCGACCCGATCAGCCCCATCGCCTCGGCCCGCGGGATTAACACCGCGGGCGGCACGTCGCCGTACTCCGGATGGCGCCAGCGGAGCAGGGCTTCGAAGCCGGAGAGGTCCCCCGTCGCCAGGTCGACGAGGGGCTGGTAGGCCAGGCGCAGCTGGCCGAGGGCGAGGGCGCCCCGCAGCGCGGAGTCCAGCGCCACCCGCTGAACGAGGGCCTCGTGCATCGCCGGTTCGAAGGCGGTGACGGCCCCCTTGCCGCGGTGCTTCGCCACGTACATCGCCAGGTCGGCGTCGCGCAGCAGCTGGTCGGGTTAGTCCCCCCGCTCCCCGAACACCAGCCCGACCGAGGCACCGGTGGTGACGCGCTGGCCGCCGACGGCGACCGGTTCGCTGACCGTCTCCCGGACCCGCTCGGCCAGGGCCAGGGCCTGCTCGCGGGACGTGCTGTCGAGCAGCACCGCGAACTCGTCGCCGCCCAGCCGCGCCACGGTGTCCCTGGCGCGCAGGACCAGCCTCAGCCGGGCCGCGAGGGCGACGAGCACCTGATCGCCGGCCGCGTGGCCGAGGCTGTCGTTGATGACCTTGAAGTCGTCGAGGTCGAGCAGGAGCAGCGCGAAGGGGTCGGTGTCGCGCTGCTGCCGGTCGAGCAGCTGCTGGAGCCGGTCGGTGAGCAGGACTCGGTTGGGCAGGTCGGTGAGTGGGTCGTGCAGGGCCTGCCGGACGAGCATTGCCTGCGTGGCGCGGTGGTTGGTGACGTCGTGCGAGGACAGGACGGCTCCGAGCTGCTCGCCGACCCCGTCGGTGAGCGGCCGCCCCTGGCACACCAGGGTCCAGCGGCCGGCGTCCGTGACGAGCACGATCTCAACACCGAGCACCCGCTCCCCGCGCAGGGCCCGGCTCAGCGGGAACTCCTCCACTGGAAGTGGCGTCACCCCGTCGGCCGTGAAGCAGGTGACGCCGTTGCGCAACTGCGCGACCGGCATGCCGGGTGTCACCCCAGGGAGGATCTCCCGGGCCACCCGGTTGACGACGGTGACCGCACCGTCCGCGTCGCACGCCACGACGCCGGCGTCGACCTCCTCGAGGACGGCCTGAAGGAGCACCCGCTCCCGCGCCAGGGCCCGCTCGGCGGCCCGGTGCTGCGTCACGTCCTGGATGACGGCCGCGAAGTTGACGGTGCCGTCCGGCTGCGCCATGGGCGTAAAGGTGACCGACGCCTCCACGATGCTGCCGTCGGCGCGTACGTAGCGCTTGTCGATCCCGGTCGAGGTCAGCGCGCCGGCCACCAGCTGGCCCCGGACGGCGAGCGAGGCGGCCAGGTCGTCCGGGTGCGTCAGGTCCCCCAGCGCCAGCCCGACGAGCTCGTGCTCCGGGTAGCCGAGCAGCGCGCAGCACGCCGGGTTGGCCCGCAGGATCGTGCTGTCGGGGCCGCCGATCAGCAGCGCCAGCGGCGCCCCGGTGAACAGCTGGTCGTACAGGTCCTGGGAGGTGCGCAGCTCGGCGGCCGCTGCCGCGTGCGCGCGCGCCCGGTCGGTCACGTCCCGCAGGACGGCGACGCGAAGGGTGTCCTCGGCCACCCCGACGGAGGTCACGACAGCGTCGACCGCGATGAACTCGCCGCTGCCCCGGCGCAGCATCAGGTCGCCGCGCCAGCTGCCCTGAGCCGGGTAGACCTGGTGCTGCCCCGCCGCCCACTCCGCGCCCGGGGCCACCAGGTCCTTGATCTTCCTCCCCTGGAGCGCGTCGCGGGAGTACCCGAGCAGCGCGCAGGCGGCCGGGTTGGCGTCCCGGCAGCGGCCGGCACTGTCCTCGACGACGACCGCGTCGCAGCTCTGCTGGAACAGCGCCGCGTGCAGCTCGGCCCCGCCCACGTCACGGCTCGGGTTGGTCGGGGAGCTCGGGCCGGTCACGACCAGCTTCCCCATCTCGAGCTCACCGCGCCGACGCCGGGACGGGCCTGGGTGCCGGCCCGCCCATCGGTCGTCGAGCACGTTCGTGTCCAGGCACTTGAGCGCTCACTGGTGGGTCAGCGCCTGCCCCCTGCAGCGCAGGGATAACCGCACGCCGGCCGCGCGGGGCTGTCTCTGAACCACGCCACCGCCATCGCGCGCCCGCGCCGTTCCCCGAGGAGCCCGACCGTGTCCCCGTACGACCTTTCCGCCAACGCGCTGGCCGGCCTGCCGGACGCGCACCAGGACCCGCCCCCGCCCCGACGAGCCCCTGGCGCCCCGCCTCGCCGCACACCCGCTCGCCCCGGCCGGCGCGTGGCCCCGGCAGGCCTGGGTCCCCCGCACGCGTCAGGTCCGCCTGGGCAGCACGGTGGTGCGGGTCGCGACCTCCGGCGAGGGCCCGCCGCTGCTGCTGGTGAACGGGATCGGCGTACCGACGTGCTGGGCTACTCCTGGGGCGGCGCACTCGCCCAGGAGCTCGCGCACCGCGCTCCCGAGCGGGTCGGGGCCCTCGTCCTCGCCGCCACCATGCCCGGGCTCGGGGGGCAACCGCCCGCCCCGTGGGTCGTCGCGCTGATGGCGACCCCCGCCCGCGGCCAGCCCGGCGGGCGGTCGAGCACGTTGCAGCGGCGCCGCCCGGCTCACACCGGCTCCCGGTGCGCTGCTCGGCCTGCGCCCGCCACTGCCCATCAGGCGGCGCCCTTCATCCGGACCGGGGCGGGGTAGGTCTCGCCCCCGCCGGTGGGCGAGTTGACGGCCTGCCCGGCGGGGCCCCGCCGGGGCAGGACGAAGCTGACCACGGCGGTGACGATCCAGACCCCGCAGCCGATCGCGGCGGCCGCGCCGTAACCCGACCCGTCGGGGAGCACCTGACCGGAAGAAGTGTGGACCTCGAGGACGGTGGCTGACAGGGCGCTGCCCGCGGCGTAGCCGACGGTGCGCAGCACCTGGTTGAAGCTGATCGCGCTCCCGGTCTCCTGCGGCGGCACGGCCTGCACGATCAGCCCGGGCATCGCGGCGAAGGTGCAGCCGACGCCCAGCCCGGCGACGCCCATCGTCACGAACACCATCCACAGGCTGCTGCGGGCCAGCGCGAAGCTGAGCATGGCGGCGAGGAAGATGAGCGAGCCGATCGGCAGCACCAGGTCGGCGGAGGTGCGCCGGGCGAGAAGGGGGGCGACCCGGCTCGCCGTCACGCTGCCGATGGAGAACGGCAGGAGCACCAGGCCGGCGACGACGATCGAGGAGCCGAAGCCGTAGCCGTAGCTGGGTGGCGTCTGGACGTAGCGCGTGACGAGCGACATCAGCAGGTACATGCCGACCCCGGCGCAGATGCCGGTGACATCGGCGGTGAGCACCGCCCGGTGGCGGAGCAGGCGCAGGTCGATCAGCGGGTGAGCGGTGCGCAGCTCCTGCCGCACCCAGACGGTCAGCAGCCCTACGGACCCGACGAGCACCCCGAGGAGCAGGGGCGAGGTCCAGCCCCACGTCTGCGCCTCCGACAGCGCGAGCAGCAGGCCGGTGAGCGCCCCGCCGAGCAGCAGCGCCCCCGGGGTGTCGAGCCGGTGTGCCTCCCGGCCCCGGCTGGACGGGACGACGAGGGCGGCGAGCACCAGGGCGAGCCCGCTGACGACCGCGCCGAACCAGAATGCGGCGTGCACCCCGAGGTCCTGCGCAACCAGGCCGGTCACCGGGTAGCCGAGGCCGACGCCCGCGACCGTGGTGATGGACAGCAGCGCGATCGCGCCGCCGGCCTGCTCCTCGGGGACGTGGTCGCGCGCGATGGCGATGGCGAGCGAGGTCAGGCCGAGGCCGGCGCCCTGCATCGCCCGGCCCGCGAGCAGTGCGCCGAAGCCGAGCGGCACGGCGGCGAGCACGCTGCCGAGCACGACCACGGCGAGCGCCATGAGCACCACCGCGCGCCGGTTGGGGCCGTCGGCGAGCCGCCCCATCGTCGGGGTGGCGACCGCCCCGACGAGGAAGGCGATGGTCAACGACCACTGTGCGGAGGCGGGCGACACCCCGTCGACCTCGGCGATGGTCGGGACCAGGGGGGCGCCGAGGCTGCTCACCACGGCGACGACCATGCCGAGATAGACGAGCACGGGGACAAGGGCGCGGGTGCGCCAGGTGGTGGGCACGGGTCTCCGGTCAGCGACGGGTGTCGTCACTCGACGACCCCAGCTCCATCATGGATCGCTACACCGGCGGGAGCGACGTGAGATCCCCCACGGACGCGCCCGGGTCCACCTGCGCGGGCGGGGCGTCACACGTCGGTGAAGTGCTCCACCTCGGGCGGCGCCGCGAAGTGCGGGCCGATCAGCGCCCGCCACGCCCCGAAACGGTCACTGCCGCGGAAGTCCTCGTGCGCCGCCACCGAGTCCCACTCCACGAGCAGGACGAAGCGCGAGGGGGACTCCACCCCCCGCAGCATTCGGGCGGAGCCGAACCCGGGGGTCGCAGACACCAGCGGCACGGCTTCGGCGTAGGCGGCGGCGAAGGCGTCCTCGCTGCCGGGGGTGATGGCGAACCGCGCGACCTCGAGGACCATGGCGTGAGGCTCGCACACCCCGTCCAGCGCCCCCGCAGAGCGCGTCCAGCATCCCGCACCCCTCGACCGGTCGGGCTGCTCCGGGCAGCCCCCAGGGGAGACCCCGCCCGTTTCCGGAGATTGCTTCGCAGTCGGGGCAAACCGAGGAGCCGCGGCGGACGAACGAGCGGCACCACGGTTGTGTTCCGGCTGCGCGAGGCCGGTGTCGTGGGGGATCCGTCACCCGGCGGGTCCCCGGTCAGCCGGCGCCCTGCCGGCCGCACAGAAGACGAGACGTCATGACCCGTCCCACCTCCGCACGACGAAGGGCGATGGCCGCAGTGGCTGCTGCGGCGCTCGCCGCCAGCGGCGCAGCGCTCCTGGCTCCCGGCACCAGCTCGGCCTCCAGCCACCGTGAGGCACCACTCACGGCGGCCAACCCGCTCGCCGACAACACCGATGTCTACGCGTTCGTCAGCCCGGACACGCCGCTGATGACGACGCTGATCTCCAACTGGATCCCGTTCCAGGAGCCGGCGGGCGGCCCGAACTTCTACCCCTGGGGTGACGGCGGCTACCGCTACAACATCAAGGTCGACACCGATGGTGACGCGGTCTCCAACATCACCTACCAGTGGACCTTCAAGACCATCGACAAGCGCGGCACCAACACCTTCCTGTACAACAACGGGCCGGTGAACTCGTTCAAGGACGAGAACCTGCTGTTCAAGCAGACCTACACCCTGGCGAAGATCGTCTGGCCCGAGAACAAGCGCGTCGTCCTCGTGGAGGACGCCCCGGTGGCACCGTCCAACGTCGGCACCGCGTCCTTCCCCAACTACGCCGCGCTGCGCGACGAGGCCATCACGCCGGTGCCGGGCGGCGGCAAGAGCTTCGCCGGTCAGGCCGACGACTCGTTCTTCCTCGACCTGCGGGTCTTCGACCTGCTCTACGGGACGAACCTCAAGGAGACTGGCAGCGACACGCTGAGCAGCTACAACGTCAACACCATCGCGCTGCAGGTGCCGACGGCCGAGCTCACCGCCGGCGGCGACGGCAGCGGGATCGTCGGCGTCTGGAGCACGACCGACCAGCAGACGATGACGCTGTCCAAGGGCGCCGCGACCCCGACCGGCCCCTTCGTCCAGGTGTCGCGCCTGGGCCACCCGCTGGTCAACGAGGTCGTCATCCCGACCGGGCTCAAGGACGCCTTCAACTCCCTCAACCCGGTCGAGGACCACACCGTCCAGCCGGCCGTCGATAAGGTCCTCGACCCCACGGTGCCCAAGCTGATCGAGAAGATCTACGGCATCAAGGCCCCGAAGACGCCCCGTGACGACCTGTTCTCGGTGTTCCTCACCGGCGTCAAGGACCTGAACCAGCCGCCGAAGGTCACGCCCGCCGAGATCCTGCGCCTCAACACCAACATCAAGCCGAAGGACAACCCCAACCGTCTCGGCGTGCTGGGCGGCGACAACGCGGGCTTCCCGAACGGTCGCCGGCTCACCGACGACGTCGTCGACATCGAGATCCAGGTGCTCGAGGGCGCCCTGCGCAGGGGCATCGTGCAGCCGCTCGCGGCCGGCGACAAGGTCGACACCAACGACAAGGCCTTCGGCAAGCGCTTCCCGTACGTCGCGCTGCCCACCTCGGGCTCGAGCGTGCAGCCGCGTGGCACTAGCAAGTTCGGTGCCGGCGCCAACAGCGCCTCCAACACCTCGGCGGTCGCCCCCCAGGGCGCCGTCGCCGCGGGTACCGGCGGCTCGGGCTCCAGCCTTCCCGTCGTCCCGGCCGGTCTCGGTCTGCTCGGTCTCGCGGTCGCGGGTGCCGCCGTGCTCGTGGTCCGTCGCCGCTCGGTGTCGGTCCCGGTCGACGGGGTCTGACGCCGCACCCCTGATGCACCGTTCCACGTCCCGGGGGCTCGTCGCTGCGGCGGCGGGCCCCCGGGACGTGCCCGCGCCCGCCAGATCGTCCGGCTCCCGGGGCTGGTGGCTGGTGGCCGTGGCCGGGCTGCTCGGCGCGGTCCTGCTCGCGGGCTCCTACGCCTCCGCGCAGGAGCGTTCGGCCGACCTCGCCGCCGACCTCGGCGCCGGGCCGGTTCTCGCCGTGCCCGAGGTGACGCGCACCGCCGCGCCGCCGGTGGCCCTCATCGTCCCGATCCTCGGGATCGACACCCGCCTGGCCGGTCTGCACGTCGGCAAGGACGGGCTGCAGGTCGACGAGGACCCGCAGACAGCCGGCTGGTACGTCGACGGCCCCGCCCCCGGTGACCTCGGTCCCGCCGTCCTCGCCGGACACCTCAACAGCCGCGCCGGCCCCGGGATCTTCGCCGGGCTGGACCGGGTCCGGCCCGGCGAGCGCATCGACATCCGTCGCGACGACGGCACCACGGCGCAGTTCGCGGTCACCGAGGTGCAGACCTACGCCAAGCGCGAGTTCCCGACCGCCCGGGTCTACCGCGGCGACGGGACCGCCTCGCTGCGGATCATTACCTGCGGCGGGGAGTTCGACGCGCGCAGCGGCCGCTACCGCTCCAACACCATCGTCTACGCCGACCTCGTCGGCAGCGGCCCGACGCCCGGCTAGATCCCGCGGGTTGCCCCCGGCGACGAGCAGGAGTCGCTGGCGACGATCGGCCGCGCCCTCGACCTCGGCGTCACCCTGCTGGACACCGCCGACATGTACGGCCCGTTCACCAACGAGCAGCTCGTCGGACAGGCGATCGCCGGTCGGCGGGACGAGGTCGTGCTCGCCACGAAGTTCGGCAACGAGCGGCGCACCGACGGCTCCTGGGTGGGTATCAACGGCGCCCCTGACTACGTCCGGGCCGCCTGCGACGCGAGCCTCGCGCGGCTCGGTGTCGACGTCATCGACCTGTACTACCAGCACCGGGTCGACAAGACCGTCCCCATCGAGGACACCGTCGGCGCGATGGCCGAGCTCGTGCAGGCGGGCAAGGTCCGCCACCTCGGCCTGTCCGAGGCCTCCGCGGACACCATCCGGCGGGCGCACGCGGTGCACCCGATCGCCGCGCTGCAGACGGAATGGAGCCTGTGGGAGCGCAGCCCAGAGGCCGACGTCTTGCCGACCACGCGTGAGCTGGGGATCGGCTTCGTTCCCTACAGCCCGCTCGGCCGGGGTTTCCTCACCGGCCAGTTCAGCTCGCCCGACGACTTCCCGGAGGCCGACTTCCGTCGGCGCAACCCGCGCTTCCAAGGCGAGAACTTCACTCGCAACCTGCGCCTGGTCGACCGGGTCCGGCAGGTCGCCGACGACAAGGGGTGCACCCCGGCACAGCTCGCGCTGGCCTGGCTGATCGCCCAGGGTGACGACGTGGTGCCGATCCCCGGCACCAAGAAGCGCAGCCGCCTGGAGGAGAACGTCGGCGCCGTCGCCGTGCCGCTGAACGAGGGCGACCTGCGGCGCCTCGACGAGCTGAGCCCGGTCGGGGCGGCAGCCGGCGACCGCTACCCGGACATGGGCAGCATCGACCGGTGACTCACCAGGTCCGCTCGCAACGGAGCCGCACTGCTTCTGTCGGCAGCACTGTCCGGGACGGGTCTGCACCGCTCGTGACGGACTTCGCCGAGCTGGTCCTGCGGCACACCCGGTTGCAACGCCCTCCCGCGGTGCCCGAGCTGCGGCTGCACCTGGCCGACGACGTGACCTCGGCGTGGGAGGAGGTCGAGCGCGAGTTGGCCGCCGGGGCGCTGCCGCCGCCGTTCTGGGCGTTCGCCTGGGTCGGCGGGCAGGCCCTCGCCCGGCACGTCCTGGACACTCCTGAAGAGGTCGGGGGGCTGCGGGTGCTGGACCTGTGCGCGGGGTCGGGCCTGGTGGCGCTGGCCGCCAGGCTCGCCGGAGCGGGCGCGGTCCAGGCCGTCGACGTCGACCCGGTGGCGGGGGCCGCGGTCGCCGCGAACGCGGCCGCCAACGGCCTCGCGGTCGGCTTCCGCTGCGCCGACCTCACCCAGGGCCCGCCGCCGGACGTCGACGTGCTGCTGGCCGGCGACGTCTGCTACGACCGGGAGATGACCGACAGGGTCGTGCCGTGGCTGCGCCGCGCCGCCGCGGTGGGGGTACGGGTGCTGCTCGGCGACCCGGGCCGGCACTACCTCCCGCGGACCGGGCTGGCCGTCGTCGGCGAGCATGACATCCCCACCAGCCGGGACCTGGAGGGCGTCGTGGTCAAGCGGGCCCGGGTCTACGCGCTCGTCCCCTGACCGGGAACAACGCGGCGCCAGCCAGCGATGCACAGTGCCATGAGTCGACTGTTCGAGCCCCTGACCCTGCGCTCCACGACCTTCCGCAACCGGGCCTGGGTGGCCCCGATGTGCCAGTACTCCTCCACCAACGGCCGCGTGGGGGACTGGCACCTGGCCCACCTCGGCTCGTTCGCCCGCGGGGGCGCCGGCCTCGTCCTCACCGAGGCCAGCGCCGTCACCCCTGACGGGCGGATCAGTCCGCAGGACGCCGGCATCTGGAACGACGACCAGGCCGGCGACTGGCAGCGGATCGCCGCGTTCGTCGCAGGCCAGGGAGCCGTCCCGGGGATGCAGCTGGGTCACGCCGGTCGCAAGGCGTCCACCCAGCGTCCGTGGGACGGCACCGGCCACGTCGAGCCGGCCGACGGCGGCTGGCAGAGCGTCGGCCCGAGCCCGGTCGCGTACGGCGGCTGGCCGGCGCCCAAAGAGCTCTCGGTCGCCGAGATCGGCGAGGTAGTGCAGGCCTTCGCCGAGGCCGCGGTACGCGCCGACGGCGCCGGTTTCCAGGTGCTGGAGCTGCACGCCGCGCACGGCTACCTGCTGCACGAGTTCCTCTCGCCGCTGACCAACGAGCGCGCCGACGAGTACGGCGGCGACCTCCTCGGCCGCAGCCGTGCGCTGCGCGAGGTCGCCGCCGCGGTCCGCGAGGTGTGGCCGGAGCGCAAGCCGCTGTTCGTGCGTCTCTCGGCGACCGACTGGGCCGACGGCGGCTGGGACGTCGCGCAGACCGTGGAGGTGGCCCGGCTGCTCAAGCCTGTCGGAGTCGACCTCGTGGACGTGTCGAGCGGCGGCAACGTTCCGCAGCAGCAGATCACCGTCGGTCCGGGGTATCAGGTGCCGTTCGCCCAGGCGGTCCGCGAGGGCAGCGCCCTGCCGACCGCCGCCGTCGGGATGATCACGGATCCGGCGCAGGCCGAGCAGGTCCTGGCCGACGGCGCCGCCGACGCCGTGCTCATGGCCCGCGAGTTCATCCGCGAGCCGCACTGGCCGCTGCGGGCGGCCCGCGAGCTGGGCGAGGACATCTCCTACTGGCCGTCCCAGTACGTCAGGGCGAAGCGCCGCTAGGCCCCCGCCCCGCCTCGGCCCGCGCGCACCCTCCGGTCAGCCGTGGGGCGCGGGCTCGCGCCCGGGCGGCTGCACGGGACGGGGCAGCAACGGCTCGCGGCGGACCAGCGCGCGCACCACCGGCTTGGCGGTGGTGAGCTCCACGTCCTCCCCGCCGAGGCGCAGGATCAGGCTGCTCTGCTCGCCGTCGCGCAGGCTGCAGCGCACCTGACGGTGGTCCACTTCCACGAGCAGGCGCATGCCGTGGCGCAGCAGCCGGAAGGACAACCGGTTGATCCCCTCGGGCAGCGCGGGGTCGAAGCCGAGCACCTCGCCGTGCTCGCGCAGCCCGCCGAAGCCCTCGACGATCGCCGACCACGCGCCGGCCAGCGAGGCGATGTGCAGCCCGTCCCGGCTGTTGTGGTGCAGATCGCGCAGGTCGACCAGCGCCGCCTCGTGGGCGTAGTCGTGCGCCAGCTCGAGGTGGCCGACCTCCGCGCACATCACCGCCTGCGTGCACGCCGACAGCGACGAGTCGCGTACCGTGATCCGCTCGTAGTAGTCGACGTTGCGGGCTTTCTGCTCCGGGGTGAAGGCGTCCGGGAACCACTGCATCGCCAGCACGAGGTCGGCCTGCTTGAGCACCTGCTTGCGGTACAGCTGCACGTAGGGCGCGTGCAGCATGAGCGGGTAGCGGCCGCGGAACGCCTTGAAGTCCCACGCGTCGTAGCGGGTGAAGCCCTCGGACTGCGGGTGCACGCCGAGCCCCTCGTCGTAGGGGATGTGCACCTCGTGGGCGTGCGCCAGCCACAGCCCGGTCTCGGACTCGGTGACCCCGAGGCGGCCGGCGAGCTCGGGGTGGCGGCCGCAGGCCGCCGCCGCGACCCGCAGGTTGCGCGCGGCCATGAGGTTGGTGAAGATGTTGTCGTCGGCGACGGCGGAGTACTCGTCGGGGCCGGTCACGCCGTCGACGTGCCAGGCGCCGGTGCGGTCGTGGTGGCCCAGCGAACACCACAGCCGGGCGGTCTCGATGAGGATCTCCAGGCCGCCGTCGCGCTCCAGGCTGTCGTCGCCGGTGATGACGCGGTAGCGCTCCACCGCGCTGGCAATGACCGCGTTGAGGTGGAACGCGGCGGTGCCGGCCGGCCAGTAGGCCGAGCACTCCTGGCCCCGGATCGTCCGCCACGGGAAGGCCGCTCCCTGCAGCCCCAGCGTCTCGGCGCGTTGGCGGGCGAGGTCCAGGATCGACGCCCGCCAGTGCAGCGCGTCCGCGGCCGCGCCCGGCACGGCGTACATGAGCAGCGGCAGGACGTAACCCTCAGTGTCCCAGAAGGCGTGCCCGTCGTAGCCCGGGCCGGTCAGGCCCTTGGCCGCCAGTGCCCGCCGCTCGGAGCGCGCGCCCGCCTGCAGGACGTGGAACAGCGCGAAGCGCACCGCCTGCTGCAGCACCGGGTCGCCGTCGACCTCCACGTCGGCGTTGTCCCAGAACGTGTCGAGGTAGGCCCGCTGGCCGGCGAGCACCCCCTCCCAGCCCTGGTAGCGGGCCCCGGTCAGGGCGGCGGCGGCCTGGTCGCGTACGGCCTCCTTGGAACGCACGGACGACCACCCGTAGGACAGGAACTTCACGATCCGCAGCACCTCGCCGGGCTTGAGGATGCAGGTGACCGTCGTCCGCGCCCAGTTCTTGCGGGCGTCGGTCTCCTCCGACACCCGCCCGGGGACCGTCACCAGGTGGTCCATGCCCGCCGCCATCGTCAGACCGCTCTCGCGGGTGCGGTGCACGAGCAGCACCCCGTGCTGCTCGATGTCCTGCGACAGCGGCTTGAGCGGATCGGTGAGGGCCGCCGCCACCCGCGGGTCCTTGGACTGGATCGGCACCTCCTCGTTGGCAACGAGCTCGGACTGCACGATGACCCGGGTGCGCTCGATCGCCTCGACCTCGTAGCAGATCGCGGCGATGTTGCGGTGCTGGAAGGAGACCAGCCGGGTCGAGCGCACGAGCACGCGCTTGCCCGCCGGGGACGTCCAGTCGGCGCTGCGGGTGAGGGTGCCGGCCCTCAGGTCGAGCACCCGCTCGTGCGCGTGCAGTTCGCCGTAGCGCACGTCGAAGGGCTCGTCCTCCACCAGCAGCCGCATGATCTTGCCGTTGGTGACGTTGACGACGGTCTGCCCCTCCTCCGGGTAGCCGTAGCCGGCCTCCGCGTACGGCAGGGGGCGCTGCTCGTAGAAGGAGTTGAGGTAGGTCCCGGGGATGCCGTGCGGCTCGCCCTCGTCGAGGTTGCCGCGCAGCCCGATGTGCCCGTTGGACAGCGCGAAGACCGACTCGCTCTGGGCGATCAGGCTGAGGTCCAGGTGGGTCTCGCGGATGCACCAGGGCTCCACCGGGAACGCGGACTGCTCGATCACGATGCGCCGCCGAGCAGCTCGTCGAGGTCCTGCACCACCACGTCCGCGCCGTGCTGCTGCAGCGCCCGGGCCTGGCCGACCCGGTCGACGCCGATGACGTGCCCGAAGTGCCCGGCGCGGCCGGCCTGCACCCCGGCGAGCGCGTCCTCGAAGACCGCTGCCTGCGCCGGCGCGACACCGAGCAGCTCGGCGGCCCGCAGGAACGTGTCGGGCGCCGGCTTGCCGGGCAGCGACTCCTCCCGGGCGGTGACGCCGTCCACGCGCAGCTCCACCAGCTCGCCGAGACCGGTGACCTCGAGGACCTGGCCGGTGTTGGCGCTGCTGGAGACCACCGCCCGGCGCAGGCCGGCGTCGCGGGCGGCCTGCAGGTAGCGGCGGCTGCCCTCGTAGACGGTCACACCGTCCTCGTCGATCCGCTTGAGCAGGAGCTCGTTCTTGCGGTTGCCGACGCCGTGCACGGTGGGAGCGCCCGGCGGGTCGTCCGGCGCGCCCTCCGGCAGCTCGATGCCGCGGCTGGTCAGGAACGAGCGCACGCCGTCCTCGCGGCGCTTGCCGTCGACGTAGGTCTCGTAGTCCGCGCGGGGGTCGAACGGCGTGAACCCCTCGCCGTCGCGGGCTGCGAGGAAGGAGTCGAACGTCTCCTTCCACGCTCGGTTGTGGACAGCGGCGGTGTCGGTCAGCACCCCGTCGAGGTCGAACAGGCAGGCGGTCACACCCTCGGGCAGTCCCAGCACGTGCGTCTCCCTCGTCGGTGGCCGACTCGGCGGCCACCGCACGCGGAGCGTGTCACGCCGGGCACCGCCGCGTGCGCAGGACTGCCTTTACGCTGGAGGCAGCATGAGCGCGTACCCCGAGGACGGTCCCGGCCCGACGCCGGCCGCCCTGCGGGCCCGCCTGGCGGGCCTCGGCCTGCACGACGCCCGCCGGTTGTCGCGACGCCTCGACAAGGCGCGCGGCGACCACGCCGTGGCGCGGGTCGCGCACGACGTCGACCGCGCTGAGCAGCGGCTCGCCACCCGGGCCGCGGGGGTGCCGGCGGTCCGCTACCCCGACCAGCTGCCGGTCAGCCAGCGCCGGGAGGACCTGCTCGCCGCGATCGGCGGGTCCCAGGTCGTCGTGGTCGCCGGCGAGACGGGCTCGGGCAAGACCACCCAGCTGCCCAAGATGTGCCTGGAGCTCGGGCGTGGGGTGAAGGGGCTGATCGGGCACACCCAGCCGCGCCGGATCGCCGCCCGCGCCGTCGCCGAGCGGATCGCCGAGGAGCTGGGCTCGCCGCTCGGCGAGGACGTCGGCTACGTCGTGCGCTTCCACGACCAGATCACCGACCGGTCCTACATCAAGGTCATGACCGACGGCATCCTGCTGGCCGAGATCCAGAGCGACCGGCTGCTCAGCCGCTACGACACGATCATCCTCGACGAGGCGCACGAGCGCTCACTCAACATCGACTTCCTGCTGGGCTACCTCGCGCAGCTGCTGCCCCGCCGCCCCGACCTCAAGGTAGTCATCACGTCGGCGACGATCGACGCCACCCGGTTCGCCGACCACTTCGGTGGCGCCCCGGTCCTCGAGGTGTCGGGCCGCACGTTCCCCGTCGAGGTGCGCTACCGACCGCTGGTCGACGACGACGACAGCGACCAGACCTCCGCGATCTGCGAGGCCGTCGACGAGCTGGCGGCGCACGGCCCGGGCGACGTGCTCGTCTTCCTGTCGGGGGAGCGTGAGATCCGCGACACGGCCGAGGCGCTGCGCTCCTCCCTGCGCGCGAAGGAGGCAGGCCGCGAGGCCACCGAGGTGCTGCCGCTGTACGCCCGGCTGTCGGCCGCCGAGCAGCACCGGGTGTTCGCCCCCCACCCGGGCAGGCGGATCGTCCTGGCCACCAACGTCGCCGAGACGTCCCTGACCGTGCCCGGCATCCGCTACGTCGTCGACCCCGGCACCGCCCGCATCTCCCGCTACAGCCAGCGCACCAAGGTGCAGCGGCTGCCGATCGAGGCGATCAGTCAGGCGTCGGCGAAGCAGCGGGCCGGCCGCTGCGGCCGGGTCGAGGCCGGCGTCTGCATCCGGTTGTACGCACAGGACGACTACGAGGGACGGCCGGAGTTCACCGATCCGGAGATCCTGCGCACCAACCTCGCCAGCGTCATCCTGCAGATGACCGCGCTCGGGCTCGGCGACATCGCCGCCTTCCCGTTCGTCGACCCGCCCGAGACGCGCAGCATCCGCGACGGCGTGCAGCTGCTCACCGAGCTCGGGGCGCTCCTCGAAGGCCGGCTCACACCGCTCGGCCGGCAGCTCGCGCAGCTGCCGGTGGACCCCCGGCTGGGCCGCATGGTCGTCGAGGCCGACCGCAACGGCGTGCTGCACGAGGTGCTCGTGCTCGCGGCCGCGCTGTCCATCCAGGACCCGCGCGAGCGGCCGCAGGACAAGCAGCAGGCCGCCGCCGAGAAGCACGCGCGGTTCGCCGACGAGACGTCGGACTTCCTGGCCTACCTCAACCTCTGGCGCTACGTCCGCGAGCAGCAGCGCGAGCTCGGCTCGTCGGCGTTCCGCCGGCTGTGCAAGCAGGAGTTCCTCAACCACCTGCGGATCCGGGAGTGGCAGGACGTCCACAACCAGCTGCGCCAGGTCACCCGGACGCTCGGGCTCTCGCACGAGACGCCGCACCCCGACGGCGTCGTCGACGCCGATCGGGTGCACCAGTCGCTGCTCGCCGGCCTGCTGTCGCACGTCGGGCTGCGCGACGCCGACAAGCGCGACTACGTCGGCGCCCGCGGCGCGCGGTTCCACCTCGTCCCGAGCTCCGCGCTGGCCAGGAAGGCCCCGCGCTGGGTCGTCGCCGCCGAGCTGGTCGAGACCAACCGGCTGTATGCCCGGGTCGCCGCCCGGGTCCAGCCGGAGTGGGTGGAGGCGCTCGCCGGGCACCTGGTCGTCCGCAGCTACGCCGAGCCGCACTGGGACCGCGCGCAGGCCGCGACGATCGCCGACGAGCGGGTGACGCTGTACGGCCTGCCGCTGGTGACCCGCCGCCCGGTCTACTACGGGCGGATCGACCCGCAGGCCGGGCGCGAGGTGTTCCTGCGGTCGGCGCTCATCGAGGGCGACTGGGACACCCACCACGCATTCTTCGCCGACAACCGCCGGCTGCTCGAGGACGTCGAGGAGCTCGAGCACCGCGCCCGGCGCCGCGACATCGTCGTCGACGACGCGGCGCTGTACGACTTCTACGACGCCCGGATCCCCGCCGACGTGGTGTCCGGCGCGCACTTCGACGCCTGGTGGAAGAAGGCGCGACAGGCCGACCCCGAGCTGCTGACGTTTTCGATGGCGATGCTCGTTCACTCGCATGCCACCGTCGACCCGGGCGACTACCCCGACGTGTGGGTGCAGGGCGACCTGCGGCTGGCCCTGACCTACCAGTTCTCGCCCGGCGAGCACGCCGACGGGGTGACCGTGCACCTGCCGCTGCCGGTGCTCAACCGGGTGTCGACGGAAGGGTTCGACTGGCAGGTGCCCGGGCTGCGACTGGAGCTCGTGACCGCGGTGATCAAGGCGCTGGCCAAGCAGCTCCGGGTGCGGCTGGTGCCGGCGCCCGACACCGCCCGGGCGGTGCTCGCCCGGCTCGAGCCGCGGTCCGGCCCGTTCCTCGACGTGCTGACCCACGAGCTGCTGCGGCTGCGCGGGGTCGACGTGCGCCCGGAGGACGTCGACCTGGGCAAGGTGCCCGACCACCTGCGGATGACCTACCGGGTGTTCTCCGGGACGACGACGCTCGGCGAGGGTAAGGACCTGGCCGCGCTGCAGGCCCGACTGGCGCCGAAGGTGCAGCAGGAGCTGTCCCGGGCCGCCGCCGGCCTCGAGCGCACCGGACTGCGGTCCTGGGACGTCGGGACGTTGCCGCCGGTGGTCCAGCAGGGAGCCGTACGCGGCTACCCGGCGCTGGTCGACACCGGCGACTCCGTCGCGCTGCGGGTGCTCGGCACCGCCGCCGCTGCTGCCGCTGCCCACCGGGCGGGCGTACGAAGGCTGGTCCTGCTGTCGGTGCCGTCGCCGGTGCGGGCGGTGTCGGGCCGGCTCGGCAACGTCCAGAAGCTGGCGCTGTCGCGCAGCCCGTACGCCTCCGTCCCCGCGCTGCTCGAGGACTGCGCGCTCGCCGCCGTGGATGCCCTGATGCCCGAGCCGCCGCGCGACGCCGACGGCTTCGCCGCGCTGCTCGAGACCGTCCGGCCGGCCCTGCCGGACGCGTTCCTGTCGACCGTCGCGACCGCCGGGCAGGTGCTGTCGCTGTCCCACGAGGTGCAGGCCCGCCTCACCGCGCTGGCCGGCTCGCCCGGGGTCGCGGAGTCGGTGCGCGACATGCAGGTGCAGCTGGCGGCGCTGGTGCGGCCCGGCTTCGTCTCGGCGACCGGCTCGGCCCGGCTCCCGGACCTCGTGCGCTACCTGCGCGGCCTGGGCCGGCGGCTCGACAAGCTGGCGCTGGACCCGGTGCGCGACCGCGCGGAGATGCGCCGGGTGCACGACGTGCTCACCGAGTGGGCGCGGCTGCCCGCCGGCCCCGGCAAGCAGGACGTCCGCTGGATGGTCGAGGAGCTGCGGCTCGGCCTGTTCGCGCAGGACGTCAAGGCAAGGGGACCGGTCTCGGAGAAGCGCCTCTACCGGGCGATCGACGCGCTGCGCTGAGGCTGCCTCGGCGACGGCGGCTGCCCCGGGCGACGGCCGGCCCGGGGACTCACGGTGGCGGGCTGGGGCTGGCCGACGCCCGCTGGCCCGCTGTCCGGTGGAGCGGCTCCTGGTGCCGCCGGCCGGGGCTGCTCGCCTGTTGGGCGCGCTGCCAGGCCGACGGCAGGTCCTCGCCGCCGCGCCGCGTCGCGGACGCCACGGTCGCGGCGGCGAGCCCCGCCGACCGCAGCTCGCGGCGGATGCGGGTGACCAGCGCGCGGGCCGAGACGAGATCGCACCCTACGGCGATCATGGAGAGCTGCGCACGCTCGGGGCGCGCGGCGACGTCGATCGGGCGACACACCGAGGCCAGCACCCCCGCGGCGGCGGCCAGCCCGGTGACCCTGCCGTCGGGCTGGTCCTCGTCGTCCTCGTCGTCCTCGGTGTCCGGGTCCCTGGCCCGCCCGAGCTCACTGAGGTCCAGGACGATGACGCTGGCGGGGGAGCCGAACCGCCGGCACCGCTCGTTCTCGGTGCCCAGCGCACGCTGCCAGCCCCGGGCGTTGCCCAGTCCGGTCGCCATGTCGCGGTCCACCAGCGCGTACGCCTCCGCGGCCGCCTCGGAGCGCTCCGCGGCGAGGGACTCGCGGGTGAGGACCGTGCTCAGCATCCGGCCGACGAACCTCACCAGCGGGTAGGAGTCGGCGGAGTCCGGCCGGGGGGTGCCGGCGAAGCCGCACAGGCTCCCGAACAGCCCGCCGTCGGCGGTGAGCAGCGGTGTCCCGAGGTAGCAGCGGACGATGGCGTACGGCCCGACGGCGACGCCGGCGTAGTCGGGCACCGCCCGTACGTCGGTGGCCAGCCCGGGCGCACCGTTGATCATCCTGACGCAGAAGGAGTCGGCCCACGGCAGCACCGACCCGGGTGGCGCGATCGCATCCCAGTCGCCGTACGAGGCGACGATCTGCTGGTGCTCCCTGTCGAGGTGGGTCACCAGCCACAGGTCCATGGGGAGCTGCTCGGCGAGCTGGCGGACGGCGGCGTCGGCCGCCAGCGCGAACCCGGGCCACGGCTGCGCCCCCGGGTCACGGACGGTCGGGCTGCTGGCTGGTTGCCTGTCGTGCACGACGCGGTCCTTCGCTGGACGACCGACCGGGGGGCAGGTCGAAGGGTGCGTCATGCCCGGTCGGACGCGGCACCCAGGTGAGGCGTGCGGGGCAGTCACGCCGGGTGCTACGCATCCTGCCCCACAGACCACGTCCTGACCCCTGGGTTGCCGGCTTTGCCTCCGCCTCGACGGTACGGGCCGCGACGTCGAGGCTCAGGCGCCGAGCGTGGCGACCAGGACCGCTTTGATGGTGTGCAGGCGGTTCTCGGCCTGGTCGAAGACGATCGAGTGCGCCGACTGGAAGACCTCGTCGGTCACCTCGAGCCCGTCGCGCAACCCCGTCCGGTCGGCGATCTGCCTGCCCAGGACGGTGCGGGTGTCGTGGAAGGCCGGAAGGCAGTGCAGAAAGCGCACCTGCGGGTTGCCGGTGGCCCGTACCATCGCCATGTCCACCTGGTAGGGCCGAAGGAGTCGGATCCGCTCGTCCCAGATCTCCATGGGCTCTCCCAGCGACACCCACACGTCGGTGTAGAGGTAGTCCACCCCCCGAACGCCCTCAGCCACGTCCTCGGTGTGGGTGATCCGGGCGCCGGTGCCCTCGGCGATCCGCCGAGCCTGCGCGCGGACATCCTCCGGGTTCCACAGCGCCTCCGGCGCCACGATGCGCACGTCCATCCCCATCATCGCGCCCGCGACGAGCAGGGAGTTGCCCATGTTGCTGCGGGCGTCGCCGCAGTAGGCGAAGGCGATTCCGGTGTCGGACCTGGGGGTCCACTCCCGCATGGTGAGCATGTCGCACAGGGTCTGGGTGGGGTGCCACTGGTCGGTCAGGCCGTTCCACACCGGCACGCCCGCGAGCCTGCCGAGGATCTCGACGTCGTCCTGCGCCGACCCGCGGAACTCGATGCCGTCGTAGAAGCGGCCGAGCACCCGGGCGGTGTCGGCCATCGACTCCTTGTGGCCGATCTGCGACCCGGCCGGGTCGAGATAGGTGACGCGGGCGCCCTGGTCGTGGGCCGCCACCTCGAAGGCGCACCGGGTGCGCGTCGAGGTCTTCTCGAAGATCAACACGATGTTCTTCCCGAGCAGCCGCGGCTGCTCGGTGCCCGCGTACTTCGCCCGCTTCAGCTCGGCGGCGAGGTCGAGCAGGAACATCCACTCCTGCGGGGCGAAGTCGACCTCTTTGAGGAAGTTGCGGTTGCGCAGGTTGAAGGCCACATCGTCGATCCTCTCGTTGCCGAACCCGAGCAGGTCGGGCGGGGTGCGAGGCGGTCAGCGCCGGTAGAGCGCGACCGCGACGGCCGTGGCGAGGTTGAGGCTGCTGACGCCAGGCCGCATCGGCAAAGCCAGCACGGAGCCGGCCCGGGCCCGCAGGACGGCGCCCACGCCGTCGCGCTCGCTGCCGACGACCAGCACCGCGCCGTCCGGCACAGTGGCTCCCGGGTCGCCGTCCGCGTCCAGCACGACGACCGGGCCGGTCACGTCGAGGGAACCGGCTCTGAGCACCGGCAGCGCGAAGTGCAGGCCGGCGCTCCCGCGCAGGACCGCCGGTGCCCACGGGTGCAGTGGCCCGGTGACCACCACCCCGGACGCGCCCGCCGCGGCGCAGACCCGCACGACGGCTCCGACGTTGCCGGGGTGCCGCGGCCGGTCGAGCAGCACGAGCGGGGCGGTGCGGCGGGTCAGCACCGCACGGTCCTCGGCGGGCCGCTCCGCGTCGGCCTCGACCCCGGTGTGGTGCCCGACCGGCGCCGGGACGGCCCGGGCCAGCAGCGGGCCGAGCACGTCCGGGGCGAGCCGTGCGGCGAGCGCGCGGACCCGGGCCGGGTCGGCGACGCGGACCTCGCCGACCAGTGCGGGAGCGAACCGCAGCGCGTGCTTGACCGCGTGGAACCCCTCCAGTCGCACGGCATCACCTGCTGGCATGGTGCAGGAGTCTGCCCGCCGCCCGGGAGGCCTGGAGCCCGGTGTCCGCGCAGGGCGCGCGGCCGGCCTAGGATGATCACGTGCTCCGGTCCGTCACGGCGACGCGCTAGGTGACGCCCCTGCGCGAGGGCGGCTCCCTGCCGGGGCTCATGGAGGCCGACGACCTCGGCACCCGCGTCGTCAAGTTCGTCGGGGCCGGGCAGGGCCGCAAGGTGCTGGTGGCGGAGGTGGCGCCGCCGGCAGCCGTACGACACCGGCGACCACGTCCTCGCCCAGCAGGCGACGGCGCGGCGCGAGGCCGACGCGGCGCTCGGTCCGCTGGTCACCGCCGCGCTGCTCGCCGAGGTCGTCTCGCTGGTGCCCGACCCGTGGCTGGCCGACGAGCCGGGCTTCGACGGCCCCGCCACCGTGCGCGCCGCCTACGTCGACCACCTGCTGCGCCGCGTCGCGGCCCGGGAAGCGTGGGCGCCGTGACCCGATCGGTGTTCGAGTACGCCGTGCTGCGCGCCGTCCCGCGGGTGGAGCGCCGCGAGTCCGTCAACATCGGCGTGGTCCTCTACTGCCAGGACGCCGACCCGCTGCGGGCGGTCGTCGCCGTCGACGGGCCCCGGCTGCGGGCCCTGGACCCCGACGTCGACGTCGTGCGGGAGGCCGCGGCCGCCCTGCAGCGCACCTGCGCCGGAGAGGGGCCGGCCGGCTCGACCTCGCTGGGCCAGCGGTTCCGCTGGCTGACCTCCCCCCGCAGCACGGTGGTGCAGCCCGGCCCGGTGCACAGCGGGCTGACCGAGGACCCGGCCGCCGAGATGGACCGCCTGGTCGCGGCCCTGGTGCGGTAGGGCCGGCCCCCCCAGCGGCCGCGCCGCTCAGGACAGGTGCCGCAGCTCCGGGCCGGTGTAGACCTGCCGCGGTCGGCCGATCTTGGTCGCTGGGTCCTCGATCATCTCGCGCCACTGGGCGATCCAGCCGGGCAGCCGGCCGAGCGCGAACAGCACCGTGAACATCGGCTCAGGGAACCCGAGCGCCTTGTAGATCACACCGGTGTAGAAGTCGACGTTGGGGTAGAGCTTGCGCGAGACGAAGTAGTCGTCGGCGAGCGCCACCTCCTCCAGCTGCATCGCCAGGTCGAGCATCGGGTCGGGCTTGTCCAGCGAGTCGAGGACCTCGCGGGCGACCTTCTTGACGATGGCGGCCCGGGGGTCGTAGTTCTTGTAGACCCGGTGGCCGAAGCCCATCAGCTTGACGCCCGGCTCCTTGGCCTTGACCCGCTCGACGAAGCGGGGGATGTCGCCGCCGTCGGCAGCGATGCCGTCGAGCATCTCCAGCACCGCTTGGTTGGCTCCGCCGTGCAGCGGGCCGAACAGCGCGGCGACGCCGGCCGAGATCGACACGAACAGATTGGCGTTGCTGGAGCCGACCATGCGTACGGTCGAGGTCGAGCAGTTCTGCTCGTGGTCGGCGTGCAGCAGGAACAGCAGGTTGAGCGCCTTGGACGCCACCGGGTCGATGACGTAGTCCTCGGCGGGTACACCGAAGGTCATCCGCAGGAAGTTGTCGACGTAGCCCAGGGTGTTGTCCGGGTAGAGGAACGGCTGGCCGACCGACTTCTTGTGGGCGTACGCAGCGATCGTCGGCATCTTCGCCATCAGCCGCACCGTGGACATCTCGACGTGCTCGGGGTCGAAGGGGTCGAGGCTGTCCTGGTAGAAGGTCGACAGCGCGCTCACGGCCGACGACAGGACGGCCATCGGGTGGGCGTCGGTCGGGAAGCCGCCGAAGAACTCGCGGAAGTCCTCGTGCAGCATCGTGTGTTTGCGAATCTTGCTCTTGAAGTCCGCCAGCTCGTCCTCGCTGGGCAGATCGCCGTAGATGAGCAGCCAGGCGACCTCGAGGAAGGTCGCCTTCTCGGCGAGCTCCTCGATCGGGTAGCCGCGGTAGCGCAGGATTCCCGCGTCACCGTCGATGTAGGTGATCGCCGACTCGCAGGAGGCGGTGTTGACGAAGCCCGGGTCCAGGGTGACGAGCCCGGTCTCGGCGAGCAGCTTGGGGATCTCGATGCCGCCCGGGCCCTCGGTCGCGGGCTGGACCGACAGCGGGAGGGATCCACCGGAGTGCTGGAGGGAGACGTCCGACATGCGCGAGCCTCTCGAGACGGAGTGCGGGGGCTCTATCCTGCACCCGGGCACGACGCGTCTGATAGGGGCCGTAGGGCTCTCCGGTCAGGAGCCGCCTGCCTGCCTCGCCTGGCCGTAGCCGGTGTCGAAGGCGACCCGGAGCAGCTGTCGGGACTGGCGGCCGGTCCGCCGCCGCAGCTGACGCCAGGACGCGAAGGCCGCGGCCGCGTCCTCGGGGCGGCCCGTCAGGTCGGCGGCGGCCACGGCGGCGCCCAGCCGGGAGGCCTCGATCAGCTGGCCGCGGGAGGTGGGGGCCGCGACGGGGCTGCGAGAGGGCGAGCTGCGGCCCTGGGCGCGCGGGTGCGGTCGGGGGGAGGTCATGTCGTGGTCCTTCGGAGACGGCCGGCAGGCCGGTGGTCAGTGAGGCTCCGGCCCGCGTCACCCCCGGTCGTCATCGACCGGACGGGGAGCGGTGCCCGCAGAGCGCACGCCCGGAGCGGACGTGATGATCAGCCTAGCAGCGCGCAACGACCCCGCCCGGAGCGTGCGGGGCGGGGCCGTCACGGTGCGTGCGGGGCTGGGGCGCGAGCTAGACGACGGCGGTCTCTGCGGTGGCGCTGGCCCGCTCGGCGGCCGCCCGGTCGTCGCCGGCGGCGGCCAGCCCGCCGCTGGAGCGCAGCGGGATCTCCTTGATGCGCAGCGCGAGCAGGAACGCCGGGACGAGCAGCACGGCGACGGTGAGGAAGACCATGTGCATCGAGTCGGCGAACCCCTCGAGGATGACCCGGCGCACCGGGGCCGGCAGCGTCGCGATGACCGAGGTGTCGTTGAGCGCCGACGCCGACCCGAAGCGGTTCAGCACGTCCTGCGGCAGCCCGGCGGCCACGGCCCGATCGTGGATGTTGCCGGCGAGCGTGCTGAACAGGACGGCCAGGGCGATCGCGGCGCCGAACGTTCCGCCCATCGAGCGGAAGAAGGTCACCGAGCTGGTGGCCACCCCCATGTCGCGCGGCGGTAGGGCGTTCTGGACGCTGATGACCAGGGTCTGCATCGACAGGCCCAGACCCGCCCCCATGACCGCCATGTAGACGCTGGCCTGCCACACCGGGGTGTCGACCCCGAGCGTGGAGAACAGCAGCACCGCCACGAACATGATGGCCGTGCCCATGACCGGAAGCTTCTTGTACTTGCCGGTCCTGCTCATGACCTTGCCGCTGACCGCCGAGGTGAGAATGATCCCGACCATGAGCGGGGTGAGCAGAAGGCCGGCCTTCGTCGGGCTGTTGCCCCGAACGATCTGCAGGTAGAGCGGGAGCACCACCAGCGAGCCGAACATCCCGACGCCGACGAGCAGGGCGACGGCGCTGCTGGTGTTGAAGACGCTGCTGGAGAAGATCCGCAGCGGCAGGATCGCCGCCTCGCCCATCCGCCGCTCCCAGGGGACGAACGCCACCAGCGCGGCGACGGTCACCGTGACCAGGCCGAGCGTGATCCCGGAGCCCCAGCCCCACTCGCGGCCCTTCTCGGCGACGAGCAGCAGCGGCACGACGCTCGCGGTGAGCAGCCCGGCACCGACGTAGTCGATCCGGGCGTCGGAGCGGTGGACGGGCAGGTGCAGCTTGCGGGTCACGACGAGGAACGCGGCCAGGCCGATCGGGACGTTGACGTAGAAGATCCAGCGCCAGCCGTCGATGCCCAGGATGGTGTCCTGGCCGGCGAAGGCACCCCCGAGCACCGGGCCGAGCACGCTGGAGACGGCGAAGACCGACATGAAGTAGCCCTGGTAGCGGCCACGCTCGCGCGGCGAGACGAGGTCCCCGACGATCGCGAAGGCCAGGGACATCAAGCCGCCGGCGCCGATGCCCTGCAGCGCGCGGTAGCCGGCCAGCTCGTAGATGCCGGTGGCGGTGCCGCACAGCATGGAGCCGACGATGAAGATTCCGATGGCGAACAGGTAGAACTTCTTGCGGCCGTAGGTGTCGGAGAGCTTGCCGTACAACGGCGTCGAGATCGTCGAGGTGATCAGGTAGGCGGTCGTCACCCAGGCCTGCGCGGTCTGCCCGTGGAGCTTGTCGGCGATGGTGCGCATCGCGGTCGAGACGATGGTCTGGTCCAGGGCTGCGAGGAACATCCCCAGCAGCAGCCCGGACAGGATCACGAGGATCTGCCGGTGGGTCAGCGGGCCGGTGTGGGAGGCGCCCGGGGTCATGGGTGCGGCGGTGGCGGTCATCAGGTCTCCTGCCCGGCAAGGGCCGGGGTGCGGTCGGTCGGTCGGTCGGTCATCGGGTGTCGGGTGGTGGTGCGCTGGTGGATGCCGGGCTGCTCGGCCGGGCCGGCGGGCCCGGCCGGGTCGGGCGCGGACCGGGTGAGATCGGTACGGAACCTGTGCAACTGGCCGGCGAAGTCGGCGAGCTCGGCATCGGACCACTCCGGCAGCAGCCGGCACAGCTGGGCGACCCGGCCGGCGCGGACCCGGGCCAGCACGTCGTGCCCGGTAGGGGTGAGCTCGAGCAGCGTGGCGCGAGAGTCGTCCGGGTCGCGCTCGCGGGAGACCCAGCCCTCGCGTTCGAGGGCGGCCGCCTGCCGGCTGATGCTGGACAGGTCGAGGTGCAGCCGCTCGGCGAGCGCCGACGGGCGCAGCTGGCCGGCGTCCGCCAGGGTCGACAGCACTGCGGCGGCGGGCAGCTCCACCCGCACGCCGACGTCGGTGAGTACCGCGTGATGCAGGGCCTTGAGACTGCGGATCAGCAGCCCGAGCTCGCGGGCGACGTCTTCCATGGGGGCCACCGGCCCACCTCCATATGCTTGGTTGCTGCAAGCATGCAACCACACAAGCGCCACCGCATTCCGGGGTCTTCGGGCCGGGCTCGCGGCGCGGTGGGCCCGGGGACCGCACCGGCAGAGCTGTGCGGCGCACGGACGGGCGGTGGGTCGGAATGCGGAGGCGGAGAACTTCGTTGACGCCTATGTTGCACGCGCAACAACAAGGAAGACCCCATGCCCGCCGTCACGTCCGACACGCTGACCCTGCCGCGCGTCGCTTCGGCCGCCCTGGGTGACGTCGAGCGTCCCGTCGTCAGCGTCACGACGGCGCCGAAGGGCTTCGAAGGGGAGGGTTTCCCGGTCCGACGAGCCTTCGCCGGCATCGCCCCCCGCCTGC
>JAABUN010000648.1_pt1 | contig 86486 bp, 74 predicted proteins | sample 5559311 | NCBI WGS metagenome assembly JAABUN01 (sample SAMN10711877, study PRJNA513370) | rock metagenome | isolation source: Antarctica rocks | place: Antarctica: Victoria Land, Siegfried Peak sud
CAGTTCGACGAGGGGCGGGCGCGCCGAGGGCGGGGGCAACCGATCCGGGGCACGTAGGGTGATCCGCATGACCGCACCTCCTCGCCCCCACTATACCAGCCGCTCGCCACCAAGTCACGTTGTAAAATTAACAGCGCCGCGCGTAATGGTCGGCCCGCTCGCGCCGATTCCACGCAGGCGGAGGTGCTCACAAGCAGCATCTTGGGGCTTCGCCGGTGCTGCCTATGGCTGACCTCCGCCGGAGGCAACCTCCAGACGCCACGTCACCATCCAGCATTGCGCTAACGCCACAGCGGGATCGCTCGGGCTACGGAATAGCGTCGTGTCGGTGGCGTTATAGAGCTATCGCCATAGTGGCCGATAGACAAGGATTTCGAGATTAAGGAGGATACTGTGTCTGGTTCGACCGATACGCGCTCGTTCAATGAGCAGGTCATCGATGAATTCCGCGCCAATGGCGGTAAAGTCGGTGGGCCATTCGAGGGGGCACCGATGGTGCTCCTCACCACAACCGGCGCGAAGAGCAGGCAGCCGCGCACGATGCCGCTAGTCTACTTCGCCGATGGCGACCGCACCCTCATCGTCGCGTCGAAGGGCGGCGCGCCGACGAATCCCGACTGGTACCACAACCTCGTCGCCGATCCCGAGGTGACGCTCGAGATCGGCACCGAGAAGTTCCCGGCGCGCGCGACGGTCGTCGCGGAGCCGGAGCGGACACTCCTCTTCGAGCGGGTCGCCGCGAGCAATCCGGGCTTCGGCGAATATCAGAAGAAGACGACGCGTGTGATCCCGATCATCGCCCTGGAGCGGATCGGGGCGTAGCCTCGCGGGTCGCGCTATAGTGCGGAGTAAAAGCGGGGGCGAGCACCAGTTAGTGCCCGCCCCCGCTTTTATCCTGTCTTGCCCGCCGGTTAGATTTGCCAGCGGTCCGGCAACCCTGCCGGATCGAGCGGCAGCGCGACCCCCGCCTCCGCTAGCAGCGCCGCCAGCCGGTGCAGCGGCAGCCCCACCACCGCCAGTTCCGAGCCGGACACCTCGGCCACCAGTCGCCCGCCGAGTCCCTGCACCGCGTAGGCCCCGGCCTTGTCGCGCGGCTCGCCGCTGGCGACGTAGGCGGCGATGTCGTCGTCGCTGTAGTCGGCCATGCGGACGTCCGCGCCGATCACGTCGTGCCACTCGCGGTCGTCGCGGATGATGGCGATGCCGGTGGCGACGCGGTGCCAGCGCCCGCGCAGCTCGCGCAGCATCCGCGCCGCGTCGGCGTCGTCGCGCGGCTTGCCGAGGATCGCCGCCTCGCCGGGGCGTGGGATCACCACCGTGTCGGCCCCGATCACGACGCGCCCCGGCTGCCCGAATGCCACCGCTGCGGCCTTCTGGCGCGCCAGGCTGCGCGCCACCTCCTCGGGGGCCATGCCCGGCGGCACCGACTCGTCCACGTCGCTCGGCAGGACGACGAAGGGGAGGCCGAGTCGCCCGAGCAGTTCCCGCCGCCGTGGCGAGCCGGAGGCGAGGATCAGCGGCATTGTCGTCGCCCCCGCGCTCATCGCGCCGCCTCCGCCGGGGTTGCGCCATGCGGCCCGCGCCGCAAGAAGGCCAGCGACTCGACGTGGTAGGTCTGCGGGAAGAAGTCGAACAGCTCCACCGACTCGACCGTATACCCCTCGGCGACCAGGATCGCCAGATCGCGCGCCAGGGTGGATGGCTCGCAGGAGACGTAGATGAATCCTTCCGGCCCGCGCGCGATCAGGGAGCGGAGCAGCTTCTCTTCGAGGCCGGAACGCGGCGGGTCCACGATCACCAGATCGACCTCCGGCAACTCGTGCAACGCCTTCTCCGCCGGGCGCGCGACGAAGCGGCAATTCTCGATCCCCCAATGGCGTGCGGTCTCTTCCGCCGCCGCGATCGCCAGCGGATCGACCTCGATGCCGACGATCGCGGTGTCCGGGGCGTCGCGCGCGAGCCAGAGGGCGAAGAGCCCGGCCCCGCAGTAGAGATCGGCGATCGTGCCGCCTCGGAAGGGCGCGGCCAGTGCCTCCACCCGCGCCAGGAGCTGCGGCAACAGCCGCAGATTCGTCTGGAAGAAGGAGCCCGCCGGGAGCTGGTAGGCGCGATTCCCCACCAGCACCGTCCCGTTCAGCGGCCCCTTGACCGTCTCTGTGCCGCCTTTGGCGCGGCGGAAGGCGAGGCTCCAGATGCCCGGCAGCGCGGCGAACCGCGCCAGCGCTGCCTCGATCTCGGGATACCCCTCCGGCTCCACCCCCGCGATCCCCTTCAGCACCGCCTGGATCGCCGGGGCGTCGGCGTTGGCGGTCGGGTGGATGACCTTCACCTCCAGCCAGAGCCTGCCGCGAAAATTGGCGATCTCCCCGCGCGCGATCAGCCCGTTGAGGTCGTTCATCAGGGCGCTGATCAGCGGGTGACTGATCAGGCAGTGGTCGATCGCGATCTCCCAGCGGGTGTAGCGCGAGCGGAAGCCGGCGGCGTGACCGAGCGCGATCGCCGCGCTGTAGCGGTAGGCCCACGGCGTGTCGCTATGGACCGCCTGCACTTTCAGGTCCAGCCCGCCGATCCGGCGTAGTTGCTCCTCGACCACGCCGCGCTTGAAGGCAAGTTGTGCCGGATAATCGATGTGTTGCCACTGGCAGCCACCGCAGGGGCCGAAGTAAGGGCAGGGGGGGGCGATCCGCTCCGGCGCGGCGCGCAGCACCTCGATCGCCTCGCCCGCGAAGTAATCGCGCTTTCCCTGCCGGATCGCCACGCGCACCTCTTCGCCGGGGATGGCGTAATCGATTAGCCCCACGCGCCCGTCGAGGCGACCCAACGCCGCCCCCTTGTGCGCCATCGACTCGACGGTGAGGACCACCTCTTCCGGGGGCGCGGCCTCGCCCGGGCTCTTCTTATTGCGCCGCCCCTGCTTGCGGCGCTCCCGCCGTAGTTCGCTGACGATCCTGCTCGTTTCTTGCTCTGTCACCGTCGCTCCGTCGCCCCGGCGCTCGCGCCGCACCTATCGTCCACCATATGCCAACCGCCACGCCGCACAATCGCCCCATTGTACCCGAAGGTCGCGACGCGAATGCCGCGTGCGTCGCGATTGTCACCGAGCCGTACGGCGAGGCGGCGCTGGATCGTTCGCAGTGACGAAAGGGGATGATTAGAGGAGTGATACTACTTGATAATGATTATTGTCTGGCATATACTTTGCTCAGGCACCGGGATGAATAGACCTGATGTCGCAGAAAAGCGGTATTGGCGGTATTGGTTGAGCATAAGGAGTCGGGGGCATGGTAGTGGGGGCGGCGACAGAGGCCGATGCACAAGGTGCACAGCGGCAGTTCAGCGAGGAAGAAAACTTCGTCCTGAAAGTGGTGCAGCCCGCGCTGGTGGGCCTGATGGATGGGTCCGTCTCGACCCTCGCGCCGATCTTCGCGGCGGCCTTCGTCACCGGTAAGCCGCACATCGCGTTCCTGATCGGCCTGTCGGCGGCGGTCGGTGCGGCGATCAGCATGGGCTTCGCCGAAGGGCTATCGGACGACGGGGTGCTGACCGGGCGCGGCCACCCGATCGCGCGCGGCGCGATCACCGGCGCGGCGACCTTCGTTGGCGGCGTGCTGCACACCCTGCCGTTCCTCCTCGGGGACCTCGATACGGCGCTCTACCTGGCCTATGTGGTGGTGGGGATCGAATTGGTGGCGATCGCGACGATCCGCTACCGGTACTTCAAGATGAATTTCTTGCTCTCGATCGTGCAGGTGGTCGTCGGTGGGGCGCTGGTGTTGGCGGCGGGTATCCTGATCGGGCACGGCTGAGCGCGGGGATCGGATGGGAACGCGGCGGGGTCTCCTCGCCGCGCCCTTTCGATCCTGTCCTTCCCCGGTGTGACCGCTCGCACAACTCCATGCGCTATGCTTTCACCCCGCGAGCACACCGTCGGGTCGACCTCTGATCCTGCGCGCCACGCCACGCCAAGTGAAAGGAGCCGCCGATGCCACGACCGGAAGAGTTCGATGTCCCGAGCAATTGGGGGCGCTGGGGTGCCGACGACGAGCGGGGGACCGCGAACCTGCTGCGCCCGGCGATCGTGCAGGGCGCGGCGGCGAATGTGCGGCGTGGGGCGGTCTACCCGCTCGCGGCCCCTGTCTCGCCGGAGGGGCCGAATCTGCCGAGTCGGCGACCGATGTGGCACGTCGCGACCTCGCGCCTGCGGGCGGCTCCCGAGACGTCCAGCGCGGACGATGTGATCATGATGCACACGCACGGCACGACGCATGTCGATGCGTTGTGTCACATCTTCGTCGGGGATACGCTCTACAACGGCCACCCGGCGAGCGCGCTCCAGTCGGGCGGGACGCAGAAGTGCGGCATCGAAAACGCCGGCCCGATGGTGAGTCGGGGGGTACTCCTCGACATTGCCGCCTTCCGAGGGGTGCCGCATCTGGGCGACGGCGAGGCGATCGAGCCGGACGAACTGGACGCCTGCGCCGCGCGGCAGGGTGTGGCACTCCGCGCGGGCGATGTCATTCTCGTACGCACCGGCTGGTGGCAACTCTTCGACCAGGGGCAGGAGGCCCGCGCACGTTTCTATGCCTCGGAGCCGGGGCTGAGCGGAGCCTGTGGCCGGTGGTTCAAGGAGCACGACTTCGTGGCGCTCGGCGCGGACAACCCGGCGGTCGAGGTGGTGCGCACCTGGGGCGAGCCGCTACCGCTGCACCGCGACGTGATCTGGGGGTGCGGCGGCTATCTCCTCGAATTCCTCGATCTGGAACGGCTCGGCGCGGAAGGGATCCACGAATTCCTCTACGTCGCCGCCCCGCTCCGCATCGCCGGCGGTATCGGCAGCCCGATCGCCCCGGTGGCGATCGTGTAGCGGTACGTGGCGCTCGGTTGCCCCCGACATTAGGCGCTACGTCATGGCGCTGCCTCGAACACCAGCACGGTAGGCGCACCGACAGACGCCCCGCACCGCGCGCGTACGGCGTTCGCGGTGCGGGGCGGCGATCGTAATCGGAGCCTTGTGGGCCAGCTCCGCCGCGCTGATGCCGCTGGATGCGCGGGTGCTGCGACTGGATCCGCAGCACCCGCGCGATGCTGACGCCGAGCCGGTCGCCCTGGCGAGCCCATACGCGGCGCTGCCCCCCTCTACCCGCCCTGCGGCCTCGCCCTGGCCCGCTCCGGCACGGACCGCTGCCGCCCAGGAGGCCATTGGATGCCGAGAGGGGGGCACGGCCACCGGCCCGCTTCCTTTCTGGAAAAGCACCCTTCGAAAATACAACCGTGAATCAAAATACAGCCGTGAATCATGGTACCCTTACGCATCGACAGCGAGCGGACTACCGCAGCGTACCCTACCGGTGGAGGAGCAGCGATGAGCGAGGTCACTCCCGGCACGGGGGAACTTGCCCGGCGGCTCCTGCGCCAAGAAGCCGCCTCGTGGGAGCCCCTGGCACTGGCGGACGCGCTGGACCGGTTGTACGATCGGCTGCGCCAGCGGCTGGTCGGCCTGGTGGGACAGGCGGGCTTCGCGGCCCTCTGTACTCGCGCCCTCCACCTCGCGCGGCTCGCGTATCCCGGCCTGACGGCGATCGATTACGACGCGGCAGCGATGCCGTGCCTGCGCGGGACGCGCGACTTCGCGCTGGCCCACGCGCCGGACGCGGTCGGGGCCGCGCTGACCGATGTCCTGGCACAATTCATCGGGCTTCTCGACACCTTCATCGGTGAGGCATTGACCATGCGCCTGCTTGACGAGCTCTGGGGCGATGGCGCACCCGAGCACATCTCCATTGCCGATCCCCCGATGGAGCGGAGCCGTGACGAAGTGCACCAGCAGGGTGAGGGCGAGGGTGCTGCGGAGTCGAGATCGGGGGGGACGGACAGCATGGGTACGGAGGTAGGGCGATGAGCGCGGGAGCACGGGTCGCGATCGCCACCCTCCCCACGGGGGTGCCCGGCCTCGATGAGATCCTGGGCGGCGGGCTGCCGGAGTACTCCTTCAACCTGCTCGCGGGGGCACCCGGCGCGGGTAAGACCACGCTGGCGCACCAACTCATGTTCGCCCTGGCCACCCCGGCGCGCCCGGCGCTCTATTTCACCGTGGTCGGCGAGTCGGCCCTGAAGCTGCTGCGCTACCAGCAGCAGTTCTCCTTTTTCGACCCCGCCAAGGTCGGCGTGAGTATCCACTTCGTCGACCTGACCGCGCTGGTCCAGGGGCGGGACCTGGGGGCGGTGCTGGCGGAGATCGTCCGCCAGGTGGCGGTGATCGCCCCCGGCCTGGTGGTGGTGGACTCCTTCCAGGCGGTCGCGCAGAGCGCGGGTGGGGCGGTGCGCGACGACCGGATGAGCCTACAGGACTTCGTGCAAGACCTCGCCGTCCACCTGACCGGCTGGCAGGCGACGACGTTCCTGCTCGGCGAGGACGTGGACGGCGCGCTACGCGGGAGCCCGGTCTTCACCATCGCCGATGGCATCATCCGGCTCACCCAGGCCGTCGACGGCAACTCCGTGGTGCGCAAGCTCCAGGTGCTGAAGTCGCGCGGGCAGGCCCCGATGCCGGGCCTGCACACTCTCCGCATCGACGCGGCGGGGCTGCGGGTCTACCCCCGCATGAGCATCGCCCGCGCGGAGGCAAATCGAGACATGTCGATGGCTCGGCTCGCCAGCGGGGTGCCGGGCCTGGACGCCCTGCTCGGCGGGGGGGTGCCGACCGGGGACACGGTGCTGATCTCCGGCCCCTCCGGCGCGGGGAAGTCGGTGCTGGCGGCGCAGTTCATTGCTGCGGGGGCGGCGGACGGCGAGCCGGGCGTCATCGCCGTCTTCGAGGAGCATCCCCAGGAGTACCTGCGGCGCGCGGCGGCGCTCGGCCTCGACCTGCCGAGGATGGTCGAACGCGGGCGCGTCGAGATCATCTACATCCGGCCGCTGGATCTCTCGCCCGATGAGACCCTCCAGGCGATCCGCGAGGCGGTCGCGCGGACGGGCGCGCGGCGGGTGGTGATCGACTCGATGACCGGTTTCGAGCTGGCGCTGGCGCCCGGTTTCCGCGCCGATTTCCGCGAGTCGCTCTACCGTCTGGTGGGCGCGCTGACCGGGACCGGCATCACCGTGCTGCTGACGATGGAGATCATGCAGGATGCGAGGGCGCTGCGCTTCAGTCCCAACGTGATCTCGTTCCTCGCCGATACCATCATCCTCCTCCGCTACGCCGAGGCTGCCGGGGCGTTGCGCACGAGCCTGACGGTGGTCAAGATGCGCAATAGCGACCACAGCAGGGCGCTCTGGTGGTACGCGATCACCGGGGGCGGGGCGGTCGTGCGCGGCCCCGTCGGGGACGGTGGGGCGTTGCCTGACGGCCCGGCGGGAGTGACCACCCGGGAGGAGGTGGTGCTGGGGGCGTTGATTGAATTGACGGAGGCGACGCCTGCGGCGCTGGCGCGGCGGGTCGGGCTGCCGGAAACCGCCCTGACCCCCGCGCTCGATCGCCTCGTCGACCTCGCCTACGCGGTCCGGCTGGAAGCAGCGGGCGCGATCGTCTATCGGCCCGTGGCACGCGCGGCGGGATGAGCGTGGTCCGCGCGCTGCGGCCACCGAACGATGCGGGAACGGAGTTGCGATGGACGGGGTACAGGAGGCGACGCCACAGCCGGACCCGGACATCCTCGCGGACCCGAGCGACGCGGGGCAACTCGCGGAACTGCGCGCGGTCAATGAGCGCCTGCTGCTCGTCAGCCTGCGCGAGCAGGAACTCTTGGCGGCGGCGCGACACGAGGCGTTGCACGACGGGCTGACCGGCCTGCCCAACCGGGCGCTCTTCTACGATCGCCTGCGGCTGGCGGTACACGCCGCGCACCGCGAGGAGAGCGCCCTGGCGCTGCTCTTCGTCGATCTGGACGGCTTCAAGGCCATCAACGACCGCGCGGGCCATCAGGTCGGCGACCTGCTCCTGCAACAGGTGGCGGGACGATTGCGGGGTACCCTCCGCGAGTCCGACACCGCCGCGCGACTGGGCGGGGACGAGTTCGGGGTGCTCCTGCCGGAACCGGGCGAGCGGGCGAGCGTGTTGCTCGTCGCGCGCCGAATCCTCGACGCGTTGGCACCGCCGTACGTGATCCACGGCTTGCCCCACCGGGTCGGGGCCAGCATCGGGGTCGCGCTCTATCCGCAACACGGCACGGATGCCGACACCCTGCTGCATCGGGCAGACACGGCGATGTACACGGCTAAACAGACGCGCGGCACGGTCGTCATCGCCGCGCTCGCACCGCCCCATGACGCCCCCGCCCCCGCCGTTGCGGCGCGCCGTCCTCCCTCCCCTATGGAGATGGTAACCGGAGCGACTGGTCCTGGGGCGGGGGTGGTGGCCCGGGATCTCAACGAGCGGCTGCTGATCGCCGGGCTGCGCGAGCAGGCGCTGGCCGAGCAGCTCCGCCGCCAGCTCGCCTTCACCACGGCGATCACCGCCAATCTCGGCGAGGGGGTCTGCGCGCTCGACCCGGAAGGCCGAATCACGTTCGTCAACCCCGAAGCGGCCCGGCTCCTCGGCTGGCCCGCGGCGGATTTGCCCGGTCAGCGGTTGCACGACCTGGTGCAACACGGGTGTGGCGACGATTGTCCGCTGGCGGACGCGCTCCGCGCGGGGATGAGCGTGCGCATCGACGACGATCGGTTCGCGCGCCGGGACGGGACGCGGCTGCCCGTGGCGTACTCCGTATCCCCGATCGTCGCCGACGGCCTGGGCGTCGGCGCGGTGGTCGCTTTCCGCGATATCACCGGCGCCAAGCGCGCCGACGAGCGGCAACGCTTCCTGGCGGAGGCGGGCGCGGCCCTGGCGGAGTCGCTCGACTCCGCGACCACCCTGGCCAAGGTGGTCCAACTGGCGGTGCCGGGGCTGGCGGACTGGTGTTTCGTCGATGTGCTGGAGGATGGGCGTGTGGAGCGCCTCGCGGTCGCCCACGCCGACCCGGCCCGCGCCCCCCTGGCGGGGGAGGTGCGCCGGTTCCCCGCGCGCCCGGAGGGTCATCTGCGACACGCCCCCTCGCTGGCGCTGGCCGGGGGCCAGGTCGTCTTCCTGCCCACCCTTGCGGAGGACGACGTACGCGCGATGGCACAGGACGACGCGCACCTGCGCGCGTTGCTGGCAATCGGGCCGCGCTCGCTGATCGCGGCCCCGCTGGTCGCGCATGGCCGACCGCTCGGCGTCCTCACCTTCATCGCCACCCCCGAGTCGGGCCGTCACTTCGACATAGACGATCTGGCGCTCGCCGAGGAACTCGCGCGTCGCTGCGCACTGGCCCTCGCGAACGCCCACCTCTATCGGCGGGAGCAGGAGGCGGTGCACCTGCGCGAGCAGTTCCTCACGATCGCCGCCCACGAGCTCAGGACCCCGATCACCACCGTCCGCGGCTACGCGGACCTGCTGCGCCGCCAGCTCGACCGGCCTGTCCCGGATCGCGCGCGTGTCGACCGCTACCTCGACCAGTGCGACGATGGCGTGCGGCGCATGGACCTGCTGATCGGCAATCTCCTGGATGTCGCGCGCAGCCAGCAGGGCCAGCTCGTCCTGCAGCGCGCCCCGTGCGACCTGGCGGCGCTCGCGCGGGAGGTGCTCGCGCGCGCCACGGCGTCCCCGGAACACACGTCGGCGCATACCGCGACCCTGGACGCCCCGGAGGTGCTCATCGGAAAATGGGATCGCGACCGCCTCGATCAGGTGCTGACCAACCTCGTCTCCAATGCCCTCAAGTACTCACCGGCGGGCGGGGCGGTACGGCTCGCTATCCAGGACGATGCGCAGGGGCACGCGGTCATCACGGTGACTGACCAGGGCATCGGCATCCCGCCGACGGCGCAGCGCACGCTCTTCCAGCCGTTCGCGCGCGGGGCCGCCGCCACGGGCACCATCGGCGGGACAGGGCTGGGGCTGTACATCGTGCGGCAGATCGTGGTAGGGCACGGCGGGGCGATCACCCTCGCGAGCGCCCCGGGCGTCGGCACCACAATCATGGTCACGCTCCCGTTGGCCCCCCCGGACCCTGCGACACCGCCGGTGACGGTTGCTCGCTGAGCGCGGGGTTGGCCGCGCGCGGCGATCACCCTCTACGGCACCCTCGTGAGCCCTATGAAAGAGATACCCCGGCGGCGACCTGAAGGTCGTCCCCGAGGTATCTCTGACCCTGAGTCCTATGAAGGAACCGCAAGGATGAGATTTGATCTCATCTATGGTCCGAGAACGGCTCCAGCCCTATAGACCCACCGCCGATACATGCCGTACATCGCCAGTTGCTATGACCCGCCAAAGGTGCCCAGAACCTGGGGGATCGCCGGGCCGAGGATGATCACGTACATTGCGGGGAAGATCAGGAAGACCATCGGGAAGAGCATCTTGATCGGGGCCTTGTGGGCCAGCTCCTCCGCGCGCTGACGCCGCTTGATGCGCATCTGCTGCGACTGGATCCGCAGCACCTGCGTGATGCTGACGCCGAGTTGATCGGCCTGGATGATCGAGGAGATGAAGACCCGCAGATCGTCGACCCCGCAGCGGATCGAGACCTCGCGCAGCGCCTCGCGCCGCTGCTTGCCGACCCGCATGTCCTGGAGGAGGTGCCGGAATTCGCGCGTCAGCTCGTTGTCCCACTTCTCCGCAACGCGCTGGATGGCCGGGTCGAAGCCCAGTCCGGCCTCCACGCTGATCGTCAACAGGTCGATCGCGTCCGGGAGCGCCCGCTGGATCGCCTTCTTGCGCCCACGGATGCGCTGATTGAGCCAGATACCGGGGATCGTGTAGCCGAGCGCGGCCATTGGCCCGGGGAAGAGCAGGATACCGGGGATGCCGATCCCCAGGACGCTGATCGGGCGGAAGGTCGAGCCGGAGAAGATGACCAGGAACAGGGCGCTCCCGCCGAGGAGTAGGGCCATCACCCCGCGCAGCCCCATGAACTCGACAACGCCCAGGCCGCGCGGGCTGCCCGCTTCCAGCAGGGAGATCCGCAAGCGCTCCGCGTTTTGTTTCGGCGTGAACCGGGCGATCCGGCGCGACCATTGGAGGAGCAGGGGCCGGACGACCCGATCGGAGAACGAGCGCTGCAATTCGAGCTGTTCGAGCGGGATCGGGCGCTCGGCGAACGTCGTCAGGCGCTCCTCGATCGACACTTCCTGGGCCGGCATCCGCACGCCAACGACGATCAGGAGGAGCGCCCCCCCCACGACCAGCAGGATCAACAGTGGCATCAGCATCGGCATCATTTTCGGCACCCTCCGGTCCCGCCCGATCGGCACCTACGTGATGCCGCGACGGACATGCTCACACTTCGATAGCGGTAATCTTCTTCATCACGAAGAACCCGGCGACGATCATAATGCCACTCCCGATCGGCAGGCAGACCCACGGGAAGACGAACATCTTCGAGATGTAGTCCGGGCTGATCAAGAAGAGCGCCAAGCCGAGCACCACCGGCAGGGCAGTGATCACGTAACCGGAGATCGATTGCTGCGCCGTCAGCACGCCGATCTCGCCCTTGATACGCACCCGCTCCCGGATGGTGTGGCCGATCACGTCCAGGATTTGGGCGAGATTACCGCCGACCTCATGCTGGATATTGATCGCCGAGATCAGCAGGTCGAGATCGTCGCTGGGGATGCGCCGGAGCAGATGGGACATCGCTTCCTGGCTGTTGATGCCCAGCCCGACCTCGTGGACCACGCGGCGGAACTCGTCGGAGATCGGCGGGGGCGACTCGCGCGAGACCATCTCCATCGTCTGCAAGAGGCTGTACCCCGCGCGGAGGGAGTTCGACATCAGGCTGATCGTATCGCCCAGCTGATTGACAAACGCCTTGACCCGGCTGCGGATACGCATCTTAAGATAGATGCCGGGCGCGAAGAAGCCGACCACCGCGCCGATCAAGCCGACTAGCACGCTCAGCCCATTGGTCGCGCTGCCGAGCAACACCCCGACGCCGAAGCCGAGGAGTGTCGCGCCAGCCCGCACGATCAGCCATTCGCCGACCGTCAGGCGCAGATTGCCCCGTGCCAGTTCGGTGCGAATATTACCGGTGAACGATTTCTCCGCCACCGCCTGCTCGACCGCCTGCGCGAGGCGACCCGGCGCGCGGCGGGTCAGGCCATCCCCCCGGCTATCGGGGGTCCAGTCGCGCCCGCCATAGCGTTCGAGACGCTCCTCCAGATCGTCGGAGGCGCCACGCTTGGAGACGGTGATCCCGAAGATGATGAAGGCGACCGCCGCGCCCACGGCCACCACCACGGTCAGAATTGGCAACAGCATGCGTACCCCCGCGAACGAGTCGGCAGTCGTCGTTCGGCAGTCGGTAGAGGGGCTACGCCACTTTCTGCCGACTGCCGACCGACGTCCGCCGCCTGCTTAGAAGAACCGGTCCATCGCGCCGAAGATATTCGGCGGCAGATAGATGTTGGCGACCTCGAACTTCTCGATGAACTTGGGGCGGATGCCAGTCGGCTTCATCCGCCCGATGATCTTGCCGTTCTCGATCCCCGTCTGCTCGAAGATGAAGATGTCCTGCATGACGATCACGTCGCCTTCCATGCCCTGGACCTCGGTCACCGCCGTGATCCGCCGGGAGCCGTCCTTCATGCGGGACTGCTGCACGATCACGTCGACCGCCGCCGCGATCTGCTCGCGGATCGCGCGGACGGGCAGATCGATGCCGGCCATCAGGCACATCGTCTCCAGGCGGGAGAGGGTGTCGCGCGGGGTGTTGGCGTGGGCGGTCGTCATCGAGCCGTCATGGCCGGTATTCATCGCCTGGAGCATGTCCAGCGCCTCGCCGCCGCGACACTCCCCGACGACGATCCGCTCCGGGCGCATGCGGAGGGAGTTGATCACCAGGTCACGGATCGTCACCTCGCCTTTACCTTCGATGTTCGGTGGGCGCGATTCGAGCGTGACGACGTGTTCCTGGCGCAGCTGGAGTTCGGCGGCGTTCTCGATCGTGATGATCCGCTCGTCCTCCGGGATGAACGAGGAGAGGACGTTCAGCGTGGTCGTCTTGCCGGAGCCGGTGCCGCCGGCGACGACGACATTCAGGCGGGATTCCACAACCGCCTTGAGAAAGGCGACCATCTCCGGCGTCACGGTGCCGAAGCGCACCAGATCGTCGATCGTGAGCGGGTCCTTGGAGAACTTACGGATCGTCAGCACCGGGCCGACGAGCGAGATCGGCGGGATCACCGCATTGATACGCGAGCCGTCGGGGAGACGCGCGTCCACGGTCGGCGAGCTCTCATCGATGCGCCGACCGAGCGGTGAGACGATCCGGTCGATGACGCGCATCACATGGTCGTCGTCCTGGAATTGCACGTCGCTCAGTTCGAGCTTGCCACGCCGCTCGACGTAGATTTGCCGTGGCCCGTTGACCATGACTTCGGAGACCGTATCGTCTTTCAGCAGGATCTCGATCGGGCCATAGCCGAGGATCTCGGCGGCGATCGCCTCGAAGAGCCGCAGTCGTTCCACACGGGTGAGGACGATCTGCTCCTGCTCCAGCACCCGATTAAAGGTCTCCTCGACGGTGCGTCGCACCTCGTCGGCGTTGCTGAGGTCCATGCGCGGGTCGAGTTCCGCGATCAGGCGGTTCTGCACCCGCGTCTTCAATTCGGTGAAGGAGTCGTTGCGCTCGCGCGTCGCCGCCGCCGCCTGTTCTTTCCCCAGCACCGGTCGCTTCAGGCTGGAGGTCATCCCGCCGAGCGAGCTGTTCGTCTGCCCGTTGCCCGCAGATTCGCGCGGGGGCGGGGCGTGTCCCCCGCCCGGCCCCCCGCTGCCATGCTCGGCAGCCGGGACGCTGGTGGTTGCGCCGGCGGTTGGTGTGTTGTTGTTCAGCCGTCGCATCAGAGACATCGGTGCCATCCTCCTTCACCAGAGATCGGGAAGGGGGCGAAAACTCGCCCCGGTGTCAGTTCGCCGGGGCGAGCGTCGCCTTCGTGCGCCCTCCGCCCCGCCGGAAGAGTCCGCCGAGCCCCCGGCGTTGCTCGCGCTCCTCCTCAGCCACCACCGCCCCATCGGTGATGGTGCTTGCCAGACCGTGGATCGCCCGCGCGAAACGACTCTCCGGGTCGCTGAAAGCCAGCGGCACCCCTTCATTGATGCTCCGCAGCACCAGCGCCGGCTCGTCGGGGATGCGACCCTTGATCTCCCCTTTCAGGTGCGTCTCGATATCCTCGACCGTGATCTGCGAGATCGTGCCGAAGCGGTTGAGGACCAGCGCGGTCTTCTCAGCGGGGTAGCCGAGCAGTTCGGACACTTCGAGGTACTGCTTGGCCGCCTTGACCGCCGTCATCTCCATCGTCAGAGTCAGCAGCACGGTGTCGCTCAGGTCGAGGAAGGCCAGCTGCACCTCATCGAAGGACGCGCGGGCGTCGATGAAGATGTAGTCGAACTGCATCAACACCTGCCCGATGATCGCCCGTACCTGCTCGCCGCTAATCCCCTCGGCGTCCTGCGGCGAAGGGGCGGCCAGGAGGACGCGCAGCCCGGAGGGGTGGTCCGCCAGCACCTCCTCGATGAAATCGGCATCGAGCTGCCCCGAGTTCGCCGCCAGATCGGCGATTGTCTTGACGGAGGAGAGATTGAGCGTCACGCCCACATCCCCGAAAGAGGGGTTGCCATCGATCAACAGGACGCGCTTCTCGCCCGCCAGCTTGGTCACGATCGCCAAATTCGTCGCCAGGGTCGTGCGTCCGACCCCGCCCTTGGGGCTGAAGACGGTGATCACCTTCGCCCGCCCCTGCTCCTCCGGGGTGCCGAGGTGCGTCGTCGTCAGCGACGTGGTCGAGCTGGCCTGCGACCGGCTGACTTGCAGGCTCTGGTAGACGGTGCGGACGGAGGTGGTAAGCTCGTCGAGCCCATACGGCTTGAAGAGGAAGTCGCGCGCCCCCGCCTGCAAGGAGCGGCGCAGCGTCTCGGTGTCCGACTGCACCGAACTCATGATCACCGCGATCCCGGCATATTGGCTGGTGATGATCTGCGTCGCCGTGATGCCATCCATCTCCGGCATCGAGACATCCATCAGGATGATGTCGGGCTGGAGCTTGCGCGCGAGGTCGACCGCCTCACGCCCCGTCCCGCCCTGCCCGATTACCTGCATGTCGCCGGCGAATTGGAGGAGCTTCTGCACGTTGTCCCGTGCCTCCGGGACATCATCGACGATGACGATGCGGATCCGTGGTGCGCTCATGGCTGCTTCTCGCCCGGCAGGCGGACCGACTTCGGCGTGGGCAGTTGGTAGGTGGTGACCAGCGTATCGAAGGTGATGCCGCTCGTATTGGCGACTTCCTGGTCATCCTTGCCACGGATAGTGAAGCTGTAGCTGGCACCATTGTCGAGGATGAACTTCATCACCTCGGCCTGCTCGTTCGTCAACTCCAGCAGGAGCATGTCGCTCTGCGGGGCGGCCTGCTGCTGCTGGCCCTGCGCTGGCTGCGCTGCGCCGACGACCCGCAACACCTTGATGTTCTGCATCAGCACCTTCGAGACCGGGTCGCCCCCCCCGGCGGTCCCGCGAATCTTGAAGCGCGAGCCGGGCTCGCCTGGGAGGGCGTAGGCGGAGGGCTCGCCGGGGGCCGAGGCCGGCAGGGTGACGATGATGTTCGCGTCGGGCGCGGTGGCCGTCTCCACCTCGATCGGGCGCGTCGGCAGGACGATGGAGAGGTTGACCTTGGTCGAGAAGATCAGGTCGATGTGGTCGGAGTCGGCCAGCAACCCGCCGGCGAGGGCGAGGCGATCGGCGGGGATGGCGACCGCGCGCTTGCCCTGGGCGATGTCGTTCGACAGCCCGGCCACTTCCATCTCCTCGAGCCGGACGCGCTGTCCCTTGATCAGGCCGGTGCGCGGGGCGCGCCCGATCACGTCGGACTTGACCAGCACCTCGCCCCCGGTCAGGAGATCCTTGTCGACCGTCTGCTCGGCCAGGTCGGCCTCTTGCAGCTTCTGGTGCGCCGGGACATCTTTATTGGCGATGAAGATCTTCGCCGTCACCGGGGGGCGCTCGACTGCCTGGCTCTGCCCGGCGTTCTGGAACATGAGAAAGGCGAGTGCGACCGCCAAACAGGCCAGGCCGACCCCGAGGATGATGAATATCCGCCCGTTCTTCCGCATCTGCTGGCTCCTCCTGATCCGCTGTTCCAAACCGCAGCCATCTCGTCCGGGATCTGCGCGCCGTCTCGCCCAGCGGGGATATAGCAGTCGGCGACGAAGCCGCCATACTCGTACCGCCACCGCCGGGAACCGACCCCCCGGTCGGCGTCCCCATCGTGGCCCGAGTCGTCGTCTTTCTCTCTCATTCTAGGAGCGGGCGAAAGGCGGCAACAATAGTCTAATGGTCCTGACCGGGTGAGGTACCATTCTTCGATGGGGCGCTTTTTTGGCTTCACACCTATGAAAATGCGAATGGCGAACGAAAAACACTCGTCATGACAGCCCTGGAGAGCGTTGGGGCGATAGGCCGATCACGCAATCGCGAAGGGTAACCACTGTGCTGCCCCCATTACCACAGCCAGGGTTGTCGCCCCGGCTCTGGCAGCGCCGGTCCGGCGTCAGGGACTGCCCCACGGCGAAGCGCCATCGCACCGCGCAAACATGCGCCGCTGGTCGGCACCGGCAGCTTCCGGCGCAGGCGTGGCGTCTCCGACTATCGCACATGCGACCCTGTCCCGATCCTCGTGTGGTGGGGGCCAGGCGGCATACTCCTGTAAGTGAGTTAAGTGGCAAAAGACGCCGTCACCACCCGCCATTCGTGCTTCCCGGGCGGCACCGGGAATGCGGTCCCTTCCCACACATCCCTGCAACAGCGGTAGGCCACTCCTGCCCATAGGATGCGTGGCACCGCATCTGCACGTACAATCGCTGGTAGGCAGCGCGCCCGCAGTCGGACGGGCGAAGTGAGAGGGGACGAGCATGATGATGGGGCAGGCGACCGGACGACTGGGCGACGACGCGACGGCGATCGAGCGGCTGCTCTACGGCGCGGACCCCACCACCCGTATCGTCGCGGTCGAATCCGCCGGGTCGCAGGGGATGCGCGTCTACCGGCGCGGTGCGGACGACCGCGTGACCGTGGCGACCGCGCCGTTCACCCCCTGGCTTCTCCTCGATCGCGAGCCCGAGTGGCCGCGCCTGCGCGGGCAGTACGAGGCCGAGCGGTTGGCGGGCGACGCACATTATGGCTGGCTGATCCGCTTCCGCTCCTGGTCGGCCTTCCTGACCGCGCGCGACCTGCTGGACGAGGCCAGCCTCACCTGGGAGGGCTTTCGCTCGCCGGTCGAGCAATACCTCGCCCTCAGCGGGCGGACCCTCTTCAAAGGGGTCGATTATGACGATCTCGTCCGCCTGCAACTCGACATCGAGACGACCGGGCTCGATCCCGCCGCGCCCGACGCCGCCATCTTCCTGGCGACCCTGACCACCAACCGGGGGCACGAGGAGGCGATCGCCGCCGCCGATGGGGGCGAGGTGGCGCTCCTCCAACGCCTCAACGCGGCGCTCGCGGCGCTCGACCCCGACATCATCGAGGGGCACAATATCTACAACTTCGATCTCCCTTACCTGCGCGCCCGCGCCGAGGCGTGCGGGGTCGCCCTCGGGTGGGGGCGCGACGGCTCGTCGCTCAGCACCGGCGCGGACCAGCGTTTCAAGGCGCAGGCGCGCAGCCTTCCGTACGTGCCGCATTACGTCCACGGACGCCATTTCCTCGACACCTACCAGCAGATCCAGCGCTACGATAGTGGCGGCACGATGAATAGCTACGGCCTCAAAGAGGCGATCCGGGCGCTCGGGCTGGTCCGCGAGGACCGCACCTTCGTCCGAGGGGGCGACATCGCCGCGTCGTGGGCGACCGACCGCGAGACGATCGTCGCCTACGCGCTCGACGATGTGCGCGACGTGGCCGCGCTGAGCGCCCTGACCGCGCCGACCGAGTTCTACCAGACCCAGATGCTGCCGCGCTCCTTCCAGCGCACCGCCACCGGGGGGACCGGCGGCAAGATCAATGCCCTCTTCCTGCGTGCCTACCTCGACGCGCGCCGCAGCGTCCCCCGCCCCGCCCCGCCGCAGCCCTATCCGGGCGGCTGGAGCGAGGTGCGCGAGGTCGGTATCTTCCGCCCGATCGTCAAGTGCGACGTGGAGAGCCTTTATCCCTCGATCATGCTGCTCGACCAGATCGGCGCGGCGAGCGACACGCTCGGCATCCTCCTCCCCCTCCTGCGTGAATTGACGACGCGCCGACTGCACGCCAAAGCCCAGGCGCGCGTCACGACCGGCGAGGAGCATACCGTCTGGCAGGGGTTGCAACTTTCCTTCAAGGTGCTGATCAACTCGTTCTACGGCTATCTCGGCTTCGGGCAGGCCCTTTTCAACGACTACGCCGCCGCCGAGCGGATCACCCTGCGCGGGCAGGAACTCCTGCGCGGGATCGTCGCGGAGTTGGAGCGCACCGGGGCGCGAACTATCGAGATCGACACCGATGGCGTCTACTTCGTGCCGCCGCCCGGCGTGACCGGCGAGGCGGCGGAGCAAGGGTACGTCGCCGCCGTCGGCAAGACATTGCCGCGCGGCATCAACCTCGCGTTCGACGGGCGCTACAGCGCCATGATCTCGCTGAAGACGAAGAATTACATCCTCAAGGAGTACGACGGCGAACTTGTTATGCGCGGGAGCAGCCTCCGTAGTCGCCGCGACGAGCCCTATCTGCGCCGCTTCCTCCACGAGGCGGCGGTCCTGCTGACCGACGATGCGCGCGAGGCGCTGCGCGACCTCTACTTCGCCACCGCCGCGCGCCTCCAGGCCCACGACCTCCCGCAGGACGATTTCGCCCGCTGGGAGACGATCACCCACAAGACCTTTCGCAGCGAGGCGAACCGGCGGCTGGCGGCGGTGGCGCAGGGGCAACGGATCGGCGAGCGGATCCGCATCTACCAGCGCGCGGACGGCTCGCTCGGGCTGCTCGAACAGTGGGCCAAGGACGAGGACGTGACCTATCTGCTGCGCCGCCTGCGCGAGGTCGCCGCGCGCTTCGCCGACCTCTACGAGGACAACGCCGCGTTCGACCACGCCTTCCCGCCGCTGACCGCGACGAGCGACCTCGCGGCGCAGCGCGCGCGCGTCCCGACGAAGCAGTTATCGCTTTTCTGAGCCCTGCCCCGAACCTGATGAAGTTGTCGTTCCGTATGCCGATGCGGGACTATACCCATCACGGTCTACGGCGCTGGCCCCAGAAGGACGAGGCACGGCGTAGCAGTTGCGATAGGGGAGGCGGATGGGGCAGGGGCAGGCCATACCAGCGAGCACGAGGCATTTGGCGACGCGATCGGGGCGGGGGCTTGCTGCTGCGCGCCTCGGCGTCTTCGCCCGTCACCATTGGGGCGCGATCCTGGTCCTCGCCCTCTACGCCGCCGCCGCCTTCGTCGTGCCGACGCTGACCCCCGCCGCCGTCAGCGATGACTGGGTCTACGTGCGCGCGGTCGAGATCCTGGTGCGGCAGGGTGAACTGAAGATCATCGACCTCTCGGTGGTCACGTTGCTGTCGCAGCTCGCGTGGGGCGCGCTCTTCGCCCTGCCGTTCGGCCCCTCGTTCGGCACGCTACGGATCGCCACGCTCGTCCTGGTGGCGCTCGGCGGCGTGGCCCTCTACGGCCTCTGCCGCGAGTTGCGGATCGGGCGCGCGTGGGGGGCGCTGGCATTGGCCGCCTACCTCTTCCAGCCCCTCTCGTTCGTCCTCAGCTACAGCTTCATGAGCGACCCGCAGTTCACCGCCCTGATCACGATCGCCAGCTACGGCTATGTGCGCGGCCTGCGGCGGGGCGCGATCGGCGCGCGCGCGACTCTCTTCGGATCGGTGATCGCGGCGCTGGCCTTCCTGATGCGCCAGCAGGGTGCGCTCCTCCCTCTCGCGGTGATCACCTATCTGGCCCTCTGCCGTCGCCCGCCGAATCTCCGCGAGGCGCTGGCGACCGGCGCGCGGGTTGTCGCACTACCCGCGCTGGTGATCATCGGCTACTACCTCTGGCTGAAGTTCATCAACGGCATCCCCTTCCGGCAGGGCGATTTCGTCAATTCGATCCGCGATGCCGGTCCGCGCGGCACGCGCGATCTGGCGTTGCAACTGCTGACGATCGAGGCGCTCTACCTCGGCTTCTTCGCGCTGCCTTTGGCTGTGGCGCTGTTGCCGCGCCTCGCACGGCTCTGCCGCTTCGCGGGGCCGCGCGGCTGGCTCCTCTTCGCCGGGTGGGTGGCGATCGTCGCGGCAGGGGTCGCCGCGTTCGGCGCGCAGGGGCGGCTGATGCCCTACGTGGCGCAGTTCGTGGGGGTGAGCGGACTCGGCCCCAACGATCTCCGGGGCGATCGCCCGGTGCTCGTCGGCCCGGACGCGCAGTGGTGGTTCACAGTTGCCTGCGCGGCGGGCGCGCTGCTCTTCGGACTCGCGCTCTGTCGTCATGCGGCGGGGCCTGCCGCGCCCGACCGCGCGCGCGCCGGCTTGGTGCTGACGATCGTCCTCTGGCAGGCGGTCGGCATCCTCCCGGCGTCGTACTCTTTTCGGCACGCGGGCGGCTCGCTCGATCGCTACCTGCTGCCGCTGCTGCCGTTCGCCCTCGCCCTCGGCCTCTGGGCACTCCGCGACCTGCGCCCCGCCCTGCCGCTCGCCTGGGCGGTCGTGATCATCGGCGCGACCCTGGCGGTCGCCGGGACGCGCGATTTCCTGGTCTTCCAGGGGACGACCTGGGGTCTGGCGCGACACGCCAACGCCCTTGGCATCGACAACACGCGCCTCGACGCCGGCCCCTCCTGGGACGGCTATCATCTCTACGAATACTCCCAGGCGAACCGTATCAGCCCGCGCACGACTGATGGGCCGTGGTGGACCGGCCTCTTCGCTCCCGCAACCGATTCCAGCTATGTCGTCTCTAGCACGCCCCTCCCCGATTACACGCTCGTCGCGGAGGTCGCATACTCCTCCTGGCTGCACCGCACCGCGATCCCGCTCTATCTATTGCGCCGTCCTGGCGTCGCGGGGCCACCGTAGGCGAGTGGGCGTAGTGGGCGTAGTGGACCAGTGGGCGAGAAAGTTCCTTGAAGCACCGAGGCCAGCGCACCCGTAGTTCTCGTTCTTACTTGCCCACTCGCCCACTCGCCCACTCGCCCACTTTCCCCACGAAATACTCATGCAGCCGCGTGTCCCCGGTCAGTTCGGGGTGGAACGCGGTGGCGAGCAGATTGTCGTGCTCGGCGGCGACGATCGTGCCGTCGGGGAGGGTCGCCAGCGGGGTCACGCCGGGGCCGAGGCGGTCGATCAGCGGGGCGCGGATGAAGACGGCGGGGAACGGGTCGGGGCCGAGGGCCGGGATCGGCAGCGCGGCCTCGAACGAGTCCAGTTGCGCCCCGAAGGCGTTGCGTCGCACGCCGATGTCCAGCAACCCGAGGGTCGTCTGCGGGCGTCCGACCGCGCGCGCGAGCAGGATCAGCCCCGCGCAGGTGCCCCAGATCGGCAATCCGGCGCGGCCCAACTCGCGCACCGGCGCGGTCAGCCCCGACAGGTCGAGCAGTTTCCCGATCGTCGTGCTCTCCCCGCCAGGGATGATCAGCCCGTCGAGTCCCGCCAGATCCTTGCGCTGGCGCACCTCGCGCGTCGCCACGCCGAGCCGCGCCAGCACGCGCACATGCTCGATAAACGCCCCCTGCAACGCGAGTACGCCGATTAACACCGCTGCTCCTTTTAGTCGAGGAGTAGGCGAGTAGGCGGAGTAGGCCGGTAGTCCGAGACCACTATCCTACTCGCACTACTCGCCTACTCCGCCTACTCGCCGCTACCAGCCGCGCGGGGCCATCAGGCTCTCGGCGGGGATAGCCTTCATCTCGATGCCCTTCATCGGGTCGCCGAGCCCCTTGCTCACCGCGGCGATCAGCGCGGCGTCGCGGAAGTTCGTCGTCGCCTGGACGATCGCGCGCGCCGTCTTGAACGGGTCGGACGACTTGAAGATGCCGGAGCCGACGAAGACCCCCTCCGCGCCGAGCTGCATCACCAGCGCCGCGTCCGCCGGGGTCGCCACGCCGCCCGCGCAGAAGAGGACGACCGGCAAGGCCCCGGCGGCGGCGACCGCGCGCACCAGCTCGTAGGGGGCGCCGAGGTCGCGCGCGATGCTCATCAGTTCCTCCGGCGGGGCCGACTGGATACGGCGTATCCCATCGGTGATCTGGCGCAGGTGCCGCACCGCCTCCACGATGTTGCCGGTGCCCGGCTCGCCCTTGGAGCGGATCATCGCCGCGCCCTCGCCGATCCGGCGCAACGCCTCGCCGAGATCGCGCGCGCCGCAGACGAACGGGATGCGGAAGTCGTTCTTGGCGATGTGGTACTGGTCGTCGGCGGGGGTCAGCACCTCGCTCTCGTCGATGTAGTCGATGTCGAGCGCCTCGAGGACCTGGGCCTCGACGAAGTGGCCGATCCGTGCCTTCGCCATCACCGGGATCGTCACCGCCTCCTTGATCGCGGCGACCAGCTCCGGCGGGCTCATCCGGGCGACGCCCCCCTCCTTGCGGATGTCGGACGGGACGCGCTCCAGCGCCATCACCGCGACCGCCCCGGCCTCCTCGGCGAGCCGCGCCTGCTCCGGCGTGACGACATCCATGATCACCCCGCCCTTCAGCATCTGCGCGAGACCCTTCTTGGTCGCCCAGGTCGACTTCGCGACGTCGTCGCTTGCGTGACCGTTCGCGGGCATCCCCGTACCATTCCCTGTCTGCATTCACTTGCCTTTCTTCATCGCCACATCGCCCACGCCTTGCGGTGAGCGTATAGCTCACAGGGTAGGCGAGAATGCCGCCCAGCGGGAGGGACAATTCGAGGCAAAAAAGCGGGGGGCACGAAGAGGAGTTGCTGCGTATGGGCGATGGTGCCGCTTGACAAGCGCGCTCCGCGTTCCTAGTGTTGGGCGAGAAGCATGACGAGATGAGTGTCAGGCGCGGAGAGGCAGCAACGATGGCCGAGCAAGAGTGGGTCCTGGTGGTGTATCGCGTGCCGACCGAGCCTGCGAGTCGTCGAGTGACGATCTGGCGCGATCTGAAACGCCTCGGGGCGCTCTACTTGCAACAATGTGTCTGTATCCTGCCACGCCGCGACCCGGTACAGGAAGAGCTTTCCCGGATCATCGCGAAAATCCCGACACTCGGCGGCGAATACACGCGCTTCGACATCCCGCAGCTGCCCGCCGCCGACGAGGCGAAGATCATCGCCGCCTTCCGCACGCTGCGCGACAAGGAATATGCCGAGATCGTGGAAGAATGCGAGACGAAGTTCGTTAAAGAGATCGAGTTCGAGCATTTCCGAGAGAATTATACCTTCGAGGAGGCGGAAGAGATCGGGCAAGATCTCGAGAAGATCCGCCGCTGGTACGGGCGTGTGGTCGAGCGCGACTGGTTTGCGGCGGCGGGACGCGCGGCGGTCGAGGAGCGGATCGCGCGATGCCAGGAGTTGTTGAACGACTTCGAGCAGATGGTCTATCGCCGCAATGGCGATGACGACCCGCAGCAGGCGCTCGCCCTCGGCTCGCTCGTGGCGGTGCCGCCGTCAGAAGAGTCCGGTAACTGACCGTTGTTGCCGCGCTCGAAGCACGGCAAGGTCGCCGCACACGTCGGTGTCCCTATGGTGCCGGTAGCCCGCCCATGACAACCATGACGAAGAAAAGCGTTCGGGCCAATCGGGAGGAGCGCAGTAGCGTCCCTCCCGATCTGGTGTATCGGAGCTTCGCCGTCCCGACGCCCGAAAATTTAACGCTCCCTTAAACACATTTTTACATCCTTAACCCTCTTGGCCCCCCTGCCCATGCTACGGTAGTAGCGATGCAACAGGTGTAGCATCGACACGTACGGATGGGACAGATGGGCTGTCGCGCGCAGCGGCAGCGGGGGAGGCAGCGATGGACCAGCACGGGGACAATCCCGTTTCGAGGCCGCGTCTACACCGCCGCACGCTCCTCGGGGGGTTCGCGATCGGGGCGGTCGGGGTCTTGCTCGCCGCGTGCGGCGGCACCGCACCGGCCACGTCGGCACCGGGGGACATACCAACCGCGACCACCAGCGGCGCGGGCGCGTCGGCACCGACGGGCACCGCCAGCATCGCGAGCGCGACGACGGGAGCGTCTCGCACCACCGCGACGACCGGGGCCATGCCGAGCACACCCGTCGCGACGCGGCGGACAGCGGCGGCGCGCGGCGAGTTGCGCTTGGCGCTCGGCTTCGATTTCCCCGCCAAGATCGACGCGCTGAAGGACACGCACATGCTCCCCTACGGGATGCTGGAAACGCTGACCCGGCAGACGCCGCAGAATACCCTGGAGCCGTGGCTGGCCGAGCGCGTCGCCAGCGTCGACCCGACCACCTGGCGCGTCACCCTGCGCCAGGGCGCGAAGTTCTGGGATGGCTCGTCCGTGACCGCCGATGATGTGATCGCCGCCTTCAAGAAGAACTGGGACGCCTTCCCCGATGGCAAGGGGATCATCAGCCCCGATACGCAGATGACCGCCATCGATCCGCGCACCGTCGAGTTCAAGACCCCCGCCCCCTCGGGCATCTTCCCCTACGCCCTCTCGCTGACCATCTTCGCGATCCACAAGCCGAGCACGGCGGGCGGGGCCGATGGGGGCGTCATGACCGGCCCCTATCGCCCGACGAAATTCACCGTGGACAACGAGATGATCGTGGAGCCGTTTGCCGATCACTGGAGCGGCACGCCGCCGATCGCCCGGATCAGCATCCGTTATGTTCCCGATCCGAACGCGCGCATCCTGGCCCTCCAGGCCGGCGACGTGGACATGCTCTACAACTTCCCTCCCGAGAGCATCAAGGGTTTCGGGGGGGACATCGTCGCGACTGCCACCCCTTCGGGGCGGGTCGATCTAATCAACCTCAATCTCAACCGCCCCCCCTTCAGCGATCGCGCGGTGCGCGAGGCGATGTCCGTCGCCATCGACCGCGCCACGCTGAACACCGTCGGCCTCGATGGGCGCGGCACGCCCCTCAACACCCTTTTCCCCACCGGGGTCGGCTACGAGACGGTGCCGCTCCAGGGGACGGATGTCGCGCGGGCGAAGCAAATCCTCGACGAGGCCGGCTGGCAGGCCGGGTCGGACGGAATCCGCGCGAAGGGCGGCCAACGCCTCGCCTTCACTCTTCTCAGCTACCCGGGCCGCGCCCAACTCACCCCCTATGCCGTCTCGATCCAGAGCCAGTTGAAGCCGATCGGCTTCGATGTGCAGGTGAAGGAAGTGCAGAACGTCACCGATGTGACGAAGACCGGGGATTGGGACGCGACGATGAAGTCGAACAACATGCTCCCGACCGGCGATCCCCTCTACGAGTTGAATCGCCTCCTCGGTAAGGGCGGCGGCGACAACGTCGGCTTGTACAACAGCGCCCAAGTCGAGACCCTGCTCGCGCAGCTGCGCCTCGAGCTCGACCCGGCACGGCGACAGGCGCTCTCGAAGCAGATCCAGGAGGTTGCGAAGGCCGACGTGCCGGACCTTTTCCTGGTGGTCGGGCCGATCACGACCGCCTACAAGCGCGGGAAGGTGCTCAACTACACGCCCCACCCCAACGATTCGTACCTGATCACGACCGATCTGGCGGTCAGTTAGCGCGGCGGAGGGTCCGATGTCACACTTTCTCGTCGCGCGCATCCTGGCGATCATCCCGGTCCTGCTCGTGATCTCCCTCCTCGCCTTCGGCTTGGAGGCGATCACGCCGGGCGACCCGGCCACCCTCCTCCTGCTGGCGAGCGGGGTGGAGACGATCACCCCCGAGGCGGTGCAGGCCAAGCGCGCCGAACTGCACCTTGACGACCCGCTGCCGGTCCGCTACGCGGACTGGCTGGCGGGGGCGATCCGGGGCGATTTCGGGCGCTCCTTCCGCTCCTACGAGCCGGTGACGAGCCTCTACCGCGACCGATTCGGCGCGACCGCGCTCCTCGCGCTCTGCGCCGCCGCCTGCGGCGCGCTGATCGCGATCCCGCTGGGTACCGTCGCCGCGTACCGCCGTGGCGGGGTGCTGGACGTGATCGCCCAACTCCTCGCGGTCGTCGGCTCGGCGGTCCCAGGCTTCTGGGTCGCGCTGATCGCGATCTACTTCCTGGCCGCGCGCCTGCACTGGCTGCCGGTCTTCGGGACGCTCACCCCGCGCGGCATGTTGATGCCGGTCGGCGTGCTCGCCCTGGCCCACACCGCCACGCTCACACGACTGACCCGCGGCGCGGTGCTCGACACCCTCGGCCAACCCTACGTGACGGTGGCGCGGGCGAAGGGGCTCTCCCTCCTTGCCATCGCCCGCAAGCATGTCCTGCCGAACACGCTCGTGCCGATTCTGACGGTGCTGGGGCTGGAGACGGCCCATCTGATGACCGGGGCGGCGGTCGTGGAGTATGTCTTCGCCTGGCCGGGCATCGGCAAACTCGCGGTCGATGCGGCGCTCGTGCGCGACACGCCGGTGATCGTCGGCTTCGCGGTCGCGGCGGGGCTGATCTTCGTCACCCTGAACCTCGTGGTCGATCTGGCCGTGGCGGCGGTCGATCCGCGCGTGAGGAGTGTCTGATGGCGGCGTATCACCGGGTCCGCGCGGGCCTCGCGCGTTTCAATGAGTTGAGCCCGACCGGGCGGATCGCCCTGCTCACCCTCCTGGCTGCGGCCTTCGCGGCGCTGATCGGCCCCGGCCTGTGGGGACAGGGGGCGCTCGATCAGCATGTCGAACTTCGGCTCGGCAACCCTTCCCCCGCCCACCCGCTCGGGACCGACTCCTTCGGGCGCGACACCTTCGCGCGCCTGCTCCTGGGCGCGCGCTGGTCGCTGGTCGGCGCGGCCATCGTCTGCCTCGGCACCAGCGCACTCGGTTTCATCCTCGGCACGCTCGCCGCCTTCGGCAACCGCGCGATCGACGCGACGATCGGACGGCTGATCGAGGCGCTGCTGGCGCTGCCGGGACTCGTGGCGGCGCTGGCGCTGACGGCGGTCCTCGGCCCCTCGTTCCCCGATCTCCTGCTGGCGTTGATCGTCACCAGCTGGCCGTCGAGCGCGCGCATCTTCCGCGCGCTGATCCTCCGCGAACGCGGGGCCAGCTATGTCGAGGGGGCCATCGCCCTCGGGGCATCGCGTTGGCGCATCGTCTTCCGCCATATCCTGCCGAACATCTTCGGCCCGGCCCTGGTGCTGGCGACCGCAAACTTCGGCGGGGTCATCCTGGGGCTCGCCTCCCTCTCCTTCCTCGGCCTGGGGATGCAGCCGCCCACCCCGGAGTGGGGGCGGATGATCAACGACGCGCGGCCTTACTTCCAGCGCTATCCGTGGCAGATGGTCGCGCCCGGCCTCTGCATCGCCCTGACCGTGCTCGCGGTCAACCTGAGCGGCGATGCCCTGCGCGATCGCGTCGCCGGGCAGCGCCATCGTTCCGCAACGAGCCGTGGTGGCAAACGGCGGCGCGGCACACGACGACCCGATGGCACACCCGCCCTCCTCCGCGCCGGGCACACGCGCTTCCGACGCCGCGCGCAACCGCCTGCCCGCCCCGACTCGCTCCCCGGAACCCGCGCCTGATCGGCGCGGCGGGCGGGCGAGCCGCCATCAGCCGAAGTGTCGTGCGTCGTCGTGTTACGGGGAGGCCCCGGTTGAGGCCCCGATTACGGTAAGGAGGGAGAATTTATGACGACAAGTGCCGTATTCCTGGTGCTTGCCTCGTTCCTCGCGTGTGCGGTGGAGATGGTGGAGGCGCTGACGATCGTGCTGGCGGTCGGCGTCACACGGGGATGGCGCTCGGCACTGATCGGCGTGGGCACCGCCACCGTGGCGCTCGCGATCGTGGTGGTGGCCCTCGGACCGCTCCTGACCCTGATCCCGATCGACGCCCTCCGGCTGGTCATCGGCGCGCTCCTCCTGGTTTTCGGGCTGCAATGGCTCCGCAAGGCGATCCTCCGAGCGAGCGGGCATAAGGCGCTGCGCGATGAAGCGGCGCTCTACCAGCGGGAACTCGCCGACGCGCGCGGTGCCGGGCGTGAAGTGCGTGCGGGGATGGACTGGTATGCCTTCACCCTCTGCTTCAAAGGGGTCTTCCTGGAAGGCCTGGAGGTCGCCTTCATCGTCCTTACCTTCGGCAGTTCGCAGGGCAGCATCCCCCTCGCGGCTACGGGCGCGATCATCGGACTCGTGCTGGTCGGCGTCGTCGGGGTGGCGATCCATGCGCCGCTGAGTCGTGTCCCGGAGAATGCGATGAAGTTCGCCGTGGGGGTCATGCTCACCACCTTCGGGATCTTCTGGACGGTCGAAGGCGCGGGCATCGCCTGGCCGGGCGCGGATGTCGCCATCCTGGGCATCCTCGCCTTTGTCCTGCTCGCCGCCTTCGGGAATGTCGCCCTGTTGCGCGGTCGGCGAGCGGAGTCGGACACCCCCGTTGTCGCGCATTGAGTCGCGCACGAACAGGAGGAAGTATCATGCAATATCTCACGGACTTCGCGCGTTTCTGGTACGACTTCATCGTCGGCGACGATTGGACGGTGGCCCTGGGTGTTCTGGTCGCCCTGATCGCGACGATCGTCCTCGCCCGCGCCGGTCTGGCGGCCTGGTGGCTGATGCCGCTCGCGGTGCTCGGGCTCCTCACCTTCTCCGTACGCCGCGCGGCGCACTAACAAAGGACGGGGGGTGCCTGGACCGCGATCCGGGCGGCACATTACTGCTACAGCGCCGGTCCGAGCCGCGCGGCGGTGCGTGCAGGCGGGGAACGGATTAGACCCACCGACCTGTCATGCTCGCTACGCCCACTCGCATGCCCCTCCACGTTGCCCGCGTCGCCCACTACTCCCCCGCTCGTCCAGTAGGTTTCCTGGAAGAGGCGTGCGAGGAGGTGTGTGCGACTGTTGACGCCCAGCTTGGCGTACGCGTGGCGCAGATGGGTCTGCACCGTGTTCTCGCTGCGGTGCAGGCGCGCGGTGATCTGGGCGTTGCTCAGTCCGTGCAGCAGCGGGCCCACCACCTCCCGCTCCCCGCTCGTCAGCGGCCAGGCGAGCGGCACGTCCGACGGCGCGGGCGGGCGTATCGCCGTCAGGACAACCGCCGCGCCGTCATCCCTGGAGTTAGCAGCCTCGATCCGCATGAGCCCACCGGGACCGGGGCGACCACCGCCGTTCCACCCCCTCTCCCTGCGCGCAGCCCCGCCACGGCGGCGAGGACGGCGGTCGGCAAAGTGGGGTGCTGATCGCGCCCGGCATCGCGCAGGCGTGCGGCCCACCCCTCGCCCGCCGGGGTGCTGAAACGCAGCGAACCTCGGTCTCTTCCGGCGATTGAACGGGTGCTCACGCGGTTGGGGGATCGCCGGGCTCACCTTCGCCGCGCTGGCGGCGGCCTTCGCGCTGCTATCCTTCATCGCCGCCTGATCCGAAGAAACGCCAGACCCAGGAAAGGGGCGGGCGCGGCGCTGATGCCGCTGCCCGCCCCTTTCGTCGTTATTGCTAGGAGTTACGCAGTTGACGGCTTATGGCTGCGTCCGTCCGTGGCGCATCCGAGCCGCTTCTGCGCTCAACTGCGTAACTCCTGATTGCTTCAGGCGCGGATCACTTCCCGCGCGTCGATCAGCTCGACCGGTTGCGCCGCGCGCCAGGCGTTGAAGCCCCCCCTGAGCGCCGACGCCTCGAAGCCGAGAGAACGGAGTTCGCGCGCCGCACGGGCGCTCGTCTCTTCGTTCGGTCAAGTACAGACGGTGACGACCGCGCGTTTCCGTTGTTGCTCATCGGCCCACTCCGTGATTTGATCCGGGAGGACGCGTATGCTGCCGGGGATACGCTCATCGGAGTGCAGATAGTCCGAGCGCGAGCGCACGTCGAGGACGAGTGGCGGCTCCGGCCCGGCGACCCGCGCGGCGAGCTCGGCCACGCTGACGCGCGGGATGTTCGCGACCTGCTGCCCGAAGAGGCCGCCCGGCGTGCTCTCCCGTTCCTCCGCCAGCGTCTCCTTCGCCACCTCGCGCCCGTACCACGCCGCCAGCGGCGTCGCCGAGGCACCGTGCGCCACGACCGAGACGAAGACGACCAGGCCCACGATCGCCAGCAACTGCTCGGCACCCGGCACCCCCTCGTTGACCAGCAGGAGGGCGAAGAGGAGGGAGCTGAGGCCGCGCGGCCCGAACCACCCGACGAAGGCCCGCGCGCGGCGACTGACCGTCGCGGGCAGCAAGACGAGGCTGATCGCGATAGGACGCGCGACGAAGATGACGACTCCGGCCAGGGCAAGGGTTGCCAGGATCGGGATCGTGCCGAAGAGGGTCGAGACGAGCGCCCCAAAGAGGATGAAGGTGAGCAGCATCGCCATCGCGGCGGTTGTCTCGCCGTATTCCAGGAAGCAATCGCAGAGGGTGTTGTTGAGGACGACCACGGCGATCCCTGCCGTGAACGCCGCCAGGAAGCCGTCGCCCCCCACCGCCGTACCGCCGAAGTAGGCCGCGAGGACGAGGCCGAGGCCGTAGAGCGCCTGATACTCGCGGCGAACTCCCATCGCCTCGTCGACCCGCTGAATCGCCCAGGATCCGACGCCGCCGATGACGAAGCCGACGAACGGCCCGACGAGCAGTATCTTCGCCAGGAAGAGCGCCCAGTCGCCCGCGCTGCCAGCCTCCGACCGCGCCACCGCCGCCAGGATGAGGACGATCGGCAGGACGACGACGTCGTTCATCCCGGCTTCCAAGGTCAGGACGCGCCGCACCGCCACCGGCACCCGCTCGTCGCGCACGATGTCGCGCAGCACGACCGGGTCGGTGGAGGCGAGGACCGCACCGAGCAATAGCGCGGAGATCAGCCCCAATCCGAGCAGCAACGACGCCACACCGGCGACGATCGCGATCACCAGCAACGTACCGGGCCCCAGGATCAGGATCGGGACCAGCCACGCGCGCCGCCCTTCGTCGAAGCGCAGGCGCACGGCGTCGAGGAAGAGGATCAGCGCCAGGCTGAGGATCGCCAGCACTTCCAGAGTCTGATCGTGGACCCCCACCGACAGCACCCCGAAGCCGCGCTGGCCGAGGATAACGCCGATACCGAGGAAGATGATCGGGAAGGAGAGCGGCCCGCGCTCCACGATACCCGAGGCGAGCGCGGAGACGATCAGCACCACCGCGATCAGGGCGAACGCGACTAACAGGTCGGGCAAGCGGGCCTCCTTCGCGTAGCTGTGAGCAACCGGTGATCATGCAGGGGCAACGCCAGTGCGGGAGATCTATTTCCCGTATCGACGGATCGCCGCGCGATCGTCTCATCGTGCTCTGGACGACCCTGGTTCCATGATGCCGTCGTGTGCCCCCTCACCCGCCGACACGGCGCGCACGGCGGCCCCGAGGCGCGCGATCCCTTCCACGATCCGTTCCGGTGGCTGCGCCGCGAAGTTGAGGGCGATGAATGGTTCGCCGCCGCCGTCCGGGAAGTACGCCCCGCCCGGCGCGACGACGACCCCGCGTGCCAGCGCCGCCGCGTAGAGCGCCGAGGCGGCGACCCCTTCCGGCAGGCGGACCCACAGGTAGACCCCGCCATCGGGCACCGTCCAGCGCGCCCCGGCGGGGAGATGCGTCTCCAGCGCCAGGAGCATCGCGTCGCGCCGCTCGCGGCAGCGCCGACTGACGCCCTGCACGTAGGAACGAAGGCGCCGACTCTCCAGGCAGCGATAGATCGCGCGCTGCACGAGCGAGCCGGAGGCACGGTCGCTTGCCTGCTTGGCGAAGAGGATGCGCCGGTGGAGCGGGGCGGGTGCGAGGAGATATCCGAGGCGCAGCCCCGGCAGCATCACCTTAGAGAAACTGCTGACGTAGATGATCTCGGCGGCACTCGGCAGCGCCTTCAGGCGCGGGGCGGGCGCACCGCCGTAGCGCAATTCGCCGTAGGCATCCTCCTCCAGGATCGGCAGCTGGTGCGCGGAGGCGAGCGCCAGCAGGGCGTGGCGGCGCGGCACGCTCATCGTGATGCCGGTCGGGTTGTGCGAATTGGGGATGGTGAGCAGCAGGCGCGGGCGGTAGCGCGCGATCAGGGGCGCGAGGCGCGACGGGTCCATCCCCTCCTCATCGAGCGGCACGCCGATCAGGCGCACCCCGTTCGCCTCGCAGGCGTCGAGGATGCCCAGGTAGGTCGGGCTCTCGGCGACGACATAGTCACCGGGGCTGGTCAGGGTGCGGAGGGTCAGGTCGATCGCCTGCTGCGCGCCGGAGGTGACGATCAATTCATCGGGCGTGGCCGGGACGCCGAGGCCGAGTAGGTGCTGGGCGATCGCGACGCGCAGGGGGCCATACCCCTCCGTCGCCTCGTAGCCGAGCGCCCCGGCTCCCTCCTCGCGGAGGGTGGCATTGAGCGCGCGCTGCAACTCTCCCACCGGGAAGAGATCGGCGGCGGGCGCACCAAGGACGAACGAGATTTGATCCGGTTGGCGATCGGGGCGCAACGCCTCGCGTAAAATCTGCCGCGCCGAGATCGCCCCGTGTGTGACGATCGGCTCGCGGTGGCCGGAGACCCACGGCGGCTCGGCGGGGACAGGCGACGACCAGGGGAGGGCCACAAAGGTGCCGTGCCCCTGGCGGGACTCCAGCAGTCCTTCCGCCGTCAACTCGGCATACGCCTCTTCGATCGTGTGCCGCCCGACGCCCAACTCAGCCGAGAGGGCGCGGATCGCGGGCACGCGCTCGCCGGGGCGCAGGTCGCCCGCCGCGATCCGGGCGCGCACGAGCCCCGCGATCCGCCGGTACTGCGGTTCATCGGCGCGCGTCGCGCCGGGTACGCCCGCCTCGCTCACCGTCGCCTCACCCAACGCCCCACCTCACTCGGGTATTGTTGTCACTCCCGAATGATGCCACAGCCTCGATAGACGTGCCATCGACGTGAGCGCAGCGCCACTTGACAGCACTATCGGGTAGTGTTATCCCTATCCGATTACCGGTCCACGATAGTGAAATGCAAAGGGAAGGGGCGTCCTATGACCACCACGGGGACATTTGAACTGAGCCTGGCAACCCTGCGTTCGCGCCGTGGCAACAAGTGGAACAAGTACCCGGCGGATGTCTTGCCCGCCTGGGTCGCGGACATGGATTTTCGGATCGCCGAACCGATCCAGCGGGCCATCGAGAAGCTGATCGTCGAGGAGCAGGACTACGGATACGGCTACCGCGCCGGGGAGAACGGCTTGCCCGCCGCCTTCGTCCACCGCATGAAGGAGCGCCACGGCTGGGAGACCGACCCCGAACTCGTCCTGAACGTCACCGGCACGGTGCAAGGGCTCTTCGTCTCGGTGATGGGCCTCAGCCAGCCGGGCGACGGGGTGATCATCCAGACGCCGATCTATCCCCCCTTCCTGGCGACGGTCGAGAAGACCGGGCGGCGGCTGATCGAGAACCCGCTGATCGACAACGGCGAGCGCTTCGTGATGGACATCGCGGGGCTGCGGCGGGCGGCGGATGAGGGGGCGAAGATCATCCTCTTCTGCAATCCGCACAACCCGACCGGGCGCGTCTTCACCCGCGAGGAGTTGCAGGCGGTCGGCGACCTGGCCGTCGAGCGCGATCTGATCATCGTCTCCGACGAGGTCCACGCGGACCTGATCTACAGCGGCCACAAGCACATCCCGATCGCCACCCTCGGCCCGGAGATCGCCGCGCGCACGGTCACGCTGACGGCGGCGAGCAAGGGCTTCAACATCGCGGCGCTGCGCTGCTCGATCGTCTACTTCGGCTCGCCGGAGCTGCGTGCGCGCTTCAACTCGGTCCTGCCGGAGTACATGGTCGGCTCCACCAGCGTGGTCGGGATCGACGCGACGGTGGCGGCCTGGTATCACGGCCAGCCGTGGCTCGACGAGGTGCTGAAGACCCTCGAAGGGAACCGCGATTACGTCGCGGACTTCGTCAAGGAGCAGCTGCCGGGTGTCTCTCACCGGGCGAGCGAGGGCACCTACCTCGCCTGGCTGAATTGCGGTGGACTCGGCCTCCAGGACCAGAGCCCGTATGACTTCTTCCTCAACGAGGCGAAGGTCGGGCTCAATCCAGGCGGCGACTTCGGCCCGCTCGGCGCGCAATGCGTGCGCCTCAACTTCGCCACCTCGCGCGAGGTATTGGGGCAGGTACTCGGGCGGATGGCCGACGCGATCGAGCGCGCGCCGCTCCTGGCGAGGTAGCTCCCGACGGACGAAAGAGACAAGACAAGGGGGCGGGGACGGCATCAGTGCCGCCCCCACCATCCTTAATCTCCGACAGACCACAGCCGGGAAAGACCAGGAGCAAGATAACAGCTATGGAACATCCAGTGCATGAAGCCCTCGCTTCCCTGGTAGGCTCCAAAATCGAGCGTTGTTACCTCGACCTCGACCAACGTTCGCTCGCCCTAATCGTGTCCGAGTGGAGCCATAGAGGGCGGCGAGCGAGAACTATCCGGTTCCGCGGCATTTCACACTGCCTGTCTCTTAGGCCGATTGGCTATATCAGGGATGATGGCGTGTGCGAGGAACCACCGTCCAGCCACGACGCGGGTGTCTACCAAGAGATTGCCGGTGTCGAATATACGCCCGGTGGACGTAGCAACCGAATCGAACTTGCTTCGCGTCATGGTATGACATCGCCACTCACGTGGAGTCCTAATGTCGCGGTTGAAATGGGTACAGGCCAGAGAGACATGCTGTTCAAGGCGGCTGAAGTCGAGATCGATGACGTGATTTACCCATTGCAAACCAACGCGGAGTAATGATGGACGAGCATGAATTGCACGAATTGCTGACGACCCTCGTGCCGAGTGACGTCATCGAGATGGAAGCCGACCTCTTCGATAACGCAATCGGCTTCCGTCTGGAACGCGAAGAAGACGACTTCCGATGGTGTCCCGTCACGTTTGGGGGTGTATGGGCCTTCGCCTATGTCAGTAACGACAGTAAGTCAGTCTCATCGCTTGATGCGGACCTTCCTCGCTATAGCCGTCTACGTTCATTCCGATTCGCCCGTGAAGGATTCGGTAGCTTCCACGAGTTTCTACCCGCCTATAGCGAACGAAGAAGCGTGGCGTCAGCAAACTTCTTATTGGAGTTTGATACCGTTCAACTCCTCGTGGAGGCAACTACACTGACGGTCAGAGGGCACACTTTTCAGACAGACTATCCAGTGCTACTTAACTGACGCCGATTTCCTTTATCGAAAGGAGGGCATAATGGCACCGAGTGCCGCCCATGCCCTTTCTACGTTTATTCATTCACTACCGCGCTGGTCACACCTTAAGCGCATACCGCAATCTCAGTCATCCCCCGCGCCGCTCAGCGTCTGCTGCGCGACCGCCGCGCGCCCGCCGATCGGGAAGAGCGGGCGGACACGGACGACCTGGATCACTGCGGCGGCGGCGAAGCCAAGGAAGGCGTTGGCGATCAGGGCGAAGTGGTAGTTGCCGGTGAGATCATAGTCGCGCCCGGCGACGATCGAGCCGACGCCGACGCCGAGGTTCATCGCGCTGAAGATGAAGCCGAAGATCGTGCCGAGCGACGCCCGCCCGTAGATGTCGGCGCTGATCGCCGAGGTCAGCGGCGTCGTGGAGGTCCAGGAGATTCCCATCACCACGGCGGCCAGAAATATCCCGGCGATGTTCGAGCCCGCCAGCAGCAGGATCATGAACGAGAGTCCGCGCAGGAAGTAGGTCAGCGTCAGCATCTGCCGGTGGCCGACGCGATCGGCCAGGAAGCCGATCAGGATCGCGCCGACGACGCTCGCGCCGCCGACCGCCGAGAGGGCGAGCGAGGCGACCGCCTGCATCGTCCCGGCGCTGTGCTCGGGCATGTCGAGGAAGTAGGGGACCATGTGGACCTGGGTGAAGGACATGGTGTAGCCGCAGACGAAAAATCCGAACGAGAGCTGCCAGTAGGCCGGGACACGGATCGCCTGCCAGATCGAGAGCTTCGGCTCCGCCCGTTCCTGCACGATGCGCGCGGCGCGCGCGGCTTCCCCATCGTCGGCGGCATCGTCGGACGCGCCGGCAGGGGCGTCGCGGACGAAGAACCAGCCGATCGGCAACATCACCCCGACAACCGCGACCGCGATGACCCAGTAGCTGACCCGCCAGCCGAAGTGCGCCATGATCCAGGTCGCGATCGGGATCACCGCCAGCTGTCCGAAGGCCGCGCCGGAGGAGGCGATCGACAAGGCCATGCCGCGCTTCTTGGTGAACCAGCCGCTGACGAGCTTGGTGATGTTGACCGGGCTCATCGCGGCGAACGACGCGGCGGCGATGACGCTATAGAAGAGATAGATTTGCCAGAGCTGGTTCGCCAGGGTGATCGGCAGGCTGAGGAGCGCGGTCCCGATGGTACCGAGCAGCAGGATCCGCCGCGAGCCCCAGCGATCGACCGCCATACCGATCAGCGGCTGCAAGAGGGTCAGGAAGACGACATTGATCGTGACGGCGGAGGCGAGCGCTTCGCGGCTCCAACCGTACTCGTCGCTGAGCGGCTTGAGGACGACGCCGAAGAGGAAGCGCGCCCCGGAAGTCACCGCCAGCATCGTCGTGACCGTGGCGACGACGTACCAGCCCTGATAGATGCCTTGCCGCCCCTGCTGCGCTGATCCCACGTCGTTCATCGGCCCCCTTCCCACCAGCCCCGTGCGCCGATCCTACCGTCGCCACGCCTGTATCGAACCCGTACCGTTGTGACGACGCAGAGCACATCATTTTCTGGCGCACACTGCGGGGCAAAACACGCGATACCGGACCAAAACAATGGTGCGAAGTGTAGCATACTGCCGAAGAGTGGCGGGTATTTTGCACAACTGCCACGATCGGCACGGGTGCTGCTCACGGTTGAGAAAGTCCCATCGATCGGGTACAATCTGCGGAGCGCGCCGCGAGGTGCGCCTTTGTAAGTGTGCGCCTCGCGGGCCGAAGCTGAGCAGGACGCGCGAGTGACGGTAATATCGGTATCGCGCGAGATTTCTTTAGAGGGGCGATAGGGGTCGGCCACGGGGCGACCGCAAGCAGAGAGGATAGCAAGGCATGGCGAATAACAAGTCGGCGGAGAAGCGGATTCGGGTCAACGAGCGGCGGCGTCTGCGGAACCAGACCTACCGGTCGGCCACGCGCACCATCGTGCGGAAGGCGGAGCGGGCGCTGGAGGTCGGCACCGGCGAGGAGACGCTGACCAGCCTTCAGGCGGCGCTGTCCCGGCTCGACGCCACGGCGGGCAAGGGGATCATCCACCGCAACGCGGCGGCGCGCAAGAAGTCGCGCCTGATGACCCGCTACAACAAGCTGGCCGGGATCGGCAAGGCCGCGCAGGCCACCGCCGAGTAAGCACGCGAGCACACGACGGTAATCAACGGGGCGGCGGGATATTCTCCCGCCGCCCCTTCTGCTACCACGTACTACCGATGATTGGTGCTAGCATCGGTTCCGGGCCAAGGCCGCTACCGCCTACCGGTGGGGTGACCCGATGACGCCCTGTCGATGGCGGCTAATACCACACGGTCGCCACCTCCTCCGTCGTCAGCGCGGGATCGCGATCGCGCAGGATGTAGACCCGCCAGCGCCCCGCCGAGCGATCGGGATCGCCGACGATCTGCGTGCCATCGGAACAAGCCATGCCGATCCGCATCCCGGCGATCGTCGCGCTCGCCCCGGTGATCGCCTGACAACGCGCGCCGTTGGCGAGTTGCAGCGCCCAGGGGTTGTGGGTCGTCGTGGTGGCGGTGTTGACGCGGTCGCGCGGCAAGGGCATGGTCAGGGTCAGCAGCGTCACGCTCCCCGCCCACGGATCGGCGGCGCAGGCGAGCGGCGTTGCGGCGGTCGAGTCGGTGGCGAAGCAGGGATCGTAGATGCGATTGTTCGCGGTGCAGCGCCAGGCGTCGGGGCGACCGAGCAGCGTCTCCGCGCCGACCCAGCAATAGCCGTTCATGTTCGCCTCGACCCGCAAGCCGCTGGCGAGGCCGCCCGGACGATAGGGGGCGAAGAGGTGGATAGCTGTGCCCTGCGCCGCGACTGCGCTCGCGGTCGACGTCCTGACGCTCCTCGGTGTCCCCGTGATACCTGGCGTGGCCGGGGGGCCGGGCCGGACGGAGATCGGCCTCCCGGGCGTGCCAACGGCCCGCGTGGCGGTCGCCGCCGAGCGTGGCGTGCCGGTACCGATCGGCGGGCCGGGGCGAACCGGGATCGGCGTGCCGGGGGTGGCAGTGGCCGAGGCTCCCGACGTGCCGCGTGTCGCGATCGCCGGGGGCGTGGCGAGGCCCACAACGACCGCCACGCTCGACGGCGGCGACGGCGCACCATCCCCGAATCCGCCAGCGAAGGGGCTGCCGTAGCCGGTGAGCAGAAGCAGGACGAGGGCAGGGCCGACCAACCGACGCATCGCCGCCTCCGATGACATGTACGGACACCTCGGAGCGTAGAATAGCAGGGATCGTGCCCGCGCGCTAGCGGTCCGGCGATATTCGCGATGGCATGCTTAATCGGTGAGGTGAGCGCAGCCATTGACGGCGACAACGCACCGCAGTGTGGGACTGACGATCGCCTCGGCGATGCTGCAATTATCGACCGTGTCGCTCGGCCATCCCTCCATCTCGTCGCGCAGATGGGCCAGCGCGAAGCGGATCGTGCCGCCGTGCGTGGCGAGGATCACCGCCTCTTCGGGGACGTCGGGGGCCTGCGCGTGCAGATGGCGCGCGATGATCGTGTCGACCGTCGCGCCGACCCGCGCCGCGAAGTCGTGGCCGCTTTCCCCCTCCGGCCAGCCGTGGGTGCGACCGCCGACCCGCCGCCGCTCCTCCAGATCGGGCCAGCGCTCGCGCACCGCCGCGAAGGCGAGGCCGGTCGCCGCGCCGACGTCGATCTCGCGCAGGCCCGGCTCGGGGATCGGGGTGAGGTCGAGCGCCGCCGCGATCGCCGCACCGGTGCGCCAGGCACGAGAGAGAGGGCTGGCGTAGACGGCGACCACACGGAGATCGTCGCGCGCGGCGAGGGCGCGCGCGGTCGCGGCGGCCTGCGCCTCGCCGCGCACGCTGAGCGGGGAATCGAGCCAGCCCTGGTAGATGTTGGCGGCGTTCGCCGCAGACTCGCCGTGTCGGACCAGCAACAGCCGCATCGCGGGGGCGCTCCTTTCCAAGATTCACCAGGCGGGCGGGGCACGTTGCCCCGCCCGCGAAGCCGCTACCGCTCGATCACGAACTTCTGTAAGAATCCTTCCATCTTCGTCAGATAGTCGCGGATCGTGGCGGCCTGCCGCCAGCCGTGGCCTTCGCCTTCATAGGTGACGTACTCGACGTGCTTCCCGGCGCGCTGCATCGCCTCGACCATCTCCTCGGACTGGCGCGGCGGGACGCGTCGGTCGTCCAGCCCCTGGAAGATCAGCAGCGGAGCTTTCACTTTGTCGGCGTGACTGGTCGGCGAGTTCCGCTCGTAGAGATCGAAGTTCTCGGACATCGGTCCCAATTCGCTCGGGAAGAGCTCGCGCGCCAGCCGGTCGGTCTGCTCGCCGAAGGAGACGAAGTTCGAGACGCCGAAGAGATCGACGCCCGCCTTGAAGACTTCCGGTTTCTGCGTCAGCAGGGAAAGGGTTGCCAGCCCGCCGCCGCTGCCACCCCAGGCGACCGCCCGCTTCCGATCGATCGACCCCTGCCCGTCGAGGTGATAGACGGCGTGGACGTTGTCCTCCATGTCGATCTCGCCCCAGCGCCCGTGCATGGCGTCGGTGTAAGCGCGCCCGTAGCCGGTGCTGCCCCGGAAGTTTGTCGCGCAGACGACCCAGCCGCGCTGGGTCCAATACTGGACGATCGGATCCCAGCGCCAGGTCGTCTGCGCGGTCGGGCCACCGTGGATCTGCACCAGCAAGGGGTGCTTCCCCGGCACCCGCCGTTCCGGCGCGAACAGCATGGCGTGGACTTCCAGGCCGTCGCTGCTCGGGTAGGTGATGCTCTGCGGCAGGGTCAGCCCCGCCGCGTCGATCCCGCCGAGGGTGTTGCGCGTGAGGGCGCGGCGCTCCCCGCCGCCTGATGGCATGACATAGACATCCGGCGGCGCGATCGGGCTCTGGTGGGTGAACAGGAGGCGGTCGCCGTCGGGCGAGAAGGAGAGAGCGCCGTGCAGGCCGGGACCCTCGGCCAGCGTCTGGGGGGTGCCACCGTCGCGTCCGACCCGCATCAGGTGGAAGTTGCCATCGACGTTGCGGGTGTAAGCGAGCGAGCCGCCATCGGGTGCCCAGGTCGGCTCCTCGTGCTCCCAGTGATCATCCACCAGCTGCCGCGCCTCGCTCCCGTTCAGGCCGATCAGCCAGAGATTGGCCCAGCCGGAGCGGTCGGAGATGAAGGCGAGGTGCTGTCCGTCGGGCGACCAGCGCGGCGAGAGGGTGGCAGCAACGGGCCAATCGACCAGTGTCGTCAGCGCGCCGCTCGCTATATCCGCGACGATGATCCGCGTGTGGTGCCAGGGATAGCCGGTCGGATCGAACTCGACGTAGGCGAGGCGTGTGCCGTCCGGCGACCACTGTGGGTCGAGCGTGACGCCGTCGCCGCGACTGATCCTGCGGGGCCAGCCCTCGCCGTCGCTCCCGACGATGGCGATATCGGTCGCCTCCGCGCGCTCCGCGACGAAGGCGATCTGATCGCCAGCGGGTGAGAACTGCGGCGAGACCTGGCCGCCCTCCCCCTCGGCCACGCGCCGTGCCCGCCCACCGGTCGCGGCGATCGTGTAGAGCTTGCCATCCTCGGCTGAGGTGTACACGATCGCGCCGCCGTCCGGCGCGATCGTGTAGCCGCTGCCGAAGCCGCCAGTCGTCGCGGGGATCGGCTCGCGGTCGGCGGTGATGATCAGCGGCAACCCGCCGTTCGCGTCGGCGACGACGATGTCGGCGCGCTTGTCGAAATTCTGGATATAGGCGATCGTCTCCGCGCCGAGCCAGCGCGGCGCACCGACCTGGCGCAGCTGCGCGATCATCGCGGGGGTCAGCGTGGTTTCCCATTTGCCGGGCGTATCGGACGAGCGTTGCGTGGCGGTCATCGGCCATCACCTCCTGCTACGGACTCTCGCTCAACCGAGCCCGGCGATTGTACCCCGATTCGTCCCCGCACTGGCGCGGACACCCGGTCGATCCGGCTCCCGATGCGCTATTATTGGGACGGCTTATTCCGCCACCACGCCCGCCGGGGTGGGGGTGCGACGAACGATAGCGAGAGGACGGCGAATGATGGCGATCACGATCACACCGGATGCGGGTGAGCAACTGCGCGGCCTGCTGGAAGGGAACACCGGACCGCAGGGCGGCTTGCGCGTCTGGGTCCAGGCGGCGTGCGGCTGCGGCAACGTCGGCTACGGCATGGGGCTCGATGACGCCGCCGAGGGGGACACGCTGCTCGACAGCGAGGGGATTCGCCTGATCGTGGATGCGGGAAGCGCCTCGCTGCTCGGCGGCGCGACGATCGACTTCGTCGACAATGGTCTGCACAATAGCGGCTTCGTGCTGCACACGCCCGACGAGGCGCAGGGCGGTTGCGGCGCGGGCTGCGGCTGCGGCGGCCACTGAACGCCACCAACGGCAAACGGATACGCGCGGGGCGGGCGAGGTTGGACAACAGTCGGCCCCGCCCGCGCACATGTTTCTTGAAGCATGAACAACCCGATGCCAAGCGCGAGGAGCGACGATGATCATCACGATGAACCGTATCCCCGTGCATGAGGAATACGGCACGCAGTTCGAGGAAACCTTCCGTAACCGGGCGCACCTGGTCGATGGGATGCCCGGTTTCATCAGCAATCAGGTCTTGCGCCCGACGGGTCCCGGGGAGCCGTACATCATCCTGACGCAGTGGGAGAGTCGGCGCCACTTCGAGGAGTGGGTCCATTCGGATGCGTTCACCAAAGGGCACGCGCAGTCCGGTTCGTTGCCGCGCGAGGCGTTCGCCGGGCGCAACAAACTGGAATTGTTCGAGATCGTCCTCGATACCGCTCACCCCGACCTCATCCCGGAGCCGCACGGCCAGCCGTTCAATCCGCACGGCTGAGCAGTCGGGAGTCGGCGGTCGGTAGAGGGGCCGCTTGCAACGCTTCTGCCCATCGCTCAACGCCATCGTCCAGCAGCGCCCATTCTGCCGATTGCCGACCGCCGACCACACGCCCTCCCTGTCCGCACATCATCCCTTTGTGCTACCCTTGCTACCCCCGCGACACAAAGGTGCGTCGCGGCAAAGGTGCAGGTGGAGTGGTGCGATGGTGGTGCGAACCCGGCGAGTTGTGTTGAGCCTGGCCCTGATGCTCTCGATCTTCCTGGCGCTCCTCGCTCCTTTCGGTGGGGGCAACGCCGCAGCCGTGCCCAGTCTCGACCTCACCCCTTATCGCGGCCCCTGCACCACCACCGTCACCGCGCTCGGCACCGCATTCACCCCAGGGCAGGCGCTGACCTTCAGCGCCTTGCTGGAAGGGAGTCCGGATGACCGGGCCGTCGTCTTCGCCCAGGCAACCGTTGGCCCCGATGGTGGTGTCGCTGTCGCCGCCGAGTTGAGTCGCCTCGTGGCCGGTTGCACCGATCCGAATGCGGTAGCCGGGCAACAATATCGTTTCATCGCGCGCGATAGCGCGACCGGCTCGGTGGTCGCCTATGCCCTCTTCATCCTCACCGCGCCGGAGATCACCCCCACGCTCACCCTCGACCCGATCGGTGGCCCTTGCGCGACGCAGAACCCGCTCGTGACGGTGCGCGGCGTGAACTTCACCCCCGGACTGCCGATCACCATCGGGATCGGCACCGGTGGGACCGAACCGGCGCTCTTCCCTGGCACGATCGTTCGCGACGATGGCACCTTCAACACGCCGATCCGCCTGATCGGCTGTGGCCCCAATACGGCGCTCGGTGCGACCTTCGCCCTTATCGCCTATACCGACGGACCGAATGGCGGTGGTGTGCTGCTGCAGCTCGCCGCCGCCACCTACAACACCGACATCAATGCGAATCGTCTCTGCTTCGCCATCACGAATCAGTGCATCGGCGGACAGTTCCTCGCGCGTTGGCGTGCCAGCGGTGGCCTCGCGATCAACGGCTACCCGCTCAGCGCGGAGTTCCGCCAGCAACTCGAGGACGGGAAGACTTATCTGGTCCAATACTTCGAGCGCGTCCGCATGGAGTATCACCCGGAGAACGCGCCGCCGCAGGATGTGTTGCTCGGGCAATTCGGGCGGAGCATCCTCGCCGGGGTCAACGGGGCACCGACCTCCGCCGTCAGCCCGCGCGACGGGTTCGTCCACTTCGCGGACACGCAGCACAACGTCGCGCCGGATTTCTTCGCCTATTGGCAGGCGAGTGGCGGCCTGGCGCAGTTCGGCTACCCCCTGACCGAAGAGTTCACGCAGAAGCTGCCGGATGGCAAGGAGTACACCGTGCAGTACTTCGAGCGTGCGCGCTTCGAGCGGCACCCGGAAAACGCCGCGCCCTACAACGTCCTCCTCGGCCAGTTCGGGCGCGAGATTCTCGACAAGGTCAGCCGCTGAGCGAGGGGTCAGTAGCAGTATCGGCTCCTTGGGCTTGCATTCGGCTCGACAGAATAGCGATGGCAGAGGGGAGCGCCTCTTTACTAATCGCGTTTGGCTACGTGCATCTATATCGCCGGATAGCCCCGGCACGCGACGATAGTCAGCGGGGCCGGTAGCAATACCGGCCCCGCTGACTACTTTTTACTGAATACTGACTACTACGCTCCCGCTACACGTCCAGGTTGACCACATCCTTGGCGTGGGTCTGGATGAAGCGGTAGCGCGGCGGTACGGCGTTGCCCATCAGCATGTCGAAGGTCTGGTCGGCGGAGACGGCGTCTTCCAGGGTCACCTGGAGGATCGTCCGTACCTGCGGATCCATCGTCGTCTCCCAGAGCTGGGCCGGGTTCATCTCGCCGAGGCCCTTGTAGCGCTGGAGTTCCGGCTCCTTGCCACCCTTCTCCGCGATCTGCTTCAGCATCGCGTCCTTGGCGTTGTCGTCATAGACCCAGTGCTTCTCCTTGCCGACCTGCACGCGGTAGAGGGGCGGCTGGGCGATGTAGAGATAGCCATCGCGGATCAGCGGCTCCAGGTGGCGGAAGAAGAAGGTCAGCAGCAGGGTGCGGATGTGTCCGCCGTCCTGATCCGCATCGGTCATGATGATCACGCGGTGGTAGCGGAGCTTGCTGATGTCGAACGACTCGCCGATACCGGTGCCGAGCGCCGTCACCAGCGCGCGGATCTCGGCGTTCTGCAACATCTTGTCGAGCCGCGACTTCTCCACGTTGAGGATCTTGCCGCGCAACGGCAGGATCGCCTGGAAGCGACGGTCGCGGCCCTGCTTGGCCGAGCCGCCCGCGCTGTCACCCTCGACGATGTAGATTTCGCTCCGCTGCGGGTCGCGCTCCGAGCAGTCGGCCAGCTTGCCGGGGAGGGTCAGGTTGTCCAACACCCCTTTGCGCTGCACCAGCTCGCGCGCATTGCGCGCCGCCTCGCGCGCCCGCGCTGCGGTCAGGCACTTGTCGATGATCCGCTTCCCCGCCGAGGGGTTCTCTTCCAGGAAAGCTGCCAGCGCCTCGGCGGTGGTGGTCTGCACCGCACCGGCCATGTCGGCGTTGCCGAGCTTGCCCTTCGTCTGCCCCTCGAACTGCGCCTCTGGTAGCTTGACGGAGATGATCGCCGTCAGCCCCTCGCGCACGTCCTCGCCGGAGAGGTTCGCATCCTTCTCCTTCAGCATACTGGTCTTGCGCGCATACTCGTTGAGGATCCGGGTCAGCGCCGAGCGGAAGCCGGAGACGTGCGTCCCGCCATCGACGGTGTTGATGTTGTTGGCGAACGAGTAGACCGACTCGCCGTAGGAGTCGTTGTATTGCAGGGCTACCTCGACGTTGTAGGCGTTGATCTGGCGCTGCGCGTAGAAGGGGCGCGGGTGGACGGCGATGCGATTGCGGTTGAGGTGCCGCACGAACGAGACGATCCCCCCCTCGAAGTAGAAGGCGATCTCGCGCTCGGTCCGCTCGTCGACCAGGCGGATGCGGAGCCCCTTCGTCAGGTAGCAGGTTTCGCGGAAACGCTGCGCCACCGTCTCGAAGAGATACTCCGAGTCGCCGAAGATCTCGCTGTCGGCGAGCCACCTGGTCTTCGTGCCGTGCTGCTCGGGATCGTTCGGTGCGATGTCACCGATCCGCTTCACCTTGCTGACGGGCTTGCCGCGCTTGTACTCCTGCTGATAGATCCCGCCGTCGCGCCGGACCTCGACGATCAGACGCTCCGAGAGGGCGTTGACGACCGAGACGCCGACGCCGTGCAGGCCGCCGGAGACCTGATAGCCGCCGCCGCCAAACTTCCCGCCGGCGTGCAGGACGGTCATCACGACCTCCAGCGCCGACTTCTTCATCTTCGTGTGCTCGGCGACCGGGATACCGCGACCGTTATCGATATTGGTGACCCAGCCATCCTTGTGGATGATCACCGTGATAGTGTCGCAATGCCCCGCCATCGCCTCATCGACGCTGTTGTCGGCGACCTCCCAGATGAGGTGATGGAGGCCACGGACGTCGGTCGAGCCGATGTACATGCCGGGACGCTTGCGTACCGCCTCCAGTCCTTCGAGTACCTGAATCTCGTCCGCCCCGTAGCCATTGGACGAACCGGACTTCTGTGCCTTCTTGAGCACCGGCTCGGCCTTCGCCACCGCTTCCTGAACTTCGTCCCGAACTTCTTGTGCCACTGCGCTACCCCCGTATCGCTCTACACGGCTTCGCACTCGCCAGAATGCACGCCGTCACCGCCCAGTATATCTATGCTTGCGACCGCCCGGCCTGCGGATGCTTCTGCTGTCCAGTATTATCCTCCTCCAGCAGCAGCAGGCGCTCACGGAAGAAGAACATCCCCGCAGCCAGCAATGCGGTGCTGATGAATGCATTGCCGACGATCGCCAGCGGCACCCCCGCGACCTGCCGCGCCAGCAATCCCAGGACGAGCGGGAAGCCCTGATCGACCAGGAAGATCGCCGCCAGCAACCCGACCGTGCGCCAGAAGTTGTGTCGCACCACCAGCACGCTCAGCTTGATCGCCCGGAGCGGCCCGACCTGCCGCACCGCGATCGCCTCCGGCGTGAGCGCGAGGCAGACGTAGACGAGGAGGAGCGGCACGACGACCAGCAGGGCGAGCGGCGCTGCGCTCAAGCCCAGCGCCTCGATCACCGCCGTGAGGAGTACCAACGGCAGGAAGAGCAGCGCCCCTGCCCCCGCGATGATCGCGCCGAAGCCCAGGAGTGCGATCCAGCAACGCGGGAGCTGTTGCAGGAGCGCGCGGGGGGCGAACGGCTCACCCCGCGCCAGCGGGGCCACGACCGTGAGCGCCACCGCCAGCCAGAAGAGGCCGACAAGCAACAGCACGAGCGCCACTAGCAACGTCAGGGGCGCATTACCCACATTCAGGACGCCGGTGCCCCACGGATGTGGGTAATGCGCCGAATCGAGGCGCGGCAACAAGGGCTTCTGCCCCAGCGCCAGCAGCGCCAGCAGATCGCTCCCCCGCTCGACGGTCCGCAACGATTCGACCGTCGTGTCCAGGTCGGTGCCGGGAGGGACCTGCGCGCGAAAGCCCTCCAACAGGGCGATCACGCCGTTGGTGAGCGGTGCGACCGTTAAACGCCCCCCGCCCCAAAACAGGAGATCGAGGGCGACGACCGGAAAGAGGACGATCGGTCGCTTTGCGACCGCGAAGAAGCCGTCAGCGATCGCGTCGATGACCCCCACCCCGACCCCTTTCCATCCCTGTTATTGTAACATAATCGCCCTTTTTTCGCCACACATGCAACGGGTATATCCGTAGTACGAACGCCCCTAACGGGCCAACTTTCGGGGCGAGGGCCGCCAGCATCAGGAGAGGCGTGCCCAGCGTGTGGACATCGTGTTCGCCCACGCCTCGAAACGGTCGCGACCGAGGAGGATGACCAGGGCGACCGCGAGCAACGCAAGGCCGAGGAGGCCGATGATCGCCCAGTTCGGCAGGGCGCGCGCCGCATCGAAGACCGCGCGCAGGGCGGTCAGCGTGACGAAGAGAAGGCTGAGGGCGACGCCGTAACGCCGCCGCAGGAACGCGGTCATCCCGAGGAGGATCAGGCCCTCGGCGAGGCCGAAGAAGATGTACCGCCAGGGATGGGCCAACGACTGCACGAACGTGGTGCCGAGGATCACGATCGTCGCCGCCGCGAGGAGGGCGTTGGCTGCGGGCATCCTGATCGGCCCCAGGTCGCGCTCGTAGGCGACGTAGGTGGCGAGGGCGAGGAGATAGAGCCCGAGCGGGATCGCATACGCCTGCGGGTTCGCCGCATCGACGCGCGCCAGCCCCATCAGGATCGCTAGCATGATCACGGCCGAGGCGCTGTACCCGGTCGGGCGGCGCAGGGTCATGAAGGCGTCGGCGGCGAGCGCCACGCCACAGAGCGTTACCGCCAGCCCCACCGGCCCGTAGGCGCTATCGAGGACCAGGCCGCGCAGATCGCCGGTCGCCAGGAAATTGCCCAGCCCGCCAGCCAGGAGCCAGAAGCCGCAGATCGGGCCGACCCCCGCCCAGAAACCCGCCGACCAGCGGTGGGCCATGAACCAATCGCCGCGCCGGAGGGTCGGCACGCCGCGCCAGCCCTGTAACCCGAGGGCCAGCAGCAGCCCCAGGCCCGCGTAGAACGCGGGTGTCCAGCGCTGTCCCGCGCCCGCCAGCGCCACCGTCGCCAGGAGCGCCGCCCCCACCCAGAGGTTCGGCAGGATCAGGTAGCGCGGCTGCCGCTCGCTCGCCGCGATCGCCGCCCCGACGAGGACGAAGAGCCAGAGGATCGCCGCCGTCTGGAAGCGGTTGCTCGCGACCGCGGCGGCGATCGCCGCGCCCAGCGCCAGCGCCTGCCCCGCCGCGATCAGGTGCCAGTCCCACAGATGCCGCGCCCCCCCGCGCCGCAGCGGCTGGAGGCAGAGGACCGGCACGAGGGCGGCGAGGGTGAAGGCCCAGGCATAGCCATACGGCCCCGGCGAGGGACCGATACGCAGCAGATGGAAGAGGAAGAGCGCGCCCGCCAGGGTCAGCGGCTGGATCAGCCAGGGCCGACGCAGCCCCCAGAGATGCAACCCGACGAACGCGAGCACCCCGCCGAAGATCGCCGTCCAGTACCCCGACGCACCATCGGCGACGAAGAAGCCCCACGGCACCAGGAGGAGTCCGATTTGCGCCCACCCGACGAGTCCGACGGCAACCGCCCCCGCCGCCCAGAGGGCTCCCCCGCGGCGCAGGCCGAGCATGGCCACCAGGGCCAGCCAGGCTCCGCCGAGCAGCAACGCCGCATAGTCGCGCGCCGCGACGCCTCCCTGCCAGCCGAGCGCCAGAATCAAGAGTGCCCCAGCCCCGCCCGCCCCACCGACGTGCAGGCCGCGGATCGTCGGGCGGGGTTGTGTCAGCGCCGCGAGGGCGTAGAAGAGGACGATCAGGGCAAGCGCCGCCACGAGTGGCAGGGGGGCGTCGTTCGTCAGCGCCAGGATGAGCGGCAGCGCGGCAAGAGGGAGGAGGAGCTGCGCCGACCAGGCCGGGATCTCCCGCAGCGTGTCCCGACCGCGCGCCGTCCGCGCCGCGAGGCGCGCGCCGAGCAGCAAGAACAGGGGGAGGAGGAGGGCCAGCGGGCCGGTCCACTCGTCGGGGGGCCCGCTGGCGACGATCGCGCCGCCCCAGGCGACGACCAGCGCGGCGATCCCCCCCACCGCATAGACCCGGCCGATCCCGCTGAGGGCCAGCGCACCGTAGAAGAGGGCACAGATCGTCGCGCCGAGGGCCAGCATCGTCGCCCCGGAGAGCTGCCCGCGCAGGAGGAGCGTGTAGGCTCCTACCCCGTCGAGCGGCAGCAGGAGCGCGCCGATCGCCAGGAAGGTCTGCCCCGCAGGGCGCACGCGCGGCAGGCGCAGGCAGATCAGCCCGCCCGCGATGAAGGCCAATGTCAGCACGCCCATGAAGAGCGCCTTCGCCCCGGCCCCGAGCCACTGCCATGCCCCGCCGACGAAGATCAGCGAGGCGATCACGACGAAGAACGCGCCGAGGAAAAGCGTCAGATTGATCCAGAGGCCGGTGCGTTCGCCGGGCGCGGGGCGCGAAGTCGCCGCCCTCGCGCTAGTCGGCGGGGCCGCTATCGCCGCAGTCAACGATGCGACGGGTGCCTTAACAGGCGCAGGCGAGGCGCGGGGCGCGAGGTTCGCTGCGGGATGCACCGGCTCGCGCGTCAGATCGAGCGCGAGGACACCCTGCGTCGGCGCGCCGCTGGGGGCTGGCACGATCCGCCGCAAGCGCGCGTCGTAATCGGCGCGCAGGGCCTCGTAGGTGCGCGTATCGATCGTGCCGCGCGCGCGCAGATCGTCGAGGTCGTGCAAGGCCCAGTCCAGCCCGGCGTGCTCCCGCTCCTCCATCCAGTTCCGCTCCGCGCTAGCCAACGTCGCACGCGGTCACCGTGCGCCGCCGGGCGGTCATATCGGGGGCTCGGCGCATCAGGCCCACCCTAGCTCGCGCAGGCGGCGATCGGAGATCCCGAAGTGATGGGCGAGTTCGTGGATCACCGTGACGCGCACCTCGTGGCGCAGCGTCTCCTCATCGGGGCAAACCGATTCCAGCGCCCCCTGGAAGAGGGAGATCTTGTCCGGTAGCACCATCCCGTAGCCGCTCGTGCGGTCGGTCAGCGGAATGCCCTCGTAGAGGCCGAGGAGGAGTTCGCCCGCGTCGAGCGCCCCCGCCTCGTCGAGTTGCGCGGCGCTCGGCGCATCGGCCACCACGATCTCGACATTGTCGAGCAGGCGCAGCATGTCATCGGGCAGGCCATCGATCGCTTCGACCACCAATGCTTCGAAATGTGCCCGCCCGCGCCTCGTCCCGCCGCTCATCGGCCCTTCCTCATCATCAGCCTGCGCCGACCGATCGCGCTCCACGTCGCCAACCCACGCCGACCGATCGCGATACGTCCCACCTGGATGCCGAAAGTATAGTTGATGACCCGTCCCTCTCGGCGGTCGCCACAGGCGATCGGCCCATCTACGAGTGCGACCCCGGTCGGGTGCCAGGCCCGCCAGCCACGCCCGGCGTATAATGGCCGCACAGCATTAACGAGTGCCGGGCGACGGCCATTCCGTCTCCACCGCCAGGTTCCGCGCGCCATACGGCGATCCGGCCCATGAACACCCCGGCGAACGATGAGAGGTAACGCGACGATGGCCCTTGGTGTGCTTCTACGACCCGGCATGGATGTCTATGACAGCGCCGCGCGCTATGTGGGGATGGTCACGCGCGTCTACCCGGTGCCGGGGCGCTACGCGCGCGGCGATGCGGCCATTGGCTGCTTCAAGGTCCGGCGCGGCCCGCTCCCCTTCCTTGGCCCCGCCCCCCTCCTCGTCCCTTTCGACGCGATCGGCGCGATCGACGCGCGCGGCGTGACCCTGACGGCCACACGTGCCGAGGCGGGGCAATGGGCGCAGGGGCAGGGCAATTAGCAATGGAAAAAGTCAAATGGCTGGGAAATGCTCCATCGAGACAGTGACGATAGCGTGCTGTGGTTCCAGTCGCATGGCGGACCGCTCCTCCTTCTTGACCGGCAGTGGCTCCCGGCGTGGCGCGGCTATCCCGACCCCGCGCTTCCCTACGACACACCGGGGACCGACTATGCGCGTGCCTGCGCCATCGAGGAACCCATCGGCTACCTCACCATCGATCCTGGAGCTGGGCTGGTCCTCGGCGACGAGCCAATGGCGACCGCCTGGTGGCCCGACCCAAGCCTGTGTGGCGGTGTCATCATGCGCTGGCGCTGGGCCAACGATGAGGCAGCGTGCCACGCAGCACTGTCTCATCTATCGCTATTGGCGTGGTCGGGCGTTACACACTCGCTCCCCGTGCCAACAGGGCATGCGGTGATCTTCGATGCGGCCTACAGCGGCGAGCGCATCGAGGCGAGCCTAAAGCTTGAACTCGTACCGGGAATTTACGGCATCGATACCGCCGAATATGCGCCAGATGAGGAGACGGCGCTGCTGCTCCACCGCCTTACGCTACGTTCCGTAGGTTAGCCCCAAAACCGCCACCGAGCTGGCCGTCTCTGGAGCTGTTTACGAACGCGCCCAAGCGTTCGCTTGCGCCCTCCCTATCCACCCGCTACAGTTAAGGGCGTCTGTACACTCCGCGCCGCGCCCGTGTCCGCACGCCGAAAGCGGGAAGCCGATGAATGTCCTCGCCGTCAACGAACTGACCGAGTACCTGGTCGAACTCTTCGAGAGCGACCCGATCCTCACCGATCTCTGGATCCAGGGCGAGGTCTCGAACTTCACGCGCTCGACGGCGGGGCATTGCTACTTCACGCTGAAGGACAGCGAGAGCCAGCTGCGCTGCGTCTTCTTCAAGCACGACGCCCGCTGGTCGTCCTTTATCCCCGCCAACGGCGACGCGATCCAGGCGCACGGGCGCGTCACCCTCTACGAGCCGCGCGGCGAATATCAGCTGCGCGTCGATCTCGTCCAGCCCGCCGGGGTCGGCCCGCTCGGCCTCGCCTTCGAGGAGTTGCGCGCCCGGCTGGAACGCGAGGGCCTGTTCGATCCGGGGCGCAAGCGCCCGCTGCCCCGGATGCCGCGCACGATCGGGGTCGTCACCTCCGGCACCGGGGCGGTCTGGCACGACATCCAGACGGTAATCGGGCGGCGGTTCCCGCTCGCCGAACTCGTCCTCGCCCCCGCGCGCGTGCAGGGGGACGGCGCGCCGGAGAGCATCGTCGCCGGGATCCGCGCCCTCTGCGCCGATCCGCGCGTGGAGGTGCTGATCGTCGGGCGGGGCGGCGGCTCGGCGGAAGATCTCTGGGCCTTCAACGATGAGCGCGTGGCGCGTGCCATCTTCGCCGCCCGCGTGCCGGTGATCAGCGGCGTCGGCCACGAGGTCGACGTCACGATCGCCGATTTCGTCGCCGATCTGCGCGCGCCGACCCCCTCGGCGGCGGCGGAGCTCTGCGTCCCCGACAGCCGCGAGTTGCTCGGCGACGTGCTGGCGGCGCGCGAACGCCTCCGCGCCCTGCTGGGGGATCAACTGGACGACGCCCGCGCCGAGGTGACGCGCGCCCGGCACACCCTGGCGCGCGTCTCCCCTGCCAACGCCATCGCGGGCCAGCGCGCGCGTCTGGCGACGTTGCTGCACGGTGCGGGGCAGACGCTGCACCACGGGCAGACCTTGCAGCGCCAGCGGATCGGCGCGCTGGAACGCGAACTGGCGGCGCTCAATCCGCGCGCCACCCTCGCGCGCGGCTATGCGCTGATCGAGGAGGATCGCGACGGTCGCCCCCTGACGAGCACGGCGGCGGCACAGCCCGGTCGGGAGCTGCGTGTGACGGTCGCAGACGGCACCTTCGGCGTCGTCGTGATGACCGCAGGCGCGCCGACCCCGCCCGAACGAACGAGACGCGGCACGAGCCGGAGCGATGGAGCAGACCGATGAGCAAGAGCGATCTCGTCCCCGGACAGGAGTTGCAATTCGAGGAGGCGCTGGCGCAGTTGGAGGAGCTCGTCGGGCGGATGGAGACCGGTGGCCTCTCGCTGGCGGAGGCAGTCGGCAGCTACGAGCGCGGCATGGGACTTGCGGCCTTCTGCACCGATTTACTCGATAGTGCCGAGCTACGCATCCGCGAGATCGAGACGGCCGCGGAGAGCGAACCAGCAGGGGACGAGGCGTTCGATCTCGAAGCGGAGATCGATCTGCTGCTACTCGATAAGGAGTGAGGGCGGATGACCGGCGGGACGAGCAAACGATTCGATCTGGCGGCCACGGTGACCAACCATGAGGGCGCGGCGGTGGGCCGACTGAACGGGGTCATCGTCGAGCGCGATTCGCGCCAGATCGCCGGGTTCCATCTCCTGACCGACGAACTCGCCCCGCGCGAGGTCTTCGTGATGGTCGGGCAAGTTGAACACTTCGAGGACGACCGTTTCGCGCTGACGCTCACCGATGCGGAAGTGGTCGCGTTGCCGGACGCGCAGCAACATCTCTTCGTCGCCCCCCAGCAGGATCTCGATGAAGAGATAGCGGACGCCGAATCGGGGCATGCCTCCGCCGCCGCCCCGGATTCCGACGAGCAACCGACCTTCTCGGTGATCCCCGGCATCGCCCTGACCCCGAACCTGCTGATCCCGATGGAGGTCGAGCGGGCGATCGTCGACGATGAGCAGCTCGTTTTCCGGTCCGGGATGCGCGTCCTGACGGCCACCGGCGAAGAACTCGGCCAACTCGCCGGTTTCGTCGTGGACGATGTCGCACGTCTGGTCGCGCTCGATCTCCACGGGAACGACACGCGCCAGATCGCCTACACCGAACTCGATACCTTGGACGACGACAGCAACGAACTGACCCTCCTCGCGGAAGGCGCGTCCGATGCGGACACCACCGCCTGAGCCGCCGCTCGGCCCTACGACCTTGCGGAAGCGCCCGCCCTGATCGCGCCCTGCCGCTGACCACGCTCCTATGTGCGGAAGATTGATGGACACGATCGCACGCTGGTCACCGGAGCGGATCAGGGCCGACGAGGCGGCGATCCGCGCGGTCTTCGCTGCCGCGTTCGCCATGTCCGCGACCGAGGCGGCGCGCTTCACCGCCGCGCTGGGTCGCCACGCCACGCGGCGCGATTTTCGCTTCTTCGCCGCGACCGCGCCGGAGGCGGGCCGACTCCTCGGCTTCATTTATGGCTACAGCGGCGAGCCGGGCCAATGGTTCCATGATCTCCTGCGCGCGACCCTGCCGCCCCCAATCGTTGCCCGCTGGCTCGCGGATTCTTTCGAGTTGGTGGAGTTCGGTGTCCTGCCGGAGGCGCAAGGGCGGGGACTCGGCGGTCGGCTGCACGACACGCTGCTGGCGAGCGTCACGAACCCGACCGCCATCCTCACCACGCGACAGGGCGACACCGCCGCTCGCCAACTCTACCTGCGGCGCGGCTGGCAGGAGGTCTGCGCCGACTACCACTTCCCGGACAACGCGCAGCCGTACGCCATCCTCGGTCGGGATCGTGTCCCCACCGGCACAACCGTCTTCTAATGTCCTTGTGTACGTACGCCTGCGCTGCTACACTATGCGGACCGGGATACGCGCCGATTGTGTAGGGGGAACAGGTGATTCTGTCGGACGGGACGATACGCCGCCTGCTGGGCGAGGGGAAGCTGGTCATCCAGCCGCTCGACGAGGCCCAGGTCCAGCCCGCCTCGGTCGATATCCGCCTCGGCGGCACCTTCCTCGCCTTCCGTCGTCACACCAGCGAGAGCATCGACCCGCGCGAGCGGAACGACGCCCTGATGGAGCCGGTGACGGTGCCGGACGGCCAGCCATTCATCCTCCACCCCGGCGAGTTCGTGCTGGGGACGACGCTGGAGCGGCTGACCCTCCCGGATGACATCGTCGCAAGAGTAGAGGGCAAATCGTCGTTGGGGCGTCTGGGGCTGCTGATCCACGCCACGGCGGGCTTCGTCGATGCCGGCTGGACCGACGGGCAGATCACCCTCGAACTGAGCAATGTCGCGCCGTTGCCGATCAAGCTCTGGGCGGGGATGAAGATCGGGCAGCTCTCGTTCATGCGGATGGACGCGCCCGCCGAGCGCCCCTACGGGCATCCGGCGCTCGGCTCGAAGTATCAGGGACAGTCCGGCCCGGTGGCCTCGCGCTACTACGGCAATGCGCGCGAGGGCGAGACGCCGCGCTAGGGGACGAACGCGCCCCGGACGATAGCCGGGCGCAGCGGGGGGACGATGATCGCGGCGGTCAAGGGGCACCTGGTCGGGCGGATGGGCGACAGCCTGCTCGTCGATATCGGGGCGCTCGTCCTGCAAGTCCATACCTCCGGGACGACGATCGCCGACGCGGGCGAGCCGGGCGCGGAGATCCGCCTGCACACCTACCTGTACGTCCGCGAGGATCAGTTGGCCCTCTACGGCTTCGGCACGACCGAGGAGTTGGCCCTCTTCCATCTGATGCTCGGTGTCACCGGCATCGGGCCGCGCGTCGCCGCCAACATCCTGGGGGCGACCCGTCCGGAGCCGCTGCTGAACGCGATCAGCACCGAGGATGTCGCGTTCCTCGGTCGCCTGCCGGGGATCGGCAAGAAGACCGCCGCCCGGATCATCCTCGATCTGCGTGGCAAGCTGGCCGACATCGGCACGGGCGCGGGTGGGCCGAGCATGGCGGGGGGCGACAGCGAGGTGATCGAGGCCCTCCAGGCGCTCGGGTACACCGTCGCCGAGGCGAACGTCGCCGTCGGACGCCTGCCGCGCGGCGGCAACGCCAGCACCGAGGAGCGGATCGTGGCGGCGCTCCAGGCGGTGAATGAGCGTTGAGCCGCCAGCGCTGGCGGGAGAAACCGCAGCGTATTGGCGCCGCGAACGTTCGCGGCGTATTCTAGGGGTAATCTACTGGTACACCGCACAGTCCGACGCGGGCATCGTGGAGTGCGTAACCGGGGCGCCCTGCGGCTGCGGTCGGGGCGCTTATAGGGCTGTGCTATACTGAAATCAGCGATGCGTTTGTTCGGCTTCCTGTCGGCGTGGACTGTGCGGCACTGACCGCGAAGCGCCGATCTGGATCAGGGTGACACTGCGAACCCCACCGTGGGCGCAGGGGATGAGGTGAAGAGTTCGTGAACGTCGCCGTTGAACGGCTCCCGGAGAGCCAGATCCTGCTCGATATCACCACCGACGATCAGGAGTTTGCCAAGGCGCTCGACCGCGCGTACCGGAAGGTCGTGACGCAGGTACGCCTGCCAGGCTTCCGCCCCGGTAAGGCGCCTCGTCGCGTCATCGAGCAGATGCTCGGTCGCGACATGCTGGTCGAGCAGGCCGATCGCGATCTCCTCGACCCGCTCTACCAGGAGGCGCTCGAAAAGGAGCAGATCACCCCGGTGAGCGAGCCGGACGTCGAGATTTACCAGGTCGAGCCGCTCGCCTTCAAGGTGACGGTGCAGGTCTACCCGACGATCGATCTCGGTGAATATCTTTCCGTGCGCGCGGAGCCGCGCCCCGTCGCCGTGACCGGCGAGCAGATCGAGGAGACGCTGACCCGCTTGCGGGAGGGGCAGAGTCCCTGGGCGGAGCCGACCGAGCCGCGCCCGGCGCAGGATGGCGACCGCGTCACCGTCGATGTGACCGTGCGCGAGACCGGCAGCGAGGACGTCTACCGCGAGCCGCTGACCGATAGCGTCTACGTCCTCGGTAAGGACAACCTCTTCGAGGAGCTGCACACGGCGCTTCGCGGCGCGAACATCGGCGACACCAGGTCTGCCGAGATCACCTTCGCGGACGATAACGAGGGTGTCGAGGCCGGGATGCGCGGCAAGACGATGTCCTACACCCTAAATGTGAAGAAGATCGAGGAGCAGGAACTCCTGCCGCTCGATGACGACTTCGCTCAGAAGGCCAGCAATGGCAGCGCCGCGACCCCGGAAGCGCTGCGCGAAGACATCCGCAAGGATCTCCTGCGCGGCGAGCGCCAGAAGGCGCGCACGGAGGTTGGCAACGAGGCGATCAACGCGGTCAGCACGCTGGCGACGCTCGAACTCCCCGCCGTGATGATCGACAAGCAGGTCGATAGCGACGTGGAGAATCTGCGGAACCATCTGGGCCAGGACCACAATCAGACGCTGGAGGACCACCTCCGCCTGGAGGGGAAGACCTTGGAGCAGATCCGCGAAGAGATGCGCCCAGAGGCGGCGCGACGGCTCCGCAACTCGCTCGTGCTGCGCGAGATCGCCACGCGCGAGGGGGTGTCGGTCGGCCCGCAGGACATCGATGCGGAGATCGACCGGATGGCCGGGGCGACCGGCAACGCGGAGCAGATGCGCCAGTTCTACTCCAGCAATTATGTCCGCAACCTGATCGAGAACGAGGTTTTCGAGCGCAAGCTCCTCGACCGCGTGATCGACATCGCCACCGAGGGGCGTGGGCCGAGCGACCCGCCGGAGGAGCCGGAAGTCCAGGCGACCGCGCCGGAAATCGCGGGCGAGATCGAGACGGCGGGCGTTCTCCCGACGGACGAGGAACTGCCGATCGGCGAGGCCGAGACGGTGGCGGCGATGGAGACGGTCGTGCCGGATGCCGACGAGGCGAGCGGGACGACCAAGGCGACCGAAAAGGGGCCGGATCAGGCGTAATTCCCAGCCGGTGCGGCAGGCCTTTGCGCCGCGCCGGTGTTATGATCGAGGGTGACATCCTTTCCGCCCGAAGGGTGCCGCCGGAGACGAACCGCGAGGCAAAGAAAGGACTGCTTCATGTCGGATCTGTATCTGCCGAAAACGCAAGGGGTGATCCCATACGTCACCGAGACGACCAGCCGGGGCGAGCGCACCTACGACGTGTATTCGCGCCTGCTGCGCGATCGTATCATCTTCCTCGGTACGCCGATCGACGACCAGGTCGCGAACGTGATCGTGGCGCAGCTGATCTTCCTGGCTGGCGAAGACCCGACCAAGGAGATCTCGATCTACATCAACAGCCCCGGCGGCGAGGTCTACTCCGGCCTCGCGATCTACGATACGATGCAGTACATCAAATGCGAGATCGCCACCTTCTGTGTCGGCATGGCCGCGTCGATGGCTTCGGTGATCCTGATGGCCGGGACGAAGGGCAAGCGCTTCGCGCTGCCGCATTCCCGTGTCCTGATCCACCAGGGCTCCACCGGCTTCCGTGGCGCGATCCCGGACGTCGAGATCCAGGCGCGTGAGACGCTGCGGATCGTGAACACCTTGCTCGAGATCAACGCCACCCATACCGGCCAGACGCTGGAGCGGATCCGCAAAGACACCGAGCGCGACTACTACATGACGTCGGACGAAGCCAAGGAATACGGCATCATCGATGAGGTGGTGCAGCCGCTGCAACTCACGACGGCGGGCCGCTAACTACGCCAGAGCGCCGGGCGGTCCGCGCGGGTCGCCCGGTTTTATGACAGACAGCGATTGTTGAGCAATCCGGAGGAGAGCATGTCGGGGACGCGAGGCGGGCGGGTGCAGTATCGCTGCTCGTTCTGCGGAAAAGGCCAGGAAGAGGTTCGGCGTCTGATCGCTGGCCCCGGCTCGGTGTATATCTGCGACGAGTGTGTCGAACTCTGCCGTGAGATCATCGATGAGGAGGAGACGCCCGCCCCGCGACCGGAGCGCAGCTTCACCCGGATCCCGACGCCGAAAAAGCTCTACGAGCAGTTGAATCAGTACGTGGTCGGCCAGGATCAGGCGAAGAAATTTCTCTCGGTCGCCGTCTATAACCACTACAAGCGGATCAGCGCCGAGACCGAGGAAGATGGCATCGAGTTGCAGAAGAGCAACGTTCTGATGCTCGGGCCGACCGGCTGCGGCAAGACCTACCTGGCCCAGACGCTCGCCAAGCTGATCGATGTGCCCTTCTCGATCGCCGATGCCACCGCGCTGACCGAGGCCGGGTATGTCGGCGAGGACGTGGAGAACATCCTGCTGCGGCTGATCCAGGCCGCCGGCGACGTGGCCCGCGCCGAAACCGGTATCATCTTCATCGACGAGATCGATAAGATCGCCCGCAAGAGCGACAATCCCTCGATCACGCGCGATGTCTCCGGCGAAGGCGTGCAGCAGGCGCTCCTGAAGATTATCGAAGGGACCGTCGCCAACGTGCCGCCGCAGAGCGGGCGCAAGCACCCCCACCAGGAATACATCCAGATCGATACGCGCAACATCCTCTTCATCGTCGGTGGTGCGTTCGAGGGGCTGGATAAGATCATCGAGAAGCGGATCGGCAAGAAGTCGCGCCTCGGCTTCAGCAGCGCCGCCGAAGAAGCCATCGGCGCGGTGCCGACCACCAACCTCTTCCATCATGTCGACCACGACGATCTGCTGAAATTCGGGCTCATCCCGGAGTTCATCGGGCGGATGCCGATCAATGTCGCGCTCAATGAGTTGACGCGCGAGGATTTGATCCACATCCTGACCGAGCCGAAGAATGCGGTCGTCAAGCAGTTCCAGAAGCTTTTCGCGCTCGACAATGTCGAGCTCGTCTTCACCGACGAGGCCCTCGAGGCGGCGGCGGAAGCGGCGATCGAGCGGCGCACCGGGGCACGCGGCCTCCGCACCGCGATCGAGGAAGTGCTGCTGGAGATCATGTACGAGATCCCCTCGCTCGAAGGGGTCCGCAAGTGCATCGTCGATGCGAACGTGATCAAGAATCACACCCGTCCGCTGCTGATGACGGTCAACGACCGGATCATCGAGTACGAGCAGACCGCCTAGCGCGGGCCATGCCGCGCTACATGGCGCGTCGGCAAAACAAAAGGGTGGGACAGGCGCTGTAACCTGTCCCACCCTTTTAGGTTAATCGCCCGCCGTGTTAAGGACGGCGTGCCGCTCAGCGCGGTGGGGTGCGCCGCAATAAGCGCGGGTCGCTCGTCGTGGGCTGCGGCTCGTCCTCGTCCTCATCGACCGGCGCGGCGGCATTCGCGGCCCCTTGCGGTGCCTGATACGGGCGTTGCGGTTCGAAGGAGCGTTGCCCGTTGCCATCGCCGGTCGTGTCGGTATTCCCCTCGCGGAGGGTATAACCCCCGGTCGGCCCCGGTACATAGGTCCGCACCTGCGGCTGCTCATATGTGCGGGCGGGCGGGCGCGTGGGCGGCCCACCCGGCGCGAATGCGCGCGGCGGCAACTCGGCGCGCGCATAGGTGCGCGCGTGCGCCTCGAGATCGATGAAGCGATCGGCAACATCGATCAGGTCGGTGGAGGTCTGGCGCGGCGTGGCCGCCACTTCCACGCGCAATCCGGCGCGTTGGGCGGCGTCCACCAGGCTCACGAAGTCGCCGTCGCCGCTGACGATGATCGCCACATCGATGTGCGGTGCCTGGGTCAGCAAGTCGATGGCGAGTTCCATGTCGAGGTTCGCCTTGGTGGTGCCATCCTCGTAGCGCCGTAAGAGTTTGGTACGGACCCGAAAGCCATTGCGACTGAGCCAGGTGATGAAGCTGTGGCTGTTCTCATCCTCGGGTGCGACGCCCAGATAGGCATAGGCGCGCTGGAGCCGTCGTTCGCCGGCGAGGAAGTCGAGGAGGCGCGCATAATCGATGCGGATGCCCATATCTTTCGCGGCGAAATAGAGGTTGGACATGTCGAAGAAGATCGAAACGCGATCAAATTCATCACGACGGACTGGTGGCATAGATCCCCTCTTTCTCTGGGTTTACGCTCGTTCTCACTTTATGCTGCGCTACTTGAACGCTATTTGTCGCCAAACGACGACAAGGCTGAGGGAGAGAGAAGCGACAAATAGCATACAAAACCGCTACTTCGTCCGTCAAAACGGACCGTTGCCCATCAGTGTAGCAAAAAAGGATATGGTACGCAAAGCAAGCACACTGACGACAGCCCCGTCAGTGCTCGATCGCAGCGCCCGGACTATTCGAGATAGTCTTTGAGTTTCTTGCTGCGGCTGGGATGGCGGAGCTTGCGGAGCGCCTTCGCCTCGATCTGCCGGATGCGCTCGCGAGTGACGCCGAACTCTTTGCCGACCTCTTCCAGCGTGCGGCTACGGCCCGTATCGAGGCCGAAGCGGAGTTCCAGCACGCGACGCTCGCGCTCGGTCAGCGATTCGAGTACGTCATCGACCTGTTCGCGCAGCATCTGGTGCGAGGCGGCGTCGGCGGGGGCCAACGCCTTCTCATCGGGGATGAAGTCGCCGAGGTGGGAGTCGTCCTCCTCCCCGATCGGCATCTCCAGCGAGATCGGTTCCTGCGAGATCTTCATGATCTCGCGCACCCGCTCGGGGGCGATCTCGAGCTTGAGTGCCAATTCCTCGCTGCTCGGCTCGTGTCCGAGTTCCTGCATCATGCGCCGCTGCGTGCTGATGACGCGATTGATCGTCTCCACCATGTGCACGGGGATGCGGATCGTGCGTGCCTGATCGGCGATCGCGCGGGTGATCGCCTGGCGAATCCACCACGTCGCGTACGTGCTGAATTTGAAGCCTTTGTTGTGCTGGAACTTCTCGACCGCGCGGATCAAGCCGAGGTTGCCCTCCTGGACCAGATCGAGCATCGTCATGCCGCGCCCGACGTAGCGCTTGGCGACGCTGACGACGAGGCGCAGGTTCGCTTCGGTCAGGCGATCCTGCGCGACCTCGCCACGATTGATGATCTCATCATATTGCCGCGCCAGGGTGGCGGGGCGTTCGTTGAGGATCGCCTCCACGCGCGCCTCGTCGGGCCACTCGGTGGAGCGCTCCAGGATGCGCTGGAGCGCTTTCGGCATCACCTGATATTCGACCGCGCGGAAGCGCACCGCCTCATCGAGCTGTTCGATCGTCGCCCCGAGCGACTCTGCGAGCGTCTTGTAACGCTCCTGTGTCAACCGATTGGGGTTATTGTAATCGGTGATCTTCAGCGTCGGGGTCAGCATGGCGAGGACATCGCGGCAGACCGGCGTCGGCGCGTCGCCATACATCGCCGCGTGGATCGCGGCGACGCGCGGCCAACCCTCGCACAGCTTGCGATAAACCGCGAGCCAGATCTCCGTCGGGGTCGGCTCGACCCCGGTGGCCGCTTCCAGCGCCTTGCGCATATCCGCGAGATAGCGACCCTGCTCCATCGCGGTCGCCAGTTCGACTTCGAGTGCGCCATTGAGCAGCGGCACCCGCCCGATCTCGCGGAGATACATCCGCACCGGATCGTCGATATTGACGTCGCTGATATCCCCTTCCATCGCCGTCCATCGGAGCGGCAAGGGCTCGTAGACATCGAGATCGGACGTTTCGTCGATCGGTTCCGCGAGCGGCATCGTGAGCACATCGGTCGCGTCAAGCGAGAGGGGAGCGGCGACCAACTCCGCGATCATGCCCGCCCCGTCCATGTCGCCGCCGAGTACGTCGAACACCTCCGCTGTATCGGCGAAGGTCGGGTACGCATCCTGCTCGATCAGGGGCGGGAAGTTGCCCTCCAGCTCGGTCAACGCCGCGAGATCGGCACCAAGCAGTTCTGCCGCCGCATCGGCCTGTGCGCCAAGGCTCAATTCGAGTAAAAGTGTCGGGGACTCCTCCTGCTGAGAGCGATCCTGCACTGATTCGTCGGTAGCGCGCGACGACATGGTACCCTGCTTCATGCTCCCAGAAGGCCAGTGCATCGGGAAATGGGGCGGCGCGGGAGAGATGCCCGCAGCGATGGCACGCTGTGCAAGTGATGAACGAGGTTCCCGACTCGGCATATCTACGTTCCGTATTTAGCCCGGTAGTTGTACTACGCCACGCGCCCCGATGCAAGTGAGAAACCTCGCAAACGACCGAAAGGGCGTGCTGGTGGGCGACAGATGGCGCTTCGATGGTCGGTGAACGAGCACGGCGGTGTGCAACTGCTACTCGGGAAGGCGCTCGGTGCCGCGTGTAATCGCGTAGATCGCCGCCTGGGTCCGATCCTTGACGCCGAGCCGCTTATAGAGCGTGCCGAGTCGCTCGCGGACGATACCCTCGCTGGCGGCAGCCCGCGCCGCGATCTCCTGATCGGTCAGGCCATCCATGACAAGCCGCAACAGCGCCTCATCGGTGAGCGTGAAGGTCGGCAGCGCGGAGACATTGCCGGGTGGGAGGGGCGCATCCGGGTGCCCGGCGGCGGTCGCCCGCACCGTCGCCACGATGTCGTCGAAGGGCGTATCTTTCCGCAAATAGCCATCTGCACCGGCGGCGAGCGCCCGTTCGATGACCTCATCCTCACCGAACATCGTGAGCATGAGGATGGCGAGGTGCGGGAAGCTCCGCCGCAACGCGCGCGCGGCGTCGATCCCATCCATTTGTGGCATATTGATGTCGAGGAGCACGAGATCGGGCTGCAACTCGCCGACCCGCGCCTGTGCCTCTAGCCCATCGGCGGCCTCACCAACGACGCGGAGATCCGGCTCGAGTTCCAACATGCTACGGAGCCCGCGCCGGAAGAGCGCGTGATCGTCGGCGAGCACGATAGTGATCACACCCGCTTGCGACACCGTTTCCGCTCCTCGCGCCACGCGCATTCCGCCGGGGGTGCTTGCAGTGGGCCGATCCGGGTGTGGATCGACCATCCCGACCCCACCGTTCGCCGGGCCGGAATGATGCGCCAGAAGGGACTCGAACCCTTACGCCTTGCGGCACATGCTCCTAAGGCATGCGCGTCTGCCGTTCCGCCACTGGCGCTCATAGGCGCTCAGTATACCACAGCGCTTCGGGCCGACCGGCTCGATGGAGCATGACCAAAGTACTAAAATCCCCGACGGGTACGGGATGCAATTCGGCGGTGACCATCCTCGCCGATCGATGCCAGGAGGACACGATGTTGCCCTATTTCCCCTTCGAGCGCGACGACTATGCGCTGACGATGAACGCTCGTCTCCTGACGAGCGACCGTCTGATCGAGATCGATCTGCCGCATTACCGACGACAGTTGGCTGAGAAGGCGGCGATCCTGGACAGCGATCACCGCTACTATTGTCAGGCACCGCCCGATACCATCGCGGCTTGTTGGGACGCGCTCGAACTGCTGCTGCCGAACATGGCCCGGCATTACCCGGAACACTTCGCCCTCGACCGTGAAGGCGCGCATTGGCGCTGGACCAACCGGCTCCTGGAAAGCACGACCGCCTTCACCCTGGGCGACGTCGCGACCCTGCCGCTCGCGCCGCTCGACTGGCTCGGGCGACAGATCCAGGAGGATCTGCTGATCATGGATGCTGCCGCGCCGGGAGCACCGCTCGTCGCCGGGCAACTCTGCTTCGCGGCGGGCTGGAGCCTCGATGGCAAGATCGGCCAATCGTTCCTGGCGATCCACGATCCGATCCCCGGTTTCAGTGACGGGCGGGTCGGGCGCTCCGCCGATCTGCTAATGCGGCGCGCGCGCGCGGACGCGCCGACCGGGCGCATCGGCTGGTCATTCGTCCTCGATGGCGCGCTGAACCACGTCCCGTGCATCATCGAGGACCGACGCGCGGGGGCCGTAACGATCGACGACACCAATGCCGGGGAGCGATGCTATCTCCGTCTGGAACGGCAGACCTTCTCGCGCCTCCCGCGCACCGGCGCGCTCCTTTTCACCATCCACACCTATGTCGCGCCGATCGGCGCGGTGCTCGCCGAGGAGCCGGGCCGGGCGCAGCGCCTCGTCGGCGTGGTACGGACGATGCCGGAGGAGATGCGCCGCTATAAGGGCATGACGGGCTTCGCCGCGCCGCTGCTCGCCTATCTGGAAGCGCAGGCGCAGGATACGGCACCCGCGCGTTAGCTCGCTCCCGGTGCTTCGAGCGCTGTGGCAGCGCGATGCGGCCAGACGCTCCGCAGCGCGGGATAGCGATAACCGCTACCGCCGCAAGGGGATAGCTCGAAAACGTGGTGCCGCCACAGCGCACGCCAGATGAGCAGCAGCGCAGCGTCGAGGGTTGGGTGCCCCTTGCAATACCGCGTGGCCTGCCGGATTGTCCAGACGGGACCGGCCACGCGCGCGTCAGCACGGCAACATGCGAGAAGAGATCGAGCGACGCCGGAGTCGCGTGTCGCATCGCCACCAGTCAGCGCCGGACCGCCAGCCGGGATCGGCCTGTGGCTGAGAACCGCGCGGCGGCGGCGGAACGGCGCAGTCCGAGTGTGTCCCAAGACCAGCCCCGGTCGGCAGCGCCCGGGCGGGCGCCCATACTTGGCGCGAGAACACGGCGGCGCGGGGAATCGCGATGGCGGCGAACGGCGGCGGTACGCTCGGCAGCGGCACCCCTTCCTCACGAAGTGCCGCTGCGCCTCCCCGATCCATCCCGGTCGGCAAAGGGGCGAAAGGCGAGCTCAGTCGCGCCACAGCCAACGTAGCGAGTCGGGGAAGATTGCGCGGCCATGCGCGAGCGAATGGAAGCCCTGGCCGGGCGCGAAGGCGTGATCATATCCGGCGAAGCGCAGCGCGTCGTCCATCTGCAGATTGGCGAGCCACCAGCTTCCGGCGGCGTGATTCAGGTCGTTCGTGCCATCCTGGAGCGCGACGCGGAGCGGCTTGGGCGGCATCTTGCGGATGAGTGCGGGGTAGTTGTGGCCCCCCTCGCGCAGCGTCGGACCGCTGGCGATATTGGTGAAGCTGCCGACATGCGACAGTACCTTGTGGAACCGATCGGGGCGCTGCCATGCCGCTGTGAAGGCGCAGATTCCGCCGCTCGACATGCCGCAGATGGCGCGGCCCGCGGCGTCCTCACGCAGGGGTTGTTCGCGTGCAACCGTCGGCACGATCTCTTCGAGCAGGAAGCGGGCGTACTGATCGGAGAGGGTGTCGTATTCGTAGGAGCGATTCGAGGCGGTGGTATCGGCGAAGGTGCCGGGATCGAGGAAGATGCCGACCGTCGGCGGCATGGTCCCGTCCGCGATCAGGTTGTCGAAGACGGTCGGCACGAAGTCCTGGTAGAAGCGCACGCCATCCTGGAAGATCATGCTCGCCACCGGACCGTCGACTTTGGCCGGGAGATAGATCGACCAGTCGCGGACCGTACCGGCGAAGATTTGGCTGCGCCAGGGCGGCATGGCGACGAGTTGCCCCTTCGGCACGTCGGGGCGCTCGTGGCTGTCGGGATGCGCGCGATACGCCTCGGTCTGCCCGCCGCCCACCCGCGCGCCAGCGACCTGGTAGTACCACCGCACGGCAGCGCCGTGTTCCAGACGCGTGGTGGCGACGAAGAGCCCGGTGTCGCCGAGCGGCTGCATCGGCAGGCGCAGGTCCGCGCCTAATTCAGCGACGACCGTGGGAGGCGTCTGCGCCCCCGGCGCGGCGATGACCCAGGCCACCTCAAGCTCATCCACGAATTGCGCGCTGCCCTTGGCGAGAGCCTCGGCCCCGACCCGCGCCCGAATCCGCGCGGCCACGGTGTCCGCCCCCGCAGCGTCCGGCCCCTGTTCGAGTTGCGTCCGCAATTCGCCCACCGTGATCGCGTTCATCGCTTCCTCCTCCCGCCTGATCGGTGCCGTACAAGCGCCGCTATCCTACTACAGCTTCTTCGCCGCATTCTGTCATCGGGGACCATTGGGCGATTGTTCGACCCCGATCCCTACCGCTACGCTAATCGAACGGGCTGGCAGATCGCCGATGGCGACAGATGCGTGTGCGATCGGGAGGGGCTAGAATGAAGCGGGTGATCAATCGGACGCGAGGTACGACCCTGGCCAGGGAGGCGGAGGCGGCGCGAACGTGGTGGACACGCGGGAAGGGCCTGTTGGGACGGAAGGGACTGCCCGCCGATGGCGGGTTGATCATCGAGCCCTGTTCCAGCATCCACACCTGGTTTATGGCCTTCCCGATCGATGTGGCCTTCGTCGCCGCCGATGGGCGCGTGGTGCGGACGGCGCACGCGCTCCGGCCCTGGCGCTTCGGGCCACTGGCGCGCAAGGTGCGCTACGTCGTCGAGCTCCCGGCGGGGGTGCTGGCACAGAGCGGCACGGTGGAGGATGACTATCTCGAACTCCTTCCCGTTGGTGCCGCTGCGACGGACGCTGGCGCGCGGGCGTAGCCTTTTCCTCGATCTCCTCTTCCCGCCCCGTTGCGGCGGTTGTGGGGCGCGCGGTGCCTGGCTCTGTGCCACCTGCCTCGCCCGAATCACGCCACTGGTCGCGCCGCTCTGTGGACGCTGCGGACGGCCTCTCCCCGAGGACGTGCAGGATGCCACCCTCTGTCGCCCCTGCCGAACCGGTGGTATGCGCGCGCTCGATTGGGCGCGCGCGGCGTATCCGTTCGCCGGACCGCTGCGCGAGACGATCCATCGCTTCAAATATGGCCAGGAGCGGGCGCGGGCGGCGCAGCTCGGCCTACTGCTTCACCCCCTCCTGGCCGGGTTACCCCCGGCTGTAGCAACGTGCTCGCCGCGTATAACACCCGTGCCGCTCGCGGCGGCCCGACGGCGCGAGCGCGGCTACAACCAGTCCGAAGAACTGGCGCGTGTCCTCACCGAAGTGAGCGGCCTGCCGCTCGATCGGCAGCTCGTCCGCGTCCGCGCGACCCGCCCGCAGGTCGGGCTCGCCCGTCCGGCGCGGCACCAGAACGTCCGCGATGCCTTTCGTTGGCAGGGCATGCCTCTCCACGATGAGCCGTTCCTGCTGGTCGACGATGTGCTGACAACCGGCGCGACCGCCGATGAGTGCGCCGCGACGTTGAAGGCCGCCGGGGCGGGCTGGGTCGGGCTGCTGACGGTGGCGCGGGCGATCGAGCGCCCCGGCGGTAGGGAGGAGTGACGATGCGTGATGCACGCTGGACCGAGCCTCGCCACCTGCGCGATGAGCAATATCGCGATTCCGGCAACCTGGGCGCGCGGATGGCGCTGCACGAGCGCTTCAGCACCGCCAAGGAGGGATGGCCGCGCTGGGTCTTCGGACAAGTAGGCCTGACCGCCGGGCTGCGCGTCCTCGAACTCGGCTGTGGGCCGGGTCGGCTCTGGATCGAGAACGCCGACCGTCTTCCCGCCGGACTAGCGTTGACGCTGGCCGATCAATCGCGCGGGATGGTGCGTGAGGCGGTGAGCGGGCTGCGGGTCGCCGCGCCCGCCCTGACGCCGCAAGCAAGCCAACTCGACGCGCAGGCGCTCCCCTTTCGCGATGCGTGTTTCGACGTGATCATCGCGAACCACATGCTCTACCACGTCGCCGATCTGTCAGGAACGCTGGGCGAGATCCGGCGTGTTCTCCGCCCGGGGGGGCGTCTCTATGCCGCGACGAACGGCGCGGGGCATATGGGCGAACTCGATCGCTTGCTCGGTGGCGATGGCCGCTCCACCGCACTCACCTTCAACCTAGACAATGGCGCGGCGCTTCTGGGGCGTTTCTTCCTTGCAGTGACCCTCGTGCCTTATGAAGATAGATTGCTGGTGACCGAGGCCGCGCCATTGCTGGCCTACGCGCGCTCCATGTACGGTGCGGCCGAGCATAACTTCGCGGCGCTGGAGCGCGAGGTCGCGCGGCGGATCGCCACCGATGGGGTGATCCGGATCGCGAAGGAGTCCGGCCTCTTTCGGGCGGAATAGTCTTTGGCGTCGTGCGTTATCGGATGGGGATACGGCCATCTGTGCGACATGACGAAAAGAGTCTACCTGTTCGTGCAGAATCGCCGATGTGGACCTTATGGCCCGCTGTTACACTATCTCTTCGGTGATCGTCCGCCCGCGCGCTGCGAGGACACCGCGCCCCGGCAGCAGAGGAGGTTCCGCCATGACCGACCGCGACTCGCGCGCCCTGTCCCGCCCCGCCACGATCGCCGCCTGGTGTCCCACCTGTCAGGCGACGCAGGCGTGCGCGCTGCCCTCGGGAACACCCGACAGCGATACCTATAGCTGCGTTGTTTGTGGGCATCCGTCCTCGAACCCGGTGTTGCGCTTCGCCCTTTCGTCGCAGGCGCTGGCCGATCCCGCCGCCTGACCCAAGTATCCATGCTAATGGCATGCCCCCGGCGAATGACCAATTCGCCGGGGGCAGTTGCTTGTATCAGGGCAGCGGCTTCGGGGGAGTGAGTGCCTCACCGAGCGCTTTCGGCGCGAGTACGACCTGACCACTAGGGAGCCGCAAGCGATCGGTCGACGGATCGTATCGCAACTCGACTTGTTGCCCATCCGCCAATGCGAAGCGGAGTGTGATGGACCATGAATCGGCCTGTGCCGGTGGCGAGACGAGCGGCAAGTAAGCATCCAACAGGGGAAGAATGCGGCTGAACGTTTCGGCTCCACGCGGCGATACCGTGCAGTCGGGGCGACAGATAGCCACGCTCGTCGCGGTATTTAGGTTAAGTGTTTGGACAAGGTTCAGGTACACTGGATAGCTGCCCGCCGCACCATTCGCCGTATCGTGCGGCGCGGCACTCGGCGCGCTGCTCGCCGCCCCGGCGCTGCCACCACTCGGCACCGTGGCACGCGCTCCGACGGACGGGGCCAGCACCGGTGCGGCAGGGGGAGCGGTCGAGGGGGCCGCGCTCGGTACGGCGGCGGCGGCGGTCGGTGCAGTGCTGGCCGCCGCACGCGGTGCCGCGCTGGCCGCCGTGCTCGGTGCCGCGCCGCTGGTGGTGTAGGCGCTTTGCGGCGCGCTCGTCTGCTCTGTCCGGCCCGTATTCCCGCGGAATGCGCCGAACGCCACGACCGAGGCGACGATTAATACCAGGATCGTCGTCAGCGCGAGCGTCGTCGGACGCCACCGGGCGAGGAGCCCTTGGACAAGGAGCGGCGCGCGCCGTGTCCCGCGCCAGGGCGTGCCGATGGCCGGTACGGGGGTCGCGCGCAGGTACGCGCCCACCTCGCGGTTGACGCGGGTGAACGCGAGGGCGGTCGCCTGGCAGTCGGCGCAATCGCGCAGGTGGCGCTCGATGCGGGCGTCCTCCTCCGGACTGGTCGCCCCATCCATGCGCGCGGAGAGCAACTCCTCGATCTGGGCGCAGTCGTGTGGTGTCATACCGTGGCTTCCTTCCCTTCCAAGATCGCGCGGAGTTCTTTGCGCGCTCGGAAGATGCGCCCTTTCACGGCGGCCAGGGTCAGACCGGTGATATCGCAGATCTCGGCGTAGCTGAAGCCGTCGACCACCAGGAGCAGGCATTCGCGATCGGCGCGTTGCAGCGTCCTCAATGCCGTCCCCAGCGATTCCTGCTCGACCACGCGCTCCTCCGGCCCCGCTTGTCGGGGATCGATGCCGCCCGGCGGTATCCAGTCGTCGTCGCGCTCATCGTCGGGATTCCCGCGTCCGAAGGGGAGCCACGCGATCAGCGTGCGCCGCCGCCAGTACGATCGTGCGTTGTTGCGGGCGATCTGGAAGAGCCAGCCGGTGAGATTCAGATCCTCGCTCGTGCCCGGCAGGGCGCGATAGGCCGCCAGGAAGGTGTCTTGCGTCAGATCGCGTGCCAGCTCGGCGTCGCTCACCAACCCGAAGAGGAAGCGATAAAGGCGCGGCTGATACTCGCGCACAACGAGGTCGAACGCCTCCGCATTCCCCGCGCGCACCGCCGCGACGATGCGTGCATCGACGGTCATCGTCGGCGCTCCGGTCGCCCCTGTCCCATGCCGCCCTCGCTCCCTCGCGCCGCCCCCGCCGCTTGCGCGAACTATACAGAACAATGCGCGGCGACGTGAAAAGTTTTGCCGGACACTATCACGCCGCGCGGAAATTAACCAGACCTTTACACACTCTTAACAGGCCATTAATATGGCCGCCGCATGCGCGATGCTACCCTATCCTCGTCCCCTGCGGCTATCTTCGTGCCGCTGAAAACATGAAAAGGAGCGCCACCACGATGGCCGAACAGCGCATCGCGCACGAGCCTGCATCGCCCGCTGCCCGCGAACTGACCCTTTCGCGCCGCCGCCTGCTGCGGAACACCGCCCTACTGGGTGTCGGGGCTTTCTCCCTGAGCGGGCTGCTGGCGGCGTGCGGCACCACCGCCACCCCCACCAGCGCGCCCGCGACGAGCGTGCCCGCCGCGCCCGCGCCGACCACCGCCGCCGCTGCGGGTGCCCCCGCCGTCACCAGGACCGTTGCCGGGGGAACGGCGGTCCCCGCCGCCTCATCGAACCTCCCCGCGCCCCCGGCGGCTGGCCCGGCCAGTGCGCAGGCGGCGGGCGGCATGGACGCGCTGATCGCGGCGGCGCGTAACGAGAAGGAGCTCTCCACGATCGCCTTGCCGGATGACTGGGCGAACTATGGCGAGATCAAGAAGGCGTTCCTGGCGAAGTACAATTTCCTCAAGCATAATGATCTGAACCCTGACGGGAGTTCGTCCGAGGAGGTGGAGGCGATCCGGGCGAACGCGGGCAACAAGGGGCCGCAGAATCCCGACGTGATCGATGTCGGCTTCACCTGGGGGCCGACTGCGAAGGATGCGAAGCTCCTCCAGCCTTACAAGGTCGCGACCTGGGACACGATCCCCGCCGCCCTGAAGGATACGGATGGCTACTGGTATGGCGATTACTACGGCGTGATGGTCTTCGAGGTCAACACGCAGGTCGTCAAGAATGTTCCGCAGGACTGGTCGGACCTGCTCAAGCCGGAGTACAAGGGGCAGATCGCCCTCGCCGGCGACCCCGTCGCGGCGGCGCAGGCGCAGAACGCCGTCTGGGCGGCGGCGCTCGGCAATGGCGGCTCGCTCGACAATCCGGGGCCAGGGCTGGACTTCTTCAAGAAGCTGAACGACGTCGGGAATCTCCTGCCGGTCATCGCGAAGCCCGCGACGATTGCCAAGGGCGAGACGCCGATCACCATGCGCTGGGACTATAATGCCCTCGCCAATCGCGACAGCACCGGCGGCAACCAGATCGCGGTCGTCGTACCGAAGAGCGGGTCGCTCGCGGGGGTGTATGCGCAGGCGATCAGCGCCTACTCCCCACGCCCCAACGCCGCGCGCCTCTGGATGGAGTTCCTCTACTCCGATGAAGGCCAACTCCTGTTCGTCAAGGGGTACGCCACCCCCGCCCGCTTCGACGACCTCAAGAAGCGCGGCGTCGTCCCCGCCGACACGCTGGCGAAGCTGCCGCAGACCTCCGCGCAGATCGGCCTGCCCTCGGCGAATCAGATCAACGCGGCGGCGCAGAAGATCAAGACCGATTGGCCGACGATCGTCGGGTTGCAGGTGAAGTAGGCACCACGCCGCCCGCCGAGATCACCCCGCGCCGGGGCACAGCCGCTGTGCCCCGGCCAACGTTCCGAAAGGCGTGCTTGCGATGGCGACCGCTACGACAACCGCCGAACAGGCCCGACCAGGGAAAAGGGCGGCGCTTCGCTTTCCCCTGGCCTGGTTGGGGATCATACCGTTCTTCATCTTCGGGGCGATCTTCCTGATCTACCCCGCCATCTCGATCCTGACCCAGAGCTTCGTGGATGAACGCCAGGGCTTCACCCTCCAAAATATCGGCAAGCTGACCGAACCGGCAATCGTCTCCTCCTACTGGTACTCGATCCAGCTCAGCGCGGTCACCGCCCTCCTCGGTGGCTTGCTCGGCGCGTTGCTGGCCGCCTCCCTGACGATCGGCGGGGTACCGCGTTTCCTGCGCCCGCTCCTCCTGAGCTTCTCCGGGGTGGCCTCGAACTTCGCCGGGGTGCCCCTGGCCTTCGCCTTTGTCGCCACCCTCGGCAATCTCGGCCTGGTGAATTGGGCGCTTAATTACGCCGGATTGAGCCTGCGCGAGTTCGGCTTCAGCCTCTACAGCTTCTGGGGGCTGGCGCTGACCTACACCTATTTCCAGATCCCCCTGATGCTGCTGGTGATTGTCCCCGCCTTCGACGGCCTGCGCCGGGAGTGGCAGGAGGCCGCCATCAGTCTCGGAGCCTCCCCATTCCACTATTGGCGTTACATCGGCCTGCCGATCCTGCTGCCGACGATCCTGGGGACGATGGTCCTCCTCTTCGGCAATGCGTTCGGGGCACACGCCACCGCCTTCGCGCTGACAGGGGGCGGGGCGGGCACGAAGGTGATCACGATCCTGATCGGCTCGCAATTGAGCAGCGACACGCAGACCAACCCCGGCCTCGGCAATGCGCTGGCCCTCGGGATGATCGCGATCATGGCGCTGACGATCGCGCTATCGACGCGCCTGCAACGCCTGACCGGGCGTTGGACGAGGGGACGATGAAAGAGCGCCGCATCTGGCCGTGGATCTGGCTGACCATCGGTGGGCTCTATTTCGTCGTGCCCCTGCTCGCGTCGTTCCAATTCTCGCTGCAACTGAATCGCGGGGCACCGAACTGGGGTGCCTATCAGAATATCCTCACCAGCCCGCGTTTCCTGGAGAGCTTCACCTTCTCTTTCCGCATCGCGCTGATGACGATCGCGGTCAGCGTGGCGCTGATCGTCCCCACCGCCTACCTCGTCCACTTCCGCTTCCCCGGCCTGCGCCCGTTGATCGAGTTCTGTACCCTGCTCCCGTTCGTCATCCCGGCGGTGGTGCTGGTCTTCGGGCTGATCCGCGCCTATAACCGCACCTTCCTCACCGATGGGCGCGCGGGGTTGCAGGTATTGCTCGTCGGCAGCTACGTCATCCTCTCCTTCCCCTACATGTACCGCGCGGTCGATAGCGGGCTGCGGGCGATCGACGTGCGCGCGCTGACCGAGGCGGCACAGAGCCTCGGGGCGGGGTGGTTCGTGACCCTCGGTCGCGTGATCGCGCCGAGCATCCTGGTGGCGGTGCTAGGCGGCTCCTTCATCACCTTCGCGATCGTGATGGGCGAGTTCACGATCGCCTTCCTGTTGGCGCAGCCGGCGTTCGGCCCCTACATGAACCAACTCAGCAGCAGTCGGGTCTACGAGCCATCGGCGCTGGCGATCATCAGCTTCGCCCTCACCTGGGCGGCGATCGCGGCGGTGCAACTCGTCGGCGCGCGGTACTCGCCGGGCGGACGGGGGGAGCGCGCGCCGATCGTGACGAAGCAGGCATAGCGCGACGCGGAGGGTGGCATGGCGTTTCTCGAATTACGCGGGGTCCAGAAGCAATTCGGCCAGACGGTGGCGGTGACCGCGCTCGATCTGGCGATCGAGCGCGGGGAGTTCGTCTCGTTCCTGGGGCCGAGCGGCTGCGGCAAGACGACCACCCTGCGGATGATCGCCGGGTTCGAGTCCCCGACCGCCGGGGCGATCGTCCTCGACGGCGCGGACATCACCGGACGCCCGGCGAACCGGCGCAACATGGGGGTGGTCTTCCAGTCGTATGCCCTCTTCCCGAACATGACCGTCGCGCAGAATATCGCCTTCGGGTTGCGCCTGCGGAAGCGCGCGCGCGCGGAGAGTGCGCGCCGCGTAGAGGAGTTGCTGACGCTGATCGATCTCCCCGGCCTGGGACAGCGGTATCCGCACCAACTCTCCGGTGGTCAGCAGCAGCGCGTGGCGCTCGCACGGGCGCTGGCGATCGAGCCGCAGGTGCTGCTACTGGATGAGCCGCTCTCCGCGCTCGACGCGAAGATCCGTGTGACGATCCGCAACGAGATCCGCGCGATCCAGCGCAAGCTTGGCATCACCACTATCTACGTCACGCACGATCAGGAGGAAGCCCTGGCCATCTCCGATCGGATCGTGGTGATGAATCGCGGGCGGATCGAGCAGATCGGCCCCCCGCCGCAGATCTATAACTTCCCGCGCACCCCGTTCGTCGCCCAATTCGTGGGGACGGTCAACCTCCTGCGAGGGATCGTGCGCGATCCGGTCAGCGGGACGGTGTCGATCGGCGCGCAGCCGCTGACGAGCGTCGGCGCGGTGCGCGAGTGCCGCGCGGGCGACGAGGTGCTGTTGGCGTTGCGCCCGGAGGCGATCACGGTGGCGGCCCCGGATGGGATGACCAACCGGCTGCGGGGGACTGTGGAAGATGTCACCTTCCTCGGTACGTTGGTCCGTGTGCGCGCCAACGTCGGCGGCGACACCCTCACCTTCGATCTCCTCAATCACCCCGAGCTCGTCCTGCCGCAGGCGGGGCAGGAGGTGAGCCTGGCCTTCGCCGGCGCGTCGTGCCAATTGCTCGAAGGGGTCGGCGAGCTGCGCGAGGCGCAACTGGCGTAGCGGGCGCGGCGACAGCGCCTTGCACCGGAAAGGGACACCCACGGTGACGTGGGTGTCCCTTTCCGGTGCCGTTTAACACGGTGTAGGTCTGGGCTGTTTAGCACTCGCTGTAGCCGCAGTTCACGCACTTCTTGCAGCCTTCCTGATTAATCAGGGTGCTGCTGCCGCACTCGGGGCAGATGTTGCCGGTCATCCTGTAGGTCGTCAGTTCGGCGAGCCCGTTGCTGTGGCCGTTGGTATGGCCGTTGGTGTAGCCCTGCCCGTTCAGGCCATTGTTGGCGGCGGGGGCGATGGTCGGGGCGGCGCTGGCCGCGCCGTGCAGGAGCGGGAGTTGCAGCGGGTGCGGCTGGAGGGACGGATGCCCTTCCAGGTGCTCATCGAGCGCCTTGCCGACCGCATCCGGCAGGGAGCGCACCTGCTCCGGGCCGAAGCCGATCGTGCGGCTGCCGCCGATGCCGCGCAGTTGGCTCACCATCTCGCGCAGGCGATCGTTCTGGCTGATGGGGGAGGGGAGACGCAAGCTAATCGAGATCAGCCGCCCCAACGCCTCGGCCAGTGCGGCGACATCGCTGCCGCTGCGCCCGACGTTGACGAAGATCTCCAGCGGGCCGTCCTCGTCGCTGTTGACGGTGATGTTGACCGTCCCCTCCGGGGCCTTGATGTTGCGCGTGTAGCCGTGCAACACCGCCGGGCGGGAGCGGATCGTCGCCTGCGAGGCGGGAGTTTTCGCGGTCAACCGATTGTGTGCCTCGGCGACCTGCTCCGCCGTCAACGTCCCCTTGGCGAGCGCCTCGGTCAGGGCGCCATCGAGGAAGGACCAGACGTCGGCGACCGGGGCGACCTCCGCCGCCGGCGCGGGCTTCTTCTCTTCCTTGATGTGCGTCAGCACCGCGTCGCGCGAGCCGTCGCGGTAGTAGGTGACGCCTTTGCAGCTCTGGTCGAACGCCGCCATGTAGAGGCGCTTGACCTCCTCGACGGTGTGGTCGTTCGGCGCATTGACCGTCTTGGAGATGCTGCTATCGGTGTAGCGCTGCACCGTCGCCTGGACCGCGATGTGCCCCTCCGGCTTCAGGTCGCTGGAGGAAACGAAGTAGTCCGGGGTCTCCTCGCCGGGATGCGCCGCACGCCACTCCTCGAGGAGCGGGTGATACATCATGTGTTCGCCGGTGCGGTCGACACGCTTCATCGCGAAGGAGAAAACCGGCTCGATCCCCGACGACACGCCGGAGAGGAGGCTAGTGGTGCCGGTCGGTGCCTGCGTCAGCAGGACGGCGTTGCGGATCCCCTGCTGCTTGATCTTCGCCTGGATCGCGTCGGGCAGCTCCCGGATGAACTGGCCCTGCGGGTATTTCTCGAAGTCGAAGTGCGGCGCGTGGCCCTTCTCGGCGGCGATGTCGGCGGACATGTCGTAGGCGGCGTCGCGGATCGTGCGGTAGATCCGCTCGATCGCGACGGTGGACTCGTCGCTGCCATAGGCCAGGCCCATCTTGATCAGCGCGTCGGCGAGGCCCATCGTGCCGAGACCGGTGCGACGCGTGCCCATCTGCGCGGCCTCGTTCTCCTCCAGGAAGTACTCGTTCGCGTCCACGACGTTGTCAAGGAAACGCATCGCCACGCGGCTATCCTCGGCGAGCGAGGCGTAGTCGAAGGTCGCGCCGCCGATCGGGCCGCTCGCATAGGCGGAGAGGTTGATCGCCCCGAGGTTGCAGACGCCCCACTCCGGTAGGCCTTGCTCTCCGCACGGGTTAACGCAGCGGATGTTCTCGTAATACCAGGTGTTGGAGCGCTCGTTGTAGCGGTCCATGAAGACGAGGCCCGGCTCGGCGGTCGTCCAGGCGCTGGTGCAGATCAAATCCCAGATCGTGCGCGCCTTCACGGTGCTGTGAACCTTCACCGTGCTCGCCAGCGACGGGTCGGCGGCGACGGCGGCGCGGGTCGGGAACTGGAGCGCCCAGTCGGCGTCGTCCTTGACCGCCTGCATGAAGGCGTTGGAGACGGCGACGGAGACGTTGGCATGCTCGATCGTGACCGGCTTGTTCGTCAGCGGGTCGATCCGCTTCGCGGCGATGAACTCCTCGATGTCCGGGTGATCGTCGTCGAGCATGATCATCAGCGCCCCGCGCCGGGTGCCGCCCTGCTGGATCACGCGCCCGGTGATCACCGAGTAGAGTTCCGCCCAGGAGACGGGACCGGACGAGGTGCCATTCACACTCTTGATGTATGAGCCGCGCGGGCGTAAGGTCGAGAGGTTGACCCCGACTCCGCCGCCGCGTGCCATGATCTCGGTCAGGTATTTCAGGTTCTCCAGGATGCCGCCGCGGCTGTCGGCGGGGCTGGGGATGACGTAGCAGTTGAAGTAGGTCACCGCGAAACCGGTGCCCGCGCCGGAGAGGATCCGTCCGCCGGGGACGAACTTGAAGTCGTCCATGACCTCGTAGAAGCGCTCTTCCCACTCGCGTCGTGCTTCTTCGGTCGGCTCGACCGCCGCGATGCCGCGTGCCACCCGCCGCCACATCTCTTCCGGGGTGGTTTCCAGCGGCTTGCCGGTCTCATCCTTCAGGGAGTAGCGATCGATGAAGACTTTGCTCCGTATGCCTTCGAGGACCGTGCCTGTGGTGTCCGCCGGTCGGGGTTCACTGATCGTCATCGGGCCGTCCTCCCATACCATTCGCCGCGCACCCGCTGTGCCAGCTTGGCGACAACGGCGCGCGTACCGCGCACGATCCGCACCAGGCTATGCGCGTCGATATCAACCCGGCAATTTCATTGCCAGGGCCAAAAACGCCGTCCTCACGACGCCCGAACAAAACCGTTCCGAGCAGATGCTTCGTGACAAGAAGTCAAACATCTGTTCTGTACGTTCGCTCTCCTGCCAGTGTAGGGAGATCGTCGCCGCTTGTCAATGATCGAAAGCCCCGATCGCCCGGCGATTCTTCATAAGTTTCACATCACCGCTATACATACTAGGGGGTAGTAAGTCGTCCACCCCGGTGGGGGGGTGGACCGGGTGACGGGACAATCCCCTGGCGCATTTTCTGCGTTGGTCCCAATAAGGAAAGTGGAGCGTGACCATCGCGATCGAGTGGAGTTCGCCTATGAGGCTGTGTTGTGATCTGGATCGATTCATCGGCGTCGGGGTGAGGGCAAAGGTATAGGGATATGGATAAGAGCGGACGACACCTCTGGCAGACGCTCATCGTGAGCGTGATGCTCCTCTTCAGTCTGGCGAGTTGCAGTATCAGCGGCCTGACGGCCAATCCAACCGCGACCACGGCCCCGGCAGCCGCGACCGCGACGACCGCCGTCACCGTCGCGCCAACAGTTGCCGCGCAGAGCGGCCAGCCGCTCAGCCAGCCGGTAGGCGCGGCGAGCGCCACTACTGCGGGCGTTGCGGCGGCGACGCCCGCCACCGCCGCTACCCCCGCCGCAACAACGGGCGGTATGGCGTTGCCCGATGTCGCGAGCGTGGCGGCGAAGGTGCGCCCCGCGACGGTGCTCGTGCTGAACATCGTCCAGTCGCAGCCCGGGCGCGCCAGATCGGGCGGTCCTAGCCCCAACCCGGGTACCACGGCGGCCGGCACCGATGTGACGCAGGGGGCCGGGACTGGCTTCATCATCGACTCCTCGGGGATCATCGTGACGAACAATCACGTCGTCCAGGGGGCGCAGAAGCTGACCGTGCAGATGCCGCCGCCGGACGGGCGCGAGTTCACCGCGACGCTGCTCGGGACCGCGCCGAACAACGACTTGGCGGTGCTGAAGATCGACGCGACCGGCTTGCCGACTGTGCCGCTGGGTAACTCCTCGCAGCTCCAGATCGGCGAGTGGGTCGTGGCGATCGGGAATGCGCTGGCGCTGAAGGGTGGCCCGACGGTGACCGCCGGCGTGGTCAGCGCCACGGGCCGCGACGAGCAGGAGCCGGTCGAGACGCAGGGGCAGACGCCCGTGAACCTTTACGACTTGATCCAGACCGACGCAGCGATCAATCCAGGCAACTCGGGTGGCCCGCTCGTCAACATGAAGGGCGAGGTCGTGGGCATCAACACGCTCGGCTCGGCCGATGCCCAGGGGATCGGCTTCTCGATCTCGATCGACAGCGCCAAGCCGATCATCGATCAACTGATCAAGACCGGGAAGGTCGCCGTCCCCTACCTCGGGGTACAGGTCGCTAGCGTAACCGCCCCGATAGCCGCCGCGAACAATTTGCCCCGTAACAGCGGCGTCTACGTCCAGCAGGTGGTGACCGGTACCCCGGCGGCACGTGGCGGGCTGCAACAGGGGGACATCATCTTCGGGATGGACGCTGACGCCGTGGCCGATCAGTCCGACTTCCAGAAGGTGCTGCTGAAGCACAAGCCGGGCGACACGGTAGCCCTCAAGATCAATCGTGGCGGCACCGAGCAGACCATCCAGGTTACCCTCGGTGAGAAGCCGCAGGCCAACAGCGCCGTTCCTACCACGTAAAGCGGCGATAGCTTGCGGCGCTGCACCCGTAGGGCGAGCAGCAGGATAGATGCTACGATACAGGGCGGGGGTTGATCGGCCCCCGCCCTGTCTGCGTGAAGAAGAAAGGCGGCGATGGCGATGGTGGAGGCGGTGGCGCGACTCGGCGTGATCGGCGGGAGCGGACTCTATCGGATGGCGGCGCTGACCGCGATCGAGGAGCGCCAGGTAGACACCCCGTTCGGCCCCCCGAGCGACGCGATCACGATCGGCACCCTCGGCGGCGAGCGCGTCGCCTTTCTGCCCCGGCATGGACGCGGGCATCGCCTCGGCCCCGCCGATGTGCCGTACCGGGCCAACATCTGGGCGCTGAGAAGCCTCGGCGTGGAGCGCCTGATCGCGGTCAGCGCGGTCGGCTCGCTGCGTGAGGAACTCGCGCCGCTCGATCTCGTCGTCCCGGATCAGCTCTTCGACCGCACGGTCGGGCGCGCGCGCACCTTCTTCGATGCGGAGGCGGGCTGCGTTGCGCACGTCGGCCTCGCCGATCCCTTCTGCTCAGTGGCGAGCGCCGCGCTCGCCGCAGCGGCGTCCGAGCCGGAGATCGGCGCGCGCGTCCATCGGGGTGGCACCTACGTCTGCATCGAGGGGCCGCAATTTTCCACGCGCGCGGAGTCGCGCCTTTTCCGCTCCTGGGGGCTGGACATCATCGGCATGACTGGGATGCCCGAGGCGCGGCTGGCGCGCGAGGCAGGGCTTTGCTACGCCATGCTGGCGCTCGTCACCGATTACGATGTCTGGCACGAGGAGGAGGAGCCGGTGACGGTGCAGGTCGTGGTGGAGCGCCTGCACCGCAACGCCGATGTCGCGCAGGCGACCCTCCGCGCCCTGATCCCGCGCCTCGCCACCCTCGCACCGTGCGCCTGCCGCGAGGCCCTGGCCCAGGCGGTCGTCACCGACCCCGCCGCCATCCCTGTGGCGACGCGGGAGCGGCTGGGGCTGCTGCTGGCGTGAGTCGGCAGTCGGCAGAGCGGGATAGTTGTGACGAGCTCCCCGGTGACGGGTACGGTGGTACTAACGAGCATCTGCTGACTGCCGACTGCCGACTACTTCACCGTTAGCCCTAGGACGTCGCCCAACTCGCGTAGGGTCGCCTGGGCGTCGCCGAAGCCTTCGCCGTTGGCGCGGGCCGTCGCGATCTGCCCGGCCAACTCTCCCAGGGCGAGCAGTGCGTTCGGCGTGTCGAGATCCTCGTCCATCGCGGTCAGGAACTGCGCGCGCGCGCGCGCCGCGTCGACCGTGCCGGGGCCGTCGCCGGGATCGCCAGTTGCCGCCTCATGCAGCAGGTCGGCGAGCGCCTGGGCCTCCTCGATCGCGCTGTCCTCGTAATCCCAGGCGTCGCGGTAGCGGTGGGCGAGGAGGCAGAGGCGGATGGCGTCGGGGCTGTAGTCTTCGAGCAGCTTCGGGGCCATGACGAGATTGCCGAGCGACTTGCTCATCTTCTCGCCCTCGTAGCGCAGCATCCCGACGTGCATCCAGTAGCGGACGAAGGGGCGCCGGGTGTACCCCTCCGACTGCGCGATCTCGCTCTCGTGGTGCGGGAAGATCAGATCGCTGCCGCCGCCGTGAACGTCGATCGTCTCCCCCAGGTACTTCATCCCCATCGCGCTGCACTCGATGTGCCAGCCGGGGCGGCCCGGCCCCCACGGGCTCGGCCAGCTCGGCTCGCCGGGCGCGGCGGCCTGCCAGAGGAGGAAGTCGAGCGGATCATCTTTCAAGGGGTCATTCGGCTTGCCGCCGCGCTCAGCGGCGATCGCCAGCATCTCCGCGCGGTCGTATTTGCTCAGCTTGCCGTACTCCGGGTCGCCGCCGACGCGGAAGAAGATGTTGCCCGCTTTGTTGTAGGCGAGCCCGCGTTCCAGCAGCCCGCCGATGATCTCGACCATCTTCGGCGTCTCTTCGGTCGCCTTGGCGTAGACATCGGGGCGGAGGATGTTGAGCCGATCCATCGTCTCCAAATAGCGCGCGGTCTGCGTGCGTCCCAGCTCGTCCCAGGCGATGCCGTCGCGCGCGGCGCGCTTGAGGATGTCGTCGTCGATGTCGGTGACATTCTGGACGTAGCAGGTCTGATGCCCACGGTAGCGCAGATAGCGCCCGAGCACATCATACGTCAGCCCGACGAGCGCGTGGCCCAGGTGGCTCACATCGTATGGGGTGATCCCGCAAGCGTAGATCGTCACCGGCACATCGGTGCCGCGCGGGGTGAAGTCCTCGATTCGCCCGGACATGGTGTTATAGAGCCGCATCCTGCTCGTTTCCCTCTCTACGCTGTCGCCCCGCCGCCATTCGCCGCGAGGGGCGCGTCCTCCTGCCTCAGCCCGTGCCGATGCTATGCGCGCAACAGGCGCATCATACTATCGCCATGACCGGATGGAAAGGCGCGATCGAGCAGCTCGGTCGGCAGGCCGACCACGCCTGGGTAATAGGGACTATCTTTCTTCCTCCGCCGACTGCCCGACCCGTCTACCCCGTATACTATCTATAGTATGTACATGAGCGCCGCCAAAAATTGGCTGCCTGGCATGACGTAGAAATTTGCGAGAGGAGAATCACCCGTGTACGCGCGTGTCATCACCACCCAGGCGCGACCGGGCAGGAGCGTCGACGAGCAGCGTCGCTTGATCGAGGAGCAGCTGCTGCCACTGATGCGCCAGCAACCTGGTTTCTGCGGTTATCTCGCCCTCGCCGATGCCACCGCCGGGAAATTCATGGGGATCAGTGTCTGGGAGAGCGAAGGGGCGAGTTTCGACTTCGGCTCGCAACGGATCGTCCAGGAGATCAACGCCAAGATTCAGCCGCTGGTCATACCGGGGCTCGGCAATGCCGACAGCTTCCAGGTGATCCTCGACGCACTCAGCGCGGGTCAGGCCGGGCGTGCTGAGCGCTGATATCGCGGCCAGCGTGGCCCGGTGCGCGAGAGGAAGGCACGGCATCCGGTTCGACCAAGCATATGACCGGAAGACTTGCATTGGCCCTGCGATTCGCCTACCATAGCGGCTACGAGACGGACCGCGCCCCTCGCCGGGTGGCCGGGTGCGCGCATCCCGATAGGGTAGGAGTGTGGCACCGTGGTGTACATGCGGCAAATGGGGGCGCGCGTTAAGCGCAAGGAAGACCCCCGCCTGATCACCGGCAGCTCAACCTACGTGGACGATATGCGCTCCTCCGGCATCGGCCATGTCGGATTCCTCCGTAGTATCTACGGTCACGCCAAGATTAACGGTATCGATACGAGCGCGGCGCAGGCCCTGCCCGGCGTGATCGCCGTCTACACCGGACACGATTTCGCCGACCTGAAGCCGATGCCCTTCGGCGGTGGCGAGGGCGGCGGGGCGGCGGGCTCCGCGTCGATCGACACGGCGGTCCTCCCGACCGATGTGGTACGCCATGTCGGGCAGGCAATCGCGGTGGTCGTGGCGGAAACCCGCTATATCGCCGCCGACGCGCTCGCCTTGATCGCGGTCGATTACGCGCCGCTCGGCGTCGTCACCGACCTCGAGGCCGCGATCGTCGCTGGTGCCCCGCAACTCTACGAGAACGTCCCCAATAATGTCGCTTACACGGCGGTGACCAAGAACGGCGAACCGGACAAGGCGTTCGCCGAGGCCGATGTGACCGTGACGCAGCGGATGAACAATCAGCGCGTCTCGGGCGTCTCGATGGAGACGCGCGGCGTGATGGCGCAGCCCGACGCCCTGAGCGGCGGCCTGGTGGTCACCACCTCGACGCAGAATCCGCACACCGTCCGCCAGGAGATCGCCACCACCCTTGGCCTGACCGAGTTAGACATCCGCGTGATCGCGCCGGAGGTCGGCGGCGGTTTCGGCGTCAAGATCTCCTGCTATCAGGAAGACATCATCTGCGCGGCGCTGGCGCGGCGGCTCAATCGCCCGATCAAGTGGATCGAGGATCGCGGCGAGCACATGGCCGCGACGCATCACGGGCGCGCGCACATCGCCGAGGTGTCGTTGGCGGCGAAGAACGACGGCACGATCACCGCGATCAAACTGCGCCTGCTGGCCGACCTGGGGGCCTACCCGCGCGCGGCGGGGATCCCGCTCCTCTGCGGCCTGCTGATGAACGGCATCTACGATGTCAAGTCGGTCGATCTGGAGATCAAGGGGATCTACACTAACACGATGGCGACCGGTGCGTATCGCGGCGCGGGGCGCCCGGAGGCGGCCTACTACCTGGAGCGGATCACCGATGTCCTCGCCGATAAGCTCGGCATGGATCCGGTCGAATTGCGGCGGAAGAATTTCATCGCCCCCGATAACTTCCCCTATAAGACGGCGACCGGCGCGACCTACGACAGCGGCGATTACGAGAAGCCGCTGGCGAAGGCGCTGGACCTGGTCGGCTACACGGAGCTGCGTGCCGAGCAGGAGCGCCTGCGGAAGGAAGGGCGCTACCTCGGGATCGGGGTGGTGACCTTCACCGAGATCTGCGGCTTCGGGCCGTTCGATAGCGCCTCGGTGCGCGTCGAGCCGTCCGGCCAGGTGACCGTGGCGACCGGTGTCTCGCCGCACGGGCAGGGGACCGAGACCGCGTTCGCGCAGATCGTCGCCGATCAGCTGGGCGTCTCGATGGACGACGTGGTCGTGGTCCACGGCGACACCGCCCGCACCCCCGCCGGGATCGGCACGATGGGCTCGCGTGGCCTGGTGGTCGGCGGCTCGGCGCTGATGGGCGGGCTCGGCAAGATCCGCGAGAAGGCGCTGAAGATCGCGGCGCACAAGCTGGAGGCGTCCGAGGCGGACGTGACCTTCGACAATGGGAAGTTCGGCGTGAAGGGCGCGCCGGAGGGGGCGCTGACACTGAAGGAGATCGCCAAGGTCGCCTACAGCGGCAGCGTGCCGCCGGAGATCGGCACCGGCCTGGAGGTGACGGACTTTTTCGCCCCGCCCGGCACCACCTTCCCGTTCGGCGCGGACGTGGTCGCGGTGGAGGTCATCCCCGAGACCGGCGAGGTCAAGATTCTCCGCTACGTGGCCGTGGACGACTGCGGGCGGCAGGTCAATCCCTTCCTGGTCGACGGGCAGGTCCACGGCGGTTTGACGCAGGGGATCGCCCAGGCGCTGTACGAGGAGATCGTCTACGACGACGACGGCCAACTGATCACCGGCTCGCTGATGGACTACGCCATCCCGAAGTCGGAATTCCTGCCGGAATTCGAGAACGACCGCACCGAGACCCTGTCGCCGCTGAACCCGCTGGGGGCGAAGGGGATCGGGGAGCTGGCGACGATCGGCTCCACCCCCGCGATGGTGAACGCCGTGGTGGACGCGCTCAGCCCGTTCGGCATCGTCCACCTGGACATGCCGATGAAGCCGGAGCGGATCTGGCACGCGATCGAGGCGGCGCGCGGCCAGATGGGTCAGGCAGCGGACTGACCAGACCGGCAATGGGGGCCGCCGACCGGATTATCGCAATCCGGTCGGCGGCCCTTTTGGTGTCACGCTGGCCGGGATGTTCGCGCCAAAGCGCTCGTTTATACTGATGCGGCGGCCATCTTCGCCCGACCAGCCGTGGTCTGGTGTCGCGCATAGCGCCGCGCGCCGCTCGGGTCGCGCGCCGACGAGCCGCAGCAGGCGCTCATGCCAGTACGCCCGCCGCTTCCTGAGTCTTGATTGGACCGTATGGACAATGCTCAGCATCCGCTCGACCGGGTGACACCCGTAGCAGAAGGACGAGGTATGTCGGGCGGCGACACCACGCAATTCCTCTTCGCCCCGGATGTGCAGCCGAACAACCGAAAATACCTGCTCGTCCTGACCTCGGCCTTCTGGACTTTCTGCCTCGGCTGTACGCTCTTAAGCGTGCTCCTCACGGCGCTCTCCGGTGGGCTCACCGGCCTCCTCGCCTCGCCGCTGATCGTGGGGGCCGCGCTGGTTCCCAACATCGCCATCGCCTGCGCCATCCCGCGCTTGCAGCGTTTCCAGCGCACCCATCGCTACGTGCTGATCGGGGCGTTTCTGGCCGGGGCGATCGTCGCGATCCCGCCCGCGCTAGTGATCAACACGACCCTTTTCCTGCCGATCGAACTCTCGATGAGCAATCTGCTCAATATCATCGGCTATGGCACGATCCCCGGTATCGTGGAGGAGGGGATCAAGGGGCTGATCGTTCTCTTCATCTTCCGCCAGTTCCGGGACGAACTCTACACGCCGGTCGATGGGATCGTGATCGGGGCGCTCGTCGGTCTCGGCTTCGCGATGACCGAGGACATCACCTATTTCTTCCAATCGTTAGAAGGCGGCGCGATCGGCCTCGCCATCACCCTCTTCCTGCGGCTCGGCCTCGGCTGGATGAATCACTCGGTTTTCACCGCGATCATCGGCCTCGCCTTCGGCTATGCCCGGATGGGGCCGCCGGGACGACGGCGCTGGCTGATCCCGGTGGGGGGGTATATCGTCGCCGCCGGGCTGCACAATACGTTCGATCTCCTCGCTACCGTCCTCGGCGACCTCGTGCCGGGCGGGCTTCTCGGCCTGCTGCTGACGATCGTGCCGCTCTACGGGTTAACCTGGACCGCACTGGCGATCCTCGCTTTCCTGATCGTGCGCGGCTGGCATAGCGAAGCCGATCTGATCCGCGCCGAACTGCCGGATGAGGTGGCGAGTAGGACGGTGACCGCCGAGGAGTACAGCACCCTGCCGCGTCCCGCCGCACGCCGCCAGGCGCTGGCTGCCGCCGCGCAGGGGGGGGGCAAACCGGCGCGCGCCCTGCTCGATCGCCTCTTCCAGTTCCAGCTGATGCTCGCCTTGCAGAAGCGCCTCCGCACCTTCGGCGACCGACCGAAGGTGCCGCACCTGCACAGCGAGGAGGCGTTGCGCGAGCGGATCGCGGGTCTGCGTCTCCGCATCGCCGGCGGTCCGGTGCCGCAAGTCGCCGCGCCGGGCGGCTTCGCGCCCCCCCCGCCGCCCGCGTATGCCGCTCCGCCCGTCTATCAGGCACCGCCCGCCACCCTGTTCGCCGCGAACGATCCGCGCCTCTACCGGCTGGTGGTGACTAATGGCGTCGCCGCCGGGACCGCGATCCCGTTGCGCGACGGCCTGACTCTCGGGCGCACGCCGGGCCGCGCCGAGATCGTCCTGCCCGACCCGGAAGTCTCCGGCTTGCACGCGCGGGTCGCGCGCAACGGTGGCCCGCCGATCCTGATCGACGCGGGGAGCACCAACGGCACCTGGATCAACGAGGAGCGGATCGCCGAGCGCGCCTTACAGGTGGGCGACCGCGTGCGCCTCGGCGGCGTGCAACTGATCGTCGAGGCGGGCTGACGTATAGTGAGCGAAAAGTGGGCGGGAAGAAACATTCTTCCCGCCCACTTTGCTTCTTTCTATCTGATACGGGCGGGCCAAGACAACAATGTCCTGCCCTTCCCTACGCCGTGGTTTGCGCTGTAACGACTCTTAGGGACTCTCCCGGAATTAGCTATCCCGGTGGATGGGAGGTGGGGGGATGTCGATGAACCATTTGCCCAGGGTTGGATGCCTGGTGAGG
>JAABUN010000649.1_pt1 | contig 86429 bp, 84 predicted proteins | sample 5559311 | NCBI WGS metagenome assembly JAABUN01 (sample SAMN10711877, study PRJNA513370) | rock metagenome | isolation source: Antarctica rocks | place: Antarctica: Victoria Land, Siegfried Peak sud
TGGTGTTCTGCACGCCGTTCTCCGCTCTCTGGTTCCTGGACCTCAACAACTCAGAAACCTAGACAGGGAACGGCGTGCTCACGTTCCAGACGCGCTCAACCACCCACGGATGTGTCACAAGAGCCGTTTAAGGCCTGCGCGTTGAAGGAGCCGTGCTGCGCGGCAGCGAGGGCCTCGGGGTCAGCACCCACGCGGAAGAGCTGTCGGGGGTCCTGCAGCGATGCAGGCGGGAGCGCGTCGCAGCGCTGCAGCCGGCCTGCCCAACGGACGGCCCTGCGGTGGCACGGCAGTGCTCCCGCGTTCGTGGTGGCGGCCGCGCGAAAGGCGTAGCCGCCCACCACCACGCCGACCAGCAGCCGCTGCGGGTCGTGCGGGTCGATCACAGCGACCGGGTGACCGAGCTCTACCTCGTCGACGAAGGTCCGCAGCTGCCGCAGGGCCTTGCCGACGGACCGGGGCGGATCGCATTGGCGCAGCAGCGACTTCAGCTCGCCCGGCCCCAGCCCGGTGATGTCCTGCTCGATGCCGGCCGCGTTTCCCAGCCCCACCAGACCCTGCTCCAGCCACTGCTGCTGGGCCGCGGGATCCGGCGCCCGCAGGACCCACAACGGGGTCCCCTGCAGCTGCCGGGAGGAGGCATCCGGTCCGCCGGGCCAGTGGTACTCCAGCGTCGGGTCCACCTCGGCGAAGGCCTCCCGGTACAGCTCGGGAGCCTTGCGGACCAGGGCGGCCTGGTGGCTGACGTGCAGGCGCACGTCGCCGAGCCACGGTGGCAGCAACCGCTCCCGCGCGAGCTGGGCCTGCGAGGACGCGCCGGGGGCGAACTCCGCGATCAGGGCCCGGGTGGAGTCCGCATGCCCGCGCCGGGTCCACTCCCGCACGCACGCCAGGCCGTACACCGCCAGAGCCGGGGTGTAGCCGCGCCACATCCGCACCGCCGGGTGGCTTCCCCACCCGTAGTCGGGCAGCTCCAGGGCACGCAGCACCTGCAGCGTCTCCACCCGCTGCTTGCCCAGGCGTGGCCCGTCGAGCACCGAGGCGCTGCGGGCGAACGACTCGAACGGCAGGAAGGTCTGCACCGGCCAAGTCTGCGGTGCCGGTCGGCAGGTGTCATGCCGAACCGATGAGGCCGGCGACGATCTCGGCCGACATGCCCACCAGCGGCAGCCCGCCACCGGGATGGGTGGAGCCCCCGACGAGATAGAGCCCCGGAACCGGCGAGGCGTTGGTCGGTCGCCGGAACGGGCCCAGGCCACCGCGGGTGGCCTGGCCGTAGATGGCTCCACCGACGCTGCCGGTGCGTCGCTCCAGGTCGGCCGGCGTCATGTGCCGGCGCACCACCACCCGGTCGCGGACGTCGACCCCGCGCTCGGCCATGAGGGCCAGCACCCGGTCACCGTAGGCGCCGGCCAGTCCCGTTGCGTCCCAGTCCACACCGCGTCGGGGGTCGCCGGGGGAGTGGACGGGTGCGTTAACCAGGGCGAACAGCGCCTGGCTGTCGTCGTCGGGTCGCGTGGTCTCGTCGTCGGGGGCACTGAGGTAGATGGTGGGTGCGACGACCGGTCGGGGCCTGGCCGCGTGGCTCCCGGTGCCGAACAAGGCGTCGAACTCGTCGTCGTAGTCCGGGCCGAACAGGACCGTGTGGTGCCCCAGGCCCGGTGTGCGGCCACGCAGACCGAGCATGAGCACGAAGCCGGACGAGGACGCGGTGTCGTTGCTCAGGCGCGTGCCCAGCGACCTGGCTGCGCGGCCGGCGCTGTCGGGGACCAGGTCGCGGTACAGGTGCCGGGCGTCGACGGACGAGACCACGACGTCAGCCCGGAGCAGTGCGCCGGCCCCGCCCGCGCCGTCGTCCAGCACGACGCCGTCCACGCGCCGTCCATCCAGGGACACCGCGTGAACCTTTGTGCCGGTGCGGATCTCGGCGTCGAGCTGCTGGGCGCGCTCGGCGGTGGCGGTGGCCAGCCGATTCAATCCGCCTCGCACGTACCAGCCGCCAAAGGCCTGCTCGACGTAGGGGATGGTCGCAAAGGCCGCCGGGCTGCTGCGGGGGTCGGAGCCCGCGTAGGTGGCGTACCGGTCCAGCAGCGTGCGCAGGTGCGGGTGCTCCAGGTAGCGCTCCCCGAGGGCGCGAAGGCTCAGGTGGGGTGCCACCGTGCGCATGTCGGCGTTGGCCCGGGCGAGTCGGGCCAACGACCCGGCGCCGGTGTGGGCGGTGCTGAGGAAGGGATCCCTTGTGGCGGCCCAAATCTGGCCACCGCGGGTGAGCAGGTCCAGCCACTGCTGTCCGGCTCCTGGACCCAACGACCCGTCCAGCGCCGCGCCGATCCGCCCGCGCGAGGCGTTCGGCATGTCCAGGATCGTGCCGTCGGCGAACCGGTAGTGGCAGACAGGGTCCACCGGGACCAGGTCGAGCACCTTGTCCAGGGCCCGCCCCGTGGTGGCGAACAGGTCGCGGTACACCGCGGGCAGGGTGAGCAGGCTCGGGCCGGTGTCGAACACGAAGCCGTCGACCTCGATCCGGCCGCACTTGCCGCCGACTTGGTCAGACTGCTCCAGCACGGTCACGCGGTGACCCGCCGCGCACAGGCGCACCGCGGTGGCGAGCCCTCCCAGGCCCGCCCCGACCACCACGACGGCGGCCATCAGCCCAGCACCCTGCCCTTCCAGGTCAACGTGCCGCTGCGGCGTCCGTGCCAGGACCTGGCGACGAGCCACGACCACACCAGGATGGACGCCGGGTGCGCCAGCGAGTCCGGCAGCGCCCGGCCACGCACCCTGCGCGCCACGACGACCCTGCCGGCGACCGCTGCGCCGTAACCTGCTGCGCCCCAGCGTGATCCGCCCAGCGCAGCCAGAGGCGGCAGCACGTAGGTGACCAGGGCAGCGGCCACGAGAGTGAACGCCCCCGCCGTGCTGCCGGTCGCCGACCACAACGACTTGGCGTACCCCTCGACCAGGTCCGCAGAGGACTCGTACATCCGGCAGCTGGCCAGGTCTGAGCCGTCCACGATGCCGCCGCGGCCGCCGCTGGCCTTGACCGCACGCACCAGGGCCATGTCGTCGAGCACCTCGCCGGCCACGCCCGCGTGCCCGCCCGCGCGCCGGTAGGCACCGGCGTCGACCGCGAGCAGCTGGCCGTTCGCGGCGCTCAGCGACGCCCTGGTGGAGCGCTCGGCGACTCTCAGCGGCAACGTGCTCGCCCACGACCACTGCAGCAGTGGCTGAACCAGCCGCTCCAGCGCGCCGACCGTGATCTGCCGGGGGTAGGGGCTGACCAGGTCCAGCTCGTGGGCGCGCAGCACGGCGACCGTGGCGGCGAGGGCCAGCGGCTCCAGCCTGACGTCCGCGTCGACGAACACCAGCACCGTCCCGGCGGCCCGCTCCGCCAGCTGCTGGCACGCGGCCGGCTTCCCCAACCACCCGCTTGGCGGCCCGGCGCCGTGCAGCACCCGCACCCGGGGGTCGTGGTCAGCCACCTGCTGCGCGAGGGCGGCGGTCCCGTCCGTGCTGCTGTCGTCCAGCACCAGCACCTCCAGCCGCGGGACGCCCCGCTGCGCCCCGAGGTCGTGCAGGAGCTGACCGAGGCTGCCTTCCTCGTCCCGGGCGGGCACCAGCACGCTGACCCGTTCCGCGACCTCATCAGGATGCTCTGGTGGCCGGCGCAGCAGCCGCAGGTTGATGGCGCTGTGCACGCTCAGGGTGATCGCCGCCAAGGAACCGGCAGTGCTCACCGCACGCAGCACCTTGAGCAGTTGCGGACGTGGGCGCACCGCGACCGCCGAGGCTGCGCTCACCGTCGCGCCCCGGCCTTGCCCCGCCCGAGCCAGGACCTCAGCGCGGGCACCGTCACCGGTGCCATCACCAGCAGGCCCCACCCGGCCGCACCGGGCCGGTCCAGGAAGAAGGCGAGGGCGACCGCCGAGCCCAGCCACGTCCAGCCGACCAGCAGGGCAGGGGTGGCCGCAGCATCTACGCCGTCCCGGGCGGCGGGCAGGGTGCGGTGCAGGGCGGCCATCAGCAGCGTCGACACCAGGGCCCAGCCGACGTAGTTGGTCAGCGGGACTCCTTCCAGCCCCGGCAGGTGCGGGTCGGGGTAGGTCCACGTCCAGTGGCCGGCGTCGACCATCTGGGCGTCCAGGTAGAGGTCCCAGCCCACCAGTGCGAGCGCTCCCGCGGGCACCACCGCGCGTGGTCGTGAGGCGCAGGCGGTGCGCGCCGCCAGCAGCAGCGGGTAGGCCATCATCGTCCAGGCCAGCGGGACCAGCACGGGTACCCCGAGCAGGGAGGGCCCCAGTGTCCCGGCGTAGAGGTAGCGGCCGAAGGGGTAACCGGTGGCGACCCCGACAGCCTCCGCCACCAGGCTCGTCCCACCCGCCACGGCCAGCACCAGCAGCGCGGCCGCCGGTCCCCGGGTCCTGGCGGCGTGGGCCAGACCAGCGGCCGCGAAGACCACCACGGTGAGCACTGTCAGTCGCCGCAGCGCCGCACCGTCCAGGAGCGGGTAGGCGATCTGCATCCCGACCGCCACGACCGCCAGCACCAGTGGCAGCGACACCCGGGCCCGGCCGGTGGAGGCCGGGGCGAGGGCTGCGGTGGACACGGCAGGAGTGTAGGCGCCGGGGGTGGACCCGGCCCGGCGCCTGACCTTGACTTTGTCGTTCAACGCGTCTTCACACGCCCGGCGATCGGAATCGGCCGAAAATGCGCGCGTCCGGCGAGCAACGACACGTTGAACGACGACGTATGCCTTCCGGCGTCAGCGGTCCTGCAGGTCGCTGGAACGCTGCTGCCGTACCGCGCGCATCAGGACCACGAACCAGGTGACACCGGCGAGGACGTGCAGGCTGACCAGCAGCGCCGTGACGCCCGGCCCCGCGGACGAGGACAAGGGGGCGGCAGTGCTCAGGAGGCCGAGCAGGAGGCCTGCCCACGCGACGCCTTTCCAGGCCTTCTCACTGCGGCGACCGACGAAGTCCAGCAGCGCCGTACCAATGAGAACAGAGAGCACGAGGGTCAGCACCCCGATGCCCGGTCTCACCCTCGCATTGCGACCGTCTACCCGGTCGAAGTCGAGCTCCATCCCTGCTTGGGCAGCGACGAGGAGGGCCACGAGCGTGATCGAGGCCGTGATGGCGAGGACGACAGCCCCGTTCCGCCAGGCGGACGGCAGGTCTGCCGACTCGACCTGTGAGCCACTGTCTGCGCGTGGCGCGCGTGTAGGTGCCATCTCCTCATCGTCCACACGTGTGCTGGACTGTCAAGGGTTGTGACGACCTCGTCGGCAGACCGCAGCCCGCGTCCAACCAGCTGTCACGCGACCGTCATATGTCGCTTGCAGAGGCCATCCCGGTCCGGCTGGGACGCGGCGCCTGCCAAGAGGTCGCTAGAAGCTGACGTGCTCGTCGGCCGGGTGCCCCCGACCGCCCGGCTGGGTCTGCCCGCGGCGTCGCCTGCGCCACGTCAGGATGCGGCGCATCAGCACCACCACGACCGTCATCCCCACGAACAGCAGGACGGCTGAGATCCCCGCGGCCACCCACGGGGCGACGATGGCGAGCGACACGATCGAGGCGACGGCTGCGTCCTCGCCCACCGACACCGCGATGTTGCTCGCCGGTTCCGGGGAGGTGTTGACGGCCGCGCGCAGCCCTGCCTTGACGGCGTGGCTGGCCAGCGCCGTGGCACCGCCGGCCGTCGCCGCGATGGCCTGCTCGACGCTGCTGGCGTCTCCCGCGATCAGCGCTCCGATCGCCGCGCCGATGGCAGGCCGGATGGCGGTGTGCACGGCGTCCCACGTCGAGTCGACGTAGGGGACCTTGTCGGCCACCGCGTCGACGAGGAAGAGCACCCCTGCGATGATGAGCACGTCGGTACGCGCGAGCGCGTCTGGGATCTGCGCCAGCTGGAAGAAGCGGTCGGCCCCGCCCAGGATGAGGACGACGAGGTAGGCGTTGATCCCACTGGCCCACCCGGACGTGAAGACCCAGGGAAGCATCTCCATCTGGCGACCCCTCTCGCTGCGGTGCGCCTGCGCGGTCCGGTGCCGCACGGTGCTGGGCGCGATCCTACGCGTCGCTCGCCCGCGGGAGCCGCCCTTCGTCGCGGCCACCTTCGTGCTCCAGCACGGCGAACCTGGCGAAGAGCTCCTCGGTGTACCAGCCGGCCGGGCCCGTGCGTCGCACGACCTGCGTGTGCGCGCTGGCGCGGTAGGCGAAGGCGGTCAGGGCGTCCGCGTCGTCCCAGAGGCTGAAGGTGCCCTGCAGACCGACCGGCGCCTCGCCGACGCCCATGGCCAGGCGCAGCCCCGGGGCGCGCCGCAGCTGGACGGCGACGGGTGGCACCGCGCGTCGAAAGCTCCGCGTCCTGGCGGGGTGCAGGCGAGCACGTGTGATGGCTGCGACGGGGCCCGACGACGACAGCGACGGCGGTGGTAAGGCGCGGTCGGGGCCGAACGGTCGTCGACCACCCCACGTCCCTCTCGTCCCCAGCGTCTGCAGCCGCAGCCGCACCCGCTCCTGTGCCAGTCGGTCCCAGCCGCGCACCGTCGCCGAGCTCTCGAACGCCTCGGCGCTGCGCTCGTCCGGCCAGCAGCTCAGCAGTGCCCAACGACGCAGGTCGGTGTCCCGCCAGGAGAAGCCGGCGGCGTCGGCGGTTCCCAGCAACCGCCAGAAGGACGCCCCGGAGCGCTGCATGAGCATGTGGTCCCAGGCCATCCGGCCCAGCGCCGCAGGCACCTTGGTGCTGCCCACGCACCAGACGTGCAGCAGGACCGACGGGTTCGAGGTCACCGGGGGAGCGTATGCCGCTGGTCGGATGAGTCCCACGGCGGCGTCGATCGCTCTGCCGTGCGCGACGCGTCCGAGACGGATCGTCCGGTCCACGCTGCAGTCGGGGCCGGGCCTTAGGCTCGGCGATCAGGTGCCGAGAGCCAGGGGGACGTGTGGAGCGACTGGTCGCCAAGGTGTCCGTCGCCGTGCTGGCTGCAGCGGTGACGGCAGCGCTGGGGCTGCGCGGCGTCGGGCTGTGGGACCCCTCTGCGACCGTCCTGGTGGCGCTCGTGGTGGCCGCAGCGGTGCTGGCTGCCTTCTCGACGACGGCCACCGCGGTCTCGGAGTGGCGCTCGCGCCGGCTCGGGGCCCGGCGCGAGGCGGCCGACGTCGTGCTCAATGCTGCGGCCTGGGCGATCGTGGACGCCACCGGTCTGGACTATCGGGACCTCGGCTTGGCGGCGTACCGCACCGAGCGGGTGTGGTGGGCACCGTTCAGGCACCGGCTGCGCCGGGTGCACCGGGTCAGGGCCAAGCGCCGGCCCACGGCCTCGCAGGTGAAGTGGGCGCCGGGCAAGGGCGTGATCGGGCAGTGCGTTGAGCGTGGGCAGCTGGTCGCGCAGGACGTCCGTGCCGACTACGAGGCGGTCTGGCCCTGCGACCGGCAGGAGTGGGACGTCGTCGTGCCCCCGGAGGTCCGCAACGGCTTGACGTTCGAGGAGTTCCTCGACGTCCGGGAGAAGTACGACGTGGTCGTGGCCACCCCCGTCCTGGACGACTCCGGCCCCGGCACCAGGGTCGTGGGGTGCGTGGCCCTGGACGGCCCGGCCGGTTCGCTGACGACCCTGATGGTGGACGAGGTGCTCGGGCTGCTCGACTCGGCGGCGCAGGGGCTGCTGCAGCAGACCCTGCAGGCGTAGACTCGTGCTGGACGACCAGAGGAGGATCAGATGACCCCCACGCAGCGCGCGGCTGTCCGTAGCACCACGATCGTCAGGCCCGCGGTCCGCTCGTCCGAGGCGATGCGCAAGCTGGAGGCCTCGTTGCGCCGGCTGGGCGTCGACGAGAGCACGGTCGCAACCGTGACCGGTCGGTCCAAGAGCCGGGACGCACGCACCGCCTGACCTACGTCACCTCGACGGGAGAGCCTGCGGTAATCCGCAGCAGCTCGTCGTAGTGGGTTGGGAAGACCGACTTCGGGTGACCCGCTGCGGCCCAGACCTGCAGGTAGGACGCCAGTGTCACGTCCACCAGCGTCCGCAGCGGGTGCGGGTGGCCTACGGGTGGCACGCCGCCGATCACGAAGCCGGTGCGGGCGCGGACGAAGTCCGCGTCGGCGCGTTCGAGGCGCTCGACCCCCAGCTGGTCTGCCACCTTGGCGGTGTCGACGCGGTGCGCCCCGCTGGTGAGCACGAGCAAGGGGCTTCGGCCGCCCTCGCTCTGCGGATCGGGCAGGGCGAACACCAGTGAGTTGGCGATCGCGCCGACCTCGACACCGAGCTGCTCGGCTGCCAGGGCTGCGGTGCGGGCGTGCTCGTCCAGCACTCGGATGTAGCCGGTGGCCCCGAGCCCCTCGAGCGCCAGCCGTACCCGGACGACAGCAGGGTGCAGGTGCACGGGGTCCGGCGCGGCGGTGCCGGGCGCGGGTTTCGACATGATGTGAGCGTAGTGAGCCGCCTGTCACGAGGGGTCACTGCATAGGTGTGACCGCAGCTTCTCCGGCGCGCTAGCGTTCCGGGGGTGGCCATGGTTCTCGTGACGGGCATCTCAGGCTCGGGCAAGTCCACGGTGCTGGCCGAGCTGGCCCGCCGGGGGCATCACGTGCTGGACACGGACTGCGGCAGCTGGACGCATGAGGTCAGGTCGGCTGACGGGTCGGTAGACCACCGGTGGGACGAGGACCGGATGGGTGCTCTGCTCGCGCAGGACGGCGCGGGCACGCTGTTCGTCTCCGGCTGCGTGTCCAACCAGGGAACGTTCTACGACCGCTTTGACGCCGTCGTCCTGCTGAGCGCCCCCGTCCAGGTCCTGCTGCAGCGCATCGCCTCGCGGACCAGCAACGACTACGGCAAGGACCCAGCGGAGCTCCGGCGCATTCTCCACGACCGCGACACGGTGCAGCCGCTCCTGCGCCAGGGTGCCACCGCTGAGATCGACACTCGTCGGCCAGTGCAGGAGGTCGCCGACGCCGTAGAGGCGTTCGCCCGGTGATGAGCTGCTGGCAATGAGGCCTGCTTGACAGGAAACGGCGTGCGAAAGCGCGTCTACTGCGCGAAGCAGCGCGGTCGAGGCCGTCCCGCCTGTCCCGAAGCGATTGATCATCGGTGGCTGGGCCCGCGGTCGTCGAGCCGTTGGTGATTGGGGAGACTGTGTCTGTGCATGTCGTCGCGATCAACCCTGCCGAGGACGGCGATCTCGCTGGGAGACTTCTCGCCATCCAGCGCGCCGCCTATGGAGTGGAGGCGTCTCTGATCGGCGACGACCGTATCCCCCCGCTTCATGAGGATGCAGACGAATTGCTCGCGGCGCCCCTGAACTGGCTCGGTGCCTTTGACAAGAGCAGCTGTCTGATCGGAGCGGTGGCGTGGGTCGAGCAAGCCGATGAGGTGGACATCGACCGGCTGGTGGTCGATCCGATGGCACACCGCCGTGGTGTGGGTCGCGAACTCGTTCGGAGTGTGCTGTCCCGGGCCGGGAGCTGCCGTACGACTGTCTCGACAGGGCGAAGGAATCTGCCCGCACGCACGCTCTACCTGTCGCTCGGATTCGTGCAGATGGAGGACACCGAAGTCGAGACGGGCCTCTGGATCACACACTTCGCCCGCGTCCCATAGACCGATCTTCCATACTTTGGCCAGCGGTAGCCCTAGTAGGAGCCGCCAGCGCACTCCCCGGCTGAGTCCGTTCCCGACGAACTTGGTGACGCACCGGCACCCGGAACGGTGTTGGCACAATCCACGCGACCGGGAGAGCCTGGCGTGGTGATGAACGACCGCGTGCGACTAGGCGCGACGTTCGATCGGGCTGCTGACCGTTACCACGACGCCCGTCCGGCCTACCCGGAGCGGCTGTTCGACCGGCTCGTCGAGGTCGCACGGCTGCGGCCGGGCGACCGTGTGCTCGAGGTCGGCGCCGGTACCGGCAAGGCCACGCTCCCGCTGGCCCGCCGGGGCCTACGGGTGACCGCCCTCGAACCTGGCCCAGCCTTGGCCGCCCGGTCCCGTGCGAATCTCGCCGGCTACCCGGACGTCGAGGTCGTCGAGGACCGATTCGAGGAGCATGGCCTCGGACTGTCTGAGTACGACCTGGTGGCTGCGGCGACGTCGTGGCACTGGCTCGATCCCGAGGTTCGCTACCAGCTGGCCGCCCGTGCCCTGCGTCCGGGCGGGCATCTAGCGTTCTGGAGCGCCGCGCACGTGTTCCCCCTGGGCGGCGACCCCTTCTTCATGGAGATCCAGGACGTCTACGACGAGATCGGCGAGGGCTTGCCGTCGCAGACGCCGCGACCCATGCCCGGCGAGCTGCCCGAGCACACGGCCGAGACCGAAGCGTCCGGCCTGTTCGACGTTGTCGCCGTCGAGCACTTCGATTGGACTGTCGACTACGACGCGGACGCCTACATCCGGCTGCTGAGCACGTTCTCCGGGCACATCGCCATGGCTCCGGTGCAGCGCGAGCGACTTTTCGGTGAGGTCCGGCGCCGGCTGGCGCTCCGTCCGCAGGGATGCCTGCGACGCGGTTGGGGAACGGCCTTGCATGTCGCCCGTCGGCGGTAAGGCAGGAGTCCGACGCTCGGCCTAGCCCGACGCCATCGTTACCGACGTCGTGCACCTGGAGAGCCTGGGCGCTACCTGATCACCCCGCGCTGCACCCCCGGCTGGCCATGTCCTGTCGGTGCCGGGTGCTGGGGTAGGTCTCACCCAGGTGGCTCGCTCGCCCGGGCGAGGTCTGACGGCCGGACGTCTTGACGAGTTGTCGGACACCGGGTGTACATTCGGATCATTCGAACAGACGTTCGAGTAGATAGATCGGTGATGGAGTCGCGACCTCACCGCAGGCGCCGGCCGGGACGGGACGACCTCGACCCCGGACCGCCCGGCCGGCGCCGTCCCAGGGGTCGAGAACAGCACCCTCACCGGTCCCGGTGAGGCCAACTCGATCCGGAGGCTCTCATGGTCCGTGGGTACGACGACTCCGTCCAGGTGCGACTGGCTCCTGAGACCCGCCCGGCTGACGGGCGACCGATGGATGGTCCCTCGCAGTTCCTGTGGCGCGGACGCCTCTACGTGGTGCGTGAGGTGCTCGGCTACTGGCGGGAGCGCCAGTCATGGTGGTCCCTGGCTCCGGCCATGGCCGCGCACGGCACCGGGGCGGTCGATGAGCGCCCCGCAGCACCTCCATCAGGTGCACGGATGGCTGCCGTGGGAGCCGACCGTGAGGTGTGGCGGGTGGAGGCGGGGGCGGGCCGCTCTGCAGGCTCGGGGGTCTACGACCTCGCCCGCGATGCGCCCAGCCCGGTGCCGGGTGGCCCGACCGCCGGTGAGGCGGGGCAGTGGCTGCTGCTGCGGGTCAGTGACTGAGGGATCGCAGTGCCACAACAGCTTTCAGGACAGAAACCCGAACAAGGAGGAACGATGAGTCCACAGGTGCTGCAGCGAGCCAGCGCGCCGACCTCGATGGCTGCGGTCGAGCTGCTCGTGCGCTCGGATGACGGTCTACGTGCGGCCAGGGCCGCAGACGACGCAGGAGAGCGCTACGTGGCGGCTCACCTGGCCGCGCTGCGTGCCGCCGCTGCGGTGCTGGCGGTGCGAGGACGTCCTCGCCGGGGGTCGGGAGCGCTGAACGTGTGGGAGGTGCTGCCCAGGGTGGCTCCCGAGCTGGCGGAGTGGGCGGTCTTCTTCGCCTCCGGGGCGCGCCGCCGTGCGGCGATCGAGGCGGGCATGGACAACGTGGTCACCACCCGTGAGGCAGATGACCTGCTGCGTGACGCGGGGATCTTCGCCGAGGTGGTGGCCGACCAGCTGGGAGTGCTGCCGCACGTGGCGCACAGCGCCTGAGCCCGCCCAGACCATGACCGACTTCACCCACCTGCACGTCGCCTCGGGGTACTCCATGCAGTACGGAGCCTCAAGCGCCGGAGTATTGGTGGAACACGCTGCGGCACTTGGCATGTCGGCACTCGCGCTGACCGACCGCAACGGTCTGTACGGAGCGGTCAAGTTCGTCTCGGCCTGCAGCGAGGCTGGCATCTCACCGCTGCTCGGGGTCGACCTCGCGGTGGAGTCCTCCGGACTGCTGGCCGGTCTGCCCGCCTGGGCCGACCCGTCGGTGTCAGCTGCCCGCAGCGCTGCGAGGGGCACCCCCGGCCGTGGGGGTGGCGTGGTCGATCCGCGCCGGCCACGGGTCACCGTGCTGGCTCATGCCGGTGGGACGACCAGTGGCTGGCACGGGGAACAGGCCGCCGGACCGGACGTCCCCGGCCCACCGGTCGCACCAGGGTGGTCGGGACTGTGCCGGCTGGTCTCGGCCACCCACCTGCGCGGAGAACGGGGAGAACCGGTCAGCACTCCAGAGCTCATCGGCTGGCACGCCCGTGGTGGTCACCTGGTCCAGGACGAGGTCCCGCCCGACGGCGCGCACAGGCTGCACGGGGCCGGCCGGTTGCCCGACGTGCTGCCCGACCCGGGTGCCCTGACCGTCCTGCTCGGCCCGGGCTCCGAGCTGGGGCGCGCGTTGCTGGCGCGGCGCACCGATCTCGCGCGCGCGGTGCTGGCCCGCTGGTACGACCTGCTCCCGCTCGGCGCGCTGGCTGTGGAGGTGGTGTGCCACCAGGGCCCCGAAGGCACTCCGGGCAGCCTGGCGCACGCCGCCCGGATGCTCGGATTCGCCTGCGAGGCAGGGATTCCCGCGGTCCTGAGCGCTGCCGTGCGTTATGCCACCCCCGAGGGTGCTGCCACCGCCGACGTCCTGGACGCGGCCCGGCGCCTGGTCCCGCTCGGAACCCGGCACCTGGACCGCACCACTGCCGCGGGGTACCTGGCCGGTGGCGAGGAGATGGCCGCCGTCGCGTACCGGGTGGCCACTGCCGCAGGCCTGGGAGCATCCGGCGCACGCGGGCTGCTGCGCGGTACCCAGACCGTGGCTGACAGGTGCAGGTTGGACCCGGCCGCCGACCTGGGCATCGGTCAGGTCCACCTTCCGGAGGCAGGTCTGGTCACCCGCGACCTGGCCCGCACCCACGGCGAGGCCGACGCGGTGCTGCGCAGCCGCTGCGAGGGCGGCATCGGTCGGCGGTACCCGGGCGCGTCCGCGGCGGCGCTGCACGAGGTGACGCAGCGGCTGGACGCCGAGCTGGGCACCATCGCCACCCTCGGCTACCCGACCTACTTCCTCACCGTCGCCGAGGTCTGCGACCTGATCCGAGACCGTGGGGTGCGGGTGGCTGCCCGCGGTTCCGGCGCCGGCAGCCTGGTGAACCACCTGCTCGGGATCTCGGGGGTGGACCCGATGGCGCACGGCCTGCTGATGGAACGCTTCTGCACCCCGCTGCGTGCCGAGCTGCCCGACATCGACATCGACGTGGAGTCCGCCCGGCGCACCGACATCTATGGGTGGATCCTGGAGCGCTTCGGCGCTGAGCGGGTCAGCTGCGTCTCGATGATGGACACCTACCGGATCCGGCACGCCGTCCGCGACGCGGGAGCCGCGCTAGGGCTTCCGCCGTCCGAGATCGACGCCATTGCCACGGCCTTTCCGCACATCCGGGCCCGCGACGCCCGCTCCGCCCTGTCCGAGCTGCCCGAGCTGGCCCGCTCGGGGCTCACCCACTCCCGCTTCGACCTGCTGTTCGACCTGGTCGAGCGGCTGGACTCGCTGCCCCGTCACATCGCCCTGCACCCGTGCGGGGTACTGCTGAGCAACGGAACCCTGCTCGACCGCACCCCGGTGGAGGCCAGCTGGCAGGGCTTCCCGATGAGCCAGTTCGACAAGGAGGACGTCGAGGTGCTGGGCCTGCTCAAGCTCGACGTGCTCGGCATCAGGATGCAGTCGTCGATGGCCTACGCGGTCGAGGAGGTCGCGCGCGTCGACGGATCGCAGGCCGCCGTGGCCGGCAGGCACGGCGAAGATGCTGCCTACCTCGAGCGCGCCACCGGCAGGATCGACCTCGACGCCGTCCCGCTGGACGACGAGGACACCTTCCGGCTGATCCGCTCCACCCGCACCCTGGGCTGCTTCCAGATCGAGTCGCCAGGTCAGCGCGAGCTGGTCGGCAAGTTCGGTCCGCAGGAGTTCTCGGACCTCATCATCGACATCTCCCTGTTCCGGCCCGGACCGGTGAAGTCGGACATGATCAGCCCGTTCCTGCGGGCCCGCCAGGGTTGGAACCCACCCCGGTACCTGCACGAGAGCCTGCGCCCGGCATTGGCCGAGACCCACGGTGTGGTGGTGTTCCACGAGCAGGTGCTCAAGATCGTGAACGTCACCACCGGTATCGGGCTCGCCGAGGCCGACGAGGTGCGCAGGCAGATGGGCTCGGCGGTCGGCCAGGAGACGCTCGAGCCGTGGTTCCGGGACCGTGCCGCCAGTCGTGGCTACAGCCCTGACGAGGTGGAGCAGATATGGGCGGTGCTCAAGGCATTCGCCTCGTTCGGGTTCTGCAAGGCGCACGCGGCAGCCTTTGCGCTGCCGACCTACCAGTCCGCCTGGCTCAAGGCCCACCACCCGGCAGCCTTTCTGGCGGGAGTGCTCACGCACGACCCGGGCATGTATCCCAAGCGGCTCATCCTCGACGACGCCCGCAACCTCGGCATCGCGGTGCTCGGCCTGGACGTCAACGCCTCCGCCGCGGTGTACCGGGTGGAGAAGGTCGCGCCCTGGGACGAGCCGCCTCCTGCCGTGCTCGACCAGGTGGGGGCAGGTCCGGGCCGACCCGACCTCGGCCCTCGCCAGCCGCCCGACCTGGACGCCATGCGGGCCGACGGGATGCGTTACGACGCCTGGGTCCCGGACGCGCGCGACTACGGCATCCGGTTGTCGTTGGCCGACGTCAAGGGCATCAGCGAGGCCGAGGTGGAGCGGGTCGTCGCCGGCCAGCCGTACCACTCCCTGGCAGACTTCTGGCACCGTGCCCGCCCCACCCGCCCGGTGGCCGAGAGGCTGGTGCTGGCAGGCGGGCTGGACTCTCTGTACGGGCTGGGCTCGACGCTCCCGGTCCGCCGCCGTGGGCAGGTCACCCGCCGGGACCTGCTGCTCCAGGTGGCTGATCTGGACCGCTGGTCGCGGGCCACCGCCAGCGCCGCGCGCAAGGCCGGGCCGGGTGGGCGGGCATCCATCGGCCGTGCCGCGGTCAGGCAGACGGCCGCGACGGCCGGGACAGCCGGTGGTACGAGCGACGGGCGGGCGGGTGACGTCCGCTCCGCCGCCGCCCGCCAGTCCCAGGCTGCTGCGCCGGTGCTGGCCGCTGCCGAGCAGAGCGTCCAGATGGCCCTCGATCTCGGGGACGCACCAGAGCAGGCGCTGCCCAGCGGACTTCCGGAGATGACCGGTGCCGAGCAGGTCCGTACCGAGCTCGAGGTCCTGGGGCTGGACGCCAGCAGGCACGTGGTGGAGTTCTACCTGCCGTTGCTGCGGGCGCTGGGCGTCACCCCGTCCCGCACGCTGGTGGGCCAGCGAAGCCGCAGCGAGCTGCTGGTGGCAGGGGTCAAGGTGGCCACCCAGACCCCCCCGGTGCGCTCCGGTCGCAGGGTCGTCTTCCTCACCTTGGACGACTCCACCGGTCCGGTCGACGCCACCTTCTTCGAGGATGCTCAGGGCCCTTACGCCGCAACGGTCTTCGGCTCGTGGCTGCTGCTGGTCCGCGGCGAGCTGCGCCGCACCGGCCCGCGCGGGGTGTCGCTGCGGGCCACGGGGGCGTGGGAGCTCCCAGTGCTCTGGGACGCCTGGTGCGAGGCCGGCCTGGCGGGGGTCCGTGCGTTGATGGAACCGGTGCCGGAGGTCATCGGTGCAGCCCGCGGTGCTGGTTTCCTGCGCGACGAGGGCCCGGCGCGGGTGTTCGGCGTCGAGAGGGACGAAGGTGCACTGCGGGGCGCTGCCGCGGCACAAGGGCCCGAGGCGGAGCGGGCAGGGGCGGCGGCACGGCGCCAGCTGGTGGCCGCCCGGGCCGGTGACCCACCACCGGTCGAGAAGGAAGAACAACCCGAGAGCATGCCGGAGCCAGGCTGGCAGGAACCCCCAGCACGCAGGGTGCTGGTGCACGCCAGCGGATTTCGGCAGTCCCCCTACGCCGACATCAAGCCCCAGGGCGAGGACGCGCGTTCCACCCGTGGCCAGGTCGGGCTGTCCGAGGCCGATGCGCAGGAGAGGCGCCGCCGCCGGGCCGCTCCCCGTCTGCTCTGGCACGCCAGCCCCGGGAGCTCGGGCCGGTGACGCCAGGAGAACTAGGCTTGGCGTACGAGGCCCGCCCTGGTGCGAGCCAACCCCCTACCGCCCGCCGGAGGTATCCGTGGACGCCCAGCCAGTGCTCAACGCGGGTATTGACCGGCTGCTCGCCGGCTGCCGTCCCGATCCCGGTAGCGGCAATGGCAACGGCAGCGTGCCTGCAGCGCGGCAGGTCCTGGACCTGGGTGGTGGCACCGGCGGCCAGGCCGTCCGGCTCGCCCTCGCCGGGCACCACGTCACCGTCGTCGACCCCAGCCCGGACGCGCTCGCGGCGCTCTCACGCCGGGCCGACGAAGCAGGTGTGCCGCAACGGCTGCAGGGCGTGCAGGGTGACGCCGAGAACCTCTCCGAGCTGGTGCCCGACGCCAGCATCGACCTGGTGCTGTGCCACGGTGTCCTGGAGGTCGTCGACGACCCCGACCAGGCGCTGGGCGCGGTCCGTGCGGTACTGCGGGGTACCGGCCGGCTCAGCCTCGTGGTCGCCCAGCGCAACGCCGCCCTGCTCGCGCGCGTCGCCTCCGGCCACCTGCGAGCCGCCCAGCACCTGCTCCACGACCCGCACGGACGCTGGGGCAGCGGAGACCCGCTGCAGCGCCGCTTCGACCACGACGCGATCGTCGACCTGCTCCGGCGCAACGCCTTCGTCGTGCTGGAGACAGAAGGTCTACGGGTGTTCGCCGATCTCGTGCCGCGCGCGGCGCTCTCCGGCGAGGGCGGTGCCACGGCGCTGCTGGCCGAGCTCGAGGCGCACGCCAGCAACGCCGCTGCGTTCCTCGACATCGCCGCCCAGCTGCACGTGCATGCTGCACCAGCGCCCGGCTGACGCGCCGTGAGCAGGGACCAGCTCGGCCGCGCCGGCAACGGCCGCGAGGGTCAGGGCCTGTCCGGGGACGACACCGGCTGCCAGGTGCTGCACGTCGACATGGACGCCTTCTACGCCTCGGTCGAGCTGATCGAGCGCCCGCACCTGCACGGCCTGCCGGTCATCGTCGGTGCCGGCGGCGGGCGCGGCGTGGTGCTGTCCGCCACCTACGAGGCCCGACGGATGGGCGTGCACTCGGCGATGCCGATGTCACGGGCGCGTCGGCTCTGCCCCACGGCGCAGGTCATCGCCCCCGACCACGCCCGCTACGCCGAGGTCTCGCGTGGTGTCATGGAGCTCTTCAGGTCGATCACGCCCGCCGTCGAGCCGCTGAGCCTGGACGAGGCCTTTCTCGACGTCTCCGGGGCCGTGCGGCGCCTTGGCAGCCCGACCGAGATCGCCGCACGCATCCGTGCACAGGTCCTCGACGAGCAACGCATCACCTGCTCGGTGGGTGTGGCCGCCTCCAAGTTCGTCGCCAAGCTGGCCTCCGCCCGCTGCAAGCCGGACGGGCTGCTGGTGGTGCCCGCGGACGAGACGATCGACTACCTGCACCCGCTGCCGGTGGGGGCGTTGTGGGGGGTGGGGGAGCGCACCGCCGAGCAGCTGCACCGGCTCGGGCTGCGTACCGTGGGCGAGATCGCCCATACCCCGCAGCTCACCCTGAGCCGCGCCCTGGGTCAGGCCGCCGGCCGTCAGCTGTACGACCTGGCGTGGGGGCGTGACCCGCGCCGGGTGGTGCCTGAGCAGGTCGAGAAGAGCATCGGGGCCGAGGAGACCTTCGGGGTCGACGTCGACGACCCGCAGGTGGTGCTGCGCGAGCTGCTGCGCCTGTGCGAGCGCACCGCCCGGCGGTTGCGGACGGCACAGATGTCCGGGCGCACGGTGGTGCTCAAGGTGCGGTTCTCGGACTTCACCACCATCAGCCGTTCGAAGACCCTTCCGCAGGCGACCGACATGACCCGGGAGGTCTACTCGTGCGCGCGGGCCCTCTATGACGCCCTGCACCTGGAGCGGGCGCGGATCCGGCTGGTCGGGGTGCGGGTCGAGGGGCTGGTGCAGGCATCGGGACAGCACCGGCAGCTGTTGCTGGACGAGCGACCGCAAGGCTGGCGGGAGGCCGAGCAAGCCACTGATCGCGCCGTGGCCCGCTTCGGCGCGCACAGCGTCCAGCCCGCGAGCCTGCTGGACGGGGCGCACGTGCGTCACCCGGACGGCCACTCCCCGGGCGAGACCCGGGAGCCAGGCAGATCGGGCTCCCCACCGCCTGGATGAGGCTGTCCCGGGCACGTCGGGACTCTCGGAACGATCGATCTGGAGGTTCGGGTTTCCACCGGGCGATCCCCGACCTATCCTGGTCACACCCACCGGTGCAGCGCACGGGTGTGCACGTCCGAGGAGGCACCGTGCCACTGTCCGACCATGAAGAGCAGCTGCTTTCTCAGATGGAGCAACAGCTGCTCTCGGAGGACCCGAAGTTTGCCTCCGCCATGCGCGGTGCGTCCGCTCATTCTAGGGCGGGCAGGCGCCTGGTCCTGGGCGGGCTCGCCGTGGTGGCTGGGCTCGGGCTCCTCATCCTGGCGCTGGTCTCGAAGCAATACCTGGTGGCGCTGCCCGGCTTCCTCATCATGCTGGCCGGCGTCACCTACGCACTGTCCCGCCCCTCGGCGTCCGGGCCTGTCGGCGTGGTAGGCGCCAACGGCTCGACACAGCCGCGGCGCCCTGCCGGTGGTGGCCGCGGTGGCGCAGGAAAGGGCCTGATGGACAAGCTGGAGCAGCGCTGGGACCGCAGACGGGGAGACTCGCGCTAGCTCTCCGCAGGATCAGCCCAGGAGAAGACTGGGCAGGCGCCGGTTCAGGTCGGCGCCGTTCGTGCCGACTTACCAGGTATGCATAACGACGTGCAACAGGAGCGGAACAGCTTCTCTGTCTGGCTGTGCCCCACCGAGCTGCAGCGGCTGCGCTTCCTGGACATGCACGCCCGGGTGAAGACCGCACGCCGCGTCCAGGGGGCCACCATCGCCCTGTCGGTGTTGTTCTCAGCCCGGTGGTTCGGTTGGTGGCCGGTGGTGCTCACCCTCATGGCAGTGGTGACCTTGGCCGTGCTGGAGAAGGTCTACGTGCGTACCACGCATCCGGAGATCGCCAGTGCCGCCAGCATCGCCACCCTGCAGATCATCCTCGCCGCCAATGTCGCGGTGACCGGAGGCGCCTCCAGCCCGCTCCTGCCCTTCCTGATGGTTCCCGCGATCATGCTCGCAGCCAGGTTTCGGCAGGCCGTCGTCGTCTGCGGGGTCGCGGCGTCGCTGGTCCTGCTGGTGGCAGCGATCCTGGCGGCGGCCTTCTGGCTGCCGACGGCACCGACCGTTCCACCGGTCGTCAACGTGGTGGCCTACCTCGCGCTGCTGGCCAGCCTGGTGACGGCCCAGGTGACGCTGCTCTCCGCCGAGCTGGAGTCACGTGGTGACGCCGTGGTGGACCAGCTGACCGGGCTGTTCAACCGCAAGGCGATGCACGGCCGGTTCGCCGAGGCCGCCGCCCAGGCCAAGCTCATCAACTCCCCGATCTCGCTGGTGATCTGCGACCTCGACCTGTTCAAGAACGTCAACGACGAGCACGGTCACGACCGCGGCGACCTCGTCCTGCAGGAGGTCGCCTTCCGGATGCGCAAGACGATGCGTGTCCTGGACCTGGTGTACCGGATCGGGGGCGAGGAGTTCGTCATCCTGCTCCCGGGTCAGGACGAGCAGCATGCGCTGCAGCTGGCCGAGCGTGTCATCGCCGACATCGAGGCGGAACCGATCACCGGCCTACGGATCACGATGTCCGCCGGCGTGGCCACCAGCAGCCCCAAGGACATCGAGTTCGACGCCCTGCTGAAGCGGGCCGACCTGGCGCTGTACTCGGCGAAGCGGGCGGGCCGCAACCGCGTCCACGCAGCGTCGGCGATGCCTTCGCGCCTGGATGCCAGGCCCTGAGCCAGACCCTCTACCGGTGCGGTGCGGCCGAGCTCGTCACCGCCGCGGGCTGCGGCCGAAGCGCTGGGAGACCGCCCTGTCCCACCGATCGGCTGCCAGTCCGAGGACCTGCACCCGGTCGCGCAGGTGCTGCATCCCCGAGCCCGGCAGCAGCCGAGCCTGCCAGGTGTGCTTGGACGGCCGGTTCTCGCCGACCGCGGAGACCACGACGTGGACGTCGTGGCGCAGCCCGCGATCGCTCAGCGGGTCCGGTCGCGTCTGCGGCCGGTCGAGGTCCAGCACAGACACCGGGACTGAGCGGGCTGGCGCCGTCGACGTCCGCCCGTCGGCCGCGCGCCCGTCGCCGGCGGGGCACCCGTACCGGTTCTGCTCGACCGCCGCCGCCACCCGGTGCAACGAGGTCAAGGCCTCGCTGGGCAGGCCCTCGCCGATGAGCTGGCTGGCCTGCCTGAGAGTCAGCGACGCGGGCAGCCGCATCCCGAGGTCGCCTAGCTGTTCGATGAGCGTCTGCCAGGCGGCTTCGGCCCGGGTGGGTGGGTCGTTGGCAGCAGCCCAACGCCGCCGCCGTACAAGCATCGCGGTGACCGCAGGAGCCACCAGCAGTGCCAGCACCAGCGAGAGCGCGGCGACGACCCGCCAGGGCACCGCCCGCAGCCAGTCCGTGACATCGCTGAACATCAGGCCCTGGTCCGCGCTGCCGGGCTCTCGGGCGGCGGTGGGAACCGGCGCAGCGGACGACGCAGCCGGTGCGGTGGTGGCGGGGCTCGCCGGCTCGGAGTCCACCTCGGGGGCCGCCCATCCGGGCAGCGTGCCCGAGCGCGTCGCCGGGGTCGGTTCGAACCGCATCCAGCCGACGCCCTCGAAGTACAGCTCGGGCCAGGCGTGCGCATCCTGGCGGGAGACCTGGTAGCGCCCCGGCGAGATGCGTTCTCCGGGCAGGAAGCCGACGGCCACCCGGGCGGGGATGTCCAGGGAGCGGGCCATCAGCGCCATCGCCGACGCGAAGTGCACGCAGTACCCGCTGCGCCGGTCGAGAAAGTCCGCCACGGCCGAGGAGCCGTTCTCCTCCGGCGCGTCGAGCGAGTAACGGAAGCCGCCCCCGCTGCGGAACCACGACTGCAGCCGGGTCGCCTGCTCCAGCTGCGTCCCGACGCCAGCCACCTCGACAGCCTGCTGGCGGATCGAGTCGGGCGTCGTCTCGGGCAGGGCCGTCCAGGTCGTGACGACGTCTGCCGGAGCCGGTCCCGCATCGGCGAGCACCTGCGGGGAGGGCTCCACCAGCAGGTGCTGCACGGTGTACTGCATACCCTGCCGCGTGGCCTCGTCGTCGCCGATGATGTTCAGCGTCGTCGCGTCGTAGAGCCAGTTGCCCGAGACGTCCACCCGCTGCGGCGGGTACGGCGTGGGCAGCCATCCCTGCCGCAGCGAGTCGATCGTGACAGTCGTCCGCGCCGGTGTCACCGGCTGCTGGGGGGACAGGCCGGGGGGTGGCACGATCTCTCCCGCGACGCGCTGGTCGCGGTTCAGCGTGCCGTACGTCGGCTCCCAGGTGCTGCCGTCGAAGGAGTCGACCGTGACCACCCTGAGCGGGTCAGGGGTCAGGTCGGTCGTCTCGTACTCCAGCACGGTCACGTCGGCGTTGGCGGTCAGGTCGTCGCGCAGCGACAGGATGGGGTTGAGCACCGAGATCGTCCCGTCGCCGGGACCGTCGCCCGAACCGCTCCCGGCCGGCAGCAGCCCCTCGGTCAGCCCGGGGACCAGGGCCGGCAGGAGCACCCCGGCCGTCACCGCGAGCGCGCCGACCCGGCGACCCGTGGCGGACATGGTGGCCCGGCTCTCGGGCCCACCCGGGCCGCTGGCCACGACGCGTCCCCAGCGGGCCACGCGCTCGCCCGCATCGGAGGCCAGCAGTGCGAGATAGCCCGCAGCCGCTGTGACGAACCACCACCAGGAGAGACCACCGGGGATCAGCGCGACCGGCACGCAGTACACGGCCAGCAGCGGGAGCCCGGCCACAGCAGGGCGACGTGCTGCCACCGCGATGACGTCGACCGCCCACCAGACCAGCGCCAGACCGCCCACCACCACCAGGCGCATGCCGGCGCTGCCGGGTGCTGGTGCGGCCGAGGCATTCGTCAGCTCCACCCCCTGCTGCACCAGCTGGACCAGGCGTTCGACGGTCGCCGGACCCGGCAGCACCCACAGCACGGCCTCGCGCCCGGCGTACAGCCAGCTCAGGACCAGGGCCACCGACAGCAGCCCGGCCGCGGACGCCCACGCCGGTCCGAGGTAGCGGTGGGCCAGGGCGGCGATCCCTGCTGACACGATCACGGTCACCACGAGCTCCACCATCCAGGCGACGCCCTGGACCAGGGGGAGGAACGTGGTCGCGGCCAGCAGCGCGGCCACGGCCGCCACCAGCCGAGCCCGCAGCTGCCTGCTCATGTGCGTCCTCCCGATGCTGCCCCGCTGCTGCGCCGGGCTCCGTGACGCGTCACCAGCGCTTCCCACGCAGCCGGCACGCTGGTGCCGGAGCCCACCTCTGCGCAGGACCATCCTCCGGTCTCCAACGTCGAGAGCGCCGCGTCTCTTCCGGAGTCGATCTGGCCGGCGCGCCGCGGCGGCAGCATGGTCCACGACGTGGTGCGCAGCACCAGCGCGACACCTGAGGTACCTCGACGGGCCAGCGCGGCGAGCGGGTGGACGTCGCTCGCGTCGACCTCTCCCAGCAGCGCCACGACGAGCCCGTCGCCGCCTGCGCGGGTCAGCAGCGTGGTGGCCGACGACAGCTCGGCCGGGCCGCCGAGGCCGAGGACCGCCAGCCGGTCGAGCAGGGCGCCGATGCCACCGACGTGCTCGCGCCCGGTCCAGCCGGTCTCCAGGTCGTCGCTGACCAGGCGGACGCCGTAGCCCGCGTCGATGAGGAGGTGGCAGACCGAGGCGGCCGCGCTGACCAGCCACTCGAACGAGGACGCTGGCCCCTCGCCGCGGTGCCCGACCGCCCTGCGGTCCAGCAGCACGGTCGCCTGCATCTGGTGCGGCTGCTCGTCGCGGCGGACCATCAGCTCCCCCCGGCGCGCGGTGGAGCGCCAGTGGACGCGCCGCAGGTCGTCACCGTGGCGGTACTCGCGGGTGGCCAGGTCGTGCTCGCCGGAGGCCGAGGCGGTCCGGGTCACCGAGTCACCCGAACCTCGCCAGCTTCCTGCGGCACGCAGCCCCGGCAGGGGGTGCACCCGTGGCACCACCACCAGGGGGTCCGTCGCCGAGAAGGCACGCGTGACCTCGCACATGCCGAAGGGATCGGTGAGCCGCAGCCGGACGGGGCCCACGTCCCAGCGCCCGCGCACGTCGCTGCGCAGCGTGTACGCGACCGCGGCCCGTGCGCCCGCCTCCAGCCGGTCGACGACGAACCGCGGCCGGGCGCCGAGCGCGTACGGGAGCTGCTCCTCCGCGAGCAGCACGCCCGTAGGCAGCCTGGACAGGTTGGCCAGCTCCAGCCGCACCGATGCCGGGACCCCGGCGGTGACCCTGCCCGGGGAGACCGTGCGCGAGAGCTGGACGCGGTAGCGCGCCCGTGCCACCAGCAGCACGCTCACCAGCGGGACGGCCACGAGCAGCACCGCGATCCGCAGCAGGTCACGCTGGCCGAGCACCACGGCGCAGCCGGCGGTGGCCGCCCCTGCTGCAAGGAACGCCCGGCCGCGCAGGGTCAGGCCCTGCAGCGCCGCCGGCAACGCCGAGGAACGGGGTGCTCGCTGGTCGGCCACGGTCTCAGCGCGCGCTGGCGGGGACCGGCACCCGGGACAGCACCTCGCGCAGGACGTCGTCCACTGTGCGGCGCGCGAGCTGGGCGTCGGCGGTGGGCAGCAGTCGGTGGGACAGCACGGTGCCTGCGAGCAGCTTGAGATCGTCGGGGAGCACGTGCGCCCTGCCCTCGAGCGCCGCGTGCGCCTGGCTCAGTCGCAGCAGCTGCAGGCTCGCCCGCGGGCTCGCGCCGAGGCGGAGGTCCGGGTGCTGGCGGGTGGCCGTGACCAGGTCGACGAGGTACTGCTTGACCGCCGGCGCGGCGTGCACGGACTTGACGACCTCGACGAGCGCGCGCACCGTCGCGGCGTCGGCCACCGGCGACAGCGCGTCCAGGGGGTCGCTGCGGTGGCGCGAGTCCAGCATGTCGATCTCCGAGCGGGCAGAGGGGTAGCCCATGGACACCCTGGCCATGAAGCGGTCCCGCTGCGCCTCCGGCAGCGGGTAGGTGCCCTCCATCTCGATGGGGTTCTGAGTGGCCACCACGATGAACGGCGGCTCCAGGACGTAGGTGACACCGTCCACGGTGACCTGCCGCTCCTCCATGCACTCCAGCAGCGCTGACTGGGTCTTGGGTGAGGCCCGGTTGATCTCGTCCCCGACGACGACGTTGGCGAAGACGGCGCCGGGCTTGAACTCGAAGTCCCTGGTCTCCTGGTTGTAGATGCTCACGCCGGTGATGTCGCTGGGGAGCAGGTCCGGGGTGAACTGGATCCGACGGACCGAGCAGTGGATGGAGCGTGCCAGCGCCTTGGCGAGCATCGTCTTGCCCACCCCCGGTACGTCCTCGACCAGGAGGTGACCCTGGGCCAGCAGCACGGCGATGGCGGTGCGCACCACGGCGGTCTTGCCCTCGATCACCGACTCGATGCCAGCCTGGATCTCACCGCTGGTGCGAGCGAGGTCGTCCAGGGTGCTGGGCGCGGTGCCGGTGGTGGTCACAGGCGGAACGGTACGCGACCCGGGCAAGCCGGGGGAGCGTCCTGGGCAGGCCCACTGGTCGTCGACCCCTCCACTTCCCCCCACCGACGGCGCAGGCTCTCTGTCTGCCCTCCCGTCAACCAGTCGCAGGTCGTGAGACTGCGGACGTCAGAAACGTGTTCGGCGTGGGGACGGTGCGGCGAGGTCCTCCACTGGTACACAGCCATTGGACCTGCCACAACGTCCTTTGACCAGCCGATCTGCAGGCGCTGTCGCGTTGACTGTGGAGTGAAGTGGGGTAATGTGGAGCGTGTTGGAGGGCAGGTGGCTCCGACCGGACCAGGAAAGGGGGCGGCCGGTGTTCCTCGGTACGCACTCCCCACGCCTGGACGACAAGGGTCGTCTGATCTTGCCCGCCAAGTTCCGCGACCAGCTGGCGCCTGGCCTCGTGGTCACCCGGGGTCAGGAGCGCTGCCTGTACGTGTTCACCACTGCCGAGTTCGAGCGCATGCACGAGTCGGTGCGCCAGGTACCCACGGCGGGCAAGCAGGCGCGGGACTACCTGCGCGTCCTGCTCTCGGGTGCCTACGACGAGCTTCCGGACAAGCAGGGCCGGATCACCATCCCCTCCCAGCTGCGGACCTACGCCAACCTCGATCGCGACGTGACCGTGATCGGGGCCGGCTCCCGGGTGGAGATCTGGGACACCGTGGCCTGGGAGACCTACCTGTCCGTGCAGGAGGACGAGTTCGCCACCACCGTGGAAGAGGTGGTCCCGGGCATGTTCTGACCTCAGCCGCCGGCCGTGGGGCCAGGTCTCCAGCCGTGCGCGACGTCCTGACACACCTTCCCCGGTGCCAGGCCGCTGCGACGGATGGAGACCTGACCGGACGGCCGAACGTGAGCAACCGCTATCCGCAGCACCGAAGGGTCGAGATGTCTTCCGAAGCAGCAGCACGGCACGTGCCGGTGCTGCGCGACCGCTGCGTGGCGCTGCTCGCTCCCGCCCTGAACGAGCCAGGTGCCGTCGTGGTGGATGCGACCCTCGGCATGGGCGGGCACAGCGAGGCCCTGCTCGAGGGCTGCCCCCAGACCCGGCTGGTCGGGATCGACCGCGACCCGCAGGCGATCGAGATGGCCGGTCGCAGGCTGTCGGGCTACGGCGACCGCGTCACCCTGGTGCGCGCCGTGTACGACCGCATCGAGGAGGTGCTGGCCGGGCTCGGGCTCGAGCAGGTGCACGGGGTCCTGCTCGACCTGGGCGTCTCCTCCCTGCAGCTGGACCAGACCGACCGCGGCTTCGCGTACAGCCACGACGCCCCGCTGGACATGCGGATGGACCCCAGCACCGGCAGCACCGCCGCAGAGGTGCTGAACTCCTACCCCGTCTCCGAGCTGGCGCGGATCCTGCGCACCTACGGTGAAGAGCGTTTCGCCCGGCGCATCGCGGAGGCCGTGGTGCGCGAGCGCGACGACACCCCCTTCACCACCAGCGCTCGGCTGGTCGACCTGGTGCGTGCCTGCGTGCCGGCAGCGACGCGCCGCACCGGTGGCAACCCCGCGAAGCGGACGTTCCAGGCGCTGCGCATCGAGGTCAACGGCGAGCTGGACGCGCTGGAGCGGGCGCTGCCCGCAGCGGTTCGCGCGCTCGCCGTGGGCGGACGCATCGTGGTGATGTCCTACCACTCGCTGGAGGACCGCCTGAGCAAGCAGCTGCTGGCCGACCTCACCCGCAGCACCGCCCCGGTGGACCTGCCGGTCGAGCTGCCCGAGCACGCCCCGTACTTCCGGCTCCTGACCCGCGGCGGCGAGACGGCCACCGCGCAGGAGATGGAGCAGAACCCGCGAGCAGCCTCCGTCCGGCTGCGTGCGGCCGAGCGGGTGCGCCCGGGGGAGCCCGCGCTGCCCAGCCGGCGTTCCGGAGCAAGGAGGGCGGCATGAGTCCCGCAGCGACCGCAGTCCGGGTCCGTAGCACCGCACCCGCCCGCCGCGCGGCTGTGCGACCACGCCCTGCACCCGTGCTCAAGGTGCTTGCCCCGCCCACGAGCATCCGGTGGCGTCCACCGTTCGTGGCCGTGTGCGCGAGCATCCTGGTGCTGAGCCTGCTCGGCCTGCTGGCGATCAACATCACCCTGTCCCGCGGCGCCTACACCGAGCACGTGCTGGAGCTGCGGCAGATCGAGCTGAACGAGGCCGAGCAGGCGCTGAGCGAGGACCTCGCCGTGCAGGCGTCCCCCGCTGTGCTGTCCCAGCGCGCCCGTGAGCTCGGGATGGTCCCGAACGTCAACCCCGCCTTCATCCGGCTCTCGGACGGGGCCGTGCTCGGTGCTCCGGCGCCAGCCGATCCGGCGACCGCTCCGAGCGGTTCCATCATCCCGGCAGGCACCGCGGCCGTCGGCGCCGTGGCGGCCGTCGTCGTCCCCGTACCGGCTCCTCCGGCCGTGGACCCGGTGACGACGAGCACCGCCGTCGACGCGGCCGGCAGCGAGAAGGAGGCGACGGACCAGCTGGCCGCTGAGAAGGCAGCCGCAGAGAAGGCGGTCGCTGAGAAGGCGGCTGCTGAGAAGGCGGCTGCTGACAAGGCGGCGGCCGACGAGGCGGCTGCTGACAAGGCGGCGGCTGACAAGGCGGCGGCGGACGAGGCGGCGGCGGCGGCGGAGCGAGCCAGGAGCGGCGACGCCGCTGCCCCGGTGACCCCGGACGGACCGGCACCGCCGCAGGCGTCACCTCCGTCGGGCGACCCGCCCGTGGGCGACGGCGCCGTCGCAGGGACGGGCACCCCGTGAGCGACAGGACGACGTCGACGATGGCACGCACGACCGTGGGCACCCGCAGCACGACGCGGGCGCCGCGCCCAGGTGCTGGGGTGCCGCCCTCAGCGCTGCGGCCCGCTCCCAGGCCCACGGGTCCGCACGACCGCAGGGCCAGGGGGTTCGTCCTGGCCGTGCTGGTAGTGCTCAGCCTGTTCGCGGCACGGCTGGTGCAGATGCAGGGGCTCGACGCCTCGGTCCTGGCCGAGCAGGCGCTGGGCAACCGTCTGGTCGAGACGAAGCTGGTGGCGCACCGGGGCGAGATCACCGACGCCCAGGGTGTCGTGCTGGCCGCCAACGTCGAGCGGCGCGATATCACCGTCGACCAGACGCTGGTGCCGCTGTACGAGCGCGAGGTCGACGACGAGGTCGTCTCCCGCGGGGTCGACGGCGCGGCGCGGGACATCGCGGCCCTGACGGGCCAGGACGTGGCGATCGTACGGGCCAGCCTGACCGGCGACAGGCGCTTCGCCTACGTGACCAAGGGGGTCACCCCCCAGATGTGGCGCTCGGTGCAGGACCTGGACGTCACCGGCGTGTACAGCCAGAAGACCAGCGCGCGCACCTATCCGGCCGGCGCCGTGGCGGGCAACCTGGTGGGGTTCACCGGGGCCGACGGCAAGGGCCAGGCCGGCATGGAGCTGAGCCTGCAGGACGTGCTGGCCGGCACGGACGGCAGCAGGAACTACGAGCGCGGGCGCGACGGCCAGATGATCCCCACCGGTGACATGGCGCAGGTGCCAGCCGTCGATGGGCGCAACGTCCGCCTGACCATCGACCGTGACCTGCAGTGGTACGCCCAGCAGGCCGTGGACCAGCAGGTGCAGATCTCCGCAGGCGAGTGGGGGACCGTGGTGGTCACGGAGGTCGAGACCGGGAACATCCTGGCGCTGGCGGAGTCCCCGACGCTGGACCCCAACGATCCCGGTAGCGCACGTGCGCAGGACCGTGGTTCGCGGGCGCTGTCCGACGTGTTCGAGCCGGGCTCGACGTCCAAGATCATCACTGCCGCCGCCGTGCTGGAGGAAGGCGTGGTGGACCCGCTGACGCAGTTCGAGGTGCCCTACCAGTACACGACCGAGAACGGTCAGACGTTCAGGGACTCGAGCCCGCACGAGCTCCAGCGGCGCACCTTCGCGGGCGTGCTGGCCGAGTCGTCCAACACCGGCACGGTGATGGCGGGCGAGAAGCTGAGCAAGGACGTGCGCCACGACTACCTGAAGCGTTTCGGGCTGGGCGAGCCCAGCGGGCTCGAGTTCCCGGGAGAGACCCGGGGCATCCTGGCCCCCGCGGACGAGTGGGACGGACGCCAGCAGTACACCGTCCTGTTCGGGCAGGGCGTCTCGGTCAATGCGCTGCAGTCGGCCAACGTGTTCGCGACCATCGCCAACGACGGCGTCCGGATGACGCCCCGGCTGGTCGACGCGGTGGCGGACGAGGACGGGGAGTTCGTCGATGCCCCCGCGGCCGAGAGCACCCAGGTGGTGAGCGAGCAGACGGCCCGCGAGGTCCGCACGATGCTGGAGAGCGCGGTCGACGAAGGCACCGGCACCAACGCCGCCATCCCCGGCTACCGCGTCGCCGGCAAGACGGGTACGGCCGAGGCGCCTGCGCCCGGCGGCTACAGCGGCTACACCAGCTCGTTCATCGGCATGGCGCCCGCGGACGACCCCGAGATCGTGGTGGCGGTGGTCATCCAGCGGCCCACCAACGGCTACTACGGCGGCACGGTCGCGGCACCGGTGTTCAAGGACGTGATGTCGTTCGCGCTGCAGGACCAGGCAGTGCCTCCCTCCGAAGGGCTCCCGACCCCCTTCCCCCTGAGCTGGTGAGCAGGCGCCCGGCGCGCGCCCTGCCGGCGTCCGGGCCGGGGCGCTGGGCCGGTGCCGTCGGCGATAGCCTCGCCCGGTGCCGCAAGCCCCCGCCGACGACGCCCTGCCGCTGCCGACGACCCGGTCGGCACCGGTGACCGCGGCGGCCTCGGCCTGCGGTGGCGTTCACGGTCCGCGCCCCGACCGGGTTCCGGCGGGCACGCTGGGCGGGCTGGCAGCGCTCCTGGATGTCGACCTCCCGGGCGTGGCGGGCACGCCCTGCCTGGGCGTGACGCTGGACTCGCGCGCGGTTCGACCAGGCGACCTGTACGCCGGTCTGCCGGGCGCGCGGGCGCACGGCGCTGGGTTCGCGGAGCAGGCACGGGCGGCGGGGGCCGTGGCGCTGCTGACCGACCCGCGCGGTGCTGACCTCGCGGCGGGATGCGGTCTGCCCCTGCTCGTGGTGGCCGACCCCCGCGCGGTCCTGGGCGCGGTCGCCGCACGGGTCTACGGGGAACCGGCCGCCGACCTGCTGATGTTCGGGGTGACCGGCACCAACGGCAAGACCACGACGTGCCACCTGCTGGAGGCGGCCCTGCGGACCAGCGGTCGGCGCACCGGTCTGATCGGCACGGTGGAGACGCGGATCGCGGACGAGCGGGTCCCCAGCGTCCGCACCACCCCCGAGTCCCCTGACGTGCACGCGCTGCTCGCCGTGATGCGCGAGCGCGGCGTCCAGGCCTGCGCGATGGAGGTCTCGAGCCACGCCCTGTCCCTGCACCGGGTGGACGGGGTGCGCTACGACGTCGCGGGCTTCACCAACCTCTCGCAGGACCACCTGGACTTCCACCCCGACCTGGCGCACTACTTCGCGGCCAAGGCGTCGCTGTTCACGCCCGAGCGCTGCGCCAGCGCGGTCGTGTGCGTCGACGACGAGTGGGGTCAGAGATTGGCAGCGACCGCCACGGTCCCGCTCACCACGGTGTGCACCCCTGGCGGTGTGGCGGCTGCGGGGTCGCACTGGCGCGCCGCCGACCTGGTCCCGGCGGGCAGCGGGCCCGGGACGGACTTCCTGCTGCTCGGCCCGCAGGGGGAGCGCTGGACGTTGACCAGCCCGTTGCCGGGGGACTTCAACGTGGCCAACACCGCTGTCGCGGCACTCATGCTGCACGCAGCCGGCCTCGGCGAGGACCAGGTCGCAGCCGGCCTGGCCGCGGCCGCGGGGGTGCCAGGGCGGATGGAGGTCGTGCAGGTGCCGGCTCCCGGACCAGGGACCGCCTCGATCCTGGCCGTGGTCGACTACGCGCACACCCCTGACGCGGTGGCTGTGGCTCTGGGTGCCCTGCGGCGCACACCGTCTCAGCGCCTGCTCGTCGTCCTGGGCGCGGGCGGGGACCGCGACGCCGCCAAGCGCCCGGCGATGGGAAGGGCTGCCGCCGAGGCGGCCGACGTCGTGGTCGTCACCGACGACAACCCCCGTTCTGAGGACGCGGCCGCGATCCGCGCCGCGGTGCTCGCGGGTGCACGGTCGGGCGCGCAGGCCTCGGCCGGCCGCGGCCGCCAGGTCACCGTCCTGGAGGTGGCCGACCGGCGGCAGGCTGTGCTGGAGGCCGTCCGTGATGCGAGCAGGCATCCCGGCTCGGTGGTCCTGGTGGCCGGCAAGGGCCACGAGAGCGGCCAGGACGTCGCGGGGACGGTGCACCCCTTCGACGACAGGCTGGTGCTGCGAGATGCGCTGCAGCAGACGGCCGCCGAGCAGGAGGACCGATGATCCCGCTCACCGTGCACGAGATCCTGGTCGCGACCGCGGGGCGGCTGGCTGGTGCCGGGCAGGCCGAGGACCTGGTCGTCGACGGGCCGGTCGTAACCGACTCGCGCCTGTGCCGGCCCGGTGGGCTGTACGTCGCCCGCGCCGGTGAGCACTCCAACGGCCACGACTTCGTGGCTGCTGCCCGCGAGGCCGGCGCGGTGCTCGCGCTGGTCGAGCGGGAGGTGGCCGACCCGTTGCCGCAGGTGGTCGTGCAGGACACGGCGACGGCGTTCGGGCTGCTCGCCAGGGGCGTGGTCGAGGCTGCCGGCCCGGCGCTGACGGTGGTGGCCGTGACCGGGTCCAGCGGCAAGACCAGCACCAAGGACCTGCTGGCGCACGTGCTGGCGGCACTGGGTCCCACGGTCGCTGCGCAGGAGTCCTTCAACTCAGAGATCGGCGTCCCGCTCACGGTCTGCCGCACCATGCCGGACACCCGCTACCTGGTGGTGGAGATGGGCGCCCGCGGGCTGGGGCACCTGCAGTACCTGGCCACCATCGCGCCGCCTGACATCGCCGTCGAGCTCAACGTCGGGTACGCCCATGCCAGCGAGTTCGGCTCGCTGGAGGCCGTCCAGCAGGCCAAGTCCGAGCTGGTGCAGGCGCTGTCGTCCTCGGGCACGGCTGTGCTGAACCTGGACGACCCGCTGGTGGCCGGCATGCGGGCGCAGGTGGCGACCGGTGCGCAGGTGCTGGGGTTCAGCACGGCGGACGACCCGGCCGCGGCGGTGCTGGCGCGCGACGTCAGGCTCGACGAGCAGGGCCGGGCGGGCTTCGAGCTGGTCAGCCGCCTGCCCGGCGCGGCCGGCACGGCGGACGTGAGCCTGCGGCTGCACGGCGAGCACCACGTCTCCAACGCGCTGGCCGCGGCGGCCGTCGCCCTGCGGCTCGGGCTGGGCCTCGACCGGGTGGCGCAGATGCTGAGCAGCGCCCATCCGGTAAGCCGGTGGCGGATGGAGGTCAGCCGGCGCCCCGACGGGGTCACCGTGGTCAACGACGCGTACAACGCGAATCCAGACTCGGTGCGGGCTGCGCTCAAGGCCCTGGTGTCGATGCGGGGCAGCGGACGGACCTGGGCCGTGCTGGGGGAGATGCTCGAGCTCGGGACCGAGTCGGTGCGGCTGCACGACGAGATCGGCCGGCTCGCCGTGCGCCTGGACGTCTCCCGGGTGCTGGCGGTGGGGCAGGGCGCCCGAGCCATCCACACCGGAGCGGTGATGGAAGGCTCCTGGGGGGAGGAGTCGGCGTGGGTCGCTGACGTGGACGCGGCGTACGAGCTGCTGCGGAGCCAGCTCGTGGCCGGCGACGTCGTCCTGTTCAAGTCCTCCCGCGACAGCGGGCTGCGCTGGCTGGGCGAGCGCGTGGCGCAGGACCCGCGCGGCACGCCGCCCACCCAGGGTGCGGTGGTCGCGCCCGAACCAGGGCGGCCTGAGAACCTTGACGCCGTGACCGCCCCCCGCCACGGCTCGACCGGCGATCCACAGGCTCCGGCCCGATGAGAACCGTCCTGGTCGCAGCCGCTCTGGCTCTGGTCTTCTCGCTGTTCGGCACGCCGCTGTACATCCGCTTCCTGGTCCGGCGGGGATACGGCCAGTTCATCCGCGACGACGGCCCGACCTCCCACCACACCAAGCGAGGCACCCCCACGATGGGTGGCGCCGTCATCATCGGCGCCACCCTGGCCGCCTACGCGGCCGCGCACATCCTGACCGGCACGTCGGTGACCGTCTCGGCCGTCCTGGTGCTGTTCCTGATGACGGGGCTGGGGCTGGTGGGGTTCGTGGACGACTTCATCAAGATCTCCCGCCAGCGCAGCCTGGGCCTGCGCTCGGTGCCGAAGCTGATCGGTCAGTCCCTGGTGGCGGTGATCTTCGCCGTGCTGGCGCTGCAGTTCCCCAACGAGAGGTACCGCACCCCGGCGTCCACGGCCATCTCGGTCATCCGCGACACCAACCTGGACCTCGCGTTCGGCGGCGCGGCGCTGGGGCTGCTGCTGTTTGTGCTGTGGGCGCAGATCATCGTCGCCGCCACCAGCAACGGCGTGAACCTGACCGACGGCCTCGACGGGCTGGCCACGGGTGCATCCACCATGGTCGCGGGGGCCTACGTGCTGATCGGCATCTGGGAGTCCAACCAGTCCTGCCAGCTCGTCGCACAGGCGGGCCCGAACTGCTACGAGGTGCGCGACCCCCGGGACCTGGCGGTGGTGGCGGCCGCGGTGATGGGTTCCTGCTTCGGCTTCCTGTGGTGGAACGCCGCCCCCGCGAAGATCTTCATGGGTGACACCGGCTCGCTGGCACTGGGCGGCGTGCTGGCCGGGCTGGCCATCACCACCCGCACCGAGCTGCTGCTGATGGTGCTGGCCGGCCTCTTCGTGATCATCGCGCTGTCGGTGATCATCCAGGTGGGCTCGTTCAAGCTCACCGGCAAACGGGTCTTCCGGATGGCTCCGCTGCAGCATCACTTCGAGCTGGCCGGCTGGGCCGAGGTGACCATCGTGATCCGGTTCTGGATCGTGGCCGGCCTCTTCGTCGCGCTCGGTCTGGGGCTGTTCTACGCCGAGTGGGTCGTCGCGCTGTGAGGGACCTGGACGGGCTGACCCACGCGGGCGCCGGATGGGCGGGGTTGCGGGTCGTGGTCGCGGGCCTGGGCGTCTCGGGCTTCGCCGCCGCCGACGCCCTGCTCCAGCGTGGTGCCCGGGTGGTCGTGGTCGACGAGCGCTCGCCGACCGACCCCGCCCACGGCGAGGCCATCAGGCGGGACGCCGAGCTGGTGGACGTGCTGGGCGGGACGACGATCCTGGGCCCCGGTTCCACCGCTGCCCTGCCGCCGGTGGGGGGCGTCCAGCCGGACCTGGTCATCACCTCGCCGGGGTGGCGCCCGGACGCGCCGATGCTGGTTGCGGCCTCGGCCGCAGGGACCGACGTGTGGGGGGAGGTGGAGCTGGCGTGGCGGCTGCGCGAGCAGGTCGGCGCGCCGCCCTGGCTCACCGTCACCGGCACGAACGGCAAGACGACCACCGTCAAGATGCTGGAGTCGATGCTGAGGGCTTCGGGCCGACGCGCCCTCGCGGTTGGCAACGTGGGGACCCCGCTGCTGCACGCGGTGGTGGACCCGCTCGGCTACGACGTGCTCGCCGTCGAGCTGTCGAGCTTCCAGCTGCACTGGTCGCGGTCTCTGCGACCGCAGGCCAGCGCCTGCCTGAACCTGGCGCCGGACCACCTCGACTGGCACGGGTCGCTGCAGCGCTACGCCGCGGCCAAGGCCAAGGTCTACGCGAACACCGAGACCGCGTGCGTCTACGACGTGGGGGACCCGGCCACCGAGCAGATGGTTCGCGATGCCGACGTCGTGGACGGCGCCCGGGCCGTGGGGGTCACCCGTGGCGTTCCCGGACCGTCCATGCTCGGGGTGGTCGACGACGTGCTCTGCGACCGGGCGTTCCTCGCCGAGCGGCAGCACACCGCGGTGGAGCTGGCGACGATGCAGGACCTGCGCCACGTCGGGGGCGGGGTGGTCGCCCGGCACACCGTCACCAACGCGCTGACGGCCGCCGCGCTGGCGCGAGCGCACGGGGTCTCGACCCTGGCGGTGCGGGACGGGTTGTGGGGGCTGGTCCCCGAGCCGCACCGGATCGCGACGGTGACCACCGCACAGGGCGTGCGGTGGGTGGACGACTCCAAGGCCACCAACCCGCATGCGGCCGCGGCTTCGCTGCAGGCCTTCGAGTCGGTGGTGTGGGTGGCGGGCGGCCTGGCCAAGGGCGCCAGCTACGACGACCTGGTGCGTCAGCACGTCGACAGGCTGCGCGCGGTGGTGCTCATCGGTGCGGACCGTTCGCTCCTGCTCCAGGCTCTACGCCGACACGCGCCCGACGTCCCCGTGCTGGAGGTGGAAGCGGCTGAGACTGGCCGCATGTCGCCCGCCGAGACCGTGATGACCCGCGCCGTCGAGGCTGCCGCCGGGCTCGCCCGCCCCGGCGACGTCGTGCTGCTGGCCCCGGCTTCTGCGTCGATGGACCAGTTCGTCTCCTACGCCCACCGTGGCGAGGCGTTCGCGGCAGCCGTGCGCGCTCGTTGCGGGCAGGGCTGATGACCACGCTGCTCCCGGGCACCGGCTCCAGACCGGGGGTGGGCACCGTCGCAGGCCGCACGGGGTCGCGCGGCAGCGGCCTCGGTCGCCGCCTGGAGGACCGGATCGCCGTCTGGGAGACACCCGCGACCAGCTACTACCTGCTGCTCGGCTCCACCCTGGTGCTGGTGGCCATCGGGCTGGTGATGGTGCTGTCCAGCTCCTCTGTGACGGCCATCGCCGACAGCGGCTCGGCGTTCTCCGTCTTCTTGCGACAGGCGGTCTTCGCCGCGGTCGGCCTGCCCGTGATGTGGCTCTGCTCGCGGATACCGGTGGCCCGGTGGAAGGCGTTGGCCTGGCCGCTGGTGCTGCTCGCGGTGCTGGGGCAGCTGCTGGTGTTCACCGGCCTCGGCAACGAGGTGAACGGCAACCGCAACTGGATCGAGATCGGCGGGGTCACGGCACAACCGTCAGAGGCGGCCAAGCTCGCTCTGGCGCTGTGGTGCGCCGCCGTGCTCTCGCGCAAGGCGCCGCTGCTGCACCGCTGGCAGCACGTCGTCATCCCCGTCGCCCCGGTGGCCGGCCTGGTGCTGGGCCTGGTGCTGATGGGGCGCGATCTCGGCACCGGCCTGGTGATGATGATGCTGATCGGGGCGGTGCTGTACGTGGCAGGCGTCCGGCTGCGGATGTTCGTCCTGGCCGGCCTGGTGGCCGCCGGGCTGGCCGTGGCGCTCGTGGCGACCTCCCGCAACCGGATGTACCGCGTGCAGACCTGGTTCTCCGGCGAGTGCGCGGACATCTACGGGGTCTGCTGGCAGTCCACGCACGGCAAGTGGGCCCTCGCCTCGGGTGGTTGGTGGGGACTGGGCCTGGGTGCGAGCCGGGAGAAGTGGTCCTGGCTGCCGGAGGCCCACAACGACTTCATCTACGCGATCATCGGCGAAGAGCTCGGGCTGCCCGGGACGCTGGCGGTGCTGGCGCTGCTGGCGGCGCTGTGCCTCGGCGGGTTGCGTGTGGTGCTGCGCCACGAGGACCCGTTCGTGAAGATCGCCACCGCGGGAGTGCTGGCCTGGGTGATCGGCCAGGCGCTGGTCAACATCGCCGTGGTGCTCGGTCTGCTGCCGGTGATCGGGGTACCGCTGCCGCTGGTCTCCAGCGGCGGTTCGGCGCTGATCGCCACCCTCGCCGCGGTAGGCATGCTGCTGTCCTTCGCCCGCTCCGAGCCCGGTGCCCCCGACGCCCTGGCGGCTCGCGCCGGGGTGGTCCGCAGGTCGCTGGCCGTCGTCGGCTCCAGAGGCACCGCGACGGGCGGGCCGTCCGTGCGGGGGAGCAAGTCCCGGAGCAGGTCGTGAGCGGCACCCGCGCAGGGCAGCCGTTGTCCGTGGTCCTGGCCGGTGGCGGGTCGGCCGGGCACGTGAGCCCGCTGCTGGCACTGGCCGACGCACTGGTGCGCCGCGACCCTTCGACCCGGATCACGGCGCTGGGCACCGCGCACGGCCTGGAGGCCAGGTTGGTCCCCGAGCGCGGCTACCGACTCGTGACCATTCCCAAGGTGCCCCTGCCGCGGCGCCCGGGCATGGACCTGCTGCGTGTCCCCGGGCTGCTGAGGGGTGCCGTGGACGCGGCGGCGGCTGCCATCGCCGCTGCCGACGCGGACGTGGTGGTGGGGATGGGGGGCTACGTCAGCCCGCCGGCGTACCTTGCTGCCCGCCGGTTGCGGGTTCCCCTGGTGGTCCACGAGCAGAACACCCGTCCCGGCGTGGCCAACCGGTTGGGCGCACGCCTGACCCGTCATGTGGCAGTCACCTTCGCCTCGACCCGCCTGCCGAACGCCGTGCGGGTCGGGATGCCGCTGCGCAGGGAGATCAGCAGCCTGGACAGGTCCGGGCAGCGGCCCGCGGCCCGGTCCCACTTCGCCCTCGGCGCCGACACCCTCACCCTGGTCGTCACCGGGGGCTCGCTGGGCGCGCAGAAGCTCAACCACACGATGCTCGCCTGCGCCGGGGACCTGCGCGCGGCAGGCGTGTCCGTCCTGCACCTGACCGGCGCCGGCAAGGCCGCGGTGCCACCGCCGGCACCGGGGCCGCCGTACGTGGTGCGCGAGTACACCGACCGGATGGACCTGGCCTACGCCGCGGCCGACCTGGTGCTGTGCCGCGCCGGTGCGAGCACGGTGTGCGAGCTGACCACGGTCGGTCTGCCGGCCGTCTACGTGCCGCTGCCGATCGGCAACGGGGAGCAGCGGCTGAACGCCCAGCCCGTGGTCGCCGCGGGAGGCGGTCTCCTGGTCGATGATGGCGACCTCACCCCTGACTGGTTCCGCGCCAACGTGCTGCCACTGCTGCAGGACGGTCCGAGGCTGGCCGAGATGGGCCGTGCCGCAGCGGGAACCGCCGTCCTGGACGCCGATGAGCGGTTGGCCGACATGGTGCTCGTGGCTGCCGGGCGGGGGCGAGCATGAGCGGGCCCGCGTTCGACCTGCGGCTGGCTGTGCCGGCCGCCGAGGACCTGGAGCCGGTGCACTTCGTCGGCATCGGTGGCATCGGGATGTCGGGGATCGCCCGGATCATGCTCGCTCGTGGCCTGGCGGTCTCGGGCAGCGACGCCAAGGACCTTCCGGTCCTGACCGCCCTGCGCGCCCTGGGCGGGGCGGCGCTGCCGGAGTTCGATCCCGAGCGGCTCGAAGGCGTCCGCACGGTCGTCGCGTCCTCAGCCATCCGTGCCGACAACCCCGAGCTGGTGCGGGCGCGGCGGGCGGGGCTGCGCATCCTGCACCGCTCCCAGGCGTTGCAGTCGTTGATGCTCGGCAAGCGTGCGGTGGCGGTCGCGGGGACGAACGGCAAGACCACGACGTCGTCCATGCTGACGGTGCTGCTGCAGAGCGCGGGTCTGGACCCGTCGTTCGCCATCGGGGGCGAGCTGGTCGGTGCCGGCACGAACGGTCACCTGGGCACGGGCGACGTCTTCGTCGCAGAGGCCGACGAGTCGGACTCCTCCTTCCTGGTCTACACACCAGTGGTCTCTGTGGTGACCAACGTCCAGCCCGACCACCTGGACCACTACGGCACCGCCGAGCGGGTGGCCCAGGCCTTTGAGGCCTTTGCGGCCAGGCTCGGCCCCGACGGCACCCTGGTGGCCTGTGCCGACGACCCCGGCTCCGCCGCGCTGGCGGAGACGGTCCGCCGCAGCGGGCGGACCGTCCTGACCTACGGGGTGGCCGAGCATGCTGACGCGCGGGTGTCCGCGGTGCGGTTCGTGCAGGACACGTGCCGGTTCACCCTGACCGAAGCGGGCCACCCTCCGGGCGAGGTCCGGTTGCGCGTCCCGGGCCACCACAACGTCCTGAACGCGACGGCGGCGTACGTGGCCGCCCGCTCGCTCGGCGTCGCCGCTGGACCGGCCCTGGAGGGCCTGGGGGCTTTCACCGGCACCCGCCGCAGGTTCGAGCTCCGGGGCGAGTGCGACGGCGTGCGCGTCTACGACGACTACGCCCACAACCCGGCGAAGGTGGCTGCCGCGGTGGCTACCGGGCGCCAGGTGGCAGGCGAGGGGCGCCTCGTCGTGGTCTTCCAGCCGCACCTGTACAGCCGCACCCTGGACTTCGCGGCCGAGCTCGGCTCCGCGTTGTCGGGGGCTGACGAGGTCATCCTGATGGACGTCTACGCCGCGCGCGAGGACCCCGTCCCGGGGGTCACCGGGGCGATGGTGGCGCAGGAGGTGCACCTTGGGGCCGAGCAGGTGGTCTTCGTGCCCTCCTGGTCGGCGACGCCGGCGGAGGTGGTGCTGCGGACCCGCCCTGGTGACCTGGTGCTCACCGTGGGTGCCGGTGACGTCACCTTGATCGGCGCTGAGGTGCTCGCGCTGCTCGGCGAGCGGGTGCTGGAACCAGAGCAGGTGACCGGGCCATGACCCCCAGGCCGACACGACCGGTGCGCCGCCCGGCAGCAGCGTCTGCCGTCGCAGCCACCCCCGTCCGGACCGCCCACCCTGTGGCACCGTCTCCCGACCGGACCGCGCAGCGCTCGTCCCGATCGGTCGGAAGCAGCAGCCGGCCGGCGCAGGCCCGCGCCGTCCTGGCTGGCTACCGCTCGCCCCGAGCGGTCTCCACCGGGTCGGTGCGCCGGTACGCCGAACGTGCACGGGCCGTTCGCCTTCCGCGCAGGCGGCCCCTGCTCCTCACCCTGGGTGCGCTCGGCCTGCTGCTCGGGCTGAGCTGGGTGGTGCTCTTCTCACCGTTGCTGACCGCCAGGACCGTGCAGCTCGTGGGCGCCGAACGGCTTGCTGCCGCCGACGTGGAGCCGCTGGTGGCCCCCGAGCTGGGCCAGCCGCTGGCGACGGTCGACACCGGCTCGCTCGAGGGGCTGCTCATGGACCTGCCTGCGGTGGACGACGTCATCGTGCTGCGGGTCTGGCCCTCGACGGTCGAGGTCCGCATCACCGAGCGGGTCCCGGTGGTGGCGGTGCCTGTCGAGGGGGGCTTCGCCCTGGTGGACGCAGAGGGGGTGACGGTGGACCAGGAGGTCCACGCCCCGCCGGACCTGCCGCTGGTCTCGGTGGCCACAGCCCGGGCCGGAGACGACGCCCTGCTCGCGGCGGCCCAGGTCCTGGACCAGCTACCGGCAGAGATCCGCACCCAGGTGGCAGGCACCGAGGCGCTGACCCAGGACAGCGTCACCCTCACGCTGAGGTCGAACGCCACCGTCGTGTGGGGGAGCCCGGAGGAGACACCTCGCAAGGCTGAGGTGCTGCGGGTGCTGCTCCAGCGTGCGGCCGTGGTCTACGACGTGTCGGCGCCAGGCACCCCCGTCACACGCTGACACCTCTTCCGGCGTGTTCGCATTGCTCTTCGGCGCCGTTCACCCTAGGTTTTCGTCATCAGCAAGTTGACATAACTATAACCCTCTAGTTGAGGGTGAAGGTCATTCCACCCGCACACCAGCACGAAGGAAGAGGGCTCGACGTGGCAGCACCGCAGAACTATCTGGCGGTCATCAAGGTCGTCGGCATCGGCGGCGGCGGGGTGAACGCCGTGAACCGGATGATCGAGGTCGGTCTCAAGGGCGTGGAGTTCATCGCGATCAACACCGACGCACAGGCCTTGCTGATGAGCGACGCCGACGTGAAGCTCGACGTGGGCCGTGAGCTGACGCGCGGACTGGGCGCCGGAGCCGACCCGGAGGTCGGCAAGAGGGCGACCGAGGACCACGCCGAGGAGATCGAGGAGGTCCTCAAGGGCGCCGACATGGTCTTCGTGACCGCGGGTGAGGGCGGGGGCACCGGGACGGGGGGTGCGCCTGTGGTGGCGCGCATCGCCCGCGGCCTGGGCGCGCTCACCATCGGGGTGGTCACGCGGCCGTTCACCTTCGAGGGGCGTCGGCGCGCCACCCAAGCCGACACCGGCATCGACGGCTTGCGCGACGAGGTCGACACGCTGATCGTGATCCCCAACGACCGGTTGCTCTCGATCAGCGACCGCGGCGTGTCGGTGATGGACGCTTTCAGGGCGGCCGACCAGGTGCTGCTGTCCGGGGTGCAGGGGATCTCCGACCTCATCACGACCCCGGGCCTGGTCAACGTCGACTTCGCCGACGTCAAGTCGGTGATGCAGGGTGCCGGCTCCGCGCTGATGGGCATCGGTTCTGCACGCGGGGAGGACCGGGCTGTCCAGGCAGCGGAGATGGCCATCTCCTCACCGCTGCTGGAGGCCAGCATCGACGGCGCGCACGGCGTGCTGCTCTCCTTCCAGGGCGGCTCGGACCTCGGTCTCTTCGAGATCAACGAGGCTGCTCGACTCGTCCAGGAGGCGGCGCACCCCGAGGCCAACATCATCTTCGGGACGGTGATCGACGACGCCCTCGGGGATGAGGTCCGCGTCACGGTGATCGCCGCCGGCTTCGACAACGGCACGCCGAACCGGCGCAGGGACGAGCGCGCTCTCGGCCAGGTCAGCGGCCGCAGCCAGGCACGTCCGGCCGGGTCCTCGCCGACGAACGAGCCGACGCCGACGACCCAGCAGCAGGCGGCGCCTGCCCAGCAGCAGGCACAGCCAGGCCAGTACACCTACCCCGAGAACGTCGAGCCGTACGCACCGGCGCAGCAGCCCGGCCGGGCGCAGGAGCCGGCGCCAGCACAGGCTCAAGGACAGGCGCAGACCCAAGGACACGCGCAGGGACAAGGACAGGGACAGGGACAGGGACAGGGACAGCCGCAGCCCGTCCCCCCCTACCCCTCGGGTCAGCAGACCCCGCGCGTCATCGACGAGGCGCCGCGGCGTCCCGCCCCGCGCCCGGTGAGCGTGGAGGAAGACGACCTAGACGTGCCCGACTTCCTCAAGTGAGCCCGGTGCGCGCACCCTGGGTCACCTGGTGACCGAACGCGCTGACATGCTCCGCGACCCCTTCTGGTGGTCGCGGGGTCTGTCTTCCCCCGCAGCCGGCCACCGCCCACCAGATCCCGTCTGGGCGGGGTTCACGGGTCGGGGTGGGGCTGCGCACACCTCCCCCTACGGGCAGGACAACCTCGGGCTGCACGTCGGCGACGACGCCGAGCGGGTGGGTGCCAACCGTCGCGCCGTCGCCGAGCGCGCCGGGGTGGCGGGCTCGCACCTGCTGTTCAGCGAGCAGGTGCACGGAAAGCAGGTCGTGGTGGCCGAAGGGCCATGGGGGGCAGTGGTTCCCAGGGCAGACGCGGTCGTGACGAAGACTCCTGGCCTGGCGCTCGCGGTGATGGTGGCCGACTGCGTGCCGGTGCTCCTGCTGGACCGGCACGCAGGCGTGGTCGGGGTGGTGCACGCCGGTCGTGCGGGGATGGCCGACGGCGTCGTCGAGGCCGCGCTGGGTGCGATGGCAGGGCTCGGTGCCAGCACGGTGCACGCGGTGGTCGGGCCGTCGATCTGCGCCCGTTGCTACGAGGTTCCCGAGGCGCTGCGTCGCGGCGTGGCGGTCTGCGCACCCGTGAGCGCATCCGTGTCGCGGACCGGCACCCCCTCGCTGGACCTGGCTGCCGGTGTGCTGGAACAGCTCTCATGGTGCGAGGAGATCGAGCTCCTCCCTGGCTGCACCGCAGAGCGCGATGACCTGTTCTCCTACCGCCGCGACGGCAGGACAGGTCGTTTCGCGGGAGTCGTCGGCATCAGGGCGCCGGAGCAGCCATGACTGAGCCGCAGGACCCCCTCGCCCGCCGTGAACAGCTGCGCTCGGCGCTGTCGACGGTGCAGGCCCGTATCGCTCGCGCGTGCGACGACGCCGGTCGCCGTCCCGAGGAGGTCACGCTGGTCGTGGTCACCAAGACCTACCCGGTCACCGACATCCACCACCTTGCTGCCCTGGGCGTCGTCGACATGGGTGAGGCGCGGGTCGGAGAGGGGGCGGACAAGGTCGCGCAGTGCGCCCACCTGCCGCTGCGCTGGCACGCCATCGGCCAGGTCCAGACGAAGAAGGCCGGAGCCCTGGGGCGCTGGGCCGATGTCGTGCACTCGGCAGACAGGCGCCGGCTCGTGGCCTCCCTCGGCAGAGGCGCTCTGGCCAGCGACCGGTGCGTCGAGGTGCTGGTCCAGGTGAGCCTGGACGGGGACCCGGGCCGAGGTGGCGCGCCCCTGCGTGAGGTGGCGGCACTCGCGGACACCATCGCCTCCACGCCGGGACTGCGCCTACGGGGGGTGATGGCCATCGCGCCGGTGGGGGTCGAGCCCGCGCAGGCCTTCTCCGAGCTCGCAGCCGTGGCTCAGCGGGTTCGGTCAGACCATCCCCAGGCGCAGGTCGTCTCGGCAGGGATGAGCGCCGACCTCGAGGAAGCAGTGGCCTGCGGCGCGACACACCTGCGTGTCGGAACAGCGGTCCTCGGTTCCCGCCCCCCGCTCCGGTAGCGTCGCGACCACGAAAGTCGGTCCCTCGCAGCGTCTGCGGGGCACGCACCCGGAGGAGTTCACCATGGGCGGGGCCCTACGCAATGCGATGGTCTACCTCGGCCTCGCCGAGGAGGACCAGCGCGCGCAAGCAATCGAGCAGCTCGAGGACGAGCCCGAGCCCACCCCGGTGGTCCGCGAGGGTGCGACGCAGGCACGAGGTGCCGCAGTGACCCACATCAAGCGTGACAGGGGGCCCCAGCGCGTGATGTCCGAGCCTGTCGGTACCGAGCTCACCCGGATCTCCACGATCCACCCACGCACTTACAACGACGCCAAGACCATCGGCGAGAGCTTTCGCGAGGGGGTCCCGGTGATCATGAACCTCACGGACATGGACGACTCCGACGCGAAGCGGCTCGTGGACTTCAGCGCAGGGCTCGTGTTCGGGCTGCGCGGTTCCATCGAGCGGGTGACCAGCAAGGTCTTCCTGCTCTCGCCGTCCCACGTCGAGGTCAGTGCGCCGATCGCTCCGGCCGCACGCGCCGGCGTGCCGAACGGGTTCTTCAACCAGAGCTGAGGGCAGCACGTACGCTGCACTCGTGTCCCTTCTGCTGACCCTGCTCTACCTGGCCCTGCTGATCTTCTTCCTGCTCATGATCGGGCGGTTGATCCTGGATGCCATCCAGTCCTTCTCTCCTCAGTGGCGTCCACGTGGGGTGATGCTCGTGGTCGCCGAGGTGGTCTACACCCCCACCGACCCGCCCCTGAAGGCGTTGCGCCGGGTGCTGCCCCCGCTCTCGCTGGGTCCCGTCCGGCTGGATCTGGCGTTCCTGGTGGTCATCCTGAGCACCGGTCTGGCGATGAGCCTGGTGCAGGCTGCGGCCCTGCGCGCAGCCTGAGCGGTCCTGCGCCGGAGTCATCGGTCCGATACGGTTGCGCCGGTGATCCCGGCCGCTCGGGGTCAGCGTTCCACCACTCCCGTGCGAGGTGTACACATGGCTCTGACGCCGGAAGAAGTCGTCAACAAGACGTTCCAGCCGACCAAGTTCCGCGAAGGCTACGACCAGGACGAGGTCGACGACTTCCTGGACGACGTCGTCAGCACGCTGCGCGCTCTGAAGACGGAGAACGAAGACCTCAAGACCAAGCTGTCGGCGTGCGAGAGCCGCGTCGGCGAGCTGAGCCGGGCCGGGGCCGCTACATCGACGGCTCCACGGCTCACCAAGCCCGAGCCTGTGACGCCAACCGAGCCGGCATCAGAGCCGGAGCCGGTCAAGCCCGCGGCCGTGGTGGCGCCGGCCGCTGCACCGCCCGCCCAGTCCGTGGATGCCTCCACCGGACCGGAGCAGGCAACCGGGATGCTCGCGCTGGCGCAGAAGCTGCACGACGAGCACGTCAAGAGCGGCGAGAACAAGCGGGACCAGATGGTTAGCGACGCCAAGGAGCAGTCCGAGCGCCTCGTGCGTGAGGCCGAGACCAAGAAGTCCCAGACCCTGGGTGCGCTGGAGCAGGAGCGCTCGCTGCTGGAGCGCAAGATCGACGAGCTGCGTGGTTTCGAGCGCGAGTACCGCACGAGGTTGAAGTCCTACCTGGAGACCCAGCTCAAGGACCTGGAGGCCAAGGGCAGCATGGTACCGGCCAGGTCCACCGACGCCGGCGGCACATTGAAGGGCTGACAGCACACAGCACGACCCACCGCGGCGGGGCAGGCACCTGGTGCCTCCCCGCCGTTGGCGTGCGCCGGGAGCCGGGACGTGCCACCATGCGTCGCCGCGACCTATCTTCTCGCGGCACCACGAGCGCCCAGGGGGCGGAGGAGGCCTTCATGGCTGGCAAGGCGACATCGCGGACCTCGGCCACCACGGCCGCGGCCCAGCAGGCACCGGCACCCAAGGTCGCTGCTTCGAAGAGAGCTCCGGCCACCACCTCCCCGGCGACCAAGAAGTCCGCCGCGACCAAGAAGTTGGCCGCGACCAAGAAGTCCGCCGCGACCAAGAAGTCCGCCGCGACCAAGAAGTCCGCCGCGCCCACGAAGTCCGCCGCGCCCACGAAGTCCGCCGCGCCCACGAAGTCCGCCGCGCCCACGACAGCCGCCGGAGCGCAGGCCTCGTCCGGGACCGGCTCCGGCTGGACGCAGGTTGAGCTCAAGGCGGTACGCGCCGAGCTGTTGGCGCACATCGACCGGCTGAACGCCGAGCTGGTGGTGGCCGATGACCAGATCGCCGAGCTCATCCGCGATGCGGCCGACTCCGCCGGGGACGACCAGGCAGACACGGGCAGCAAGGCCTTCGAGCGCGAGCACGGCATCTCGCTGGCGAACAACGCACGCGAGCTGATCGAGCAGAACAACCGGGCGTTGAGGCGCATCGACGACGGCACCTACGGCCGGTGCGAGATCTGTGAGGAGGAGATCGGCAAGGGCAGGCTGCAGGCGTTCCCCCGGGCGACCCTCTGCGTCAGCTGCAAGCAGAAGCAGGAGCGTCACTGACGGCAGGGCGCCGCACACCGACACCGGGCAACCGTGGGAGGCTGTGCGGCGATGGTAACCGACCCTGAGACCGGCGAAGCCGGCTCCGCACCCGCCCCGGCCCCTGCTGACCGGGGCGCACGCAACCACCTCCTCGTGCTGCTCGCCGGTGTCACGCTGCTCGGGTACGCCGCCGACCAGGTCACGAAGAGGCTCGCGGTGCAGCGGCTCGACCCGGGCGAGGTCATCCCCCTGATCGAGGGCTGGCTGTCGCTGCGCCTGCTCTACAACTCCGGGGCAGCGTTCTCCCTTGGCGAGGGTGCCACCTGGGTCTTCACCGCGGTCGCCGTCGTGGTGACGGGGGTGATCCTGCGGGTGGCCCGCAGCCTGGGCAGCCGCCGCTGGGCGGTCACGCTGGGGTTCCTGCTCGCCGGGGCGCTGGGCAACCTCACCGACCGGCTCCTGCGGGAGCCTGGTCTCGCCCGCGGCCACGTCGTGGACTTCATCGACTACCACGGTCTCTTCGTGGGAAACGTCGCCGACATCTGGATCGTCGGCGCCGCCCTGGTGGTCGCGCTGCTCGGCCTGGCCGGCATCGGGCCCGACGGAACCAGGGAGCGGGACGGGGCTGGTGGTCAGCGTGGCTGAGACCAGAGGTCTGCCGGTGCCCGACGGCCTGGACGGCGAGCGGGTGGACGCCGGGGTGTCGAGGATGCTGGGACTGTCCCGATCCGCGGTCGTCGCGCTCGTCGTCCAGGGCGCCGTGCGGGTCGAGGGCCGCCCCGCGGCCAAGTCCGACCGGCTCCAGGCAGGCACCTGGATCGAGGTCGACCTGCCCGATCCGCGGGGGCCGGTCGAGGTGGTTCCCGAGATCGTGGACGGCATGCACATCGTCCACGACGACGATCACCTCGTGGTGGTCGACAAGCCGGTGGGCGTCGCAGCGCATCCGAGCCCGGGCTGGGCCGGACACACGGTGGTGGGCGGGCTGATGGGAGCCGGCTACCGCATCTCCACCTCGGGAGCCGCCGAGCGAAAGGGCATCGTCCAGCGGCTGGACGTGGGCACCTCCGGCCTGATGGTGGTGGCCAAGAGCGAGCACGCCTACACGATGCTCAAGCGAGCCTTCAAGGACCGCACCGTCGACAAGGTCTACCACGCCGTGGTGCAGGGCCACCCGGATCCGTTGACCGGCACCATCGACGCCCCGATCGGGCGCCATCCCAGCGCCGACTACAAGTGGGCCGTGGTGATGGAGGGCAAGCCGAGCGTGACCCACTACGAGCTGCTCGAGGCCTTCCGCGCCGCGAGCCTGATGGAGATCCACCTTGAGACCGGGCGCACCCACCAGATCCGGGTGCACTTCTCCGCGCTCAAGCATCCCTGTGCGGGGGACCTCACCTACGGCGCGGACCCTGTGCTGGCCAAGCGACTGGGGCTCACCAGGCAGTGGCTGCACGCTCACCGGCTGGGCTTCGAGCACCCCGGCACCGGCGAGCGGGTCGAGTACTGCAGCCCCTACCCGAACGACCTGTCCGAGGCCCTCGAGCGGCTCACCCGAACGTGAGTGGACCGCCCGACCACTTAGGCTACGACACCCGACTTGCCGCCTACTGCGTCGTCGTCGACGAGGCCGACCGCGTCCTGCTCGTCCGGTGGGTCGGCCCGGTCAGGGCGTCGTGGACGTTGCCCGGTGGTGGCGTCGAGCTTGGCGAGACGATCGAGCAAGCGGCTGTGCGGGAGGTCCGCGAGGAGACCGGATACGACGTCGAGCTGCACCACCTGCTCGGGGCGACACCCACGTGGTGGAGGCGCAGGACCGCGCGGTGCGGCGTCACCGGATGCTGCGCATGGTCCGGGTGATGTTCAGGGCCACGGTGGTCGGTGGTGACCTGACGCACGAGCTGGAGGGCAGCACCGACCAGGCGAGGTGGGTGCCGATCCCAGAGGTTGGGGGCCTGGAGCGGGTGCAGGGCGTCGACGTCGGCCTCGCTTGGTGGCGACGGCATCGAGACACGCCGCCGGACACGCCGGGCTGATCTGCGACGTGCCGTCCGGTGACCGGCACTGTCGGTCCGGCGAACTAGACTCAGGACCTCACGCAGCGGCACCGAACGGCCTCACGACAGCCGTCCGGACCTTCCCCGGTCGTCCGCCCGTACTCGCGCGCACGAGGAGGCACCCTACCCATGCCGTCCGGCTCGTCCGACCAGTTCGTGCACCTGCACAACCACACCGAGTACTCGATGCTCGACGGTGCGGCACGCGTGGGCGACCTGTTCGCGGAGGCGGCGCGGATGGGCATGCCCGCCCTGGCCACCACCGACCACGGCTACGTCTTCGGCGCCTACGAGTTCTGGAAGCAGGCGCAGAAGCACGGCGTGAAGCCCATCGTCGGCTGCCTGCTCAAGGGCCAGGAGATCGTCACGGCGGACGGCGTCCGCAACATCGAGGACGTCCGCCCTGGTGATCACGTCCTCACCCATCGAGGGCGCTTCCGCAAAGTCGTCCGATCCATGACCAGGCCCTATGCAGGCCGAGCCTTCACCGTGAGCCTCGCTGGCCGGCACGGGCGTGCGCTCACCGTGACCGAAGAGCACCCCATCCTGGTGCGTACCCGTGACGGCCGGGTCGAGTGGAGCAAGCCGGCAGAGATCGTCGGGGGGCGACCAGGCGTCAAGCGCGGCGCCGACCAGTGGAACTCCTGGGTGTGCTTGCCGAGGCTCCAGGAGCAGGTGAACCACCTCGATCTGGCCGACTACCTGCCCGATGACTTCGTCGTGGCAGACGACAGGATCACTCGAACGTACGCGTCGAAGTTCCGTGCGGACGAGACCTGGACGCTCGAACCTCGGCCGGCACTGGACTACGACCTCGGGTGGCTGCTCGGCATCTTCGCTGCCGAGGGCACCATCACGCGAGTAGATGGTCGCCTGACGGGCGTGTTCGGGTTCCACCTGCACCGCCAGGAGACGTGGATCGCGGCGCGCATCGTGGATGCCCTCGCTGCCCTGGGCGTGCGCGCCAGCGTCCACCGGCGTGTGGAGAAGACGTCTCTCCACGTCTATGCGTACTCCGTGCCGCTCGCCTACGCACTCGATCGGCTCTGTGGCGCAGGAGCGCACCACAAGCACGTTCCTGCCGAGATCATGACGGGCTCCGCCGACGCCAGGCGAGGTTTCGTCGACGGCGTTCTGGACGGAGACGGGAAGAACCCCACCCGTGCGTCGAATCCATCCCGTCGGCGGGACCTGAAGACCGTCTCCCGCGACCTGGCATGGGGCATGCGGACGCTACTGGCGGACCTTGGGCACTTCTGCACGGTGTCGCGCGGACTGCACTCCGGCACGCTCCCCGACGGTCGTCCCTACGAGTCCGTGCAGTACACGGTGAGCTGTACGCCTGAGCGTGCATACGCTCGGTCGTTGCAGGACGACGCGTACACGTACCGACCGATCCTGGGGGTCGAGGAGCGGTACCTGGAGTCGCAGGTCTTCAACATCGAGGTCGAGGACGACAACTCTTACGTCTCCGACTTCGTCCTGCACAACTGCGAGGCCTACGTCACCCCGGGCACGCACCGCACCGACCGCACCCGCGTCACCTACGGCGACGGCGGCCGCGACGACGTCTCCTCGCGCGGCCTCTACACGCACATGACGCTGCTGGCCGAGAACAACGCGGGCATGCACAACCTGTTCCGGATGTCGTCCCAGGCCAGCCTCGACGCCGTCTACGGCAAGTTCCCGCGGCTCGACCGCGAGCTGCTGCAGACCTACGGCGGCGGCCTGATCGGCACCACCGGCTGCGTCAGCGGCGAGGTCCAGACCCGGCTGCGGCAGGGCCAGTACGACAAGGCGATCGAGGCCGCGGCCGAGCTGCGGGACCTCTTTGGGGCGGGCAACTACTTCGCCGAGGTGATGGACCACGGGCTCGAGATCGAGCGTCGCACGCACCAGGACCTGCTGAGGATCGCCAAGGACCTCGGCCTCCCGCTGGTGGCCACGAACGACCTGCACTACACCCGGGCCGAGGACGCCACAGCGCACGCCGCCCTGCTGTGCGTGCAGTCCGGCTCCACGCTGGCCGACCCCGACCGGTTCAAGTTCGACGCCGACGAGTTCTACCTCAAGAGCCCGGCGCAGATGCGCGAGGTGTGGCGAGACCTGCCCGAGGCGTGCGACAACACGCTGCTGATCGCCGAGCGCTGCGAGGTCTCCTTCACCGAGGCCGAGGGGCGCTTCATGCCCCGGTTCGAGTCCCCAGAGGGTGAGGACGAGCGATCCTGGTTCATCAAGGAGGTCGACCGCGGGTTGGCGGTGCGTTATCCGGCAGGTGTTCCGTCCGAGGTACGCGCTCAGGCCGACTTCGAGACCGAGGTGATCGTCTCCAAGGGGTACGCGGGCTACTTCCTCGTCGTCGCCGACTTCATCAACTGGGCCAAGGAGAACGGCATCCGGGTCGGGCCGGGGCGTGGTTCCGGTCCCGGCTCGATGTGCGCCTACGCGATGCGCATCACCGACCTCGACCCGCTCCAGCACGGCCTGATCTTCGAGCGGTTCCTCAACCCCGAGCGTCCCTCGCTGCCCGACTTCGACGTCGACTTCGACGAGCGCCGCCGCGGTGAGGTGATCCGCTACGTCACCGAGAAGTACGGCGACGACCGGGTGGCCATGATCGTCACCTACGGGACGATCAAGGCCAAGCAGGCCGTCAAGGACTCCTCCCGCGTGCTGGGCTACCCCTTCGCCATGGGCGAGAAGATCACCAAGGCCATGCCCCCGGCCGTGATGGGCAAGGACGTCTCCCTGGCGGGCATCTTCGACCCTGAGCACAAGCGGTACAAGGACGCCGGAGAGTTCCGGGCCCTGCACGCCGAGGACGCCGAGGTCGCCAAGGTCGTCGAGACGGCGCGTGGGCTGGAGGGCCTCAAGCGGCAGTGGGGCGTGCACGCGGCCGGGGTCATCATGTCGAGCGAGCCGCTGCTCGACGTCATCCCGATCATGCGGCGGCTGCAGGACGGTCAGGTCATCACCCAATTCGACTACCCGACGTGCGAAGCGCTCGGACTGGTCAAGATGGACTTCCTCGGACTACGCAATCTGACGATCCTCGACGACGCGCTCAAGAACGTGCAGGCCAACCGCGGGATCGAGATCGACCTCGACGCGCTCTCCAAGGACCCCACCGACGAGGCGACCTACGCCTTGCTCGGGCGCGGCGACACCCTCGGGGTGTTCCAGCTCGACGGCGGCCCGATGCGCCAGCTGCTTCGGCTGATGCGGGCGGACAACTTCGAGGACATCTCGGCTGTCATCGCGCTGTACCGCCCCGGCCCGATGGGCGCCAACTCGCACACCAACTACGCCCTGCGCAAGAACAAGCAGCAGGAGGTCGAGTACCTGCACGCCGAGCTCGCGCAGGCCCTCGAGCCGATCCTCGGCACCACTTACGGCCTGATCGTGTACCAGGAACAGGTCATGGAGATCGCCCAGAAGCTGGCCGGGTACAGCCTCGGCAAAGCCGACATGCTGCGCCGCGCGATGGGCAAGAAGAAGCGCGAGGTGCTCGACGCCGAGTACGTCGGCTTCGAGGCCGGCATGCAGGCGAACGGCTTCAGCGCCGCCTCCATCAAGGCGCTGTGGGACGTCCTGGTCCCGTTCTCGGACTACGCGTTCAACAAGGCCCACTCGGCGGCCTACGGTCTGGTCTCGTACTGGACGGCCTTCCTCAAGGCCAACTACAAGGCCGAGTACATGGCAGCGCTGCTGACCTCCGTAGGGGACGACAAGGACAAGTCGGCCCTGTACCTGGGGGAGTGCCGCCGGATGGGGCTCACCGTCCTGCCGCCGGACGTGAACGCCTCCATCGGGACGTTCGCCGCAGTGGGGGAGGACATCCGGTTCGGCCTGGCGGCCATCCGCAACGTGGGCCACAACGTGGTGGACGCCATCGTGGCGGCCCGGGCGCAGAAGGGTAGCTACACCTCTTTCGAGGACTTCCTGCGCAAGGTCCCCGCGGTGGTCTGCAACAAGCGGACTATCGAGTCGCTCATCAAGGCGGGCGCCTTCGACTCCCTCGGGCACACGCGCAAGGGCCTGGCCGCCGTCCACGAGGTGTACGTCGACGCCCTGGTAGACGAGAAGAGGCAGGAGGCGATCGGCCAGGACTCCCTCTTCGGTGGCCTGGACGACGAGTCGGGCGTCTCGCTGGCCACGCTGCCACCGATCCCGGACACCGAGTGGGACAAGCGATTCAAGCTCTCCAGCGAGCGGGAGATGCTGGGGCTGTACGTCTCGGACCACCCGTTGTTCGGGGTGGAGCACATCCTCGCGTCGGCGGCGGACACCTCCATCGCCTCTCTGCTCGTCGACGAGTCCCGTCCGGACGGGTCGACTGTGACGATCGCCGGCATGATCACCCAGGTCACCCGGAAGATGACCAAGGCAGGCTCGACCTGGGCCATCGCCCAGGTCGAGGACCTGGCCGGTTCCATCGAGGTGCTCTTCTTCCCGCAGACGTACCAGACGGTCTCGCACGAGCTCAACGAGGACGTCGTCTGCGTCATCCGCGGCCGGCTCAACCGTCGCGACGACGTACCTGCCGTGAACGCCCAGGAGATGAGCCTGCCGGACATCTCGCTGGGCCCCCGCGGTCCGGTGGTCATCGCGATGCCGGTGACCCGTTGCACCGCACCGATGGTCGGCCGGCTCAAGGACGTGCTGGCCACCCATCCTGGCGTCACCGAGGTCCACCTGCGTCTGACCCAGCACGACAAGGCCACCCTGATGCGGCTGGACGACGCGCTGCGGGTGACGGCCTCGCCCGCGCTCTTCGGAGACCTGAAGGCGTTGCTGGGGCCCAGTTGCCTCGTCTAGCGCGGCAGCATCCAGGGCCGCAGCATCCAGGGCAGCAGGAGTCTCTGCCGGCAGGGCGGGTGTGGATGGTGCTGGCGGTCGTGCTGCTGCTGCTCTCGGTGGCCGTCGCAGTCGGTTGGCAGGCGCTCGCCCCCACCTCCAGCATCGAGATGGTCGGCGGGGTCGCTGCCTCCGCTGACCCGGACACCCCCGCTGCGGTCGTAGACGCCCTCTTCGTGGCGCTGACGGCAGCAGCCGGGGCCATGGTCGGCCTGACCGTGGCGGTGTCGCTCCGGGACCAGGGTCAGCAGCTGGCCGCCGCCGCCGTGGTCGGTGGTCTGGCCGCCTCCGCCCTGGCTTGGAGGCTGGGCGGGCTGCTGGGTCCACCTGCTCTGCGGGTGCAGCAGCAGTCGGGTGCAGACCCGCTGGTGGCGCCGTTGGCGCTGTCCTCGCCGCTGACGGTGCTGGTGTGGCCGGCTGTCACCGCGGCGGCCCTCTTCCTGGGGCTGCTGGTCTCCCTCGTGCTGCGACCGCCCCGGTCCTGAGCTCTGGGCTGCTGCCCCTCAGGACAGCGCGATCTGCGCCGTCACAGCGCCGGTCAGCCGGGCGAGGTCGGCCGGAGCCAGCTCCACGTCGAGGCCACGCCTGCCGGCGCTCACCAGGATGCGCTCGTGCCCGTGCGCGCTGGCGTCGAGCACCGTGGTCAACCGCTTGCGCTGCCCAAGCGGGCTGATGCCGCCCAGCACGTAGCCCGTGGCACGTTGCGCGAGGGCCGGGTCGGCCATCGTCGACCTCTTGGCTCCTACGGCGGCAGCGACAGCTCGCAGGTCCAGACGCGAGACCACGGGGACGACGGCCACGACCAGGAGTCCCTCGACGTCGGTCACCAGGGTCTTGAACACCGTCGCAGGGTCCACGCCCAGCGCGTCCGCCGCTTCCAGCCCGTACCCGCCCGCCTGTGCCCTGGTCTGCGGGTCGTGCGCGTACTCACGCAGGGTGAACGCCACAGCAGCCTGCTCGAGCGCGCGGGTGGCGGGTGTCCTGCTCATGCTCCGCGGAGCCCTCAGTTCGGGCTGGAGCGTTCCCACGGCCCCTGGTGCGGGATGGCGCCGAGCACGGACAAGAGCCTGCGCTCGCGCACCAGCAGGCGGGACTCCGCCACCAGGCGCCGGGCGGTGTCGGGCTGCTCCAACAGGCCTTGGCGGTCCGAGAGCTCGAGGACCATGCCGGCAGCCACCAGGTACGACAGCACCCGAGGTTGCTCGGGGAGGTCCGGCGGTTCGAGCCCCAGGTCCTCGCGGTAGGCGCTGTAGGCGGCGGCCACCCGGTTGGCGAGGGCGCAGATGTCGGCGTCGTCGCCCTCGCTGTCCTGCAGGGGGGTGACCAACCCGGTCATGTAGGGGGTGCTGGCAGCTACGTCCAGGCCGTGCAGCCTGAACCGGACCGCCCCGCTGGTGACCAGGGTGTAGGTGCCGTCCTCGTTCTCGCTGACCTCGCGCAGCACCGCGGTGGTCCCGACCTCGTGCAGCGAGGTGACGCTCTGGTCGCCCACCTCGTGACCGGCCTTGATCGCGACGACCCCGAACACCCGCTCACGCTCGGGCTTGCGCATCAGGTCGGCGACCAGCGTCCGGTAGCGCGGTTCGAACACGCTCAGCGGCAGGACGAGGCCCGGCACCAGCACGGTACCGAGCGGGAAAAGGGCCAGGCGCTGCACCCGTCGAATGTAACCCCGCTTCCCCCGTGGTGCCGGTGCGGCCGGCCGCCGGTGCCTGCCGGATCCGCGTCTTCATTCGAGAACTTTGGACGTATATAGCGGACGGGTGATTCACTGGCCTCGTGCAAGCTTTTGCGGTCCTGGCCGACCCCGTCCGGCGGCGGGTCCTCGAGCTGTTGGCCGACGGGGAGACGAGTGCGGGAGCCGTGACAGACGTGGTCCGCGCAGAGTTCGGCATCTCCCAGCCGGCCGTGTCGCGGCACCTGCGCGTGCTGAGGGAGAGCGGTTTCGCGGATGTGCGCGCCCAGGGCACCCGGCGGCTCTACGTGGCCAGGCCTGAGCCGTTCCAGCAGGTGGACCAGTGGATGCAGCGGTACGGCCTTTTCTGGGAGAACAGGCTGGACGCGCTCGAGACAGAGATCGCCCGGGGACGCCGTGAGCAGCGCCGCAGCGGCAGCGTCAGCTCGGGACGCCCGGCATGAGCGGGCTGGAGCCGTCGGGGTACCTGCTGGGCTCGGCCACGCAGCCGGTCGTAGTGCTCGAGCGGGAGCTGGCAGCCACCCCGCTGGAGGTCTGGCAGGCATGGACGGTGCCGGAGCGGCTCGTCCGCTGGCTGGGCGCGGTGGAGGCGCCGCTGGACCAGCCGGGAGTGCCGGTGCGGCTGGCGATGACGGCTCAGGAGCTGCCCGCAGACCTGGACGGCGTGCAGGGGCTGGCGACGTTCACGGTCCTGCAGGCGCAGCCCCCGGCTGACGACGTTCCCGGTCTGCTGGTGCTCACCTTCGACGACCAGGCAGACCCTGGCGGCACGCTCACGGTGCTGTTCACGCCGGTGGGGCGGGACCGGTGCCGGATCGTCCTGCGGCACGCGCTCCGTCCCAGCGCAGGTGCCCTGGGCCAGGCTCCCGGGTTCGGGGCCGGCTGGGATGGGTTCCTCGACTGGCTGGACGACGCCCTGGCAGGGCGCGAGCACGGCGGGGACGACCGCTATGAGGCCTTGCTCCCCTACTACGAGGGGCTGGGCGATCGACTGGCAGCCGTCGGCAACGGTCACGTCGAGCACCACGAAGGCGAGCCGGCTGTGCGGCACGTGCGACTGATCGCCGCTGCACCGGAACGGATCTGGTCGCTGCTCAGCACCGGTGAGGGTCTGAGCCGATGGCTGGGGACGCTCGTCGAGGGCAGCTTCGGTCCTGGCCACCAGGTCGTGGTGGTGCACGACGGGCAGGACCCAGGGGCTTCGCGGCAGGTGAGCACGGTCACCACCTGGACCCCGCCGCACGCCCTGGCCATGACCTGGGACTTTCCTGGAGAGCAGTCCTCCCAGCTCGAGATCACCCTGCGGGTGGACGGTGCCGGCACGCGGCTCGAGCTGCTCCATCGCGGGGTCGGTGCACCGCAGGACGGGTACCTGCCCGGGTGGCACGCGCACCTCGATCTGCTGGTGGCACAGGTGGAGGGCAGGGCGAGCCCACCGTGGGCACAGGCGTACGCGGCCGCCCTTACCCTGGTGGGGTGATGCGAACGCTCGACCTCAGAGGTCAGAAGCTCGACGCCCGCGAGCTGCGGGAACGGCTGCCTCGGGCGGCCATGGACGTCGAGGCGGCCGTGGAGGTGGTACGACCGATCGCCGACGACGTCCGCCACCGCGGGGCCCAGGCGCTGCGTGATCTGGGAGAGCGCTTCGACGGCGTCAGGCTCGACGAGCTGCGGGTACCCCTGCCCGCACTGGCTGCGGCGCTGGAGGCGCTGGACCCTGCGGTGCGGGCGGCCCTGGAGGAGTCGATCAGGCGCGCCCGGCTGGTGCACGCCGACCAGCGGCGCACCGAGACCGTGACCCACGTCGCCGAGGGCGGCACGGTGACCGAGCGGTGGCTGCCCGTGGCGCGGGTCGGCTTGTACGTCCCGGGCGGGCTGGCCGTCTACCCGAGCAGCGTCGTGATGAACGTCGTCCCGGCCCAGACGGCGGGCGTGCCGTCCATGGCCGTCGCCTCCCCGCCGCAGAAGGACTTCGGCGGACTCCCGCACCCGACCATCCTGGCCGCGTGCGCACTGCTCGGCGTCGAGGAGGTCTACGCCGTCGGCGGCGCACAGGCCGTCGCCATGTTCGCCTACGGCGCCAAGGAGACGACGGGGGAGCGCGCGGGCGAGACCGTCTGCGCGCCGGTCGATCTGGTCACCGGCCCGGGGAACGTCTACGTCGCCGCCGCCAAGCGGCTGCTCAAGGGCGTGATCGGCATCGACGCCGAGGCGGGCACGACCGAGATCGCTGTCCTGGCCGACGCCGGGGCCGACCCCGTCCTGGTCGCGGTCGACCTCGTGAGCCAGGCCGAGCACGACCCGCACGCGGCCTCGGTGCTGGTGACCGACTCGGTCGAGCTGGCGCAGGCGGTGCAGGCGGTGCTGGTCGAGATGGTGGCCCAGACCAAGCACAGCGAGCGCGTCACCGTGGCGCTGTCGGGGCCGCAGTCGGCCGTGGTGCTGGTGGACGACCTCGAGGCCGGCATGACCGTCGTCGATGCCTACGCGGCCGAGCACCTGGAGATCCAGACCGCCGATGCGCCCGCCCGGGCGCTGCGGGTCCGCAACGCGGGGGCGATCTTCGTCGGGCCCTGGTCGCCGGTCTCGCTGGGCGACTACTGCGCCGGTTCCAACCACGTCCTGCCGACGGGTGGCTGCGCCTGCCACTCCAGCGGGCTGAGCGTCCAGACGTTCCTGCGCGGGGTGCACGTAGTCGACTACAGCCGGAACGCGCTCGCGGAGGTGGCCGGGCACGTGGTGGCACTGGCCGACGCAGAGGACCTGCCGGCGCACGGTGAGGCGGTCGCTGCCAGGTTCCGCGACGCTGCAGCCCCGCAGTGAGCACCATGGACCCGCAGTGAGCACCATGGACCGGCTGCCGCTGCGGGAGGACCTGCGGGGGCTCCAGCCGTACGGCGCGCCACAGCTCGACGTCGCCGTGCGGCTCAACACCAACGAGAACTCCTACCCGGTCCCCGACGAGGTCGTGCACGCCATCACGGCCGCTGTCGCCGCCGACACAGCTGCTCTGAACAGGTATCCCGACCGTGACTTCACCGCGCTGCGAACCGATCTGGCCTCCTATCTGACCACTGCGACCGGCCACCAGGTCCTGCCTGCCGAGGTCTGGGCCGGCAACGGCTCCAACGAGGTGCTCCAGCACCTGGCGCTGGCGTTCGGGGGCCCAGGGCGCAAGGCCCTGGGCTTCACACCGACCTACTCCATGCACTCGATCATCAGTGCCGGCGTCGGGATGCGGTGGGTGGAAGGCCCGCGTGAGGACGACTTCTCCCTGGACGGCGAGCAGGTGCTGCGCTCGGTCCGCGAGCATGCGCCCGACATCGTCTTCCTGTGCTCGCCCAACAATCCCACCGGCACGGCGCTCGACCTCGAGCTGGTCGAGACGGTGTACCAGGCCTGCGCCGGAATGGTCGTCGTCGACGAGGCGTACGCAGAGTTCGCCCGTCCAGGGACACGGTCCGCGGTCAACCTGCTCTCGGGTCGCGAGCGCCTGGTGGTCACGCGCACGATGAGCAAGGCCTTCGCCCTGGCGGGTGCGCGGCTGGGCTACCTGGCTGCCGACCAGGACGTCTGTGCCGCACTGAGACTGGTCCGGCTGCCCTACCACCTGTCCACCCTCACCCAGGCCGTGGCGCGGGTGGCGCTGGCCCACGTCGATGCCCTGCTGGCGAGCGTCGAGTCGATCAAGAACCAGCGGGACCGCATCGTCACCGAGCTGGCGGGCCTCGGTCTGGCGCCGGTCCCCAGCGACGCGAACTTCGTCCTCTTCGGGGGGCTGCAGGACGAGAGAGCCACGTGGCAGGGCCTTCTCGAGCGCGGGGTGCTGGTGCGCGACGTCGGGCTCAGGGGTCACCTGCGGGTGACTGCGGGCACGGCGAAGGAGACGACGTCATTCCTCGCCGCACTGGCTGCCACACTGGCGGCTGCCCGACCCGAGGTGACCCCAGCCCACATCCAGGAGACCCGATGAGCCGCACCGCCCGGATCGAGCGGACCACCAAGGAGTCAGCCGTCCTGGTCGAGGTGGACCTCGACGGCAGCGGCGCCGCCCGCATCGGCACCGGCGTCGGCTTCTACGACCACATGCTCACGGCGCTGGCCAAGCACTCGCTCATCGACCTGGTGGTAGAGGCGCAGGGCGACACCTACGTCGACGGGCACCACACCGTCGAGGACACCGCGATCGTCCTCGGCCAGGCCTTGCGGCAGGCGCTCGGTGACAAGCAGGGCATCACCCGCTACGGCGACGCCACCGTCCCGCTGGACGAGTGCCTGGTGCAGGCGGTGGTCGACGTGTCCGGACGGCCCTACTGCGTGCACACCGGAGAGCCGGACGGTCAGCAGTACGCGCTCATCGGAGGCGGGAACGGTGGGGTCCCCTACGCCGGCTCGCTCACCCAGCACATCTTCGAGACCCTCGCGCTGCACGCCCAGATCGCCCTGCACGTACGGGTCCTCGCCGGCCGGGACCCCCACCACATCGTCGAGACCCAGTTCAAGGCCGTCGCACGGGCGCTGCGCGCTGCGGTGGCGCTCGACCCACGGGTGCAGGGGGTGCCCAGCACCAAGGGCCGCCTCTGACGGTACGGGCCTCATGCGCGCGCGGCGGTCCTCGTAAACTCTGGAACGTGCCTTCCTCACCGCGCGTCGTCGTGCTCGACTACGGCTTCGGCAACGTCCGGTCCGCCGTTCGCGCATTGGAGCGTGTGGGTGCCCAGGTCGAGCTCACCTCCGACAACACCGCGGCTGAGAACGCAGACGGGCTGGTCGTGCCGGGGGTCGGTGCCTTCGAGGCGTGCGTGCAGGGGCTGCTGGCCGTCCGTGGCGACCGGGTGGTGGACCGACGGCTGGCGGGAGGGCGACCCGTGCTGGGGATCTGCGTCGGGATGCAGATCATGTTCGCCCACGGGGTCGAGCACGGACGGCCCTGCGACGGCCTCGGTCAGTGGCCCGGCACGGTCGAGCGGCTCCAGGCGCCCGTGGTGCCGCACATGGGGTGGAACACCGTACGGCCGGCGGCGGGCAGCCGCCTCTTGGCCGGCCTGCAGGACGAGCGCTTCTACTTCGTGCACTCCTACGGGGTGCAGCGCTGGGAGCTGGAGGTCGAGGCGTCCTCGCCCATGACCGCTCCTGCGGTGACGTGGTCGGAGCATGGCGGCCCCTTCGTGGCGGCGGTCGAGAACGGCCCGCTCAGCGCCACCCAGTTCCACCCCGAGAAGTCTGGCGACGCCGGTTCACAGCTGCTCGCCACGTGGGTCGGGTCGTTGCGATGAGGAGCATGGGTTGAGCAAGGACCGTGCCCGTCGTCGGGTCGAGCGGGAGCGGGTCGAGGCCGCGCAGCGCCGCAACCGTGCCGGAAAGGTCGCACGTGCCGGACGACGCAGAGCACTCCGGAGCCCGCTGGCCGCCCTGACCGGTCGGCGGCGGCGACCCGACTCGATCCTGGCCCAGCGCAGACGCCGGCAGAACCTCGGACTGGTCGCGGTGCTGCTGCTGCTGCACGTCCTGCTGTGGACCCAGGTGCCGGGTTGGGGCCTGCGCGCGACGGCTGCCATCCTCACCCTGCTGCTGTGGCCGGTCCTGGTCACGGTCGCCTTCGACCGGAGGTCTTCCACGTGAGCCCGAGCACGACTCCCCACCGCCTTCAGCTGCTCCCCGCCGTCGACGTGGCCGACGGCCAGGCGGTACGGCTGGTCCAGGGCGAGGCGGGTACCGAGACCCGCTACGGCTCCCCGCTGGAGGCAGCGCTCGGCTGGCAGTCCGGGGGGGCCGAGTGGATCCACCTGGTGGACCTGGATGCGGCGTTCGGTCGGGGGTCGAACGCGGAGCTGCTGGCCGAGGTGGTCGGCCGGCTGGACGTCGACGTCGAGCTCTCCGGTGGCATCAGGGACGATGAGTCGCTGGCCAGGGCCCTGGCGACGGGGTGCCGCCGGGTGAACCTGGGCACTGCCGCCCTGGAGGACCCCGCGTGGACCGCGCAGGTCGTGGCGCAGCACGGGGACCGCATCGCGATAGGGCTCGACGTCCGTGGAACCACCCTGGCTGCACGTGGCTGGACGCAGGAGGGGGGGAACCTCTGGGAGACGCTGGCCCGGCTCGACCGCGACGGCTGCGCCCGCTACGTGCTCACCGACGTGGGCAGGGACGGAACGATGACCGGCCCGAACACCGCTCTGCTGCAAGAGTTCTGCGCACGTACCGACAAGCCGGTGGTCGCCTCCGGCGGCGTCTCCAGCCTGGACGACCTGGTGGCCCTGAGGGCTCTGGTGCCCGCCGGTGTGGAGGGGGCCATCGTGGGCAAGGCGTTGTACGCCGAGGCCTTCACCCTGGAGCAGGCCCTCGCGGTCGCGGGCGGGAGCCGCGGGTGAGCCCCGGCAGCCGGATCCGCCGCATCTCCAGCGGGGGTCCGTGGGAGGACCGCACCGGGTACTCCCGGGCCGTGGTCGTGGACGGCCGGGTGCTGGTGGCGGGCTGCACCGCGACCGTGGACGGTGAGGTCCAGCACGAGGACGACGCCCATGCCCAGACCCTGGTGTGCTTCCAGGTCGTCGAGCGGGCGCTGCACGAGGCGGGGACCGACCTGGACCACGTCGTGCGCACCCGGATGTACGTGGTGGGGCCCGAGCACTGCGACGGCGTGGGCCGGGCGCACCGCGCCGCCGTCGGCCATGTCCGGCCGGCGGCGACCATGGTCTGCGTCGCCGCACTGGTGCACCCGGCCATGCTGGTAGAGGTCGAGGTGGAGGCCGTGCTGCCCCGTCCCGACGTGCACCGCGCCGGGGCGCCCGCCTCGTGAGCGGGCTGCTCGCGCCTGCGCAGTTCTCCGGCGACGACGGCTCCCCGGACCCCGCCCTGGAGCAGGCGCTGCAGGCGTGCTCCGCCGGCGGCGGCGGCACCGAGGCGGTGGTGGCTGCACTGGCCGGGGCTCGCGTCCTGGTCGCGGTGGTGGCCGTGCTCGGGGAGTCCGGCCAGAGCAGCCTGACCGGGCTGAGGAGCGACAAGAGCGCCGACATGGCGCTGGTGACGCTCACCGCGCCGGACGGGCGCCAGGCCCTGCCGGTGTTCAGCAGCACGGCCGCGCTGGCGGCCTGGGACGCACGTGCCCGTCCGGTGCCGGTGCACGCACGACGGGCTGCGCTGTCCGCGGTGCAGGACGGTTGCGAGCTTCTGGTGGTCGACCCCGCGGGGGCCGCCGTGCTCGTGCCCAGACCCGCCGTGTGGGCGGTCGCCCAGGACGAGGCGTGGATCCCCTCGCCGCGCCACCCCCGGGTCCGGCAGGCGCTGCAGGACGCGGTGGCGCACGAGCCGGCCGTCCTGGCTGTGCACCAAGAGCCGGGCGCCCGGGCAGAGCTGCGGGTCCTGCTGCAGGTGCGTGCGGGGCTGGACCGCGCCGGCCTTGACGCCGTCACCAGCAGGATCACAGCGGCGCTCGCCGCCAGCCAGGCGGTGGCCGACCTGGTGGACTCGGTCGAGCTGCGGGTCGTCCCCGTCTGACCCCAGCCCAGTTGTCAGCACCAGGCCGGCTGATCGGACGTCCACGTACTGACAACTGCTCGATCGCCGCGGGATGTCGGTTCTGCCGGGGCCCGGTGAGAGCCTGGGCACCATGCTCATGGCCCCCTACCGCGCGCTCCTGGCGCAGCGCAACGTGCGCACCCTGCTGCTGTTCGGGGTGCTGGCGCGGATCCCGCACACGGGGGCAGCCCTGGTGCTGACGCTGCACGTGGTGACGACGTTGGACCGGGGCTACGCGGCCGCCGGATGGGTGGCGGCAGCCTTCACCGTCGGCGCGGCCGCCGGGGCTCCGTGGCGTGGCCGGGAGGTGGACAGGTTGGGGCTGCGACGTGCCCTGGTGCCCTCCATCATCGGCGAGACCGTCGTCTTCGGTGTGGCCGGCTTCCTGCCGTACTCCTGGCTGCTGGTGGCCGCGTTCCTCGGCGGGGTCTTCGTCGTCCCGATCTTCACCGTCATGCGCCAGTCCCTCAGCGTGATGGTGGCCCAGGAACGGCGCCGCACCGCCTACGCCGTGGACTCGATCGGGGTGGAGCTGTCGTTCATGGCCGGGCCCGCTGTCGCGGTCGCCGTGGCGACGTTCTGGGGCACGCAGACAGGTCTGCTGGCAGTGGCTGCGGCCGGACTGCTGGCCGGTGCGGGCCTGTGGCTGTTCAACCCGCCCACCCGCTCCGACCAGATGGACCGGCGTCGTCGGCAGCAGCCGCTGGGCGAGCTGCCCGAGACTGCGGCCCAGGCAGCAGCAGGCGTCGAGGCGGGGACGGTGCCGGTCACCGGCTCCGCCGAGCCGGGCGCCCGACCACGGGCGCGTACCTGGGCATCGCCTGCGCTGCTGGGGGTGCTTGCTGCCACCAGCGGCGCGACGCTGGTGCTCTACGGCACGGACGTCGGGGTGATCGCCCAGCTGCGTGAGATGGACGCCCTCTCCAGAACGGGGGTGGTCTTCCTCTTCTGGGGTCTGGGCTCGATCGCTGGCGCCCTGGTCTACGGCCAGGCCAAGCGCGCCCCGCACCCCCTGTGGCTGCTGCTGGGGCTGGCCGCCTGCACCGCACCCGTCGGGCTGGCGCACTCCTTGTGGGCGCTCTGCCTGGCGATCACGGTGGCCGGCGCGCTGTGCGCGCCCGTCATCACAGCCACGGCAGAGGCCGTCGCGGGGTTGGTGCCCGAAGGCTCGCGAGGGGTGGCGATGGGCTGGCACGGGTCGGCGCTGACCCTCGGGGGAGCCGTGGGTGCCCCGCTGGCCGGCGCGTCCATCGACAGCGTCGGGCCGTGGGGCGGCTTCGTCAGCGTCGCGGTGCTCGGGGCCCTGCTCGCCCTCACCGGGCTGGCGGTCCAGCGCGTCCGCGGCGCCTACGCCACCGGGCCGGTCAGCCTCTCTCCCGGGCCCTGACCAGGGGCGTCCGGCACGACGGAGGCCTCCCGGAAGGCCAGCTGCAGGGTCTTGAGGCCGTCGCGCAGGGCGCTGGCGTGCTGGCCGCCGAGGTCGGGCGCCGAAGAGGTCACCAGACCGGCGAGGGCCGTGATCAGGACCCTTGCCTCGGCCAGGTCCAGGTGGTCGCCCGACTCGGGGCCCTCCACGAGACCGCACTTGACCGCCGCCGCGCTCATCAGGTGCACCGCGGCTGTGGTGATGACCTCGACCGCGGCGACGTCCGCCAGGTCGCGGGCCGCGGCGGTGCTGGCGTCAGGATTCTGTGCTGAGGCGCTCATGGGTGTAGCCTCTCAGACTGACCGGCCGGAGCCGTCGGACCATGCTGCTGCAGGGTCCAAGGGCCTCGGTGCGCGAAGCGGAGATCTCTCCCACCCGACGCCACTGCTCCACCCTGTGGCCGGGTTCAGGTCGTCGGTGCGGCACGTGCGTACCGCAAGCCCTCCAGGGCGCCCACAGCGGCGTCGTGGGTGGCTGTCGACCATCGAGGCCTTCGTTCCGTGACTGCGGACGGGGGCCTTTCCCGTCCGCGGCGGAGTCCCACCGTCATGAGGAGCAGCACATCAGCGAGCCGCGCATCAACGACCGGATCCGTGTTCCCGAGGTCCGTCTCGTCGGCCCTGCCGGCGAGCAGGTCGGGATCGTCCGCGTCGAGGACGCCCTCCGTCTGGCGCAGGAGGCGGACCTCGACCTGGTCGAGGTGGCGCCCAACGAGCGACCCCCGGTCTGCAAACTCATGGACTTCGGCAAGTTCAAGTACGAGAACGACATGAAGGAGCGTGCGGCCCGCAAGAACCAGGCCAACACGGTCCTCAAGACGATCCGCCTCCGGCTGAAGATTGACCCGCACGACTACGCGACCAAGCGTGGTCAGGCGGAGAAGTTCCTGTCGGCGGGCGACAAGGTCAAGGTCATGATCATGTTCCGCGGACGCGAGCAGTCCCGGCCCGAGATGGGCTACCGGCTGCTGCAGCGCATCGCGACCGACCTGGGCGAGCTCGGCTTCATCGAGAGCTCCCCGCTGCAGGACGGGCGCAACATGGTCATGGTCATCGGCCCGCACAAGAAGAAGGCCGAGGCGAAGGCGGCGGCACGTGCCACCGGCCCCAAGGCTCGGGTTCGTCGCGAGCGTGACGACTCTGTCGGCCCCGACCAGGGAACGGAGCCCGCGCAGGCGCCCAGCGTCAGCGAGACGTCGACGGCCGAACAGCCGCAGACCGAGCCCGCACAGGGCTGACCGCAAGCACCACGGCACTACCCAGCGCCATACCGAGCAGCAGCGACCGAACCCTGAGGAGAGCGGCAGCCATGCCGAAGAACAAGACCCACAGCGGCACGAAGAAGCGGGTCCGGATCACCGGCTCGGGCAAGCTCATGCGCGAGCAGGCCTTTGGCCGCCACCTGATGGAGTCCAAGTCCAGCCGGCGCGCCCGCCGGCTGTCCAGCGACCAGGTGGTTGCGCCCGCCGACGTCAAGAAGCTGAAGAGGCTCCTCGGCAAGTGAGCTGAGAGACGCCCCGACCTGACCCGGACGCGCACACGCCGCCGGGGAGGGCCCCGACCAGCACGACACTGAGGCACAACACTGAGGAGCACCACGTGGCACGCGTGAAGAGGGCTGTCAACGCCCACAAGAAGCGCCGGGAAGTACTCGAGCGCGCCAGCGGGTACCGCGGTCAGCGGTCCCGCCTGTACCGGAAGGCGAAGGAGCAGGTCACCCACTCCCTCGTCTACTCCTTCCGGGACCGCAAGAAGCGCAAGGGCGACTTCCGTCGGCTGTGGATCCAGCGCATCAACGCTGCGGCTCGCGCCAACGGCATGACGTACAACCGGTTCATCCAGGGCCTCGGCCTCGCCGGCATCGAGGTCGACCGCCGCATGCTCGCCGAGATGGCGGTCAACGACGCCGCCGCGTTCGCGACCCTGGTCCAGGCCGCGAAGAGCGCCCTGCCGGCCACGGAGCAGAGCACCGCTGCTGAGACCTCAGCGGCCTGAGCCGGCACGCCGGCTGAGCACGCCCGGATGACCGAGGTGCTGTCCGACCCGCGCAGCGAGCGGGTGCGGACGGTGAGCCGGTTGTCCGGGCGTTCTGCGCGTCAGCGCTCGGGCCTGTTCCTGGTCGAAGGCCCGCAAGCGGTGCGGGAAGCTGTTCCGGCCGGTGCGGTCAAGGACCTGTACGCCACCCCGCAGGCGCTGGCACGGCACCCAGACATCGCTGCTGCTGCACGCGACGCCGGGGTGAGGCCGCGGGTGTGCACCGAGGCGGTGCTGGCCGCCATGTCCGACACGGTCGCCCCGCAGGGGCTGCTGGCGGTGTGCGTGCTCGTCGGTCGGCCGTTGCAGGTGGTCGTGGCCGCCCGGCCGAAGCTGGTGGCTGTGCTGGCGCACGTGCGCGACCCGGGCAACGCCGGGACCGTCCTTCGAGCGGCGGACGCCGCCGGAGCCGACGCCGTGCTGTTCACCCAGGCCAGCGTCGACCCGCACAACCCCAAGTGCGTCCGTTCCACCGCCGGCAGCATCTTCCACCTCGACGTGGTGACCGGGCCCACGCTCGACGAGGCGGTGCCGGCGCTGAGGGGCGCTGGCCTGACCGTGCTGGCCGCAGACGGTGCTGGTGAGCTGGATCTCGACGACCTGGTGGACCAGGCGCACGAGGGGCGTGGTCTGCTCACCGGCCCGGTGGCCTGGGTCTTCGGCAACGAGGCGTGGGGCCTGCCCGAGCCGCACCGGGCGCTCGCCGACGCCGTGGTGCGCGTGCCCGTGCACGGGCGCGCGGAGAGCCTGAACCTTGCCACCGCGGCAACCGTGTGCCTGTACGCCGCGGCGAAGGCGCACCGGCGCTGACGGGCTCCGGGGATACGCTCCCGGCATGAGCACCGATGCGCTGCCACCGGGGGCGCTGATCAGTCGGCACGACCACCCCGACGGCATCGTGGTCGCAGACGGTGCGGCGATCGTGCGCGGCTCGAACTCTGCGGCGACACGGTGCACGGGATTGGACGAGGCCGAGCTCCTCGGCCGCGACATCCGCTCCGTGCTGCCGTTCCAGGACACCAGCGGGCGGCGGTACTGGGCTGCCACCGACCCGTGGCACGGCATCGCGATCAGGACCGGCCACCGCGAGCGGTTGCTGCTGCTGCCCGGGGGCCGTGAGCTGCTGGTCACCGCCCGGTACGTGCGCAGCGAGCACCTGGGTCCGGTGCAGCGTGTGGTGCTGGCGCTGCGCGACACCGAGTCCCGACGCCGCGCGGAGTCCGACCACGCCGGTCTGATCTCCACGGTGGCGCACGAGCTGCGTTCGCCCCTGACCTCGGTGAAGGGTTTCAGCTCCACCCTGCTGCGGCGCTGGGACCGCTTCACCGACGCCCAGAAGCAGCTGATGCTGCAGACCATCGAGGCGGACGCGGACAGGGTCACCCGCCTCATCACCGAGCTCCTGGACATCTCCCGCATCGACGCGGGCAGGCTGCACGTGCGGCGCCAGCCGGTCGACGTCGAGGCCGCCGTCCGCGGCCAGGTCCAGCGGGCTGTCGCCGCGGGCGCCGGCGCCGAGGCGTTCGAGGTGACGGTAGAGCCGGGGGTCCCTGAGATCTGGGCCGACCCGGACCGGCTCGAGCAGATCCTGGCCAACCTGCTCGAGAACGGGCTGCGTCATGGCGAGCCGACCGTCCGGGTCAGGATCGGCCCGGACTCCTCCGGCACCGGCCAGGGCCCGGGCGCGAGCGCGACCTCTGGGACGGGGGTCGAGGTGGTAGTCGAGGACGAGGGGGAGGGGATCCCAGAGAGCGACATCCCGCTGGTGTTCACCAAGTTCTGGCGCGGTGAGCGCCGAGGAGGCACCGGCCTGGGGCTGTATGTCGTCCGGGGCCTGGTCGAGGCGCACGACGGCCGCATGACTGTGGGCCGATCCCGCCACGGCGGTGCCATGTTCCGGTTCACGCTGCCCGGGGGGACTCCCGAGCACATGCTGGAACCAGGCTCCTAGACTCTGGACCCATGTCCGCCCCCAACTCCAGCTACGACCCCGTCGAGGTCGCCGCGCTGTCACCGCAGGCCGTACAGGCGGCGCTCGACACGGCGCTGACGGCACTGGCAGGCGCGGCTGCGCTCGAGGACCTCAAGGCTGCCCGGCTCGCCCACGACGGCGACCGCAGCGCCCTGGCCCTGGCCAACCGTGAGATCGGCGCGCTGCCGCCCGCGGCACGCGCCGAGGCGGGAGCGCGGGTGGGCAAGGCCCGGGCCCAGGTCCGTGCGGCCATCACCGCGCGGCAGCAGGAGCTCGAGGCCGAGCGGAACGCCAGGGTGCTGGTGGACGAGGCGGTCGACGTCACGCTCCCCGCCGTCCGCCGCCCGCCCGGCGCCCGCCACCCCCTGTCCGCCCTGATGGAGCGCATCTGCGACATCTTCACGGCCATGGGCTGGGAGGTGGCCGAGGGGCCCGAGCTGGAGGCCGAGTGGTTCAACTTCGACGCGCTGAACTTCCTGCCGGACCACCCGGCGCGGCAGATGCAGGACACGTTCTTCGTGGACCCGCCCGAGTCAGGCCTCGTGCTGCGCACGCACACCTCGCCGGTCCAGGCACGCACGCTGGTGGACCGCGAGCCCCCGGTGTACGTGATCTGCCCCGGGAAGACGTTCCGCACCGACGAGCTGGACGCCACCCACACGCCGGTGTTCCACCAGGTCGAGGGGCTCGCGGTGGACAAGGGCCTGACCATGGCGAACCTCAAGGGCGTCCTGGACCACTTCGCGCAGGCGGTGATCGGTGCAGGGATCACCACCCGGTTGCGGCCCTCGTTCTTCCCCTTCACCGAGCCCAGTGCCGAGATGGACCTGCGCTGCTTCGTCTGCCAGGGGCAGGACGCGCAGTGCCGGACCTGCAGCGGAACAGGATGGATCGAGTGGGGCGGCTGCGGCATGGTCAACCCCAGCGTCCTGCGTGCCTGCGGGGTGGACCCCGACGTCTACACGGGGTTCGCCTTCGGCATGGGCATCGAGCGGACCCTGATGTTCCGCAACGGTGTGGCAGACATGCGCGAGATGGTCGAGGGCGACGTGCGCTTCAGCGCCCAGTTCGGGGCCCAGTACGGAGTGGAGGACTGATGCGCATCCCGCTGGCATGGCTCGCCGAGATGGTCGATCTGCCCCCTGGCGTGACCGCGGCCCAGGTCGCCTCCGCCCTGGTGCGGGTGGGCCTGGAAGAGGAGTCATTGGATCTCGGCGAGGTCAGTGGCCCGGTCGTGGTCGGTCGGGTCCTGACGGTGGAGCCGGAGCCGCAGAAGAACGGCAAGCCCATCAGCTGGTGCACGGTCGACGTGGGCAGCGCGCTCGCGGCGCCCGACGGTGGTCCACGCGGAATCGTCTGCGGCGCCTCCAACTTCGGCTCGGGTGACCTCGTGGTCGTCTCGCTGCCCGGGGCCGTGCTGTCCGGCGGCTTCGCCATCGCCGCGCGCAAGACCTACGGGCACGTCTCGGACGGCATGATCTGCTCGGCTCGCGAGCTGGGCCTGGGGGACGACCACGAGGGCATCATCGTGCTCGGGTCGTTGGGGCTGGACGCTCAGCCGGGAGACGACGCGATCGCGTTGCTCGGGCTGGACGAGCAGACCCTCGAGGTCAACGTCACGCCCGACCGCGGCTACTGCTTCAGCATCCGTGGCATCGCCCGTGAGTACCGGCACGCCACCGGCGCCGCCGGGTCGTTCGCCGATCCCGCGTCGGTGCCGGTGCCTGCGAGCCACGTCGGTGCGTATCCGGTGGTCGTCGACGACGACGCGCCCATCCACGGCAACCCGGGCTGCGACCGCTTCGTCACCCGCGCGGTCACCGGGATCGACCCGGGTGCACTGACGCCGTTCTGGATGCGCCGGCGCCTGCAGCAAGCCGGGATGCGGCCCATCTCGCTCGCGGTCGACGTGACGAACTACGTCATGCTCGCCGTGGGCCAGCCGCTGCACGCCTACGACCTGGACACCCTGGACCCCGGTGGCATCACCGTGCGCCGGGCCCGGCCGGGAGAGAAGCTGACCACCCTGGACGGCGTCGTGCGCGACCTCCACCCCCAGGACCTGCTCATCAGCGACGGGCCCGACGGCGAGCGAGCGATCGGCATGGCGGGCGTCATGGGCGGGGCCAGGACCGAGGTCGGGCTCGGGACCACCGACGTGCTGCTCGAGGCCGCCCACTTCGACCCCGTCTCAGTGGCACGCACCGCCCGCCGGCACCGGCTGCCCAGCGAGGCAAGCAAGCGCTTCGAGCGCGGCGTCGATCCTGGCGTCGCCCCGGCTGCCGCCGAGCTCGCCGTGCGCCTGCTGGTCGAGCACGGTGGGGGGACGGCGGACCCGGCGGTGGGTGACCTGGACACCACCACCCCGCCCGCGGCCATCCGGCTCCCGGCCGACCTGCCGACGCGCTTGGTCGGGGTGCACTACCCCGTGGAGACGGTCCTCAAGCGCCTGACCGAGCTCGGTTGCGAGGTCACGGTCTCGGGCTCCACGGGGGCGGAGCAGCTCAGTGTGACCCCGCCGAGCTGGCGGCCCGACCTCCGGGTCGGAGCGGACCTCGTCGAGGAGGTGGCACGTCTTGAGGGGTACGTACACATCCCCTCGGTCCTTCCTGTGGCACCTCCCGGGCGTGGCCTGAACAGGTCCCAGCGTGCGCGGCGGGCCGCCGCCCGGACGCTGGCCGAGGCCGGCTGGACCGAGGTGCTGTCCTACCCGTTCGTCCCGGCGTCCGTGCACGACGCCTTCGGCCTGGACGCGCACGACCCGCGGCGGACCATGGTGCGGCTGGCCAACCCGCTCTCGGACGAGGCGCCGTTCCTGCGCACCAGCGTGCTCTCGACCCTGGCGGACGTGCTGCGCCGCAACGTCTCCCGCGGCGCGGTCGACGTGGCGGTGTACGAGATCGGGTCGGTCACCCGCCCTGAGCGCGCACCAGCCCCGGGCCAGGCGCCGCGGCTGGGCGTGGACTCGCGTCCTGACGACGATGAGCTGGCACGGCTGGTGGCGGCGGTCCCGCCGCAGCCTGTCCGGGTGGCCGGGCTGGCTGCCGGGCGACGCGAGCCGGCCGGCTGGTGGGGCGCCGGGCGCAGCACCGAGTTCTCGGACGCCATCGAGGCCGCGCTGCTGGTCGGCCGGGCCGTCGGCGTCGACGTGGTCGTCTCAGCGGACGTGTACGCGCCGTGGCACCCCGGACGCTGCGCCGCCCTGCACCTGCCGGACGGCACCCTGGTCGGGCACGCGGGCGAGCTGCATCCCAAGGTGTGCGAGGTGCTGGACCTGCCGGCTCGCACGGTCGCCTTCGAGATCGACCTCGACGTGCTGGTGGCGTCCACCGGCCAGGCCGTCCAGGCGCGGCCGATCAGCGCCCACCCGGTCGTCAAGGAGGACGTCGCCCTCATCGTGGACGCCGCCGTGCCCGCTGCGCACGTGCAGGCGGCGCTGCGCGAGGGCGGTGGCGAGCTGCTGGAGGAGGTGCGCCTCTTCGACGTGTATACCGGGCACCAGGTCGGCGAAGGCAGGAAGTCGCTGGCCTTTGCGCTGCGGATGCGGGCCCGCGACCGGACGCTGACGGCCCAGGAGTCCGCGGCCGTGCGGCACGCCGCGGTGGCTGCGGCGGTGCAGCGGTTCGCGGCCGTGCTGCGAGCGGGGTGAGCGGATGAGCGCCGATCTGTCCCCAGCACGTACCGCGCTCGTCACGGGTGCCGCACGCGGGATCGGCCGTGCCCTGGCCGCCGGTCTGGTCGACGCGGGTCTGTCTGTCGCGCTGCTGGTCCGGGACCGGGCTGCGGGGGAGCGCGTCGCGCACGGGCTGCGCGGCCGGCTGGTCGGCGACGCGCGGTGCGGCGTGGTGGTCGCCGACGTCACGGACGCCGACCAGGTGCTGGCCGCCGCTGCGGAGGCGGCCGGTGCGCTCGGCCCGGTCGACCTGCTCGTCAACAACGCCGGTGTCATCGAGCCGCGGGAGGTTCCGGCCTGGGAGGAGGACCCCGCCACCTGGCGCTCGGTCGTGGAGACGGACCTGCTCGGACCGTTCCACTGCGTCAGGGCGGTGGTGCCTGCCATGGTGGCGGCGGGCGGAGGCCGGGTCATCACCCTGTCCTCCGGCGCGGGGGCGGACGACCGGCCGGTGTACTCGGCCTACTGCGCGGCCAAGGCGGGTCTGTTCCGTCTCAGCGGGAACCTGCACCTGGCAGGGCATGATGTCGGCCTGCGCTCGTTCGACCTCTCCCCGGGAGTGGTCCAGAGCGAGATGACCGGGTCGATGGCCTCGCACGAGGGCAGGTCCGAGTGGACGCCCGTCCAGGCCTGCGTCGAGCTTGCCGTGGCGATCGCACGCGGCGAGCTGGACGCGTACTCCGGCAGGGACCTGCGAGCAGGGATCGACACCGTCGATCTTCTACGAGCGGCGGCACCGGGGCTGGATCCACGCTCGAGGCGTCTACGCGTCGTACCGCTGCACGCTGAGGACGATGTGTGAGCGCACACGATCTCGTTTGCATGTTATTCATAGCACCGTATACTCATGCACATGGTCACGGTTGCGGTAGCGGGAGCCAGCGGGTACGCGGGCGGTGAGGTGCTGCGGCTCCTGCTCGCTCACCCGCAGGCCGAGATCGGCGCACTGACCGCTCACGACTCAGCCGGCGCACTGCTGGGAGAGCACCACCCGCACCTGGTCCCGCTCGCGGGCAGGAAGCTGCAGCACACCAGCGCGTCCGTCCTGTCCGGCCACGACGTGGTGGTCCTTGCGCTGCCGCACGGAGCCGCTGCGGAGTTCGCCGATGCCCTGGACCCCGGCACCGTCGTGATCGACGTCTCTGCCGATCACCGGCTGGTCGACCCCGCAGCGTGGTCGGCCTTCTACCCGGGAGAGCACCCGGGAGCGTGGCCATACGGGCTGCCCGAGCTGGTGCTGGCCGGGGGCCGGCTCCAGCGCGAGGACCTGGTGGGTGCCCGCCGGGTCGCCGTCCCGGGGTGCTACCCCACGGCGGTCAGCCTGGCGCTGGCACCGGGCATGACCGCCGGGCTGCTGGAGCCGCAGGACGTGGTGGTGGTCGCGGCCTCGGGCACGACCGGTGCGGGCAAGACCCTCGCGCCGCACCTGGCGGCTTCGCAGGTGCTCGGCTCCATGAGCCCGTACGGGGTCGGGGGAACGCACCGCCACACCCCCGAGATCGAGCAGAACCTCGCCGCTGCGGCCGGCCCGGAGCGGGGAGCTGCAAGCATCTCCTTCACCCCGACCCTGGCACCCATGGCGCGCGGGATCCTGGCGACGTGCACGGCGAGGCTGGTCCCGGGTCGCGCGTCCAGCACCGCCGAGCAGGTCCGCCAGGTGTGGGTGCAGGCCTACGCGCAGGAGCCGTTCGTGCTCGTGCTGCCCCCCGGCCGGTGGCCGCGCACGTGCGACACGCTGGGCTCGAACAGCGTGCACCTGCAGGTCGCCCTCGATGCGCACGCAGGCCGGGTGGTGGTGGTCGCGGCCATCGACAACCTCACCAAGGGCACTGCCGGCGCGGCGGTCCAGTGCATGAACCTCGCTCTCGGAATTCCCGAGACGACCGGTCTGACCAGTGTCGGGCTCGCGCCGTGAGCGTCACCGCGGCAGCGGGTTTCAGGGCCGCAGGGGTCGCTGCCGGGCTCAAGGCCGGCGGCAGGTCCGACGTGGCCCTGGTGATCAACGACGGACCACGCGACAGCGTCGCAGCCGTCTACACCTCCAACCGGTGCAAGGCGAACCCCGTCCTGTGGAGCGAGCAGGTGACCGCGGACGGACGAGCCAAGGCGATGGTGCTCAACTCCGGGGGAGCCAACTGCTACACCGGCCCAGCGGGCTTCGCCACCACCCACGCCACGGCCGAGGTCGTCGCTGCGCTCGTCGGGGCGGGCGCCGGCGACGTCGTGGTGTGCTCCACGGGTCTGATCGGCGTGCAGTTCTCCCGGGAGGCGCTGCTGGCCGGCGTGCACGCCGCGCACTCGGCGCTGGGCAGCGGCCCCGGTGCGGGCGCCGACGCGGCCGAGGCGATCAGGACGACCGACCAGGTCCGCAAGGAGTCGGTCGTGCGTGGACGGGGTTTCACCGTGGGCGGCATGGCCAAGGGCGCCGGGATGCTGGCGCCTGCGCTGGCCACGATGCTCGTGGTGATCACCACCGACGCGGACGTGGATGCCGCGACCTGCGACAGGGCGCTGCGGGCCGGCACGGAAGTGACGTTCGACCGCCTCGACTCGGACGGCTGCCAGTCGACCAACGACACCGTGGTGCTGATGGCCAGCGGGGCCAGCGGCTGCCGTCCCGAACGCGAGGAGTTCGACCGTGCCGTGCGCGAGGTGTGCCACGACCTCGCCCAGCAGCTGATGCATGACGCGGAAGGCTCCGAGCACGACATCGCGATCGAGGTGGTGGGTGCCGCGACGCAGGACGACGCCGTGGAGGTCGCTCGCTCCATCGCGCGCAACAACCTCTTCAAGTGCGCGGTCTTCGGCCAGGACCCGAACTGGGGGCGCATCCTTGCGGCGGTCGGCACCACCGGTGCCGCCTTCGACCCGCTCGACCTGGACGTCACGCTCAACGGGGTGCAGGTGTGTGCCGGCTCGGTACCGGCCGAGGATCCCGCAGGCGTCGACCTGTCCGGCCGCGAGGTGCACGTGCTGGTCGACCTCAGGTCCGGCGACGAGCGGGCGACCGTCTGGACCAACGACCTGACCCACGCCTACGTCCACGAGAACAGCGCGTACTCATCATGAGCCGGACCAGCAACCCCCGGCGGTGGGGCACGACGCGGCCGATGCGGGCCGACGACCCTGCGCGCGACGTTCACGCGGCTGCCGTCTTCACCGACGCCCTGCCGTGGCTGCAGGAGTTCCACGGCCAGACGGTGGTGGTCAAGTACGGCGGCAACGCCATGACGGACGAGGGCCTCAAGCAGGCCTTCGCCCAGGACATGGTGTTCCTGCGCCACGTCGGGATCCGTCCGGTCGTGGTACACGGCGGTGGCCCGCAGATCTCGTCCATGCTCTCGCGGCTGGGTATCGGCTCGGAGTTCCGCGGCGGGCTGCGGGTGACGACGCAGGAGTCCGTCGACGTCGTGCGGATGGTGCTGGTGGGTCAGGTCGGCCGAGAGCTGGTGGGCCTGATCAACGCCTACGGTCCGCACGCCGTCGGTCTCTCCGGCGAGGATGCGGCGCTGTTCAGGGCTGAGCGCACAATGGCTGTGGTGGACGGCGAGCCCGTGGACGTCGGGTTCGTGGGTGACGTCGTGGGCGTCGATCCGCGGGCCATCCGCGATCTCGTCGTGGCCGGTCGCATCCCGGTGGTCTCCTCGGTGGCACCGGAGGCGTCCGGTCAGGTGCTCAACGTCAACGCCGACACCGCCGCCGCTGCCCTGGCCGTAGCCCTGGGTGCCGTCAAGCTGGTGGTGCTCACCGACGTCGAGGGGCTCTACGCAGACTGGCCCGACCCGAATTCCCTGGTGCAACAGATCGGCGCGGACGAGCTGGAATCCGTTCTTCCGCACATCGACTCAGGGATGGCGCCCAAGATGGCAGCGTGCCTGCGCGCGGTGCGGGGCGGCGTCCGCCGCGCGACGGTGGTCGACGGACGGCTGCCGCACGCCCTGCTGCTGGAGATGCTGACCGGTGCGGGTACCGGGACGATGGTGGTGCCCTGATGGACGCGACGCTCGAGCGCTACAGCGGCGCTCTGATGAACACCTTCGGGACCCCTCAGCGGGTGCTCGTCCGCGGGCAGGGGTGCGAGGTGTTCGACGCACAGGGACGTCGCTACCTCGACCTGCTGGCGGGTATCGCCGTCAACGCCCTCGGGCATGCCCATCCCGAGCTCGTGTCGGCGGTGAGCCATCAGATGTCCACGTTGGGGCACATCTCGAACTTCTTCGCCAGCGAGCCGCAGATCGCGCTGGCGGAACGCATCCTGACGCTGCTGGCGGCGCCTGCGGGATCGCGAGTGTTCCTGTGCAACAGCGGCACGGAGGCCTCGGAGGCCGTCGTCAAGATGGCTCGGCGCACCGGGAGGCCCCGGATCATCGCAGCCGAGGGCGCCTTCCACGGCCGCACGATGGGAGCGCTGGCACTGACCCACAAGGAGGCTTACCGGCAGCCGTTCGAACCGTTGCCCGGCGGGGTCGAGCACGTTCCGTTCGGGGACGTGGCAGCGCTGCGAGCCGCGGTGGACGACACCGTCGCTGCCATCGTGCTGGAGCCGGTCCAGGGCGAAGCAGGGGTGCTCCCGGCTCCCGCTGGGTACCTGGCCGCCGCTCGTGAGATCGCCACGGACGCAGGGGCGCTGCTCGTGCTCGACGAGGTGCAGACCGGGGTCGGCCGGACCGGTGCGTGGCTCGCCCACCAGCATCCGCGTCTGGGCGGCCCAGGGCTGCAGCCCGATGTGGTGACGCTCGCCAAGGGGCTGGGTGGCGGGTTCCCGATCGGCGCCGTCGCGGCGCTGGGGGAGCGGGCGGCGACGTTGCTCGGCCCGGGCCAGCACGGCAGCACGTTCGGCGGCAACCCGGTGGCCTGTGCGGCCGCGCTCGCGACGCTGCGGGTGATCGAGCGGGACGGCCTGGTCGAGCACGCCCGGGGCCTCGGCGCCCGCTGGCGGGAGGACCTCTCGCTGGCCCACCCGCTGGTGCGGCAGGTCCGTGGCGAGGGTCTGCTGCTCGGCGTCGTGCTCGAGAAGCCGGTCGCTGGCGCGCTGGCCGCGTGCGCGTTGGAGGCCGGGTTCATCGTCAACGCGGTGGCCGCCGACACGATCAGGCTCGCTCCTCCCCTCATCTTGACCGCGGCCCAGGCGCAGGAGCTCACGCAGGCACTGGCAGGGTTCTGCGAAGCGGCCGCGGACGCCTCCCGCGCCACCACCGACGAAGGAGCACGCCGATGAACGCCGGTCCCAGGCACTTCCTGCGCGACGACGACCTCAGCCCGTCCGAGCAGGCGGAGGTCCTGGGTCTGGCCGCGCGCGTCAAGGCGGACCGCTTCGCGCTGCGGCCGCTGGAGGGCCCCCAGGCCGTCGCCGTGATCTTCGACAAGCCATCCACCCGGACCCGTGTCTCGTTCAGCGTCGGCGTGGCTGAGCTGGGCGGCTACCCGCTGGTCATCGACGCGCAGTCCAGCCAGCTGGGTCGCGGTGAGCCGATCGCCGACACCGCCCGGGTGCTGGACCGCCAGTGCCGGGCCATCGTGTGGCGCACCTTCGCCCAGTCCCGGATCGAGGAGATGGCCTCGGTCAGCGCCGTCCCGGTGGTCAACGCGCTGACCGACGAGTTCCACCCGTGCCAGATCCTGGCCGACCTGCAGACGGTCGCCGAGCACAAGGGTCGCGGGCCGGACCGGTCCGTGGCCGGGCTGACCCTGGCTTACCTCGGAGACGGTGCCAACAACATGGCACACTCCTACGCGCTCGGCGGGGCCACCGCCGGCCTGCACGTGCGGATCGGGACGCCCGTCGAGCATGTCCCCGAACCCGAGGTCATCGCTGCCGCGCAGCGGGTGGCCGCCGGCACCGGCGGGTCCGTGACCGTCGTCCACGATCCTGCCCAGGCGGCCGAGGGGGCGGACGTGCTGGCGACCGACACCTGGGTCTCCATGGGCCAGGAGTCCGAGAAGGCCTCGCGCGCAGGTGGTTCCAGCCCTTTTGCGCCCTTCATCGTCGACGGGGCGTGCCTGTCGCGGGCCGCGGCGGACGCGATCGTCCTGCACTGCCTGCCCGCCTACCGCGGCCTGGAGATCGCGGCGGACGTGATCGACGGACCGCGGTCGGTCGTGTGGGACGAGGCCGAGAACCGTCTGCACGCGCAGAAGGCCCTGCTGGCCTGGCTGCTGGAGAGATCGTGACGGCGTCCCCGACCACCAAGACGGCCCGGCACGCGCGCATCGTCGACCTGCTGGCCCGCCACGCCATCCACTCCCAGCCCGAGCTGTCGGTGCTGCTGGCCCGGGACGGGGTGGCGGTCACCCAGGCGACGCTGTCCCGCGACCTCGTCGAGCTGGGCGCCAGCAAGGTGCGCTCGGGCGAGAACGGGCTCGTGTACGCCGTGCCCTCGCTCGGCGGTGACCGCACCCCGCACCCGGCGGTTCCCGCGGAGCTGCTCGACGCACGGCTCGGACGGTTGTGCGAGGAGCTGCTGGTCACCGCGGACGCCTCGGCGAACCTGGTGGTGCTGCGCACCCCTCCGGGCGCGGCCCAGTTCCTCGCCTCCGCCGTGGACCAGTCCGTCCTGCCCGACGTGCTCGGCACGATCGCCGGGGACGACACTCTCCTGGTCATTTCCCGCAGCCCTGACGGCGGCGATGCTTTGGCCGACCGTTTCCTCGCCCTGGCCTCCGGCCGGGACACCCCCTGACTGCGACCCAGAACCACGACACCACAAGGAGCACAACATGTCTGACAGGGTCGTTCTCGCCTACTCGGGAGGCCTCGACACCTCCGTCGCCATCGGCTGGATCGCCGAGCGCACCGGCAAGGAGGTCGTCGCCGTAGCCGTCGACGTCGGCCAGGACGGGGAGGATCTGGACGTCATCCGCCAGCGCGCGCTCGACTGCGGCGCGGTGCAGGCCTACGTGGCTGATGCCAGGGAGGAGTTCGCCGACGAGTACTGCCTGCCCGCCCTGGCCGCGAACGCCATGTACATGGACCGGTACCCGCTGGTGTCGGCGCTGTCGCGCCCGGTGATCGTCAAGCACCTCGTCGCAGCCGCGCGCGAGCACGGAGCCACCGTCGTGGCCCACGGGTGCACCGGCAAGGGCAACGACCAGGTCAGGTTCGAGGTCGGCATCCAGGCGCTCGCACCCGACCTCACGTGCATCGCCCCGGTGCGGGACCTGGCCCTGACCCGGGACCGGGCCATCGAGTTCGCAGCCAAGCACCGGCTGCCCATCGAGACCACGAAGAAGAACCCCTTCTCCATCGACCAGAACGTGTGGGGGCGCGCGGTCGAGACGGGCTTCCTCGAGGACATCTGGAACGCCCCGACCGAGGACGTGTACGCGTACACCCAGGACCCCGCCCGCCCGGCGGAACCGGACGAGCTGGTCATCACCTTCGAGCGGGGCCGACCCGTCGCCATCGACGGCGAGCCGGTGTCGATGCTCCAGGCCATCGAGCAGCTGAACGCCCGTGGCGGCGCTGCGGGGGTCGGACGGATCGACCTGGTCGAGGACCGTCTGGTCGGCATCAAGTCCCGTGAGGTGTACGAGGCTCCGGGAGCGGTGGTGCTGATCGCGGCGCACGCCGAGCTCGAGAACGTCACCCTTGAGCGCGAGCTGGCGCGGTTCAAGCGGGGCGTGGAGCAGCGATGGGGCGAGCTGGTCTACGACGGGCTGTGGTTCTCCCCGCTGAAGGACGCCCTCGACACGTTCCTGGCAGACACCCAGCGGCACGTGAGCGGGGACATCCGGATCGCCCTGCACCACGGCCGGGCCACGGTCACCGGCCGCCGCAGCGAGCACTCGCTGTACGACTTCGCCATGGCCACCTACGACGAGGGCGACCAGTTCGACCAGTCGTTGGCCAAGGGCTTCGTCGACCTGTGGGGCCTTCCCTCCAAGATGGCCTCGGCCCGCGACCTGAGGGTGGGTCGGTGACCGCGTCCGTGGGCCCACCGGGCGCAGCACCGGTCTCCTTGTGGGGCGGGCGGTTCGCCGGTGGTCCGGCGGACGCGCTGGCCGCCCTGTCCAAGAGCACCCACTTCGACTGGCGGCTGGCCCGGCACGACCTGGCCGGCTCACGGGCGCACGCCCGCGTCCTGCACGCGGCTGGGCTGCTGGACGCCGTCGACCTGGCCTCGATGGTCCGGGCGCTGGACGAGCTCGACGCCGACGTGCTGTCCGGCGCCTTTCTGCCGGCTGCCCAGGACGAGGACGTGCACACCGCCCTGGAGCGCGGGTTGATCGAGCGCGCCGGCGCCGAGCTGGGAGGCCGGCTGCGCGCCGGTCGTTCCCGCAACGACCAGATCGCCACGCTGGTGCGGATGTACCTGCGCGAGCACGCCCGGACGGTCGCTGCCGCCGTGCTCGACGTGGTGCAGGCCCTGTGCGACCAGGCCGGCACGCACGCAGGTGTGGCGATGCCTGGCCGGACCCACCTCCAGCACGCCCAGCCGGTCCTGCTGTCCCACCACCTGCTCGCGCACGCCTGGCCGCTGCTGCGCGACGTGCACCGGATGCGCGACTGGGACGCGCGGGCCGCGCTGTCTCCTTACGGCTCCGGCGCGCTGGCCGGCTCGTCCTTGGGGCTCGATCCTGCTGCCGTGGCGGCCGAGCTGGGGTTCAGCGGGCCGGTCGAGAACTCGATCGACGGCACCGCAGCGCGTGACGTCGTGGCGGAGTTCTCCTTCGTGACGGCCATGATCGGCGTGGACCTCTCACGGATCAGCGAGGAGGTCGTCCTGTGGGCCACCAAGGAGTTCTCGTTCGTGACCCTGGACGACTCCTACTCCACCGGCTCCTCGATCATGCCGCAGAAGAAGAATCCGGACGTGGCCGAGCTGGCTCGCGGGAAGGCGGGGCGCCTGATCGGGAACCTCACCGGCTTGCTGGCGACCCTGAAGGGTCTGCCGCTGGCGTACAACCGCGATCTCCAGGAGGACAAGGAGCCGGTCTTCGACGCCGTGGACACCCTGGAGGTGCTGCTGCCTGCCGTCGCCGGGATGGTCGCGACCCTGACCTTCCACAGCGACCGCCTGGCGGAGCTGGCGCCGCAGGGCTTTGCACTCGCCACCGACGTCGCGGAGTGGCTCGTCCGCCAGGGCGCTCCGTTCCGCATCGCCCACGAGGTGGCGGGCGCCTGCGTCCGAGCCTGCGAGCAGCGTGGCATCGAGCTCTGGGACCTCAGCGACGAGGATCTGGCTGCCATCGACCCGCTGCTGACGCCGGCCGTACGTGAGGTGCTCTCGGTACAGGGCTCGTTGGCGAGCCGGGACGCGGTCGGCGGCACCGCACCCGTGCGAGTGGCCGAGCAGCTGGCGGCAGCCAGGCAGGCGCTGGCGCAGGCTCGTGCGTGGACGGTCTCTGGCTGAGGCACTGTGACCAAGCTGTGGCGTGTCCCCCTTGTCCTGGCCTGTCCCGGTCGACAGACTTCCCGGCAATGGCCTGCAGCGTCGCAGGTCGCGGAGGTGGACCTGACGTGGTGAGGACCCGATGAGCCCTGCAGAGGGAATCGCGCACGCAAGAACGCTGGTGGCAGATCTGCGCCGCACCGTCACCGGCCTGGCAGCCCAGTACGGCGACACGGTCGACGTGCACAGGCTCAAGGCCGACGTGGCGCGGCTGGCTGCGGACCTGAACCTGCTGGCGGCTGTCCCCCCGCGTGCCCCGGGGGTCCAGTCGGAGGTCGTCTACATCACCGACGACGACTACGCGGAGGGGTTCTGGGCCGAGGCGGACGACGAGGGCCTGGGCGCCCCGGGTCGTCGGTGAGCGCCCCACCGGTCGCCGGCGTCGGGGCCCCCGGCCGGGCCAGGATCGCCGCCAGGACCCTGCGGACCGACCGGTACTGGGTCGAGCCGGCTCTTACCGTGGCGGTGCTGCTCGCCTTCGTCGTCTACGCCACGGTGAGGGCCTTCATGGGCCGGGACTACTACGCGGCTCCCTACATCTCGCCGCTGTACAGCCCGTGCCTGGCCACCGCGTGCGTCCCGGGTTCGGGCGAGCTGCACATCGTGGGCGACTGGTGGCGGCTGTCGCCGGCGTTGCTCGTCCTGGTGTTCCCGCTCGGCTTCCGGATGACCTGCTACTACTACCGCAAGGCCTACTACCGGGCCTTCTGGGCGTCCCCGACGGCCTGCGCGGTGCCCGAACCGCGCGCCGGCTACACCGGCGAGACGCGCTTCCCGCTCATCCTGCAGAACTCCCACCGCTACTTCTTCTACTTCGGCCTGATCTTCAACGTCATCCTGACCTGGGACGCGATACTCGGGTTCCGCAACAGCGAGGGCGAGTGGGGCCACATGGGTCTGGGCACCCTGATCCTCATTGCCAATGCCGTTCTGCTGTGGTTGTACTCGCTGTCCTGCCACTCGTGTCGCCATGCCGTGGGCGGGCGGCTGAAGCACTTCTCCAAGCATCCGCTGCGCTACAAGGCGTGGACCTTCGTGTCCAGGCTCAACCCCCGGCACATGCAGTTCGCCTGGATCTCCCTGTTCGGCGTGGCACTGACGGACCTGTACGTGTACCTGGTGGCCTCCGGCGCCATCACCGACCTGCGCTTCTTCTGAGGGGATCGATGACCGACACCGAGCGGCACTCCTACGACGTACTGGTGATCGGTGCCGGCGGCGCCGGTCTGCGGGCAGCCATCGAGGCACGCGAGCAGGGGCTGCGCACGGCGATCATCTGCAAGTCCTTGTTCGGCAAGGCGCACACGGTGATGGCCGAGGGCGGAATCGCCGCCTCCATGGGCAACGCCAATTCCAAGGACAGCTGGCAGGTCCACTTCCGCGACACGATGCGTGGGGGGAAGTTCCTCAACAACCCGCGGATGGCCGAGCTCCACGCGCAGGAGGCGCCGGAACGGGTGTGGGAGCTGGAGACCTACGGCGCCCTGTTCGACCGTACCGATGACGGGCGGATCTCCCAGCGCAACTTCGGTGGTCACGAGTACCCCCGGCTGGCGCACGTCGGAGACCGGACGGGTCTGGAGCTCATCCGCACGCTGCAGCAGAAGATCGTCTCCCTGCAGCAGGAGGACAAGCGCGAGACCGGGGACTTCGACTCCCGCATGAAGGTCTTCGCTGAGCTGACGATCACCGACCTGCTGCTGGATGGCGAGCCGGGCGCAGGAGCTGTGGCCGGCGCCGTCGGCTACTGGCGCGAGTCCGGCCGGTTCGTGGTCTTCGACGCCCCCACCGTCATCCTGGCCACCGGTGGCATCGGCAAGTCGTTCAAGGTGACCTCCAACTCCTGGGAGTACACCGGCGACGGGCTGGCGCTGGCGCTACGGGCAGGCGCAAGCGTGCTGAACATGGAGTTCGTCCAGTTCCATCCCACGGGCATGGTCTGGCCGCCCTCGGTCAAGGGCATCCTCGTCACCGAGTCGGTCCGCGGCGACGGCGGTGTGCTGACCAACTCCGAGGGAAAGCGGTTCATGTTCCACCACGTCCCGGAGGTGTTCCGGAGCCAGTACGCGCAGAGCGAGGAGGAGGCGGACCGCTGGTACACCGATCCGGAGAACAACAAGCGGCCGCCCGAGCTGCTTCCGCGCGACGAGGTGGCGCGTGCCATCAACACCGAGGTCAAGGAGGGGCGCGGATCACCGCACGGGGGGGTGTTCCTCGACGTCTCGAGCCGGCTTCCGGCTGAGGTCATCATCAAGAAGCTCCCGTCGATGCACCACCAGTTCAAGGAGCTGGCCGACGTCGACATCACGGCCGAGCCGATGGAGGTGGGCCCGACCTGCCACTACGTGATGGGTGGGGTCGAGGTGGAGCCCGATACGGCCGCGGCATCGGTCCCCGGGCTTTTCGCGGCAGGCGAGGTGGCCGGCGGCATGCACGGGTCCAACCGGCTCGGGGGCAACTCCCTGTCCGACCTGCTCGTCTTCGGACGCAGGGCGGGTGCCGGTGCTGCGGGCTATGTGCGCTCGCTGGGTTCCCGCCGTCCTGCGGTGCGGCAGCCGGACATCGAGACCGCGCTGGCCCGCGCCGTCGCCCCGTTCGACCCCGCACCGCAGGGGCACCAACCCGAGAACCCCTACACCGTGCACACTGACCTTCAGCAGACCATGAACGACCTGGTGGGGATCATCCGGCGCGAGGAGGAGATCCGCGAGGCCCTCGCGCGTCTGGATGCCTTGGAGGCGCGGGCTGCCCGGGTGGTCGTCGAGGGTCACCGCCAGTTCAACCCTGGCTGGCACCTGGCACTGGACCTGCAGAACATGGTGCTGGTGTCGCGGTGCGTCGCCATGGCGGCGCTCGAGCGCACCGAGAGCCGTGGTGGTCACACCCGCGAGGACCATCCCGGCATGGACCCGAGCTGGCGCGGCGTGAACCTGGTGGCGCGGCTGGGGCCCGAGCGGTCCATCGACCTGGTGCACCAGGCCGTGCCGGCCATCCGACCCGACCTGCTCGACCTGTTCGAGGACTCCGAGCTGGGCAAGTACCTCAGTGCGGAGGACCTGGCGGGACGCTCCGGTCGAGCACCGGCCGGTGCGACGAGAGCGGAGGACCAGTGACTTACCAGGGCACGTTCAGCGTCTGGCGTGGCGACGACTCCGCGGGGGCTCTGGAGGAGTTCACCGTCGACGTCAACGAAGGCGAGGTGGTGCTCGACATCATCCACCGGCTGCAGGCCACCAAGGCGCCGGACCTGGCGGTGCGATGGAACTGCAAGGCCGGGAAGTGCGGCTCGTGCAGCGCTGAGGTCAACGGCAGGCCGCGCCTGCTGTGCATGACGCGCATGAGCACCTTCACCGAGGGCGAGACGATCACCATCACGCCGCTGCGAGCGTTCCCCGTGGTCAAGGACCTCGTCACCGACGTGTCTTTCAACTACTCCAAGGCGCGCGAGATCCCTGCCTTTGCGGCCCCGGAAGGGCTGGCCCCGGGCGACTACCGGATGGCCCAGGTCGACGTTGAGCGCTCGCAGGAGTTCCGCAAGTGCATCGAGTGCTTCCTCTGCCAGGACGTGTGCCACGTCGTCCGGGACCACGAGCAGAACAAGGAGACCTTCGCCGGGCCGAGGTACCTCATGCGCATCGCCGAGCTCGACATGCACCCTCTGGACAGCTTGGACCGCCAGCGCGCCGCGCAGGAGGACCACGGGCTGGGCTACTGCAACATCACCAAGTGCTGCACCGACGTCTGCCCGGAGAACATCAAGATCACCGACAACGCGCTGATCCCGATGAAGGAACGCGTGGTGGACCGCAAGTACGATCCGTTGGTGTGGCTGGGGTCGAAGATCCGTCGGCGAAGCAGCAGCGACTGATCCGGCTGCTCAGCCGTCCTGCGCTGCAGGTGGCGCCGCGGCTCCTCGGAGCTGTGCTGCGTCACGAGTCCAGCGAGGGCGCGGTCGCCGTACGGCTGACGGAGGTCGAGGCGTACCAGGGCGTCGACGACCCGGGCTCGCATGCCTCCCGGGGACGCACCCCGCGCACGGGCGTCATGTTCGGACCTCCCGGTCATCTCTATGTCTACTTCTCCTACGGCATGCACTGGTGCCTGAATCTCGTCACGGGGCCGGACGGCCAGGCCGGCGCGGTGCTGCTGCGGGCGGGCGAGGTGGTGCAGGGGCATGCCCTGGCACGCTCGCGTCGACCCGCAGCCCGGGCCGATCGTGACCTGGCCCGCGGGCCCGCCCGGCTCGCGTCCGCGCTGGGGATCGACGGACGTCTGGATGGATCGTCGGTGCCATCAGACTCGGTGCACCTGTCCTTGTCCCGCCGCCCGGCCGCCTCCTCGTCGGTGTGCACGGGTCCGCGGGTCGGGGTCTCGGGGGCCGGCGGAGACGCACAGGCCTTCCCGTGGCGCTTCTGGCTCGACGCAGACGAGACGGTGTCGGTGTACCGGCGAGCGGAACGCGCGCGCGTTCGTCGACCCGCATCCGGCAGGCTGTGACGTGCACGGGGCGGTTCGCGCTCCGGCTGGACTGGGAGGCAGGGCCGTGGCTGACATCCTCGACGAGCTGCAGTGGCGAGGGCTGGTGGCGCAGACGACAGACGAGGGCCTGTTGCGGCAGTCCCTGGCCGAGGGCGGGCTGACGTACTACTGCGGCTTCGACCCCACGGCCCCGAGCCTGCACATCGGCAACCTGGTCCAGCTGATCGTGATGCGTCACCTGCAACGCGCCGGGCATCGGCCCATCTGCCTGGTCGGGGGCTCCACCGGACTCATCGGCGATCCCAAGGCCTCCGCGGAGCGCGCCCTGAACTCCAAGGACACGGTGGCGGAGTGGGTGGCCAAGATCCAGCAGCAGGTCCGTCCGTTCCTGGACTGGGAGGGGGAACGCCCAGCCCTGGCGGTCAACAACCTGGACTGGACCGCCCCCATGTCGGCCATCGACTTTCTTCGTGACGTCGGCAAGCACTTCCGGGTCAACGTGATGGTCAAGAAGGACGCCGTCGCGGCCAGGCTCGCCTCGAGCGAGGGAATCAGCTTCACCGAGTTCAGCTACCAGCTGCTGCAGGGTCTGGATTACCTCGAGCTGTACCGCCGCCACGGCTGCACCTTGCAGACCGGCGGCAACGACCAGTGGGGCAACCTCACGGCCGGGGTGGACCTCATCCACCGCGCCGAGCAGCGGTCTGTGCACGTCCTGACCACGCCCTTGATCACCAAGGCCGACGGAACGAAGTTCGGCAAGACTGAAGGCGGCACCGTCTGGCTCGACCCCGAGATGACCTCGCCCTACGCCTTCTACCAGTTCTGGCTGAACGCCGAGGACGTCACTGTCGTCGGCATGCTCAAGGTGTTCACCGACCGCAGCCCGGAGGAGATCGAGGCGCTGGAACGCGAGGTCATAGAGCGACCCTTCGCCCGGGCCGCGCAGCGTGCCCTCGCCTGCGACGTCACGACCCTCGTGCACGGCGAGGCAGCCATGCGTTCGGTGCAGGAAGCCAGTGCCGCTCTCTTCGGGCAGGGCGAGCTGAGCGGCCTGGACGAACGCACCCTGCGGGATGCGATCGCGGAGCTGCGTACCGTCAGTGCCGCCCTCGATGGCATGGTCGTGGTCGACCTCCTGGTGGCCGCGGGGCTCGCCCCCAGCCGGGCCGCGGCGCGCCGGACAGTCAGCGAAGGTGGCGCCTACATCAACAACGTCAAGGTCCGTGACCCCGAGGCGAGGCTGAGTGACGGGGAGCTGCTGCACGGACGATGGGCTGTGCTGCGCAGAGGCCGCAAGACACTGGCGGCCGTGGAACTCGTCAGCTGATTGGCCTTGGCATGTGAGGCCGGTGACTCACTACCTGCGGACGTCAGGAGCCAGTGCCCCCTCCCTGATATCCCCTGCGGGACAGCACGACGCACGCCAGGCGGCCTCGTCCGCGCCAACTTGACTCCGCGCGGGGGTGCGCCGTAACGTTCACGAAGTCAGGTCGCAGGGAGGAACGGACACCGAGACTGGTGGCCGGTCCCGGGCCTAGACCGAGCCTGGTGCTGGAACCGCATGTTGGTCGTTCTGACTATGATGTGGTGGTAGAATCGGGAACTGGCTGGAAAGCCACACAGCGTGCTTGCCCCGAGGATGGTCCCGCGAGGGTCTTGACCGGTGAGCGTCCGCTCCTTGAGAACTCAACAGCGTGCCAAAAGTCAATGCCAAAACCCCGTTGTGGGTGGTAGC
>JAABUN010000650.1_pt1 | contig 86399 bp, 78 predicted proteins | sample 5559311 | NCBI WGS metagenome assembly JAABUN01 (sample SAMN10711877, study PRJNA513370) | rock metagenome | isolation source: Antarctica rocks | place: Antarctica: Victoria Land, Siegfried Peak sud
CGACCGGCGCCGAGACGGATTTCTGGAAAGGTTTTCAAGATTGGCAATATCTTTTGCCATTGTTCATCGGTCAGCTTAACATTCATAATATTGAACAGTTTAGCTTTTTTGTATCAACACAACCTAGTCCTCACGCGGTCTCGTCGTGAAAACATTAATTGATGAGTCGGAGACGATTTTGTAATCGGCGGGCGGCGTGAAAAGCGAGCGGTCGGGTTCGCTGCGGCTGATGTTTGTCAACCGGTAGGTTTGCTCGCCGAAACGCGGGTCGCTGCGCAGGGAATAGACGATTAGCTGTAATTCTTTTGAATACCAGCGTTCGTAGACGGTTTCAATCGGGCGTTCGTTTCCGATTGCGCCGACTGGAATGGTCGTTACCGTGCGCGTGCCTTCCGCCGTTACGCCTTCAAACTCGCGCGTGCCGAGCGATTCGGTTTTTCCCGGGTTGGAAGCTCTGGCGGAACCGGTTAGTAAAGTTGTCGCAAAACCGTTGTCGCCGAATGTTGTCGTTGCAAGAACAGGCGGAACGACAGCCTGAACAGTTGGTGCAACAGTTTGGGCTTTTTTCGGGGCGTTCGTCTCGATTTGGGCTTTGAGAGCGGGGCTTAATGTTTGACCGTTCAGAGTTATTGCTTGACCGTTCAAAACGAGCGTGCTTTCGCCTAATCTGGGCAGCGCATTCATCCGGCGAGCGGTTTTGTTAGACGGGTTTAATGAGTATCGGACGTTGCTGACCGGATCGAAAATTGAAATCATACCCAGAAGAGCGAAAGACGAAGCGGAATCTGAATAAGCAAACGAAAAGCCGCTGCCGACAGACGAATCACCTTCTCGCCGCGTGCGTCCTTCGCCGTCGCGAAACATTCGCGTCGTATTGCTGTGCGTAATTCGATTGCCGTCGGAGAGCATCTGGACGCTTTCGCTGACTGCTTCAGCCGAATAAGGCGCGCCTTTGACGACCGATGCCGAACCGGCGGCGAAAAGCTCGGTTACGACTTTTGCTCTATCGGCTTGGGCTGACTGGGCTTGCTGCGCCGCGACAGGCATCGTCAGAGCTGATACAAATAACAAAATAGCTGATAAATACTTCATAATTTTTTCCTCTTTATTGATTTTCTGTTTTATTTACGAGTCGAATCGCTCTGGCAACGCCGTCAGCGCCGACGAGCAAATCAGTTTTTATTTTTTCGGATTCGTTTTCAATCGGCAGATTCACGCCGAGCGCGAACAGCGACGAACGGGAAAGCTCGGCGCGGACGATTTGCAATTCTTCTCCGGTTTCGACCGAATTTCCGGCAAACGTCAGTGCGTAAAACTCGTCAGCCGATTCGTTTTGGTTATGTTGAAATCTGCGCTGCCGCAGATTAGATTTTCGCGCCGCAGATTTCTCGGGTTGGTTTATTTTGTTATTGAAATTTTTTTGTTTAGTGATTTTCGGAGATTCGACTACAGAAATTTTTTTTCGCACAATCGCAGCCGAATATTCGGGGATTTTTGTCTTAATCGGTGAAGGCTGAATTTCAATCGGTTCGACTTTCCAATTGATTTCCGGCGCGGCTGCTTGTTCGCTTTGCCGATTTCGTGGGAGTTTACCGAAAACAATCAAGCCGATTACGCCCGCCATGAAAAGAAACAAAATTATTGCCGAAGCGCTATGCCATTTCCAAATCTGAAAATTTGTCCGATTACCGAAAATGTTTTTTGAATTCCGTTCGCAATGCTCGGTTTCGATTCTTGCTTTAACTGCGCCGAAAAGCATTGGCGAGCCGACGACTTGCTCGATTTCTTTGCTTTGCATTCTCGCCGTGCCGAGCAGTTTTCGTCCGATGCGGTCGAGTTCTTCATTTTGTAAATTCCGTTTGTTCATTCGCTTTCTTCGCACCAAAAGACGTTTCATCTGCCGGTTCAGTTACAAAAACTTTCCTAGAATTTTTCGCAGGGCGCGTCTAGCGCGAAACGCCCGAATCTTAATTTTCGCATTCGACCAGCCGGTGACTTCCGCTACATCTCGGACGCTCATTTCTTCGGCGTCGAGCATTTGCAAGATGGCGCGGTCTTCTGCGCTTAAATGCGACAGAAGTTTTTCCGCCAAATCACGCTCGACGGCGAAGTTTTCAGCCGTTTTTTCATTGTTCGCCGCAACCGCAAATAATATCTCGGTTTCCGGTTCGGTGAACTCGCACAATAAATTTTCCGGTTTTCTTTTTTGCGTGCGCAGCGCGTCCAGACAGGCGTTAGTCGTAATTTTTCCGAGCCAGCTGGCAAACGAAAAATTGTGGTCGCCGCGGAAATTCTTCAATTCAAAATAAACTTTGGTAAAACTGATTTGAATAATTTCTTCGATTTGTTCGGGACGCTGAAAATACCTGGCGGCAATCGCGCCGACAAGCCGCTTGTAACGGTCGAAAAGATTTTCAAAAGCCGTATCTTCCCCGGTCAAAATAAGCTCGACGAGCTGGGAATCGGATTTTTCACAGGCAATTTCAAAGCCCGCTCTATTTTCTATAACAGCGCGCGACATTTGAATTTCATCTTGCCAAGTCTTGGAATAGTCCATTACAAATTTCCGAAATGATTTAAATCACAGCCGCACCACAAGACGCTCGGCAACGAAAATCGGTTACAAGATTTCGCCGGAGAAATCCCAAAGATAAGCCGAACGACAGATGTTTACGAATTAAGATGGCGTGAGGTTTGCAGTATTCAACCGCGTCCCTACGAAGTGTCGGTTTAAAGCCGCATCTTTTAAGATGAATGATTTAGATTGCGCGCATTAGTATCGGTAGTAAAAAGCCGAAGCCTGTGAATTTTGCCTGAAGGCTATTTCATCGAAACTATTAAATGCTGCGGCAACGACGCGAGCGTGATGTGCTGATTGCGCGTAAAACCGGCATTTTCAAACATTTCTTTAAGCTCGGCAAACGTATAAGCATCGCCAGCCGGCGTCCCTGCCAGCATAACAATGCTAAAGGTTGCTTCCATCGGCGGCGAAACCCGGTCGTCGTTCGGTACGAATTCGAGCGTCAGAACTTTTCCCCCGTCGGCGAGCGAATCGTAAATTTTTCGCAAAAGAGTTTCGCATGTTTTTTTGTCGAAATGGTGTAAAAAGTTAGTCAAAAGAACGAGGTCGTAATCTGTGCCGTACTCGACATCGAACGCGCTGCCTTCGATTAAATGATGTCGTTCGGAAACGCCGAATTTTACGGCGTTTTCTGTTGCTACCTGCAAAACGTTTGTCCAATCGACGGCGTAAATTTCCGCGTTTTTGTATTTTTGCGCGACCGCAACGCCGAAAATTCCGTGTCCGGCAGCGATGTCTAAAACTTTTAACTTTTTATCCGGTTCAAAGCCCGCGTTTTCCGCCAGCATTTGCGCGGCGGGCATCATCATCGGCATCATTCCGCGAGCGAATTTAACCCACATTTCGCTGTCGGGCGCCAGCGCTTGATTATCCGATTCGGCTGCCCCGCCGTTTTTCACGGCATCGATTAAATTGTCGAAGCCGTGTCTTTGCATCGGCGATAATAGGAAATCAATCGTTCCGCCGAAGAAGGCTGGCGAGTGACGGTTGAGAAACGCGGCAGACACATCGTTTAAATTGTATTGATTGTTTTCCTTTGTCAAAAATCCCAAAACCGTCAAATAATCGCACAAAATACGGATGCCGCGCCCGGATGCGCCGCAGGCTGCCGCAATCGTCTGCGGCGTTTTATTGCCTTCGGCGATTTTGGTAAAAACATCGAGTTCGACAGCGGTTTTTATAACGGCTGTGCGCTGGTAAGCGGTAATCGTATCAAAAACCAATTGCGGTGTAAGCGGCTCGACGTGTTCCATTGATATAACCTCTCGAATTAAGTTTTGCCGAATCGCAAAGTAAAATAAATTAAATTGATTTTAAAATCAAATGAACAATCAATTATTATGCAAACTAAAAGTTAAAGAAATTGCCGCTTGCCGCCGTGCCGATATGCAATTAAAATCTCTCTCGATGAAGAAAGTTGATTTAATCGTTCACAATGCCCGGCAACTCGTCACCTGCGCCTCGAACGGTAAGCCGAAACGATTCGTTGAAATGCAGAACGTCGGTATCTTCGCAAATGGCGCGATAGCGATTTCTGAAGATAAAATTGTCGGCGTCGGTGAATCGCAAGAAATTTATAAAGGGTTTACGAGTGAAAATGTAATCGACGCGAAGGGTAAAGTCGTTTGTCCCGCTTTTGTCGAACCGCATACGCACGTCGTTTATGCCGGAAATCGTCTTGACGAATTTGAACTAAAAATAAAAGGCGCGGATTACCTCGAAATTTTGGAGAACGGCGGCGGCATTCTCTCGACCGTGCGCCAAACGCGCCAAGCGAATTTGAAAGATTTAGTTGAGCAATCGCGTAAACGTCTCGACAAACTTCTCGAACACGGCGTTGCGACTTGCGAAGTCAAAACCGGTTACGGACTCGACATGGAAACGGAACTGAAGATGCTCGCCGCGATTTTCGCGCTCGACAGAATTCACCCGATTGATTTGATACCGACGTTTCTTCCGGCGCACGCCGTTCCGCACGAATACGAAAGCAGAGCAAATGATTACGTCGATTTGATTTGCAATGAAATGCTGCCGAGCGCGATGCGTTTATTTGACTTGGATAAAATTGATTTCGATAAAATAGAATCGGAAATAGCCGAAGAAATAAAATCACAAGAAGCCAGAGGGAAAATGGCTGAAATAGGAGCTTATCCACTTTACCCCGTTTGGCTCAATGCAAGGCAAAATAATCCGTTCTTCATCGACGTATTTTGCGAGAAAAATGCTTTTAATCTAAAGCAGTCGAAGCGAATTTTGGAAGCGGGCAGGCTTTGGGGAATGAAAATAAAAGCGCATGTTGACGAATTCACGAATCTCGGCGCGGCGCGGATGGCAATCGAACTCGGCGCGACCTCGATTGACCATTTAGACGCGACGAGCGACGAGGAAATCGAATTGCTGGCAAATTCAGACACAATCGGAGTCGTCACGCCGACGGTTAATTTTAATTTCGGAAGCGTGGAGTTTGCCGACGCGCGAAAAATGATTGACGCTGGCTGCGCGATTGCCCTCTCGACCGATTATAATCCCGGCTCCGCGCCGTGTCCTTCGCCATCGCTGGCAATGGCGATTGCCTGTCGTTATCAAAAATTATTGCCGTCCGAAGTCTTTAACGCCGCGACAATCAACTCGGCGTTCGCCCTCGGTTTGGGCGATAAAGTCGGTTCTTTGGAAGCGGGCAAACAAGCCGATATTTTGATCTTAGATACCGGCGATTATCGCCAAATTGCTTACGAATTCGGCGGAAACTCGGTTGAAACAGTAATAAAAAACGGAAAGAAAATTATTTGAAATTATAGATTTACACGGATTCAACAAAGACAAAATGTTTTACAAGTTTGTATTAATCCAGGTTTATCTGCGGCTTCATTTTTTTTATGAATGAAATTATTTTAGACGGCGAAAGTTTGACATTTGAACAAGTCATCGCGGTTTCAAACGGCGAGCCGAACAATCCGCGCGTTGTTTTGTCGGAAAAAGCCAAAGCGCATGTTAATCGCTCGGCAAATGCCGTGCAGATTTTGCTTGAGCGCGGCGAGATTGCTTACGGAATTACAACCGGTTTTGGCGCGTTCAAAGATAAAATAATTTCGCGTGAGGAAGTCGAGCTTTTGCAGCGAAACATCGTCGTCAGCCACGCTGTCGGCGTCGGCAAGCCATTTGACACGCCGACGACGCGAGCAATTATGCTGATTCGCGCCAACACTTTAGCGCGTGGTTTTTCCGGTATTCGGCTCGAGACTCTGGAACTGCTGCTCGAATTTCTCAATCGCGGCATCAATCCGCAAATTCCCGAAAAGGGAAGTTTGGGCGCGTCCGGCGATTTAGCTCCGCTCGCGCATATGGCGTGCGTTTTAATCGGCGAAGGCGAAGCCGAATTTCAAGGCGAAATTTTGCAGGCGAAAGACGCTCTGGCAAAAGCGAATCTGCATGCGGTTACACTTGCGGCAAAGGAAGGTCTCGCGCTGACAAACGGCACGACCGTGATGACTGCCGTCGGAATTCTTGAAACACACAAAGCGATAAAACTTGCCGGTGTTGCAGACGTTTCCGGTTGTCTGAGTCTGGAAGCCTTAAACGGAACGACGCTGGCTTTTGACGAGCGGATTCACGCGCTCAGGACGCATCCGAGACAAGTCAAATGCGCGGCAAACTTGCGCGAAATTTTGGCAGGCAGCGAATTTGTCCGCGAATTTTCGCCCGCCAACGTGCAGGACGCATATACTCTGCGCTGTATTCCGCAGGTTCACGGCGCGTGCCGCGACGCGATTGATTATGCCGAATGGGTTGTCAAAATCGAACTCAACGCCGTTACTGATAATCCTTTAATTTTTTGTGATGAAAACTGCGAAAACATTGATGTAATTTCCGGTGGAAACTTTCACGGCGAGCCGCTCGCGCTGGCGTTTGATTATCTGGCGATTGCGCTTTCCGAACTCGGAAACATTTCTGAAAGAAGATTGATGCGCTTGACCGACGAATGTTCTAACGCGCACGTTTTACCGCCGTTTTTGACAGAAAACGGCGGACTGAATTCGGGTTTTATGCTTGTCCAATACACTTCCGCCGCGCTCTGCACGGAAAATAAAATTCTTGCGCATCCAGCTTCGGTTGACACGATTCCGACTTCCGCCAACACCGAAGACCACGTTTCGATGGGTGTTACATCCGCGCTGAAATTGCGCCAAATCGCCGCAAATCTCGAACTGATTTTATCGCTCGAACTTTTCGCCGCCGCGCAAGGTATTGATTTCAGAAAAAAAAGAATGGGCGAAGACAAAAAACTCGGCAAAGGAACACAGCCCGTTTATGATGTGATTCGCGGGAAAGTTCCGTTTATCGAAAAAGATACTTATATGAAAAATTATATCGAAGCAGTTCGGGAAATCGTCGAAAATTGGTAAAACTTTCGCGTCGCGAGAGATTTGATAAATTTTGTTTATGAATTTTGAGATTCAGCGAAACATCAATTTAGCCGAATTGACCACTTTCAAAATCGGCGGCAGCGCGCGTTATTTTGTGCAAGCCCGCGACGAAAGCGAAGTTTTGAGAGCAATCGAATTTGCGGAAGAAAACGCTTTGGAAATTTTTATTCTCGGCGGCGGAAGCAATGTTTTAATTGCCGACGAAGGTTTCGATGGCTTGATTTTAAAAATTGCGCTCAAAGGAATCACGCTGTCCGATGAAACCGACGAAGCGGTTTTTGTAACGGCTGGCGCGGGCGAAGATTGGGACGCGGTGGTCGCGTTTTGTATTAAAGAAAACTTACAGGGATTTGAATGTCTGAGCGGAATTCCCGGACTCGTCGGCGGAACGCCCGTCCAAAACGTCGGCGCATACGGACAGGAAGTTTCGGAAACTATTTGGTTGGTCAGATGCTTTGACAGAAAGACAAAAAAGATTGTCGAATTAACCAACTCCGAATGCGGATTTGCTTATCGAACCAGTGTTTTTAACACAACTGAAAAAAATCGTTACATCGTTCTTGCTGTAAAATACAATTTGAAATTCGGCGGCGAACCGAAAATCGCGTATCGTGATTTACAAAACTTTTTCGGCGGAAAGAAGCCGACCTTGCAGGAAACGCGCGAAGCCGTTTTGAAAATCCGCCGCGCTAAATCAATGGTTAATGACGAAAATGATGCGAATTCACGAAGCGCAGGCTCATTTTTCAAAAATCCGATTGTTTCAAACGAAAAGTTTTCAGAAGTCGAGAGGATTGCCGAAGAACTGCAAATCGAAAATGTGCCGTATTTTCAGGCGGATGAAAAAAACGTAAAAATTCCGGCGGCGTGGCTGATTGAAAAATCCGGTTTTCAGAAAGGCTTCAAATGCGGAAATGTCGGGCTTTCGACTAATCACACGCTTGCCGTAATAAATCACGGCGACGCGACGGCGCGGGAAATTTTAGATTTCAAATGCGACGTTCAAAACAAAGTAAAAGAACGCTTTTGTATCGAATTGCAGCCAGAACCGATTTTCGTCGGATTCGAGAAACTTAAAAAACACGGTTAGTCGGCTGTGCTTTTTTTTGTATAATTGAAAATTTGGAAACGCCGGAAAGTTATCATAAATAAACACAAAGTATTTTTATTTATGATTTCTTGATATTCGCTGCAAAAACACAATGCCTAAGAGAACAGACATTCATAAAATTTTAATTATCGGTTCAGGTCCAATCGTTATTGGTCAGGCTTGCGAGTTCGATTATTCGGGAACGCAGGCGTGCCGCGCTTTGAAACAGGAAGGCTTTGAAGTCGTTCTGGTTAATTCAAATCCGGCGACGATTATGACCGACCCGGAAATCGCCGACAAAACTTACGTCGAACCTCTGACGATTGAAACCGTTTCGGCGATTATCGAACGCGAAAAACCCGACGCTCTTTTGCCGACGGTCGGCGGACAAACCGCGCTGAATTTATCGGTTGAACTTTACGAAAAGGGAATTTTAGATAAGTTCGGCGTGAAACTCATCGGCGCGAATATCGAATCAATCAAAGTCGGTGAAGACCGGGAACTTTTCAAAGCCGCGATGGACGAAATCGGAATTCCGACGGCAAAAGGCGGTTTTGCGCACACCTGGGAAGAAGCCGAAAAAATCGTCGAAACAACCGGCTATCCGGCGATTATCCGTCCGAGTTTTACATTGGGCGGAACGGGCGGCGGAACGGCTTTTAACCCGGAAGAATTTGAAGAAATCGCAAAAAACGGTTTAGCCGAATCTCCGAATTCGCAAATTTTGGTTGAGGAATCAATCCTCGGCTGGAAGGAATTTGAACTCGAAGTAATGCGCGACCTCAACGATAACGTCGTGATTATCTGCTCGATTGAAAACTTTGACCCGATGGGCGTTCACACCGGCGATTCGATAACGGTTGCGCCCGCACAGACTTTGACCGATGTCGAATATCAACGCCTTCGTGATATGTCAATCGCCTGCATCCGCCGCGTTGGTGTGGAAACCGGTGGCTCGAATATCCAATTTGCCGTTAACCCCGAAAATGGCGACGTGCGAATTATCGAAATGAATCCGCGTGTGTCGCGTTCGAGCGCGCTTGCGTCAAAAGCGACGGGCTTTCCGATTGCGAAAATCGCTGCGAAACTTGCCGTTGGTTATACTCTGGATGAAATCCCGAATGACATTACAAAGAAAACGCCCGCGTCCTTCGAACCGACAATTGATTATGTCGTTACGAAAATTCCGAAATGGGCGTTCGAAAAATTTCCCGGCGCGGAAGATGTTTTGGGAACGCAGATGAAATCAGTCGGCGAAGTAATGGCAATCGGGCGGACGTTCAAAGAATCACTTTTTAAAGGCTTGCGTTCTTTGGAAGCAGTTAAACCTTTGCGGCTTGAAGACGTTCCAGACCACGTTTTGCAAAGAAAATTATCGCGTCCGAATTCAAACCGATTTTCTTATATTACCTATGCTTTACAACACGGCTACACGATTGAGGAAGTTCACCGTTTGACCAAAATTGACCCGTGGTTTTTAGAGCAGTTGGTTGACGTAATGCGCTTACAAGACCGCATCGAGGACAGAAAATTAATTGATGTTCCCACGGAAATTCTGCGGGCGGCGAAAGAGTTTGCTTTGTCGGACAGGCGCATCGCTTTTCTGACCGATTCGACGGAAAAGGAAGTCCGCGCTCGTCGTAAAAATTTAAATATCACGCCCGTCTATAAAAGAGTTGACACGTGCGGCGCGGAGTTTGAATCGTTCACGCCGTATCTGTATTCGACTTATGAAGAAGAATCCGAAGCCGAGCCGACAACGCGCAAAAAAATTATGATTCTCGGTTCGGGACCGAATCGCATCGGACAGGGAATTGAGTTTGATTATTGCTGCTGTCACGCGAGTTTTGCTTTGCAGGACGCGGATTTTGAAACAATTATGGTCAACTGCAATCCCGAAACAGTTTCAACCGATTACGATACTTCAGACCGTTTATATTTCGAGCCGCTGACGTTCGAAGATGTGATGAATATCGTTGACGTAGAAAAACCTGACGGCGTAATTGTCCAATTCGGCGGGCAAACTCCTTTGAATTTAGCAGATGAGTTGCACGGCGCAGGCGTGCCGATAATCGGAACTTCGCCGGATTCAATTGATCTTGCCGAAGACAGAAAAAGATTTAGCGAGCTTTTAAGAAGTTTGAAAATTCCGCAGCCGGAAAATGGAACAGCGACTTCACCGGAAGAAGCCAAAGCCTGCGCCGCGAAAATCGGTTATCCGATTATCGTGCGTCCGAGTTTTGTTCTTGGCGGACGCGCGATGGCAATTGTTTATGACGAGCAATCTTTAGACGAATATATGCGGACGGCGGTTGACGCTTCGCCGCAAAAGCCGATTTTGATTGATAAGTTTTTAGAACGCGCCGTCGAGATTGACGTTGACGCGCTTGCTGACGAAACCGCGTGCGTCATTGCCGGAATTCAGGAACACATCGAAGAAGCCGGAATTCATTCAGGCGATTCGAGCAGCGTTTTGCCAGCGCAAAAAGTAGCCGAAGAACATCTGGAAACCATCAAACATTACACGCAAAATCTGGCGCAGTCTTTAAAGGTTAAAGGTTTGATGAATCTGCAATTAGCGATAAAGGACGACCGCGTTTACGTCATCGAAGTCAATCCGCGAGCTTCACGCACAGTTCCTTTTGTCGCCAAAGCAACGGGCGTTCCGATTGCGAAAATTGCTTCGCTCATCATGGCGGGTGTCAAAACTTTGAAGGATTTTAATTTGCCTGAAATGTTGAGCGTTCCGAAAATCTTCGTCAAATCCCCGGTGTTTCCGTTCAAAAAATTTGCCGGAGTTGACCCGATTCTCGGACCGGAAATGCACTCAACCGGCGAAGTAATGGGCATCGGCGAAACCTTCGGTGAAGCCTACGGCAAAGCGATGGAAGGCGCGGGCTTGATTCTGCCGCTTGAGGGTAAAGCCTTTATTTCCGTCAACGATTCCGACAAAGGGCAAGCGGTTATTCTCGCCAGAAGATTGAAAAAACTCGGTTTCACTTTGATTGCGACTTACGGCACGACGAAAAGATTAAAAGAAGTCGGTCTCGAAGCCGAGACGGTTTTCAAAGTTAACGAAGGTCGTCCGAATATCGTGGACTTTATCAAACGCGGCGAAATTTCCCTGATAATCAACACGCCGCTCGGCAAAACTTCACATTTTGACGAGCAGGCGATTCGCAAAGGCGCACTGCAATTCAACGTGCCGTGCGTAACGACGATAACCGGCGCGGAAGCATTAATAGAAGCGATTGCAACCAGAAAATCTCAGGAAAAAATTATCGTGCGAAGTTTGCAGGAAATTCACCAAACAAAAGAATCGGCAAATTCGGTTTTAAACTGAATGACACTGAAATCTGAATGACGTTTGCTTTTGTTCAACTTCCGCCAGGCATTTCCGAATCGCGGGTGTAATCGCGTCTTTCGGAAAAGCATTTATGAAAGACTGAAATTCTTTTATAACGCTTCGCCTGTCGCCGCACGCGCAGGTATCGTTTGTAAATGTTTCTTTTATATCGTTGATGGCTTCATTAACGTCGCTCGCATACGCCGCGGGAAGTTGTTTTTTGAATTGTTTGGCTTTTCCGTAAAGAGCGGTCAGTTTGCCGCCGCCGTAAATTGTGCATCCGCTGTAGTCGGTTTGCTGCTCGACATACGCCGACCAAACACTGTCCGGTTTCAATTCGCCTAATAAATTGAAAAAAGCGACATCGGCTTTTGTACCGTATTTCTTGGAAAGATTTTTATAAAAATTGACATCTGGATTGACGAAAACCGTTTCACTGCGATTCACCACAAAACCTTTCATCTTCTTTACAACCAAAGCATATTCATTCTCGCTCAAAGCCTCTAATTCATCGAGTTTTTCACCAATCACTCGACCTTTGCTGTGCAGCAGTTCGACGCCTCCGCGCGGTTTTTGATTCTCAAATTTCCTTAAAGTCTGAGAATATTGAGTCGCAAGACTTATGATAGCTTTACTTTGCCCGTAAGCATCAGCGGAAAAAAACAAGCCGACCACAATAAACAAAATCGTTTTTAATAATGTTCTTTTAATCATTACAATTTCAAAACTTGTCCTCGATTATTAACTCGCAAATTATACGGAATAAATTCTTACATTAGCAACAAAATCTTTTCCTGACTTGACGAAGCATTTTACTTCAAATTAATCGTTCCTTATTGGTTTAGGGTTATTTTTTGAAAGTTTGATAAGCTAGAATCAAACAGTGAAATTACCGTCAACCGATTCGACATTTTCCATCGACAACAATTTTTTTAGCAAAGGGGTGCGTCAGATGTTTTTTTCGACGCTCTTTTTTGCTTTGGCGAATGTTTTTGTCAAAAAGGTCAGCCATTTGCCGACAATGGAAATCGTTTTTCTGCGTTGTCTGGTCGGAAGCGCTTTTTGTTTTATCGGTCTGCGGCACGTTCGGGCGGACTGGCGCGGAACAAATCATAAATTACTGCTTTTGCGCGGAATGTTCGGCACGAGCGCGCTTTATTTCTTTTTCCTGACGCTGCAAAACATCCCGCTCGCAAGCGCGATGACGATTCAGTATCTGTCGCCGATTTTTACGGCGATAATTGCGATTTTCGCTTTGAAGGAAAAGGTAAAACCGCTGCAATGGATTTTTTACGCGATTGCCTTTGGCGGTGTTCTTTTTATCGAAAGATTCGATGCGCGCATTTCTTTGTATTTTCTGTTCGTCGGCGTGGTGTCGGCGTTATGCTCGGGCGCGGCATATAATCTCGTGCGCACTTTGCGCGGCAGAGAACACCCGCTGGTCGTAGTTTTTCATTTTCAAATCGTCGGCTTGATTGTCGGGCTGGTTTTCAGCATCTTCAATTGGGAAACTCCGCACGGCGCGGACTGGTTTTATTTATTTTTAATCGGTTTATTATCACAATTCGGACAAATGTTTTTAACCGGCGCGTTTCAAAAGGAACGCGCGGCAAACGTCGCCATCGTCAATTACACGGGCTTGATTTACGGTTTGCTGATTGGCTGGTTTGTCTTCGGCGAGACGCAAGCCATAGAATCTTTATTAGGAATGATTTTGGTCGTCATCGGCGTCGGCTTGAGCGTGTTTTACAACCGAAATAAAATTCAAATTCACGAATCGCTCGGCTGATAAATTCAAAGGAAATTAAAAATGTTCAAACAAAAAATTTTAGCGTTGATTTTAGCGGGCGGAAAAGGCGGCAGGCTCGGACTTCTGACCGAAGAGCGAGCAAAGCCGGTTGTGCCTTTCGCAGGTTTTTATCGTCTGATAGATTTCGCTCTCAGCAACTGCCTTCACAGCGGAATTGCCAATGTTTGGGTCATCGAACAATATGAGCTGCATTCTTTGAACGAACATCTAGCGGGCGGCAGACCATGGGATTTAGACCGGACTTACGGCGGACTGCAAATTCTGCCGCCGTTTGAAAACGACGATAAATCCGATGACGAAGGCGGATTTGCGCACGGAAACGCCGACGCGATTGTTCGACATCAAAAACTTATCACCGAATTCGAGCCTGACATTTTAATAGTTTTGAGCGCCGACCATATTTACAAAATGGATTTTCGAGAAGTGCTTGAAACACATTTGGAGAAAAAAGCGGCGGTTACAATGGTCACGACGAAAGTTCCGAAAGGCGAAAAGGCTTCGCGTTTCGGAGTCGTAGAAGTTAATAAAGACGGGCGCGTAACCGATTTCCAATATAAGCCTGAGAAACCGGAAAGCGATATAATCACAACTGAAGTCTTCGTTTATGATGCGAAAATTCTGCTCGAAACGCTGAAACAATTAACCGCGAACAACAAGGAAGTAAAAGACTACGGTAACGAATTGATTCCAAAACTCGTCAAAGAAAAATCGGTTTTCGAGCATCGCCACAAAGGTTACTGGCGAGATGTCGGAACGATAAAAAGTTACTGGCAGTCGCAGATGGATTTGCTCAACGAAAAAACGAAATTTGAATTGGACGATGCGGATTGGACAATTTTAACGAATGCCGCGCAGGTTGTTCCGGCATTTATTTACAGCTCCGCCAAAGTAAACAACAGCTTGATTTCACAGGGCTGCAAAATTAAAGGAACAATCGAACATTCGATTTTAAGCGCGAATGTCACGGTCGAAAAGAATGCCAAAATTAAAGATTGCATAATTTTGCCGGACGCGACGATTGAAGAAGGCGTCGAGCTGGAGAAAACTATTGTCGATGAAGGCGTAAAAGTAACCAAAAAGAAGTTGGGGAATTTAAAAAAGTTAAAACAAAAATACAAAGATGATATTTTTGTCATCGGGAAATATAAAATTCAATCCCAAAGCGAAATTGAAGACAATTAGAATTAAATTTTCAGGCTTTGAAAAATTGGATTTTGACGAAATTGTTTAAAATCGCTTAGGAATTCTTAAAATGGACAGCATGAAAATAAAAGCGATTATCGTAACTGTTAGCGATTCGCGTGGCGAAGCCAATGATGTTTCCGGTGTGACGCTTGCCATTTTGCTTTTGGAAATCGGCGCGGAAATCATTGAGAAAATAATTGTTTCGGATGAATTTGAAGATTTGCGAAACACACTTTACGTTTTGTGTGAGCGCGAAGACGCCGATTTAATTATAACGACTGGCGGAACCGGTTTTGCGCCGCGCGACAATACGCCCGAGGCGACACGCGCTGTTATCGAAAGGGAAGCGCAAGGTCTGGCGGAAGCTATGCGTTTTGAAACCGCAAAAAATACGCCGATGGCGATGCTTTCGCGCGGAGTTTGCGGCATACGCGGCAAAACGCTGATTATAAATTTGCCCGGTTCACCGAAAGGCGTGCGAGAGTGTTTTGAAGTAATAAAAGAAGTTTTACCGCACGCGGTTAATTTAATTTTGGGGAATTCAACTCACGATGAATAAGTTTGCTCAACAAAATTTATTTGTATCATCCGGTTTTCCGATTGGCAGCGTGATGATAAATCGTGTTCCGTTTCCATCGTTCCGCGCTACTTCGATGCGTCCGCCGTGCGCTGTGAGGATGCCGTAACAAACCGCCAAGCCCAAACCTGTTCCTTTGCCTGCCGGTTTGGTCGTGAAAAACGGGTCGAAAATTTGAGCGAGATTTTCTTCCTCAATTCCGACTCCACTGTCGGCGATATTTATTTGAATTTGTTCGCCGATTTTGACGGTCGCTATAAACAACCCGCCGCCGTCGGGCATTGCATCGCGGGCGTTTAGGAAAAGATTTAGAAAAACTTGCTGAATTTGGTCGCTATCGGCAAAGACTTTCGGTAAATTACCCGCGAAATTTCTTTTTAACTGTAATTTTTGAAAAGATTTATCAAAACTCGCTAACCGCAAACTCGTTTCAATTGCTTCATTCACGTCAACAAAACTCTTCGCCGCCGGACGAACTCGCGCAAAATCCATCATATCGCGTGTAACCTGTGTAATTCTCTGGATTTGCGTTGAAATCAGCTTTAATTTTTCGACCGTCGCCGCGTCCAAATTCTGCTTGTTCTGCATCATTTGAATGAGCGACGAAACTGCTGCCAACGGATTGTTCACTTCGTGCGCGACACCGGCGGCAAGCGTCCCCATCGCCGCAAGTTTTTCTGAACGAACGAGTTGTTCGTTTAGATTCTGAAGCTGCCTGATGTCGTCCGCCATTTTGCGACTCATCTCGTTAAAGGATTCGGCAAGCAAGCCGATTTCGTCGTTGCTCCGCCTTAAATCAACTTCCGTTCCGTATTCGCCGTCGCTGACTTGAACAGCTGCCAGCGTAATGCGCTGAAGCGGTCTTGAAATCGTCCGCGCAATCAATAAAACTAACAGAAGATTCGGCACGAGCGCCGAAACAACGCTGAAAACCAAATATCTGCGCCACGCCTCGAAATTATTTCCGTCGGCGAAAGACCACCAGACAATCGGGATTTGAAAAACGATAAAACTGATAATCGCCACCGAAGCAATGCTCAGGGCGATTTTATAAGCAATGGGAAACAGGCGAAATTGGTCGAGCGCGGTCTGCAGCGAAAACAGCTTAAAATTGGAAATCGCGTATGCGTAAATCAAAACTCCGGGCAGAACGAAAATCGTGCTGAAGGGAAGCAGTTCGTAATTTACAAAGAAGGGCAATATGATGTTTGCCAGCGTCTTCAATACGCCGGTAATGCCCACCGCCCACAAAATCGCGCCGAGCTGCTGACCTTTCTGCGTATTGCGATACTTTAAATACTTGCGAAAAAGAACCGTCGAGCCGTAACCGAAAATGAAATAGACATAAATCACAAAGGCGTAAGCCAGCGGCGCAAGGTCAATAACAAACTGCTCATTCTGAAATCCGACTTTATGCCACAAAAGACCGAAAAAAGCGGTGGGAATCAAAACGAGACTCGGCGCGAAAAGGATAGCGGCTTTGCGGCGCGGCATTGGCAGATTTTCCGGGAAAACCCAGGCAAAAACAACTAACGCGCACTGCATCAAAAGCGCGATTATAAAACTCGCCGATGCCCACCAATCGGATGAAGCATTTACAAAGCGAAAATTCCAAAAGATTAAATCTTTAGTTGTCCAAAGTGCGAGAAAAGCGATAAATGCGGCAAAGGTTTGATGCGCACGATTGCGCGGATTGGCGACAAAGACATAAAATCCGAGCAATACCAACAAGAAAAGCGCGAATAGATGAAGCAGAACAAGCATTTCTTTTATGTTTTAGCTTTTATACTTGATAAAAGCAAAAAGAATAACTGAGAATAAATTATCTTTGCCAAAAATTTTATGAAAATTTTATGAACGAGAAATTTTAAGAAAAAGAAACTTCTGTTAGTTTGAAGCCGTTACACAAATTTTTTGAATTTTCTAATAGTTTGAATTTTCCAGGCAAGAGAAAAATTAACCGAGCGTGAAACCTAATTATTTCAAAATCATTTTGCATTATCCGTTCGCTGTTCTCGGTGTAACACTTTTGACGGCTGGAATGTTTGTTTTCAAAAGCCACGTCAATCCGATTACTGTAGCTTTGATTTTTCTGCTTCCTGTTATCTATTATTATCAATGGAGTCGGCGCCATTATTACACTGGTCGTGTTTATAGTAATCGCCGTGACGAAATTTACGAGCGGCGCGTGGGCGGTTATTGTTTTGATTCCCCTGATAGTTCTGATGTTTCGTGCCATTCACGGTCATTACAGAATGGTTGCCGCGCAACTGACACTCGATAAAGCGGCAAAGCCAGCAGCAACCGCCCCGATGGATAATCGCATAATTGTTCCCGTGTCAGGTATTCATCGCGGAGTTCTACCGGCGCTGAAATACGCAAAAAGTCTGAATGGAAACGGGCACGCGACGGTTTCGGCAGTCTATGTCGAAATAAATCCGGCGAACACGGAAGAAATAAAAAAGCAATGGGAAATTTGGGGTGAAGGAATTTCACTTCACATCATCGAATCGCCGTTTCGTTCCGTGACATCACCGCTTTTGAAGTTTATTAACGAGGAAGCCGAAAGTTACAGGAATTCAATTACAACCGTCGTTTTGCCCGAGTTTGTTCCGAAAATTTGGTGGCAGCAACTTCTTCATAATCAAACAACGCTGCTAATAAAGGGGAAATTGTTGTTTTCGCCAAATATCGTAGTGACAAGTGTTCCGCATCATTTGCGAAGATGAGTTAGTAAAAATTGGATTAGAATTATAGAAATACGATTGCGAATAACGCAAAAAATTATTATGTTTTTATTTGTATTATTCGTGTTATTCTCGGCTGATTTATTTCCCGCGAACTTTCGGCGTGTCGGTTTGAAAGATATAAGCGAGCGTTTTATAAACAAGTTTGGCACAGAGAAATGCGGGCGCGTCGGAGTTTTCAGTTTTGGAAAATTCGACTAAATCCATACCGACGACGCGCTTTTTTTTAGCTAGACGGCGAATCAAAGTTAAAACCTCATACCAGCCGAGTCCGCCCGGCTCCGGCGTTCCGGTCGTCGGCACGAGCGACGGGTCGAGTCCGTCAATATCAATTGTCAGGTAGACATTTTCCGTCAATGAATCAATCGCCGCGTCAATCCAATCAATGCGCCCGACAATATCTTTCGCCCAGAAAATCTTGGTCGGAATTCCCGAATCCAGTGAACGCGCTTCTTCCGCCGAAATCGAGCGAATGCCGACCTGCACCGCCGGAATCCGCAAATCTTTGACAGAGCGCGCCATTATCGAAGCGTGCGAATGCGGCGTTCCGTCATATTCGTCACGCAGGTCGGCGTGCGCGTCAATCTGCAAAATAGAAATATTGTGAAATTTTTCGGCGTGAGCGCGAATCATCGGCGCGCTCAAAGAATGTTCGCCGCCGAGCATACAAATAAATTTTCCGGCTTTCAAAAGACTTTTCGTTTCTTCATAAAGACCGTTCATCATTGCTTCGGGCGATGCGAGCGGCGCGAATTCTTCGAGTGTGTGAATGCCGATTTTATAAACTTCGGCGTCGGTTTCCTCGTCGTAAAGCTCCATATTGCGCGAAGCGTCGATTATCGCCATCGCTCCCGCGCCCGTTCCCGTGCCGAAGGAAACCGTTCCTTCATAAGAGACTGGTAAGATAAGCACTTGCGCGTTTACAAAAGAAGAAAACTCGTTTTCTTCGATGCCGCCGTAATTCATCGGTAAATTCGCTGATTGAGACATTTTTCAATGGTAAGCGGAAAGTGGTAAGCGGAAAGTGAAAGGCAAGAAAACTTACCACTTACTGTTTACCATTTACCACTATTTATGGAACGTCGACTCCCAAATCTTTGCCGGAAAATGAAAAAGTCGGACGTTTGCGACCTTTCATAAATTTGGCGGCGGTTTGCGACAGAGCCGTGATAATCATCGGGAGCGCGATTGACGGGTCGCTCGGCACATAGGCGGTCGTCGCGTTTTTTAACAGCTTTCCGAAAACCTGCGTGTGATTGCCGCCGAACGAAGGCGTACGAACGTCGAGCGGAACCGAATCGGTCGTTATCGAAACGGCGTATTTGTGACCGCGCGGTTGAGTTCGCGTAATATACGAAGACACTTCCGCCATATTGACCATACTCTGACTGCACACGCTGCCCATCGTGATAATGCCCGAATTGCGCGTTTTTCCTGCAATCGTCATCATATCCATCGTGTCCTGGGTAATGTCGAAGTTAAACTGAATTTTCTTTTCAAATCGCGCGCGGGCAATGCCGATTGAAAGCGGACTTGACAAAATATCCGGGCAAAAGACAGGCACGCGCGATTTATAAGCTGCCGTCAGTAAACCGTCTTCGTGAGCGATTTCCGATAATTCGCGTCCCATCAAATGAAGAAATTCACGCACCGAATAAGAGCGCGTCAAATCCAATTGATTAATAACGCTGCCAATCCATTCATCGGCTTCCTGATATTCTTCCTGGCTGGCAAGAAGGTCGCCCATTCGCGTAATGTCGGAAGCATCGAGTTCATCGTCGCTCATACTCGGGTGAGCTTGATAATGGTTTCGCCCGAGAATTTCGTGAATGTCCTGAAAAAGAACCGCGCCCGACAGCACCAGAACGTCCACGAAACGGTTTTTAATCACGTAAGCCAGCAGCCGCCGCATTCCCGAAGGAATCAGATTGCCCGAACCGCACATATAAATCGTCGAATTGTCGTCGAGCATATCGAGCCAAATTCGGTGCGCTTCGGCTAACTGCTTCGCTCCGAAACCCGCGCCTTCCATTTTTTCCAAAAGCCCGGCAACCGAACGGTCGCGGTCAACCGGAATCGGTCGGGTCGGGACGGTTAAGAATTTTGAAGCCTTTGATTTTTTCTGAGTAGCCATATAATCTCCGTAAATTTATTAATTAATTGTAAAAAAACTTTTTTGATAATCTTCGATTCTTATTCACTTCCGTTCGGAGTCAAATAAGTGTAACTGTCAGCTTGTTTTTCATAATATTCGATTAGCTGACTGCTTTCCTTGGTTGAAATCTCACCGTCTTTGACGCGCTGCATAACGGTACGCCGAAATTGGTCGTGGAGCTGCGCCGCGTCGAAACGCACCGTCGCCAGCGAATCGCCGAGCGTCGCGCCTTCGATAACTTTTTTAATAATGTAGCCGTCTTCGCCGATATGAATATGCGCTTCGTGCGGGACGCCGAACAGATTGTGATTGTTACCCATCACTTCCTGATACGCGCCGACGAGCATCACCGCCAGGTAATATGGCTCGCCTTTGACTAATTTATGCAGTTCCAAAACCGGCTTGATGTCGTGTAAATCCACGAATTTGTCGACAATGCCGTCCGAATCGCAGGTAATGTCGCAGAGTGTAGCATATTCCGTCGGCTTTTTGTTGAGCTTATGAATCGGAATTATCGGGAAAAGCTGCTCTAAAGCCCAGTTATCCGGCATCGAACGAAAGACGGAAAAATTTGCCAGGTATTTGGCGCACAAAAGTTTGCGCAACTCGTCAAACTCTTCTGCGACATACTTTTTCTGCTGCGCGAACTGGTCAACTTTTTCGCAAACGTCCCAGAAAAGAACCTCGCCCTTACCACGGTCTTCGAGGGAAATCAAGCCTAAATTAAATATCGTGAACAATTCTTCGCGGTTTTCTAGCGCGTCGTGGTAATACTCGCGGTAGTTTTTGGCGGTGATGCTTGTGCGTAAATCATACAATTCCTTGACGACCTGCGGATCATTTTCGCCGAGCGTAAGGGGCGTTAAATCTTCGACGACCGTTTCGATTTCGTCTTGAATATTCGTCACCAGAATCGCGTGATACGCCGACAGGTAACGCCCCGATTCTTGAATAATCGTCGGGTGCGGAACATTTTCGTCGTCGCAAACCGTTTTGATGACGTAAATAACGTCGTTAGCGAATTCCTGCGAATTGTAATTTGCCGAAGATTCAAACGACGTGCGCGAACCGTCGTAGTCGACTGCCATTCCGCCGCCGACATCGAGATATTGAATCGGAATCTGCATTTGACGAATTTTGGCGTACGTTCGGGCGGCTTCGCGCATCGCGCTTTTGATTCGCTTGATGTCGGTCAATTGCGAGCCGATGTGGAAATGCAGAAGTTTGAGCATATCGATTCGACCGGTTTCATTTAGCCGCCGGATAACTTCTAAAATTTCCGTCGTCGTCAAACCGAATTTTGCCGCTTCGCCGCCAGACTTTTCCCATTTGCCCGAACCTTTCGAGTAAAGTTTGACGCGCACGCCAATCATCGGAAGTTTGGTTTCCGGGTACTCGGCGGAAACTTCCTCGGCGATTTTTATCGTGTGTTCGAGTTCGCTGAGTTTTTCGATGACAATGACGACGTTTTTCCCTGCCTGCGCGCCGGCAAAAGCGAGCTGCACAAAATCGCGGTCTTTAAAGCCGTTCAGAACCAGCAGACTCTCCGGCGATTGTTCGAGCGCGAGCGCGGCGTAAAGCTCGGCTTTCGAGCCGGCTTCGAGTCCGAAGTTATAACGCCTTCCTTCCTTTAAATATTCTTCGATGACGGCGCGGTTTTGATTGACCTTCATCGGATAGACGCACATATGCCCGCCGTTATAGTCAAATTCTTTGATGGAATTTCTAAAGGACTTTTGTAGTTTGCGGATTTGTCCGGCGAGCAGTTGCGGGAATCTGAGCAGAACCGGCGTGTTGATGCCGCGCTTTTTTAAGTCGTCGATAATTTCCTTTACATCAGCTGAAAGAGTGTCGTTTTCGGCGGCGCGGACAGTCAAATTTCCTTTTCGGTTGACGCCGAAATAATTCGCTCCCCAATTATCAATTCCGTAGGTTTCAATCGTCTGTTCGGTAACTGCAGTCAAATTTCGTTTCTCCAAAATTAAATTGTTTCAACAGTATAACCGAAAATTAAGATAAAAATTGATAATTTATAAGAATTTTTTTTTGGAAATAAAAATGAGGTGACGATTTCTATAGAATTTGTTCTCAGTCGAAAAGAAATATAGAAATTGCTGTCAATAAAACGAATAGTAAAAATACCCGCCTCAAAAATTCTTGTCCTGTGGCATAAATTTTGCTTTGAACGGCATTGTCTTGTTTCACCGCAAAGACAAATCCTTTAACGAGATGCTGTAAAATAAGAGCAATATAAGAATTATAAATTTATTTAACCTGCAATAGATGGCGAAACTTGTCAAATGCGAGTGCCGATAATTGTCACTTATGCTTCTAAAAACGGCTCTATGGAGATTGAACGATGAATAATAAAGGTCAGAGCGGATTTTCGCTAATCGAATTATTGCTGGTCGTCGTCATTATCGGAATTATCGCCGCGATTGCCATTCCGTCGCTGCAAAAAGCGCAAGCCGTCGCCCAGAATGCCAGCGCGTTGACCGTCATCAGATCAATTTCCACACTTCAAGTACAATTTTTTTCACGCAATAACCGATTCGGTCGGCTCGATGAAATCAACGCTTTGCAGGACGGCAGTTTAGGAATTTTTACGGCTCCGAATTTAACGCGCGGGCGATTCACTTACCAGATGAGTCCGCCAGCGCCGACCGATGCCGAACTGAAGGAATCTTACACGGTAACCGCCACAAGAAGTCTCGGAGTGAACGATTCGCCCTATGTGATTTCAGTTAGTGAATCCGGCGTCATTGTCCCGATTCTTCCCACCGCTTTTCCGTAATTTTTCCGCTTTTCCGCCAAATTACTCGTTCCCACCCTCGAAAAACTATGAATATATTTGAAGATTTCATCGATGAATTAAAAGAAGATAATTTGCTTGAAGGAAACTTTACTAAAACTGCTTCGGGAGAATTTAACTCGACAGTGTTAGGAGAAAGTGTGTCGACAAATATTCATTCTTCAGTCGACAAAACGGAAGAAGGAATATTCAATCCAATTGAAAACGAAGTGCCGACGGATTTTATTTCAACTGCGCCGGAAGATTTTGAAACAATTTCCCCGGAAATTATCAACGCTGAGGTACCAAATACGATTGATTTCGAGACGAATCAAACTGTACCGGACAACAAATCTTTTAACGAAGCCGAATTTTATCGCAAGCGGGCAATCAATGAAGTTTCATTTCTGCAAATGGTCGAGCGCGTTTTCGGCGGTCTCGAACGCGAGCAGATGAAGATTGTACCGAAGCCGATTGACGATTTGGAAGTCAAAAAAGTTTTGCACGCTTTTCTTCAAGTATCTAAAGAAGCGAATTTAAGCGAGCAGGCGCAGGCGGAATTTCAACTGCTCCAGGAAACCGAAAGCTGGTTTTCGGCATTGACTCACCGCGACAAACGCATTTCGATTAATCATTTGCGGCGTTACTGCGAATCGACGCGCCCGCCGCTCAGCTCGCCCGCGCTCATCTCGCTCGCCAGATTTTACCGCAACTCGCCGTATTCGGAACAGGCGCGCGGGAAATTCGATTTCGTCATTACGCGGCTGTTTGCTAAAGACATCGCCGATGAACGCCGGGAAATGGTTTTCAGCCGCGGCGAATTGATTACGCATCTCAACGAGCTTTACGCCGAATGGTCGAGCATTCCGCTTTATTCGACGGACGAAGATGATGCCGAGCTTTTGCTGATTGCTCTTAAATTTGAAGATTTCATCACCGAGTCGGCAGTTGCCGGAAGTTTCGACGAATTGATAAAGAATGATTTTTTCAATCGTCTGCGGTTATTTAAAAAATCTACCAACGAAAATTTCTTTTCGCCGCAAATCGTCGCCGCCGGAATCGAAAGCAACATTAAAATCGGCAATCGATATGTCGAGCTGCTGGAAAAGGAAAAGGGAAATAAAGCCGTTTTTGAAGACAAATACGGTTTTCTCCACGACCAAACAATTTCGGACGCGACGGGGAAAACTTTTCAGCTCGTGGAATTACTGAGCCGAAAAGCCGATAAACCCAAACCCGTCGAATCGGCGCCAAAGACGGAAAGGAGACAGAAACCGGCTCAAATTACAAAGACGGAAGTTAAACTCGTACAAGACAAAAAAGAAGATAAAACAATCGGGGAAAATAAAAAGGTTATCGAAAAACCAAAACCGGTTACATATTCGCCGCCGAAACCGGCAAAAAATGAGCGCAGCAGTCTTTTCAGCGTCAATAAATGGCTGCTGACGGCAACTATTTTTACGATTATCGCTTCATTCGGACTTTATTTCTGGGCGAACAGCTCCGATTCCTTAGCTTCGGAAGCGGCGAATGTCAAAAGCGTCAACCTCAGTAATTCTTCGCTAAAAGAATACATTCAATCGGCGCGGATTAGCGAGGAATCTTTTTTCGCAATTACTTTGCCGTCGTGGGACAATTTATCGCCGGCAAAAAGGGAAGATTTATTAAAAAAGATATTGTCGCTCGGCGGTGAAAAAGGTTTCAAGAAAGTTATGCTGCTCAACAGTACCGGGAAAACCGTCGGTTTCGCTTCGCCCGCCCGAGTCGAAACTTATTAATTCGTAAAATTCTCGAAACCAAAAAAATTTACAAAGCGTTTTAATTTTAAAACCGGCGTTTTGAGGTCACGGTCGATTGTTGTAAAATCACCGTGAATTTTGCGTGTGAAATTATTCGCAAAGTTGCTTGAAAATTCTTGCCGAAGCCTGCTGAAGGAGATTAAATGAACGCAAAAACCGTATTAACTTATGCCGCCGACCAGGAAGCGAAATTCGTTTCCATCCGTTTCACGGATTTGCCCGGCGCGTGGCATCACTTAACTTACCCGATTGAACAGTTGAGCGAAGATTCTTTTGAGGAAGGCTTCGGTTTCGACGCGTCTTCGCTGCGCGGCTGGGCGGCAATCAACGAATCGGATATGCTGCTAGTGCCTGACCCGTCGCGCTTTTGGGTCGACCCGTTTGCCGAAGAGACGACGATTTGTTTGATTGCCAACGTCGTCGAACCGATGACCAAAGAAGGCTACGGATTTGATCCGCGCTCGGTCGCCGTCCGCGCCGAAAGCTATCTGAAATTTACCGGCATCGCCGACACGGCTTTCATCGGAACGGAAGCCGAATTTTTTGTCTTCGACGAAGTTTCTTATCATAACCACCAGCAGTCTGCCGGTTACACGATAAATTCCGAAGAAGGACACTGGAGCAGCGGACGCAGCGGCAATGAAATGTCGCCGAATTTAGGCATGCACATTCGCCCGAAGGAAGGCTACGTGCCGGTCGCGCCGATGGATACGCTGATTGATTTTAGAAATGCGGTTTCGCTGATTCTCGCCGAAGTCGGAATCAACGTCGAATGCCATCATCACGAAGTCGCCACCGCCGGACAATGCGAGATTGATTTCAAGTTTTCAAATCTTCTGCACACGGCGGATAATTTGATGCTTTTCAAATACATTGTCAAAAATACGGCTTTCGCGCACGGCAAAACGGCGACTTTTATGCCGAAACCGCTTTACGGCGACAACGGTTCGGGAATGCACGTCCACCAATCGCTGTGGAAAGACGACCAGCCGCTTTTCGGCGGCGACCAATATGCCGGACTTTCCGAAATGGCGAAGCATTATATCGGCGGGCTGCTCAAACACGCGCCCGCGCTCGTCGCCTTTGCCGCGCCGACAACCAATAGCTACAAACGGCTCGTTCCCGGTTACGAAGCGCCGGTCAATCTGGCATATTCAGCCAGAAACCGTTCCGCCGCCGTGCGGATTCCGATGTTTTCGCAATCGCCAAAAGCCAAACGCCTCGAATTTCGTCCGCCAGACCCGTCGTGCAATCCGTATATCACGTTTGCCGCGCTGATGATGGCTGGACTTGACGGCATCCAGAATCAAATCGACCCGGGCGAGCCGCTCGACAAAGACATTTACGATTTGTCGCCCGAAGAATTAAAAGACGTACCGAGTCTTCCGGCAACACTGGACGAATCGCTTAAAGCACTTGAAAACGACCACGAATTTCTGCTCAAAGGCGACGTGTTTTCGACGGAAATGATTCAGCGCTGGATTAGTTATAAACGCGAAAAGGAAATCAATCCGATGCGCCTGCGCCCGCATCCGCTCGAGTTTTCGATGTATTACGACGTTTAATTGACGGCGAAGGATATTAGCAGCGAACCAACACGAACAGGACACGAAAATTTTAAGAATTATTTCGTGTTCTTTCGTGTTGGTTCGTGCCTAAAATGCATTTATGAAAATCGAACCGATAGTTTTAGAGGGGAAATTCGTGCGGCTCGAACCTTTGCATTTGGAGCATTTAGACGAGCTTTGCGCGGTCGGTTTGGATAAATCACTATGGATTTTGACGACCAATGTGATGGAAAATGCCGGCGATATGCGGCATTATATCGAAACTGCGCTCGAACAATTTGAACAAAAACAGTCATTGCCTTTTGTAACGATTGAAAAATCTTCCGGCAAAATCGTCGGCTCGACGCGCTTTGGTAACATCGATGTCAAAAACTTAAAGTCGGAAATCGGCTGGACGTGGATAAATCCTGAATGGCAAAGAAGTTATGTCAATACGGAAGCCAAACTTTTGATGCTCGCACACGCTTTTGACGTTTGGGAATGTGTTCGCGTCGAATTCAAAACCGACGCGCTGAATGAAAAATCGAGAAGAGCGATTTTGCGTCTCGGCGCAAAAGAAGAAGGCACTTTGCGCCGCCATATGATTACCGAAACCGGACGCTACCGTGATTCGGTCTATTTCAGTATTATTGAATCGGAATGGGAAAATGCCGGAAAAAATCTGCAAGCCAAATTAAATCAAATTTATTGAAAAAACCCGTAATGATCGCAATTTAAGAAATTTAGGCTATAATTTGTTTTGATGATGAAAAAATTCAGTATAATTTGTCCGTGCTGTGAAGCCAATTTGACGGTTGACGCCGAAACCGGAGCGATTCTGGCGCACGAAGAAAAAGCAAAAAAAATCGGTTCGTTTGAAGACTTGAAAAACAATCTCGATAAACAAAAGGATTTGCGCGAAAACATTTTCGCTCAGGAAATGTCTTCGCAAAAAGACCGCCAGCGTATTTTGGAAGAAAAATTTCAGGAAGCGTTGAAACGTGCCGATACCGATTCGGACAAACCTTTTAGAAATCCTTTAGATCTGAATTAGTGGATAACTGGTAATGTGAAAACAATTTTTTAATTATCCGTCTTCCACTACCCATTACCCGTTATTGATGTGGAAAAAATAGCTTGTTATTGTCAAAACTGCCGAGCGGCAAATAATCTCGGCGAAACTCAGTGCCGGAGCTGCGGCACGCGGCTGCTGCTTGTAGTTTTTCCTCAATCGCTCAAATTCGATACCAATCACGTTCCGTCTTACTACGAAGACCACCTGCTCGAAAGAGTTACACTCGTTGAATTGCGTCTCGCACAGGTTACCGAACAATTGGCAATGGCTTTTGAATTTATTAAGCGCGAAGCCAAATCGTTTCAAAAAGATCGTGTCCGGCTTTCTTCTTTTTTTGAAAATCTGGAAAAAACAAATCCCGAATTAACGGAAATTATCAAGCGCCAAACCGAACAGCTTTTCGCCGAAAAAAACGAAAAGTTCGCGGTTGAAAATAAACAGGAAAAGATTTTGCGGGAAATCATGTTGTTTCACGGCAACCGGCAAGCCGAGCTTTTTACGCATTTAATCAAAGAAGCGTTTAAATTACTCGATGAAAATGAGGAGCGCCAAGCCTTTCAAACCCTCGAACGGGCAACGCTGCTTTCGCCCGCCAACATTCCGCTGCTCCTTTTTATTTCGGAAAATCTTTTTCGCGCCGATAAATTTATCGACGCAAAAAACAATCTCGAAAATTTATTTGCGCTCGACCCGCCGAACGAAAAAGTGCTGCTGCAGCTCGGCGCAATTTACGCCGACGAAATGCAGGCGGAAAAAGCCAGAAAACTTCTCAGCGTTTTGGCGAATAATCCGAAAACCGGGGTTTTAGTAAATTTTATTTGGGGAATGCTCGCAGCGTTTGAAGAGCATTGGTCGGAAAGCTTGGCAGCATTCAAGCAATGTCTGCAAAACGCTGAAACACCGGAAATTTATTACTTGATCGGCTGCGTCTATTTTCAGCTCGGGCGTTATAAAACAAGTTTATCTAATCTGCGAAAAGCGATTTCCCTCGATGCCAAATACGCCGATGCTTGGTTTATGCAAAGTGCTATTTACAAACTTACGAACGACCGAGAAAATGCCGACGCTTCGTTAAAGTCGGCACTCGACTCAAAAGAAGCCGGAGCGCAATGCCTGGAATTTTTAAAACGACAAAAGGAACCGGATTTTGTGACGGCTTTACCTTTTCTGCATTGTGCGCGGAAAAAAAATCTTTTGACCAAAGGCTCTTTGCGATTGAATAAATTTTTCCGCGCACAAATTTTTCAGGCACTCGATTAAAATTTTTGACTTTACACGACAATTTTCAAAAGATGGTTGAAGCTCCAAAAATCATTGCAAAAAGCATCAAAACAAGCGAAAAAATAATCGTCGCCCTCGATGTCGAAACTGCCGCCGAAGCGCGGGAAACCATCGAGGAATTGCGCGGTGAGGTCGGCGCATTTAAAATTGGGTTGCAACTTTTTACGTCCGGCGGCGCATCTTTTGTGCAGGAAACAATTGCGTCGGGCAGCAAGGTCTTTCTCGATTTGAAGTTTCACGACATACCGAATACGGTCGCCGGAGCGTCAATCGAAGCGGCGCGACTCGGCGTTTGGATGTTCAATCTTCACGCTTCGGGCGGCGGCGAAATGATGCGTAAAACAATCGAAGAAGTTCGGGAGTTTTGCGAAAGAAACAATACGATTCAGCCGAAAATTATCGGCGTCACTGTTTTGACAAGCGCCGAGCGCGAAACTTTACGGGAAATCGGAATTGAAAAAGAAATTGCCGAACAAGTTTTGAGTTTGGCGTGGCTTTCGGCAAAATGTGGTTTAGACGGCGTAGTCGCCTCGCCGCGCGAAGTTGCTCTAATTCGTGAAAACATAAACAAAAAGGATTTTTTAATCGTGACGCCTGGAATCAGAAGCTCAAAGCCGGAAACCGAAAATCAATTTGGAACAAAAGACGACCAAAAACGTGTAATGACTGCGAAAGAGACGGTTAGCCTCGGTTCGGATTATTTGGTAATTGGTCGCCCGATTTTGCAGGCGAAAGATAAAATATTAGCTGTTCGAGAAATTGTCAAGCAAATAGAAACTTCGTAGACCCCGATACGGTTAATGAAAAAAATCAAACTTAAAATATTGAATCTTAACAATCTCAGTGCGCGTAACCGTATTTCTTTGCGGCTTTTCGTCGTATTGTTTCTATTTGTGTTTTTCGCCGGCGCCTTTTTTACCTTGCAAAATGTTTCTTCGCAAACCCGTACGAAAGTTCAGGTACTTGCGCCGACGGCTTTTCGCGTCGGCGAGCATTTAACTTACAATATTTCTTTTGAAAAATTTAACAACGCTGCGTTCGCCGAAATTTATACGATCTCGCGCGGGAAATTAGGTGAAAGAGACGCCGTCGAGCTGCGCGCCAAAATTAAAACCAACGAGATGGTCAGCGCGGCTTTTTATCTGCTCGACGAGTCGCGCACGACGTTCGCTTCCGCCGAGACGGGGTTGCCGCTTTATATTCGCAAGACTATAAACGCCGCTGTTTTACCGAAAGAGACGATAAACAATTATACGATTTCGCCGACGTTGAATTACGATTTGCTGACTTTGATTTACAAGGCGCGAAATGCGGGCGGCATCGGAAGTTTCGCTTTGCAGGAGAACGATAAAATTTATAATGTCAGCCTGCAAAATTTTACGAACAATAAAGTTAAAACTGAAAGAGGCAAAATTAAAACCGATGCCGGCGAATTTGAGACGACGGTTTCGAGCGTCGAAAGCGCATATTTGATTGAAAAGGGAATTACGAATTTACGCATCAACTTCAGCATTGACGAAGCGCACATTCCAATTTTGATTCAATTTAAAACGGCGAAAGGCGATTTTCGCGCGCAAATTGCGAGCATTCAAACAATCGAGCCGGAAGTTTCACCCGAGCCGATTCCCGTAACGATTCAAACTCCCAGACCGCAAACGACGCCGAAGCCGATTGCTACGCCGACTCCGTATGTCGAAAACGAGCCGCTGTTAAAGGATTTGGCTTTTGCTTTGGGTGAAACTCTGGATTATCGAGTCTCGACGAACGGGCAGTTGCTCGGTTTAGTGACTTTGCAGGCAAAGGAACGCAGGCAATTTTTAGGAATCGACAGTTTGCTGCTGACTGCAGCCGTGACCGAAACTCAGCCCGGACAGCAGGTTTTAGTTTTGAACGACGGAATAAAAGCGCAGGTTAATCCCGATTCGCTCGCGCCCCAACAAATAGAATTTAAGTTCACAGGCATTTTGAGCGCTTACAATATCACGACGAAATTTGACCAGCGAACCGGCTTTGCGACGTATAATAATACGAACCGCGTAGAAATTCCCGTCGGGACGCACAGCATTTTATCGCTGGCTTACGCAATTCGTTCTTTTAATTTAAAGCCGAGCAAAGACCCGAATAATCCGGTCAACGACACGCGTGTCGCCGTTTTTTTCGACACTAAAGCGTATGTTTTTACGCTTCGCCCCTCAAATGCGGACATTATTAATTTACAGGGCGAAAAAATCTCGGCGCAGCAGATTTCGGTTTCAACCGGAAATCCGGCATTTGACGCCTTAAATATCCGTCTCTGGCTGAGTAACGACGAAAAGCGACTGCCGCTGCGACTCGCCGCCGGTTCATATCAAGCCGATTTAATTTCCGAAAAACAAATTTCACCGAAATAAAATGTTTATACTGAAAGTACGAAATATGTTGAAAGTATTTATTGAAATTGAAAATTGATTTCAATTAACATACAATTTTTTAAAGCGGATTAAATTAAAAATCTTTAACAATGAATCTAACAAATTTGCCAATCGGAACTAAAGCGACTGTCGTCGCCGTCAACGGCAATAACGCGATAACCAGGCGTTTGATGGAAATGGGCGTCGTTCCGGGCGTTTCCGTGAGAGTTGTTAAATCCGCGCCGTTCGGCGATCCTCTGGAAATCCGCGTGCGCGGCTATAATCTGGCAATGCGAAAAAGCGAAGCCGATTCAATCGAGGTGAGCAGTAATTCGTGAAAAGTCAACAAAATACAATTTCGATTTCCGAAGTTAAAGGAAAAAAATCGGGAATCGGCAAAGAAAAAAAATCTCAAGTATCTTTGCAGACCGAACGGCGGCTGACAATTGCGCTGGCGGGGAATCCGAATGCGGGAAAAACCACGCTCTTTAACGCGCTGACCGGAATGAAGCAAAAAGTTGCTAATTATCCGGGCGTGACGGTCGAGCGAAAAGAAGGCGTTTGGCGTCTCGGCAAAGAAAATGCCGCGCGTTTGATTGATTTGCCGGGACTTTACAGCCTCGACGCGACATCGCTCGACGAACAAATCGCGCGTGATGTTTTGACGGGAAGAATCGCTAATCTGCCGAAACCCGACGTGATTGTCGCCGTTGTCGACGCCACCAATCTCGAAAGAAATCTTTATCTCGTCACGCAGCTTTTCGATTTCAAAGTTCCGATTGTCATCGCGCTGACAATGATCGATAGAGCCGAAAGAGAAAGTCTCGAAATCGATACGGCAAAACTTTCTGAACTTTTGCAAGTTCCGGTAATTGAAGTAAAAGCGACGCAGAGAAAAGGAATCGAAAAACTCGCCGAAACCGTTCGGCAGTCGGCAAAAAACGAGCAGAAGAGAAAGAATTATTCATTTTCCGCTGGTGATTTGGATGGTATCAGTGACGATTCGTTCATTCATCTCAGTTTGCAGGACGACACCCGGATAAACAAGCAAATCTTTGCGCGTTATAATTTTATTTCCGACGTTTATCAAGAATCCGTCAAGCCCAAACAAATCGAAGAGAGAAGCGTTTCGGAAAAAATCGACCGCGTTCTGACGCATAAATTTTTCGGACTGGCAATTTTAATTGCTATTTTATTGCTCGTTTTTCAGACGATTTTCTCCTGGGCGAATCTGCCGATGGATTTACTCCAAGAAGGTTTCGGTGCGCTCGGCGCTTTTGTCAGAACGAGTATGCCCGAAGGCATTTTGACCGATTTACTCGTTGACGGCGTAATTGCCGGCGTCGGCGGCGTGCTGGTTTTTCTGCCGCAGATATTGCTGCTTTTTCTTTTTCTCTCGATTCTTGAAGACACCGGGTATATGGCGCGGGCAGCATTTTTGCTCGACCGTCTGATGCGCGGCGTCGGTTTGCACGGCAAAGCGTTTCTGCCGCTTTTGTCGAGTTTCGCCTGCGCGATTCCAGGCATTATGGCAACTCGGACGATTGAAGATCGGCGCGACCGTCTGGCGACGATTATGATTGCGCCGTTTATGAGCTGTTCGGCGCGGCTGCCGGTTTACACCTTAATGATCGGCACTTTCTTCGCCGGTCAAACCGTCTTCGGATTCGTTTCGCTCGGCGCGGTTTTGATGCTTTCGATGTATGCGCTCGGAATTTTGGTGGCGATTATCGTCGCGTGGATTCTGAAGCGCACTTTGCTCAAAGCGCCGCCGCCGCCGTTCGTAATGGAGCTTCCGCCGTATCGAATGCCGAATTTAAAAGCCGTTTTTCTCAATGTTTTTCAACGCGCCGGAATGTTCGTCAAACGCGCCGGAACAGTGATTTTGGCGATTTCCGTGATTATGTGGGCTTTGGCGAATTTCCCGAAACCTTCGGCGGAACAAGTTTCGGTATCGAAAATACAAGCTGAAATTCAGGAAAGTTGCGATTGCTCGCCGGACGAAGCGCAAAAGCAAGCCGAAACAAAAGTGCAGAACGAATCACTTCGTTACAGTTTCGCCGGAAGACTCGGACACACGATTGAGCCGGTTATCAAGCCGCTCGGCTACGATTGGAAAATTGGCGTCGCTTTGGTTTCGTCGTTTGCCGCCCGTGAAGTTTTCGTCTCGACGATGAGCATTTTATACAACGTCGGAAAAGATGAAGATGCTGAATCTTCGACGCTTTTGCAGGCGATACGAGACGCGAAAAACGAAAACGGCGAAAAGGTCTGGAGTCCGCTACTGGCTTTATCGACAATGGTTTTTTACCTTCTGGCGATGCAGTGTATGTCGACGATTGCGGTGACGCGCCGCGAAACTAATTCTTGGTTATGGACTCTTTTTATGGTCGGGTATATGACGGTGCTCGCTTATGCCGGAGCATTTTTGACTTACCAAATCGGGAAATTTTTAGGTTTTTGAAACATTAGAACAAGTCGGGGCATCGGGCTGCGAAATCTGCGACGACTGTCGCGAATAAATATATGAATTTTCAAAATATTATTGTCGGCGTAATTATTTTTGCCGCGCTTTTTTACGTCGGTGTAAATGTTTGGCGGAAGGTTAAATCTTTTTCCGGTAAATCTTCGTGCGGAACCGATTGCGGATGCGGAACCAAAGCTAAGGAAAATTCTTTTGTGCAGGTTGGCAAATCTTAGTTTTTAAGAAAATAGTCAGAACGGAAATTTACCGCGCGCGCTTACTTAAAAGACGCTTCGGTGCTTTAGCGGGTGTTTGATAACCGGCAACTCGTTTGGAAAGCGTGTTGCGGTGTATGCCAAGAGCATTTGCGGTATTTGAAAAATGTTCGTCATTAAGTTGGAGAGCTTTTTGAATATAAAGTTTTTCAAATTCAACCAAAGCTTCATTGAGCAAAATTTGTCCGTTGAGCATTTCTTCAATCAATACTTCCATCTGTGTTCTGATTTGCATAATTTGTGATTGTTAAAGTTTTTTCCCCGTCAGAATTTGAAACGCTTCTAAATAGCGAGCGGTTGTCGCGGTAACGATTTCTTCGGGCAAAATCGGCGCGGGCGGTTTTTTATCCCAATCTAAAGTTTCCAGATATTCCCTCACAAATTGTTTGTCGAAAGACGACTGCGATTTGCCGGGCGCGTAATCGTTCGCCGACCAGAAACGGGAAGAATCGGGTGTTAAAATCTCGTCAATTAATAAAATATTACTCATTTCATCAAACCCGAATTCAAATTTCGTATCGGCAATAATAATTCCGCGCCTCAAAGCGTAATCAGCGGCTTCACGGTAAATTTTCAGTGAAATACCTTTTAATTTCCCGGCATTTTTCGCGCCGACAATTTCGGCGAAATCCGCTTCCGTAATATTTTCGTCGTGACCGGTTTCGGCTTTGGTCGCCGGTGTAAAAATCAGGTCGGGAAGTTTTTCGCACTGTCTTAAGTTCGGTGGCAGACGATGCCCGCAAATTTCTCCGGTCGCCTGATAATCCTTCCAACCCGAACCTTCCAAATATCCGCGAACGATACACTCGACCGGAAAAACCGTAGTCTTTTTGACGAGTGTCGAACGTCCACGCAGCTCTTCAAATCGGCGAACTTCTTCAGGCATTTCGTTAAAATCCGCAGTAATTAAATGATTTTTCGTCAGGTCGTTTAATTTTTTAAACCAAAATACGGAAAGAGCCGTTAAAACAGCACCCTTTTGCGGAATCGAGTTCGGGAAAACGCAGTCGAAGGCTGATATTCGGTCAGTGGCAACCAGTAGTAATTGCCGTTCATTTATTTGATAAACATCCCGAACTTTGCCGCGATACATCAGAGGCAGACCGAATATGCTAGTTTCCGAAACCGTTTTAACTGCGGACATTTTTTTATTTTATCGACGATTAGAAAGTCTTTATCAAAATAACCTTATTATGAAACTTTAAATAAATAAAGTTTGATAAATTGAAATATAACTCGACTATATTTTTCACTTTTTTATAAATCTAAATCGAATCTTTGGAAAAAAATGTTTAACTGAATAAATAATTCTAAAAATGTTATAGACTTTTTTAAAAGTTGCGTGCATAATGTTCGGTGTAAGTAGTGAAAGTTAAAACTTACATCTTCATAAACAAACCTTTGTGCAAAAATCCCACCGTTAACAATTACTTAACTTAAAACTAAATAAATTCTAAAATAATTTTCCCTGAAGGCTATGAAATACAATTTAAGTTTCCGCAAAATCAATTTCTCGTTGATAAATTTTGCGTCGGTAATCTTGCTCGCATACGTTGAAGTCCGGGCGCAGATGCCGTCTCTGCAGGTTCCTGTCAAGGTTGAAACCGAGACCTCGGAAGATTATACCTGGTGGTATGCCGCGCTTTTTATACTGATACTCGGATTAATCGGGACGATTTATTGGAAAATAAAAGTAAAAAAAGAATCGAGAACACAGCAGGGAAAACCGAAGAGAAGTACGACAGCGCGAACGGGAAACGACGGCTCGCTCGATGCGCACAAGGAGCTCGAATGGTTTAGAAAGAACCAAAAATTGATGGGCGGCAAAAGCAACGGAAACGCTATCAAAGCAAACGGCGAAAGACGTTCGCAGAGTAGACTGCCTCAGAACCGACCGGCTGTTGTTTCGGAAGCTAAGACGAAACAAGAGAAAGAAATTTCTTCGGCGGATTTGCCTGTGTTTTCGATAGAAAAACTTCCGCCGGTCAAGCCATATCCTCCTTTGCCGATTTCAAACGACGAAGCATTGATGAGTGCCGTCGAACAGACGCACGAAGAATTGGAAGAGGATGAGGAAGTGCGCGAATTGGCGGTGAGAATTTTAACGGCTTTTAGAACGCGAAATTCGATAGATGCGCTTTCGCAAGTCGCGCTTTATGATTTGTCTTCAAATCTGCGGTCGAAAGCCGTATCGGTTTTATCGGATTTCGATCACGAATCGGTGTTTGAGACGATTTTACTGGCTTGCGCCGACCCGTCGCGCGAAGTGAAAGCGGCGGCGGCGCGCGCTTTGTTCCGATTGAGCTTTGACCGCGCCAACGCGTGGACGCGGATTGCCGATTCGGACCAGGAAGGAAGAATGCGGCAGACGGCGCGGGCGGCAATCGAAGCCGATTTGGTCGGACGTTCACTCGACAGGCTCGTGCATACCGACTATAAAATCGCGCACGAAGCGGCGGCTTTTACGGCATTAATGATTAAATCGGGAGAAACCGAAGGAGTTTTCGGCGCGCTCGTCAATCATAAGGATATGAACGTCCGAAAAGCGATTTTGCACGTTATCAAAATTACCAAAAACCAAAAAGCACTTGAGGGACTTTACACGCTGCTCGAACAAAATAATCTGCCGCTTCTGTTTCAGGAAGAAATTGACAAAACAATCGAAGAAATCGGTTTTGTAACTGTTTAAGGTTTCAAAATGAATTACTTACCGGCAGACACAAGGAAAGACGAATTATTAAAGATTGGAGATAAAGCACCCGATTTTGCTCTTATCTCGTTGAATGGCGAGGAATGGCATTTATCGGAACAAATAGGAAAGGTTACAGCTCTGCTTTTTTACCCGAAAAATGAAACATTGGTCTGCACAAAACAGTTGTGTTCGGTGCGCGATAACTGGTCTGATTATATAAAAACAAAAGCCGTCGTCGTTGGGATTTCGCACGGAACCGTAGATGAACATCGACTTTTCTCCCGGCGACATCAATTACCTCTCTCGCTATTAGCCGATGTCGATAGAAAAGTAACTGAAACCTATGGTCGGCATTGGATAATGCCGATTTTTTTTACGCGCGCGATTGTGATTGTCGATGCCAAAGGATTTATTCGTCACCGGAAAATAATGCTGAGAGCTTTTCGACCGACGGATAAAAACGTGTTGGCAAGCATTTACGCCGCCCGGACTGACTCGCTTCAAGAGAGTTTTGAAGCGATACTTAAAAAATCCAGAGGAAGATTAAAATAAATCATCTCATAACAACCCGAATCTGAATTTTGTAATTTTGCGGTGTGGCGTTTGCTTTCCAGACACGGTAAAATTTACAGATGCAGTTTAATTTAGTTTCCGACAACGTGCCGAAAGGCGACCAGCCGCAAGCCATCGAACAAATCGTCAGCGAGCTTAACAAACATTCGAAAGACCAGGTTCTGCTTGGAATTACGGGCAGCGGCAAAACTTTTACGATTGCCAACGTCATTCAGGAAGTGCAGCGTCCGGCGCTTGTTCTAGCGCATAACAAAACGCTCGCCGCGCAGCTTTACCAGGAATTCAGAACATTTTTTCCCGATAACGCCGTCGAATATTTCGTCTCTTACTACGATTATTACCAGCCGGAAGCCTATGTTCCGGCGTCGGATTTGTATATCGAAAAAGAAGCGACGATTAACGATGAGATTGACCGTCTGCGCCAAGCCGCGACGCGCTCGCTCTTTGAACGCCGCGATGTGATTGTCGTCGCGTCGGTTTCCTGCATTTACGGTTTGGGCGACCCGGACGCTTATTATGGGATGATTATGTTTGTCGAGCCGAAACAGCAGTTGAAGCGTGATGATTTTTTGAAAAGATTAGTTGAATTGCAGTATGAACGCTCGCACGTCGAGTTTGAACGCGGAACTTTTCGCGTGCGCGGTGATGTCGTCGAATTGTTTCCGTCGTATCAGGAAAACGCTTATCGTTTCGAGTTTTGGGGCGACGAGATTGATTCGATTTCGACGATTGACCCACTGCTCGGCGAAGTTTTGCACAAGCACGAATCGCGGCTGCCGATTTACCCGAAAACGCATTATATAATGTCGAAGCCGACGATGAAACGTGCGCTCAAAACTATCAAAGACGAATTGACCTGGTGGGAAGAAGAGCTTATCAAACAAGGCAAGCTCGTTGAATCGCAGCGCCTGCACCAGCGGACGATGTATGACCTCGAAATGATAAAGGAAATGGGTTTTTGTCGCGGCATCGAAAATTATTCGCGGCATTTGACCGGAAAACCGGCGGGCGCGCCGCCGCCGACGCTGCTCGACTACTTGCACAAAGACACGATTATGGTGATTGACGAATCGCACCAGACAGTTTCGCAGCTCGGTGCGATGTATAAAGGCGACCGTTCGCGCAAGGGAAATCTGGTCGAATACGGTTTTCGCCTGCCGTCGGCGATGGACAATCGCCCGCTTAATTTTGAAGAATTTGAACATCGCGTCGGGCAGACGATTTATGTTTCCGCCACGCCGGGAAATTACGAACTCGAAAAAACCGGCGGCGAAGTCGTCGAGCAAATTATCCGTCCGACCGGACTGCTCGATCCGATTGTCGAAGTCCGCCCGGTCAAAGGGCAAATTGACGACCTGTTGGAAGAATGCCGCTTGCGAGCCGAACGCAATGAGCGTGTTTTGGTGACGACTCTGACGAAAAGAATGGCTGAAAATTTAACCGAATACTTTTCCGAAGTCGGCGTTAAAGTCAATTATCTGCATTCGGATATTCTAACGCTGGAACGCATAAAAATTCTGCGCGATTTGCGGCGCGGCGAGTTCGACGTTCTGGTCGGCATTAATTTGCTGCGCGAAGGTTTGGATTTGCCGGAAGTTTCACTCGTCGCCATTCTGGATGCCGACAAAGAAGGCTTTTTGCGTTCCGAGCGTTCACTGATTCAAACGATGGGACGCGCGGCGCGAAACGCCAACGGCATCGCCATTCTCTACGCCGACCGAATTACCGATTCGATGAAACGAGCGATTGATGAAACTCAGCGTCGGCGCAAAGTTCAAGAAGAATATAACGCCGAGAACGGAATTACGCCGACGACCATCGTTAAATCAATCGAATCGACTCTGGTGACGGCTTACGAAGCGGATTATTTCAAAATCCCGCTCGAACTCGACGCTTTTGATGAGTATTCGCCGGCAAAATTAAAGGAAACAATCGCTAATCTGGAACAGGAAATGCGCCAGTCGGCAAAAAATATGCAGTTCGAGCAGGCGGCGGAAATTCGGGACAGACTGAAATATTTGCGCGAAAGACAAATTAGTGTTATATAAACATTGTTAAAACTACTTAAATTCTGTTAGAATAAAATCGTCGCAAAACCTGCGGCGATTTTTTACTTTTTATTACATTAATTCTTGAAGAATCTGATTCAAACAGAATTGCCGGATTAAAAAAGCATATTTGCAGATTGACTGTATCTACAGTCTGCCCGCCAAAGAACGAAACTTTATATAGAGTTTTTCAAAAAAAACTGTTTCGTCCCACCTTACGCGAAAAAAAGCTTGTCAAAATTCCTCAGCTTTGTTGCTAAAACTACCCGGCAAAACCTTTGTTTGGATATGATTTTGCCGGATTGCTTATTTTAATAATTATGAATACAAAAGACGAAAACAAAGCCCGTGAACAACAACTTGTTCAAGCATTTCCTTTATTTGGACTAATTAATGCTCCGTTGTATTTTTCAGTGTTTGTATCTTTAATAAGTTTCCTTGTTCTGGTCGGCTGGCTATTTGAAGTCGAATTTCTAAAGCGTATTGTCCCGGGTTACGTTTTTATGAATCCGACGACGGCGGTGATGTTTATCGTATTGAGCATTTCTTTATGGTTGCAAAGCGCCGGTGTCAAACGATTTGGTATTGCGCAAGTCGGCGCCGGGATAGCCGCGCTCGTCGGTTTAATCAAATTGTGCGCAATCGCCGGATTTTTTGACCTAGGTATCGACCGGATACTTTTCAGCAATCAACTCTTTGACCGGGTTACGGGGCAATATAATTCGATGGCTCCGAACACGGCGCTGAATTTTCTGCTGCTCGGCGCCGCTCTCATCTACCTTAACCTTAAAACAATAGGAAAGCGAGATTTCTTTCTCTCACAGTATTTAACGATTGCAACGCTTTTGTTTTCATTTCTGGCGATAATCGGTTATCTATACGGCGTTAAATCATTCTATGTCTTTGTTTCTTTCAATCCGATGGCGATTCATACGGCAGTATCATTTTTCCTCCTTTCTTTCGGATTGCTTTTAGCAAGACCTGAACGCGGGCTAATGAAGAATATAAGCAGTTTCGGTGCCGGAGGAGTAATGGCGCGGCGCTTAATTCCGACAGTCTTCGTCCTTCCGACAATTTTGGGCTGGCTCAGATTGGAAGGACAGCAGAGAGGATTTTTCAGCCCCGAAATGGGAACCGCTCTGCTAGTTATTACCATCAGTGTTATTCTCGCCTCTATTATCCTAAACAACGCGCGCCTGATGAATCGAACATCTGCATTGTATAAGCAGACCGAAGAAGCGCTGCGCGAAAGCGAAAATCGTTTTCAGACGTTTATGAACAACAGCCCGGTCGTCGCCTTTATGAAGGACGAGGAAGGACGTTTCGTTTACATAAACCAATCTTTTGAACGTCAACTCAATTTGTCGCAAACGGACGTTATCGGAAAAACGGATTTTGATTTATGGTCTGAAGATGTCGCCCTGCAATTGCGCGAAAACGACGCGAAGGTTTTGGCAACGAATCAAACTTCGGAACTCTTGGAAACCATACCGACACCCGACGGGACGGTTCAATACTGGTTGTCTTACAAGTTTACGGTTGCAGCCGAATCAGGACAAAAGTTTGTCGGCGGCGCGGCAATCGATATTACCGAGCGCAGGCGGGCGGAAGAAGCTCTGCGCGAATCGGAAGTAAGATTCCGCTCCGTTACACAGTCAGCCAACGATGCTATCATCGCCGCCGATTCCGGGGGAAACATTATTTCGTGGAACAATGGCGCAAAACATATATTCGGCTATGACGAAGCAGAAGTTTTGGGAAGTTCACTAACCGTTTTGATGCCGGAAATTTACCGGACTGCCCACCAAAACGGAATGGAGCGACACGCGGCGACCGGGGAAAGCCACGTAATCGGTCAAACGGTCGAGCTAACCGGCTTGCGCAAAGACGGCTGCGAGTTTCCGGTGGAACTTTCTCTCAGCACCTGGAAAACCGGAGAAGAAAATTTTTACAGCGGTATTATTCGCGACATCACCGAGCGCAAACAAAGCGAAAAGGCGGCGTCCACGCTGGCATCGATTGTCGAGTCTTCGGAAGACGCCATTATCGGCAAAACTTTAGACGGCACGATTACCAGTTGGAACAAAGGAGCGGAAAGCATTTTCGGTTACACGGCGGAAGAAACCGTCGGTCAACCGATTTTCAAATTGTTTTTGCCGGAACTGACGGGCGAAGAATCAAAGATTTTGGAACAAATCCGGCGCGGCGAGCGCGTTGAGAATTACGAAACCGCGGGAATCTGTAAAGACGGCGCGCGTGTCCCGGTATCGCTGACCGTTTCGCCAATCAAAGATACACACGGCAATGTCGTCGGCATCGCTAAAGTCGCCCGCGATATTACCGAAAGCAAGAGAGCGGAAGAACAATTGCGTGAAAAAGAGGAGAAATACCGTGAACTCATTGAGAATGCCAGCGACATTATCTACACGCTCGATTTATCAGGCAGATTTACCTCGCTTAATCGGGTGGGTGAAAAACTTATCGGCTACACGGAAGCGGAAGCGTTACAGATGAAAATCGCCGACTTGATTAGTCGAGAAGACGCCGAACGGGTTCATCGGGAAATCGTCAATAATAAAGACGCCGAACTGCCCGATTTTGAGTTGGAAATCACCGCTAAAAACGGCAGCGTCGTAACGCTCGACATCAGCAGCCGCCTGATTTTTAAAGACGGCGAACCGGTTGGCTACCAGGGCATCGGACGCGACGTTACCGAACGCAAAAAAGGGGAAATCCTATTAAAAAACAGTGAAGAATTTAATCGCGGTATCTTTGAAAACAGCCCGGACTGCGTTAAAATTCTGGAACTCGACGGCAAACTTCATTCAATGAATGCCAACGGACTGCGCATTATGGAGATTGATGATTTCGCACCGTTTGTCGGAGAAGTTTGGGTCAATTTATGGCAGGACGAAGAAAAGAAAGTGGCGCAGCAAGTAGTCAAAGACGCGCGAAACGGCAAGAGCGGAAGTTTTGAAGGCTTTTGCAAAACCGCCAAAGGCACGATGAAATACTGGGATGTTTCGGTGGCGCCGATTTTTGACGCCGAAGGAAAAATCTGTCGTCTGATTTCGACATCGCGTGACATTACCGAGCGAAGGCAAATCTCGGAAGAAATCAAGGCGAGAGAAACCCAGCTCAACGAAGCGCAAGCCATCTCGCACGTCGGCAGTTGGGAATGGAACATAAACGAAAACAGTATCATCTGGTCGGATGAGCTTTACCGCATTTACGGCGTCGAACGGCAAAATTTCGACGTAACTTTTGAAGCGTATGTAAATTGTATTCATCCCGACGACCGGGATTATGTCAGGGAAGCGGTCGAGCAGTCACTGCGCGAGAAAAAATATTCTGAAGTGGAACATCGCGTCGTTCAGCCGGATGGTGCGGTGCGTGTGACGCGCGGAAACGGAATAGTCGTCGTTGATGAAAACGGCAATCCGGTAAAAATGCGAGGTACTTCACAGGATATTACTGAGCAGAAGCGAATCGAAGAAGAACTCGAACAGACACGCGACGCCGCGCTCGAATCGGCGCGTCTGAAATCGGAGTTTCTCGCAAATATGTCGCACGAAATCCGCACGCCGATGAATGGCGTCATCGGAATGACCGGTTTATTGCTCGATACGGAACTTGATGAAGAGCAGCGCGAATTCACCGAAACCGTTCGTTCGAGCGCCGATTCGCTTTTGACAATCATCAACGATATTTTAGATTTCTCGAAAATCGAAGCCGGCAAACTTCACTTTGAAATGCTTGACTTCGATTTGCGGTCGGTCGTCGAGTCAACCGTCTCGCTGCTTGCCGAGCCAGCGCAGAGCAAGGAAATTGAGTTGGTTTCGCTGGTCGAAAGCGATGTCTCGACGCTCGTTCGGGGCGATGCCGGAAGATTGCGGCAGGTAATTCAAAATTTAGTCAGCAATGCCGTTAAATTCACCGAGCGCGGCGAAGTTGCCGTCGGCGTGAGGCTGGAAAATGAAACCGCGACGCACGTCACGGTTCGTTTTGCGGTGCGCGACACGGGCATCGGAATCTCACATAAAGCGCAGAGAAATTTGTTTTCGGCATTTGTCCAAGCCGACGGCTCGACGACGCGCAAATACGGCGGGACGGGACTCGGACTCGCCATCTCCAAACAAATTGTCGAAATGATGGGCGGTGAGATAGGCGTCGAAAGCGAGCCGGGAAGAGGCTCGACCTTCTGGTTTAAAGTAGAATTGGAAAAACAAGGTGCCGATGCCGCAGCATCGGCGGCATCGCCCGTTCCGCGGAAAAACTTACACAATTTGCGCGTGTTGATAGTGGACGATAACGCGACGAATCGAAAAATTTTAATTCATCAAACCGCTTCCTGGGGAATGTTTTCGCGTGAAGCGGAAAACGGCGCGACTGCGCTTGACTTGCTTCGCGCCGCCGCGCAAAACGGCGAGCCTTTCGATGTCGCCGTGCTGGATTTTAATATGCCCGAAATGGACGGTTTCGAGTTGGCGCGGGCGATTAAAACGGACACGCAGATTTCCGGCGTGAAACTTGTTTTAATGCCTTCTTTCGGCAATCGCGGAGACGGTCAAAAGGCGCGTGAAATCGGGGTTTCCGCTTATCTGATGAAACCCGTCAAACAATCTCTGCTCTTCGATTGTTTCGCCACGGTGTTCGGCGACGGCGAAACAGATTCTTCACCCGCTCCGCAATCTGAAAATCTGCTGACCCGACATTCTATCGAAGAAAATAAATTTGCGGCGGACACGCGCATTTTGATTGCCGAAGACAATCCGGTTAATCAAAAAGTGGCGCGGCGACAAGTAGAAAAGCTCGGCTACCGAGTCGATGTCGTTGCCAACGGTCTGGAAGCGCTCGATGCTATATCGAAAGTTTCATACGACATCGTGCTGATGGATTGCCAAATGCCGTTGATGGACGGTTACGAAGCGGCAACCGAAATTCGTCGGCGCGAGGGTGCGAACAAAAAAATTGTCGTTATCGCTTTGACGGCAAATGCGATGGAAGGCGAAAGTGAAAAATGCTTGGCGGCGGGAATGGACGATTACTTGAGCAAGCCGGTGAATATCACGAAACTTCAGCAAACACTCGCTCGCTGGCAACTTTTAATACGAAATAAAAAAGCGGCGTCCGATGAAGTCGCAACTCATCCGTCCGAGCAAGTTTCGCCCCCGGTCAATATCGAGCATTTGCGCGATGTATCGAATGATGACGATGAACTGCTGCAGGAATTAATCGAGCTTTATTTAGGTCAAATGTCGGAAAACATCGAAAAATTAAAAGCGGCGGTTGCCGAGAATAATCCCGAAGAATTAAAACGTATCGCGCACACTGCCATCGGCAGCAGCGCAACGTGCGGGATTACCGCCGTTCTCGCGCCGCTGCGCCAATTGGAACAAATCGATTACTGGGCGGGACGATTTGAGGAAGCGAAGTCTTTAATTGCTCAAGTCGAAAAGGAATTCGAGCGCGTCAGGGAATGTCTCGAAAACTTTTTACCGGTGGAGAAAATATAATGAAAAAAACCGTTGTCATTGTCGAAGATAATCAACTTGTCGCCAGTGTCTACCGTTCCAAACTGCAAGCCGAAGGATTCAGCGTCGAAGTCGCCGCCGACGGTCAAGCCGGATTGGAGACAATCGAGCGGGCGCGCCCCGATTTGGTTTTGCTGGATTTGGTTTTGCCGAAAATAAGCGGTGTCGAAATTCTCGAAAAGCTCCGCGCGCGCGCTGATTTTAAAAATCTGCCGGTCATTGTCTTTTCAAGTTCGTATGTCAGCGACGAGGCTTGGCGGGCGGGCGCGACGGAAGTGCTGAATAAAGCCAGCAACAGCCCGAAACAGGTCGTCGAAGAAGTAAAAAATCTTTTGGCTGCGTCGTCTTCCACGCAAACGGCGGATTCCGGCAAGCCGCTTAACGAGGAAACAAAATTACAAGCGGAACTGCAAAAAACTTTTCGCGCCGACGCGCCCTCGACAATTTCCGCCATTCAAAACTCTTTGCAGTCTTTTATTAAAACTCCGGGCGATACTGTTAATTTGTATGATTTATATCGCAAAATTCACGCCGTCAGCGGCAATGCCGGACTTTCCGGCTTGCACCGAACCGCCCATTTAGCGATGCCGCTCGAAGTGCTGCTCAAGGAACTTTCCGCCACTTCCAAACAAACCGGTTTGTCCGTTCAGCGAACCGTAATTCAAGCCGTCGAATTTCTCATCGAGCTTTTGAGTCAAACTTCCGAACAATTCGTCGGCGACAAAACTTCTTTTGATGTTCTGGTTGTCGATGACGAAGAGATTGCGCGTCGCGCCGTCGGCTACGCGTTGGAAAAAGCGGAGATGCGCGCACTGCGCGTCGCCGAATCATCGGTCGCGCTGAAAGTTTTGAGTGAAAACCGCTTTGATATTTTATTTCTCGACATCGAAATGCCCGAGATAAACGGACTGGAACTTTGTCGCCGATTGCGGGAATTACCGCTACACGCCAAAACGCCAATTGTTTTTATGACCACCGTTTCACAATATGAGCAGTATTTCCGATTTGCGCTTGACGGCGGAAATGACATTATCGCCAAACCTTTTCATTATGCCGAACTGGTCGTCAAGGCTTTGACTTTGCTCTTTAAAAGCCGGACGTTAAATCCGGCTGCGTTCCGCAATTCAGGAGGCGTAAAATGAAAATTTTGATTGCCGAAGACGATTTGGTTTCGCGCCGCGTGCTTGAAGTCACTCTGATTAAATGGGGCTATGAAGTGATTGTCGCCGGTGACGGCAACGAAGCCTTAACCGTTCTGCAAAGCGCAGACGCGCCTCCGCTTGCCATTCTCGATTGGATGATGCCCGTGACGGACGGCGTCGAAGTCTGTCGTCGCGTGCGCCAAACGCCGAGTGCCGTGCCGACTTACGTTATCCTGCTGACAGCCAAAACGGAAAAGGAGGATGTCGTCCGCGGACTTGACGCGGGTGCCGATGATTACCTGACAAAACCTTTTGAACGCACGGAACTGCGCGCCCGAATCGAGGTCGGAACGCGGATGGTCGGATTGCAAAAAAAATTGGCTGACCGCGTCGAAGAACTTAATCAAACTCTCGTCGAACTTAAAAAAGCTGAAGAAGAAGTGCGCAATCTCTCGATGACCGATGATTTAACGGGTTTATATAACCGACGCGGTTTTTTGTTGATGACCGAACAACAGCAAAGAGTCGCGCGAAGAAATCGACTTCCTTTTTCGCTGATTTACGCGGATATGGACGGTTTGAAACAGCTTAACGACACCTGCGGTCATCAGAAAGGCTCGGAAGCCATTCAGCAAATCGGGCAAATTTTGAAAAAGAGTTTTCGTGACTCCGACATTATTGCGCGGCTCGGCGGTGACGAATTTACGGTTTTCGTGACGGATACGGTCGTCTGCAACATTAAAGTTCCAATAAGCCGCTTAAAAGAGAATTTGATGCGCTTTAACACGGAAAAAAACTTTGAATACCGACTTTCTTTAAGTTTCGGCGCGGTTTGCGTCAACCCGGACGACGATTCATCAATAGAAGAATTGCTGGTTAAAGCCGACCGCGCAATGTATGCGGATAAGCAGCAGAAGCGACAGGTAAGTAACTTTGTAAAATAAATATGTAAGGAGAAAGGTTGAAACTTTTTTTGCTCTGCGGCAACTTTGCGCGGCGGCGTCTTTGGGTTAAATTTATTTTATGCAAGTTAAAACTCAAGTTGACGAACTGCAAAATTATTTAATCGACGCGAGCAATTTGCAGGGCGGGTTTTCCGAGAAACTTTTTGTTCCCGAAACGCGCGAAGAAGCAGCTGAAATCCTGCGCGAAGCCGATTCCAAAAACATTTCCGTAACGGTTGCCGGCGCCCGTACCGGAACGGTCGGCGGCGCAATTCCTTTCGGCGGTTACGTTATTTCGCTCGAAAAATTTAATCGCATAAAAAAAATAAGCGCCGCCGAAAAACTCGCCGTCGTCGAAAGCGGAGTGATTTTGAATGATTTGCAGAAAGCGGTCGCCGCCGAAAACTTATTTTATCCGCCAGACCCGACCGAATGGAGCTGTCAAATCGGCGGAACGGTGGCGACTAACGCGTCGGGCGCGCGAAGTTTTAAATACGGCGCGACCAGAAATTACGTTCAAAAACTCGAAATCGTTTTGGCAAACGGCGATTTTTTGAGTTTGAAGCGCGGCGAAATTTTCGCCGACAACGACTTTATCGAAACAATCTCCGAAAACGGCAATCGCTTAAAAGCAAAGCTCCCGACCTACCGGCAGCCGAACGTGCGAAAAAACGCTTCCGGTTATTTTTCGGCAAAGAAAATGGACGCGATTGATTTATTCGTCGGCAGCGAAGGAACGCTCGGCGTGATTACCGAAATCGAATTGCGATTGCTGGATAAACCCGAAGGTTTTTTGAGCGGCATCGTATTTTTTAACGACGAAAAAGATTTGCTCGCCTTTGTCGACGAAATTAAAAGAGCCTCTCTTTATTCGGAACAAAGCCGAAATCCGAAACCCGAAATCCAAAATCGAATCGCTCCGTCGCTGCTCGAATACTTCGACGCAAATTCTCTCAAATTCATCTCGGAAAAGTTTCCCGAAACTCCTGAAAATATGGCGGGCGCGATATTTTTCGAGCAGGAAACGACCGCCGAAAACGAAGATGAATCGTTCGAACAGTGGAACGCTCTTTTGGAAAGACACAACGCCGAAACGGAAAAATCCTGGTTCGCCGCCAATGAACGCGACTTGGAGAAAATGCGCGAATTTCGCCACGCTTTGCCGGTTTCGGTCAACGAAAAAATTGTCAAAAACCGGCAGCGCAAAATCAGCACGGATATGGCTGTGCCGGACGAAAATTTCCCGACTTTTTTGAAGTTCTACAAACAAAAATTAAACGAAAGCAAACTCGATTACGTTATTTTCGGTCACATCGGCGACAATCATCTGCACGCGAACATTTTACCGAAAGACGAAAACGAAGCCGTCAAAGCCAAACATCTCTACGGCAGATTCGTCGCGCAGGCAGTAATGCTCGGCGGCACTATTTCAGCGGAACACGGCATCGGCAAATTAAAAAACAAGTATCTGCAAGTGATGTACGGCGAAAGATATTTAAATGAAATGGCGGAACTTAAAAAAGCGTTTGACCCGAACGGAATTTTGGGTCGCGGCAATATGTTCGATGGAAAATTCCTGTCAAAATAAAATAGCAATCGGCACCGAATAAATTATGAGAAAACCCGTCATCGCCGGAAACTGGAAAATGTATAAACTGCTCGGCGAAGCAGTGGAAACCGCTTTGGCTCTAAAACCGCTGGTTGCCAACGCCAATCATTGCGAAGTCGTCATCGCGCCGGTTTTTACGGGTTTGAAAACCGTCTGCGACCGGCTCGAAGGCTCGAACGTCAGAGTTGCGGCGCAGAATTGTTCGACCGAACAAAAACAGGGCGCGCAAACCGGCGAGATTTTAGCCGAAATGATAAAAGATGTCGGCGCGTCGCATATTATCATCGGACATTCGGAACGGCGGCAATTTTACGGTGAAACCGATGAAAGTGTTAATCAAAAAACCAAAGCCTGCCTCGCTTCTAAATTGACGGCAATTGTCTGCGTCGGCGAAACGCTCGCCGAAAGGGAAGCGGGAAATGCCGAAACGGTAGTTAAAAGACAATTGGTCGGCGCATTGGGCGGTTTGACAGTTTCTGATATGGAACGTATTATTATCGCTTACGAGCCTGTCTGGGCAATCGGAACGGGTCAAACCGCGACGCCCGAACAGGCTCAACAAATGCACGCATTTATTCGGCAGATGTTAAGCGAAACGCAGGGAACGCAAGCCGCCGAAGCGATTAGAGTTCTTTACGGCGGTTCGGTGAAACCCGACAATATTAAGATTTTGATGGCGCAGACCGATATTGACGGCGCATTAGTCGGCGGAGCGAGTTTGGACGCGCAAAGTTTCGCGCAGATTGTCAATTACAAATAGTTCGGACGGAGAAAAGAAGTTGGCTTATTTTTTATACATATTATTTTTTATATCCTGTATCGTTTTGATTGCGAGCGTTCTACTGCAGCCGGGTAAGACCGACGCCGGCGCGCTTTTTACCAGCAACATTTCCAGCACGGCTTTTCAACCGCGCGGCGCGCAGACGATTTTGTCGAAAATGACGATTATCGCGGCGACGACCTTTATGCTTTCGGCTTTATTGCTGGCGATGCCTGCTCTCAGCGGAAACGTTTCGGTTCTGCAAACGACGAGCGACGCGACGACTGAAACCGCGCCTGCTCTCGATGCAAACTCAAACACCAACGGCAGTGTCGATGCAAACATTAACGCGAACGTCAGCACAGATTCAAATTCGACAATCAACGCCAATATTCAATCGAATACGGCGATTGTCGTTCCCGCCAACAGTAATTTAAATACCGGCGCGGCTAATAAATAAATTGTTTTTTGATATTTTATAAAATTGAAAATCAATTTTAACGGCGATTTGCCTGTTTTGATTTTCAAAAGTTTAGCCGAGGTGGCGTAATTGGTAGCCGCGCACGTTTGAGGGGCGTGTGGAGTAATCCGTACGAGTTCGAGTCTCGTCCTCGGCACCATTATCAATCGAGGACTTTAGCAATTTGCCGAAGTCCTTTTTTCTTTGCCAAAAATTAAAAAGGTTTAATTGTCACAAGCTGTTAATTTGCCGACACGAACCGAAAAGTCTAAAACCGAGTTTTTGATTTATATGTGACACTTGTCTTGACAATGGTTGTTGCAACAAGTATAGTTTAATCAATGGTTACTAAACTGCAAAATGAGCTAAAGCAAAACAAGCCTTTCACGAGTTTGGAAGAGGAAGTAATGCTCAATGTCGTTCGCACGGCGGAGCATTTGTCTTCCGTCAGTGCCGGTATTTTCAAAACGGCGGATTTAACTGCCACGCAATATAACGTATTGAGAATTTTGCGCGGAGCCGGAAGCGAAGGTTTATCGTGCAGTGAAATCGGCGAACGAATGGTAACCAAAGATTCCGATGTGACGAGATTGCTCGACCGCATCGAGAGCCAGGGCTTAATTTCGCGGGAACGTCCGATGAATAATCGCCGGTTAGTTATCGTTCGCATTACAGAGGAAGGTTTGCGCGTTCTTGAAGAGCTTGATAAACCCGTAGAAGAAAATCATCGTCGGCTAATCGGTCATTTGGGAAAGGAAAAACTTCAAATCGTCAACGAACTGCTCGAAGCAATGCGAAGCGCAGACTAAAATTTTTCGATTAATACTTGTTACAACAAATTTAGTTGTAACGATAGAATTTTAATGATAAAAAAGTTTAATGATAAGGAAACAATAAAATGAAAATGATGAGAAACACAATTTTGGCATTGATTTTATCGCAATCCGATGAACGCTTTAGCGGATAACGTCTACACGCAAAAATGGGCTGAGATTGGCAAAAGCCTTCCGCGACCGAAAGCAATTCTCTGCATCTCGGCTCATTGGGATGTTTCGTTTACGGGTGTGACGGCGATGGAAAAACCGCTGACGATTCACGATTTCGGTGGATTTCCCTCAGAGCTTTTCGAGTTTCAATATCCCGCGCCGGGCAGTTTGGACGTTGCAAAGCGCGTGCGTGAATTGCTGACACCCGTTCCGACTGGACTCGATGAAAATTGGGGACTCGACCACGGAACCTGGTCTGTTTTATGCCACGTTTTTCCAGATGCCGATGTTCCGGTTGTGCAGTTAAGCATCGATAAAACAAAGGCGCCTGAATTTCATTACGAGCTGGCAAGGCATCTCGCGCCGCTTCGCGATGAAGGGGTTTTGATAATCGGCAATGGCAACGTCGTTCACAATCTGCGATTTTTTTCGCCGCAGGCAAGTTCGGAATCAACTTTCGATTGGGCGATTCGCTTTGATAATTTTGTGCGTGAAGCCGTCCAAAGCGGCAGCCACGAGCGGTTGATTAATTATGAATCATTAGGACAGGACGCAAAACTTTCCGTCCCGACACCGGAACACTATCTGCCGTTGCTTTACATTTTAGGGCTGCAAAGGGAAGGGGATAAAGTCAGTTTTCCAATTGAAGGTTTCGATGGCGGTGGTTCGATTTCAATGCTCTCGATGCAAATCGGGTAGAACTTTTTCATTTCAAAGAAACCGTTCATATTTTTATTTGATGAAAATATGAACGGTTTCTTTGCCGCTAGTGCATCGCCATTCTCACCGGTTCTTTTTCGCTTTTCGCCAACGAAAACTCCTTCGGAAATCGCTCCGTTGGCTTTGACATTATCCGGTTCGTCCTCGTTTTTCTTTTCGGATTTTTTATCTTCTTCCGAAAGCGCCCAAAAGCGCTTGAAAACCGCCCATCACGAAGGAAGCGACAATACCGCCGACAAGTCCGGCAGCCGCGCCTTTTAAGACATCGCCCGCATCTGTTTTTTTCATATAAAATCTCCTGAATTTGTTGTTTTCGGTTTTTTAAATCAATCCTTTAAAGCTCTGCGCGCCGCGTAATAGCCGCACATTCCGTGAACGCCGCCGCCCGGCGGAGTAGAAGAAGAACAAATATACAAACCTTTGACCGGCGTCGAATAAGTGCGGCGCGTCGGGCGCAGAAAAAGCTGACGCAAATCGGTCGAGCCGCCGCTGATGTTGCCGCCGACGTTATTGGCGTTGTGCCGTTCAATTGCAGCAGGCGGCGAAACTGTTTTGGCGATAACGCAATCGCGAAAACCGGGCGCGAATCGTTCGATTTGGTTTTCGATTCGCTCGGTCATATCGAAATCGGAATTGTTTGGAACGTGGCAGTAAGCCCACGCCGTGTGTTTGCCTTCGGGCGCCCGCGTCGAATCAAATAAGCTCTGCTGGACGACGAGAACATAAGGTTTTTCTGGATGCTCGCCTCTATCGGGCGCGGCTTCGGAAGCGGTGATTTCAGCGAGCGTGCCGCCCAAGTGAACCGTTCCGGCGCGGGCGCATTCTTTGGCTTTCCACGGAATCGGGCTGTTGAGCGCCCAATCAATTTTGAACGCCGCCGCGCCGTAGCGAAAGCGTTCGAGTTTTCGTTTGTATCTTGCGGGCAATTGGTTTCCCGCAACTTTAAGAAGTCCGCGCGGCGCTAAATCGCACAAAACCGCGCTGTCGTCCGTCAGCAAATCGTCAATCGATTCGATGGGCGAGTTGACGATAATTTCGCCGCCGAGCGAGCGAAGATAAGAAGCCATCGCGTCGGCGATTTTCTGCGAGCCGCCGCGCGGAATCGTCCAACCGACGGCGTGTCCGGTAATTCCCAGAACAAGCCCGAACGACGCGGTAAATTTTTGTGTGAGCGGCAGCATCGAATGCGCGGCAAGACCGGCGAAAAAGCCTTGCGTCCGCTCGTTCTTGAAATGACTTTTCGCTAAACCGCTTGCCGAGCGCATCGCCCGCAGACCGAAACGCGCGTAAGCGAACGGATGACGCGGAATTTTCAACGGTCCGAGTATATCGGGCGCAAGTTTTTCCCAATCGCGGGCGAGCGGCTGCATCAATTTTTTATACGCGGCGGCATCTTCTCTCATCGTTTCGCCGGTTTCGTCAACAGAACGTTCGAGCATAATCGCCGTTCCGTCGTCAAACGGATGCGCCAATTGAGACGGCGGATAAATCCACTCCAAGCCGTGTTCGGCGAGCGGCACGGAGCGAAAAAACGGCGACGAAACGCCGAGCGGATGAACCGCCGAGCAAATGTCGTGGAGAAATCCGGGCAAAGTAATTTCTTCGGTGCGCGTGCCGCCGCCGAAAGTCGCCTGCGCCTCTAAAACGCGCACGGAAACACCGGCTCGCGCCAATTCGATGGCGGCGGCAAGACCGTTCGGACCTGAACCGATGACGGTTGCGTGTTTGAAATTGGAACGACTCATTTTATTTTGTCTGAATCAAAATTTGTAATCTTAAATAACTAAATCCTGTTTTTATTATTTTCTAACGAATCGCCCGCGCCGTTTGAACTCAAACCGGATTATCTTCGTTCGGGCGAGTTGCCGCCCGCGCCGCTTCCGCGTCTTCCGCCGACACGCGCCCGGCGTATGTAACCGCCCATTTGAGCGCGAGACTTCCCGCGAGCGTCAACACTGAGCCGAAAACGGTTTTGGCGCGACTTTTTTGTTTTCCCGACGCTGCACGAATGACCGCTGGCACAACGATTCCCGCGCCGACTGCGCCGAGCCAGAAATGTTTTGAATAACGTCCTTTAATTAAAGGTTCGGTCGCGCCTTCCGACGTAACGATGTATGCGGTCAGCGCGGCGGCTTCGGCAAGAGCGGTCAGATTTTCGATTTTTTCCAGTTTCTCGATAGCTTTTCCGTTTTCTTTGCCACTGAGAGCAAGCGCGAGCGAAACCGCCGACCCCGTAAACAATCGCCGTCGTTCGCTCGCGCCCCGAATTTTTGCAGAGACTTTCGGCGACTTTGACGAATTGTTCGGCTGTGCAGCCGCAGATTTTCGCAACCATTTCCGGCGTGTAACGCTTAAAGTGGCGGCGCAGGATATTTAAAACGCAGTTCGGATTTTCAAGCGTCGGGTCGCTTTCCGGCACAGGATTTTCCAGATTGCCCAAACGCTCGCTCCACGATTCGTTTTTGATATGATGCGGCGCTTCGGTGTGCGAAACATTCGGCTCGCTTTTGTAATTCCAACGCCGCGCGTCTAAATCGTACTGTTTCAATTTTTCATCGAAACCTTGAAAAAGTCCGTCCAAATCTTCCGTGTCAACAAACTCGTCGTTGATAATCGAAGTCGCGTTCGTGTATGCGAGAACGTATTCTTTGAACCAGCGTTCGTGCTTCAAAACGTAATTGATTAAACCGCCCAGAAACGCGATGTCCGTTCCGGCACGAAGCGGAACATACTGCTGGCACATCGCCGAGGTGCGCGTAAAATGCGGGTCAACGTGAATTAGTTCCGCGCCGCGTTCTTTCGCCTTCATCGGGAAACGAAAGCCGACCGGATGCGCTTCCGCCATATTCGACCCCATAAAAAGAATGCAGTCGCTCGATTGTAAATCTGCTTGAAAATTTGTAGCCGCGCCGCGACCTAAAGTGGTTCCCAGACCGGAAACCGATGCGCTGTGTCATATGCGCGCCTGATTCTCGATGGCGACGATTCCCAAACCACCGCCGAGAAGTTTTTTTATCAGGTAATTTTCTTCGTTGTCCATCGTCGCGCCGCCTAAAGATGCAACGGTTGTTAAATGATTGAGCGTAGTCTCGTCTTTCGACTCGATAAAATCGGCATCGCGCGCCGCTTTTAACTTTTGAGCGATGCGCTCCATCGCCCAATCGAGCGGGCGCTGTTCCCATTTATCCGAATACGGCGCGCGATACATCACGGTTTTTATGCGGTGCGGATTGACCGTCAATTGAAAAGTGTTAGCGCCTTTCGGACACTGCGTTCCCTGATTTATCGGGCTTTTCGGATTGCCTTCGATGTCAATGATTTCGCCCGCCTTCGTATAAATCAACTGCCCGCAGCCGACCGCGCAATACGGGCAAACGCTCTCGGTTACGGTCGCTCCCTTAATGCGCGGCTGCTTTTCAACCGAATTCGGGCTGAACGGCTGATTTTTAGCAGCTCGCTCCTTACGCGCCGAATCCGAGATGCCGGAATTTTCCTTTTTTTTAAACTTAAAAAAACTTTTCATTTGAACCCCTTGATTTATCAGAACTAGAATCATCACAACGCCAAATCCAGCTTGCTAACCGATCTTGTTTTATCTAGCAGAATAACTTATGAAAATGACAATGTATATAGTTTTGAGCGAAAAAAGGATAAAAAAAGCATAATCGCAGCACACCAAGCTTTATCACGGGTTGGCTGCCCGCTGAACAATAAAATGAAGTCAAAATTTAGCCGCAGATTAATACGGACGAACATGGATTTTAAGAAATATGAAACCACAGATTTACACGGACGAACACAGATTTAAGGCAGATGAAAAAGCATTTAATTTTATCCTGTTTTTATCCGTGTTTTTCTTCGTAAATCCGTGGTGAAAAATTCTTTCGTCGCAAATTACGGAGAGCAGAAATGTATAATTTTTCCAACACAAGAGCGACGGACGTGACAAACGCGGTGAGCGAAATTTCCGCCGAAGACCGTGAGAAATTTATCGCGGGCGGAACGAATCTGATCAATTTGATGAGGGAAAACGTCGCGTGCCCTTTTTAGTTAATTGATATAAATCAGTTGGCGCTAAATAAAATTGAAACAATTACCGAAATAAACAATAGTTTGCCTGTAAACACTTGTTCCTCGACGTGCCGTCTGTTTTATTTAATTCGATACGCATTCCGAAGAAAAACTTACATTGTCTGCCGCGCTTGAACGGCGCCAAATAAGTATTGCGGATGATCCAGTGTTCAATAGCCTTTTCGCCTGACACGTCGTGTATTAGGTCACTCAGAGCAGCGTTGATTCTTTTTCGCCGCGCAATTTGGGCAAAACAATGACGCATCAGTAAGTTTCACTGCCAAGACGCAATAATTTTGAACCGGAAACTGCCGAATGAGTTGGATTTTGTTAATCAAGAACTTTAATTGTCGATAGAAAGACAGTTAAGGTTCTTGTTTAATATTTATGGAAATAAAATGAGGCTGCTGACTTTCGGCAGAACTATCAAAGATTATAATTTAAATAAATTTAATCTTAACAATTTACTTTGACCATTTTTAAAGGACAAATATTATCTTGCTGTAAGTTGTTGGAAATACAAGTGTATATCAACGGCAATAGGTTAAAACAACTTAAACTTAATCGTTAAATATTTCTTTGGATTCTGGCGAAAATCATAAATTAATTTTGTGCTTTCGGTAGTAATTTGGTTAATGTTTGAAGTTGTTTGGTTGATGTTGTTGTAAAGTGTTTCATCGGTTAAAAGTTTACCGATAGTGCCTTTGCCGCTTCGGGCGTCGTCGAGAATGAGGTTAAATTTATCGGCTGATGAATTTAGTTTAGCCAGCGTCGCGCGCGTATCGTCGTAAAGCTGCTCATCCTTTAATAATTTTCCGGCGCTGCCTTTTCCTTCCTTCAAATCACTCGTAATGCTTTTCAGGTCGTCGGTAATACCATTGATTTTTTCAGCCGAAACGCGCAAATCGGCGATTGCGGCGCGCGTGTCGTTATAAAGTTCGTCGTTGGAAAGCAGTTTGCCCGCCGTTCCGCGTCCGGCGCGTAAATCATTGGAAATTGATTCGAGCTTTCCGATTGTGCGATTCAAACTGTTGTAAAGTGCGGGATCGTTCAAAAGTTTCCCGGCACTCCCTTCGCCGCGATTTACTTTGTCCAGCGTAGTCTGAAGTTTCGCTATCGTCACTTTTGTTTCGCCGACGGTCGCATCCAGATTTTTATAAAGCGATTCGTCGTTGACGATCCGCCCCAAAGTTCCTTCGCCGCGATTGGCTTTTTCGAGAATTTCATTTGCCGGAACGGAAAGTTTGTTTAGCTGTCCTAAAAGTTCGTTTCCGGTTTCGGCGAGTTTATTGACGGACATCGCGGTCGTCGTTTCAAGAACTTGATTTTCCGCGATGGTCGCGCCCTTCGGCGTTCCCGGCGAAATATTGATCATTTTGTCGTTCGCCAGCAGGGAAGTTGCCGCCAGTTGCGCCACCGAATCGGTGCGAATGCGTTCGTTGATCGCTCTGCCGCCGAAATTTCTATCGACCGTCATTATAGCCTCGACTTTCGCGTCATCAGCATTATCGGGCGGCAGCAGATTCACCGAATCGACTTTGCCGACATGAACGCCCGCCAACTGCACTTCGGCGCCTTCGCGCAAGCCGTCGGCGTCGACGAACCGCGCTCTCAGATGCAGTTTTTTCTCGAACGGATTGAAATCTCCCGTGGCGTTGATAATTAAAAATCCCAAAACGGCAAGACCGACGAGAACGAATATTCCGACGCGCAATTGGCTAAAGCCTAGTTTCCTCTGTGTTTGGGGCATAATTTAAGTAATGGAAAACGGAAAGTGGAAAATGGAAAATTAAAAAAGAATGGTGACAGCTAAGTTAATTTTAACTTTCAAGAAAATGAAACAATCAAAACATTTTCCATTTTCCACTCTCCGTTTTCAGTTAAAATTCATTTTCCGCGCATAAACGTCTGGATATACTCGTCTTTCGATGCGGAAAGTTCCTCGTCTTTGCCGCTGAAAATTATTTGACCTTGTTTGAGCATAATTATTTCGGTGTTTATCAAACAAATTTTTTCGCCTTCCACTTCAAAGACGACTTTGCCTTCTTCGTTGACGGTCGCGTATTCGGATGAAAGAATTTCGAGATTGTTCATCTCGTGCGTGACGAAAATGGATGAAACGTCTTCCAAATCGCGCAGTTTGATGGCAAGCTCGCAAATCGTGCGCGCGGTCGGCGGGTCGAGACCGGCAGTCGGCTCGTCAAACAATACGATTTGCGGGTCGCCAATCAGCGCGCGCGCGACACCGACCCGGCGGCGCATTCCGCCCGACAATTCCGCCGGCATTTTATCAATTGCCTCTTCGAGGTCGACAAATTGCAGCATCCGGCGAACTTCCTTTTCCACTTCCGCTTCGTCGACTCCTTGTTCGTGCAGGCGATAGGCTACGTTATCATAAACCGAAAGCGAATCAAACAGCGCACCTTCCTGGAAAACCATGCCGATTTTTTTGCGGACTTCCATCATTTCCGTTTCCGTAAAATTGGTAATGTCTTCGCCGTCTATGAGAATCTGACCGGAATCCGGTTTGAGCAGTCCGAGAATCAATCGAATGGTCGTCGATTTTCCGCCGCCGCTGCGCCCCAAAATGATTTTCGTTTCGCCGCGGCGCACCGTAAAGCTGATGCCGTCGAGAATTTTTTTGTCGTCAAACGATAAATGAATGTCTCGAAATTCTATCGCCGCGACGATTCTATCCGGTTCGTCGACGGCGACTTCTAAATCGGTCGGTTCGAGTTCCTCCTCGATTGTTTCAGTTTTTAACTCGGTTTCTTCGATTGGCGCTGATTTCATAAATGCATTAAAAAATTACAAAAATTAGATGTGTTTTAGTCCGAAAATTGACTGCAGCGCGCGTGACAGGAAAAAGTCGAAAATGATAACCAAAATCGAGGACAGAACAACGGCACTCGTTGTCGAACGTCCGACGCCGACCGTTCCGTCGGTCGTCTTTAATCCTTTATGACAAGCGATGCTGCCGATAATCAGTCCGAAAAAGACGGGTTTAATCACGCCGCCGATAATATCTTCGACCGTAATGCCGTTTCGCACCGAAGTCAGATAAACGTCGTAATTCTGATTAAAAAGTCCCGAAGCGACAATGCCGCCGCCGACAATTCCGCAAAGGTCGCCTGCCACCGTCAAAAGCGGCAGCATCAAAACTAAAGCGATAATTCGCGGCGCGACTAACTTGCGATTCGGATCGGTTCCGAGGGCGCGCATCGCGTCTATTTGCTGCGAGACGACCATCGAGCCGAGTTCGGCGGAGATTGCCGAACCGATGCGTCCCGAAACCATCAGCGCCGCTAAAACCGGACCGAGTTCGCGCACCAGAGATGTCGCCACCGCTCGCCCGGCTTCGCCTTGTCCGCCGTAATAGGCGAGAGTCGGAAATGTCTGCAGAATCAAAACGCCGCCCGTAAAAAATCCGGTCAGCAGCACAATCGGCAGCGAACCGACGCCGATTAAATCCATCTGCCGTATCAAATCAACGAGGTAATACGGCTTTTTAAATGCGCCGAAGAGTGCGGAAATTATCAAATTGGTTATTTCCTGCAGTTCCGACAAAAATTTTTTGAATAAATCCATTAATCGGCAAACGAGTTTTGTACGAACTTTTGCTAAAGATTACAACGTAGCGCGTAAAACGACAAATAAAAAAGCCGACTCTCAAGAAATCGGCTTTAATTCTAAAACTTGTAAAATACTCGTTAATTATTAGGACGCATTCGACGCGGGCGCGGCTTGAATTCCTGTTTTGAGTTGGGGGCTGAGTTATTCTGCGGCGAAATCGTTTCGCTTTCCATTTTTTGCCGGAAACGTTCGCGCAAATCTCGAAATTTGGCGAGCTGTTCGGCGGTCAGAATTTTGCGGACGGCTAATTCATATTTAAAAACAATTTTGCTTAACTCAACTTGCGCTGTTTGAACCTCTTTTACACGCGCCTGAATTTCCGATTCATTAACAACGTCGGCATAAATGGCTTTATCGAGATTTTTGTTTGCCGCCTTCAGACGCTCTCGGGCGTCTCGCGCCAGCGGTCTCTTTTCACCGTTTATGCGTCGTATTTGCTGGCGCTGCTCAGGCGATAAAACTAGCTCCGCCATCAAATTCGGGCGACGCTCGCGGTCGAGTTGTTTATTCGGAGCGTTTTGAGGCGTCTCATCCTGGGCTTTGACCGCTGAAAAGGCGGAAAATATAAAAAAAACGACAAAAATTAGATTCAGTAAATTAATCTTTTTCATTTTCTAAACCTCACAATAAATTACCTGCCGTCGGAATCATCGAGCAGTTCCGCCAGCCGCAAAGATTTATCTTCGACTTCTTCGACATTGTTCAATCGGGGAATTCTGCCGGTCTGAGCGAACTGCAATTTTTTGTTTTCGACATTTGCTGTTTTTATTTTAGAGAATTTCACTTCTTGAATCACATCTTTTGCCGGATTTTTCGGTTTGCCATCGACTTTTACAATCAAATCTTTTCGCTTATTTCGCGGTTCGGGTAATATTTTGTGGTTAGTATCTGTTTTATCGCTCACTTGAAATATTGATTTACCATCCGGGATAATTTCTACGCCAGACGAAGACGGCGCGCGCGCCGATTCGGTATTTTTATTATTAGAACCGGCAATCTTAACATTATTTGATGGTTTCGCCGTAAAAAATATGATGCCGGCGCATATGACAATCAGCGCAAAAGCCGCTGATGCGGTCAAAGTCGGAGACGCCGAAAAAAGTTTGCGAAACTCTTTTAACCAAGAACGCGAATCCTTAAAATCAGTTTCCGAATTATAAAGTCCACGCGTTTTCTCATACGGAATTTGTATCGAAGGCATTTCCAAAAATGAAAAATCTTCATTCCGCCACTCGAGAATCGAAGACCGAACCGCTCCGAAACTCGAGAATTCTTCGGCGCAGCTTGAACAAGACTTTAAATGCGTTTCAAAAGCGGCTTTTTCCTGAGCGTTAACTTCACCGTAAATAAACGAAACGGCTTGCTCTTTGAAATTGCAAGACGAATTTTTATGGTTGTGATTATCTAACATAATTTTTCCTCGAAACTTTCAAATAATCTCCATCGGCGTTCTTTCGAGTTTCATCCGAAGTTGTTTAAGAGCCGTGTAAAGACGACTTTTGATTGTGCTTAACGGTAAATCGAGCGCGTCTGAAATTTCCTGAAACGTTAATTCTTCAAATTCCTTCATCACAATTACAAGTCTCAATTCGGGCGGAAGTGAATCGACCGCTTGCCGAATTATTTTCAAACGCTCGTTCTGCTCGGTCGTGCGAGCGGGCGAAAGACGAGACGGAGCGACAAAAACCTTTTCATCCGCGCCGCTTTCATCATCTATAAAACTCTCCGAACGAGTTTTAGCGCGGCGTTTGACCGTCAGACATTGGTTGACGGCGATTCGGTGGAGCCAGGACGACACTTTTGCGTCGCCGCGAAAATTTTTCAAATTTTTATACGCCGAAATAAAAGTTTCCTGCGCCGCGTCGCGCGCTTCGTCTTCGCGGGCGAGCATACCGAAACAGAGAGCGAAAATCTTGCGCTCCCATCTGTTTACGATTTCGCCGAAAGCCTCAGAATTTTCATTGACAGCCTGTTCGACTAATTGCTCATCGGTTGAGTTATTTACCATTACTCGTGTTTTCCCAATTTCGCTTTGCACGAGAAGTTTATCAAACGCGCTTTGAACGCAAAAGATTTTTTACATTCGGTTTTTAGACGCTTCGATTATTATAAAAGTCTAAAATGTTAGATTTCAGACAATAAAACGAGCAAGTCGAAAACAGACTTGCTCGTTTTATAAATTTGGTGGGTCGTGCAGGTTTTGAACCTGCGACCCGCGGATTAAGAGTCCGCTGCTCTACCAACTGAGCTAACGACCCAAATTAATGAAACGGATTATAACAGCATTCTTTAAAGGCTCCAAATTTGGGAGTTATGAAAAAAGCTACGGCTAAAAATCAAAGAGAGAAGTATTTTAAGCTGCAAAAAACCTTACGCGATAATTTGTATATTAAAAAATCAACTATCGAATGTTAATTTTTTTCTGAGTATTTTCAAAGACAAAGAAAAAGATTTTGCAGTTTTCACAAAGTCTTTTTCTTTACGCGCAAGCAAATAGTCAGTAAAAAAGAATTTCCGCGATCCAGTATTAGATGTTCAGGTCAATGCACAAATAAAGTTATTTCGGAGGCTGAAATCAATGTTTCTTTTTATTAAATAAACTCAGCAAAATTCCGAAAACCGCCCCGACAGCTAAATTTAGATTCGACTTCTTGTCGTTTTTTTCGACTTCCACCGTGTCATACTTTGTTGTGTTGGAGGGAATGCTTGCCGCTTTCCTTGGATTTTCTTCCGGTTTTACAATTTCAGCGACATTTTCGTTATTCTTATCAGGAGAAGAAGATTTTTTAAGCGCGTCGATATGTTTTTTTACCAAAGTTTTGTCGTCCGGGTGAGCGGCAATCTCTTTCGCGGCGGCTTTCTTTTCACCGGCAGCCGCGGTTTTCGGGTCGGTAAATTCCTGTAGAACGGCATTCATCGAACCGCCGATTAAAATAACGAGAGCCGTCAAATAAAGCCAGAGCATTAAAATGATAACCGCGCCGAGCGAGCCGTAAGTTTTGTCGTATGTGTTAAAATGGTCGAGGTAAAGACGGAAAGCGTAGGACAATCCGAGCCAGAGAACGATGCCGACAATCGCGCCCGGCGTAATCCAGACCCAACTGTTTTTCCGATGTTTCGGAAGGTAATTATAAAGCAGCGCAAACATTGAAATCAAAACTATTAAAACCGTAACGACCTGCAAAACTCCCAGAAAAAACGGCGATTGAATCGGTAAATTTACATAGCCGAGAATCAGCGTCAAAAATTTTCCGCCGTAAAAAATTACGCCGAGCGCGACGGTAATCAAAATACCGATAATCAAAGTCAAAAATAACGAAAGAAGTTTCGTTTTCCACCAGGGACGCTTTTCCGTCAAATTGTAAACACCGTTGAGCGCGACGCGGATGCTGTCGATGCCTGCCGAAGCCGAATACAGCGCAGTCACGATACCGAAAGTCAGTTTTCCGCCCGAACTGTTTTGCGTTACCTGGTCAATCGTCTGCTGAACCAAATCCGAAGCGGAACCGGGCATCACCTGACGCAAATAAAAAAACATCTCGGTTCGCAAATCGTTCGCCGATTCGAGCACGATGCCGAACAGAGTGACCAAAAAAAGCAGCAGCGGAAACAGCGCGAAAGCGAAATAAAAAGCGACCTGCGCGGCGCTGCTCAACAAATCCTCTTCGACCAGAGCTTTGTTATAAAGCCGCCCGAAAAAATCCTTAATGCTGATTTTCTTTAAATCCTGTACTTTGAAACTTAAAATAGACATTTTTTTGACCTTTTGTTCATTCTGCATTTTTGTAAATATTTCACATCAAGAAATCTCGTTTTCAGACGGCTTTTTTTAATTCGAGACGAAAATTTTTGTTTTCTTTCGACGCGACGATATTTTTCAATTCGTAAATCTTCATCAATGCTTCGACCGGAGATAAATTGTCCGTGTCGATTTCGTTTAATTTTCTTTCGACTTCTGTGAAATTTTTCGCTTCATCCGGTAAATTCCGCAAACTCGAATCGGCAATCTCATATTTTTTCAAAAGCTCGGCAGCCCGCCGGACGACCGGTTTGGGCAAACCGGCGAGTTGCGCGGCGTAAACACCGTAACTTTTCAGCGCCGTGCCTCTGGAAATCTTATATTTAAAAGTCAGTTTATCCTTTTCCTCTTCGATTACAAAGAAATAATTTTCGAGTCTCGGTAAAACGCTTTCGAGTTCGGCTAATTCGTGGTAATGCGTAGCAAAAAGCGTGCGCGTTTTCAGTTTCGGATGATTGTGGATGTATTCCAGAACCGCGCGAGCGACCGCCAGACCGTCGAAAGTCGAAGTTCCGCGTCCTAATTCGTCGAGCAAAATCAGACTTTGCGGCGTGGCGTGATGCAGAATCTCGGCGGTTTCAATCATTTCGGTCATAAACGTCGATTCGCCGCTGCCGATTCGGTCGTAAAGTCCGATGCGCGTAAAAATTCGGTCGCAAATTCCGACGACCGCTTCGTCCGCCGGAACGAAGCTGCCGATTTGAGCGAGCAGAACGATTAAAGCAATTTGCCGTAAATACGTGGATTTTCCCGAAGCGTTCGGTCCGGTTATCAAAGCGATTTGCGGCGCGCCGTTGCCGCCGAGCGCCGAATCATTGTGGATAAAATCAATGCTTTGAGCTGTCAAAATGTTTTCGATAACTGCGTGTCGTCCGTTTTTAACGCGCAAAAGAGAAGTTTCGTTAACGGTCGGGCGCGCATAATTAAATTCGTCGGCGACATCGGCGAACGAGCAAATCGCGTCGAGATACGCGACGGAATTTGCCGCGAGCAGAATTTCTGGACGATGTTTTCCGACCTCGGCGCAAATCTGCCGGAAAAGATTATTTTCTAATTCGGCGATTCTTTCCTGCGCGTGCAAAACCAGCGATTCGTGTTCTTTGAGTTCGAGCGTAACGTATCGCTCCGACGGAAGCAGAGTTTGTTTGCGCGTGTAATCTTTCGGGACGAGATGCAGATTCGGCTTTGTAACTTCGATGTAATAACCGAAAACTTTATTAAAACCGACGCGCAGACTTTTTATTCCGCTTCGCTCGCGCTCACGTTTTTCAAGGTCGGCGAAAAAACCTTTGCCGTCTTTTAAGATTTGCCGGAGTTTATCCAATTCTTCTGAAAATCCGTCACGAATTATTCCCGTCTGTTCGACGAAACGCGTCGGAAGCTCGTCGGCGATTCCCGATTCGATAAGTTTCGCCGTCTCCGCGCATTCCGGCAGATGCGCCAGCAATTGACCGAAGCGAATCGTGTCGTGCCGCAAAATCTTCTTGATTTCGGGAATCAGTTCGAGGCTTTTTCCAAAGACGCGAAGCTCGTAAGCCGATAGGAAATTCGCTCTGGCGCGGCTTGAAAGTCGCTCTAAATCTTTTATTTCCGCCAAAACGTCGCGCAGTTTCGTGCGCATTTCGGCGTTTTCCTTAAACCAGGCGAGATGTTCCTGACGGCGGTAAATCTCGGCGCAATCGAGCAGCGGTTGACGCAGCCAGCGCCGCAGCAGTCTGCCGCCCATCGCCGTCGCCGTGCGGTCAATAACTGATAAAAGACTCGCGCCCGTGCTGGAGTCAAAAATTTCAAGGCTGCGCAAAGTTCGCTCGTCGAGCAGCATAAAAGAACGCGAATCGTAACTCGTCAATCTGGTTAATTGTTCCGCCGTGCCGTTATTCGTCGTTTGCAGATAAGCGACGAGCGCGCCCGCCGCCGAAGTTGCCAGCGGCGCGGCATCGAGTCCGAAAGGTTTTAAGGTATTTGTATTAAAATGTTCATAAAGCGTTTGTCGAGCATTTTTCAGACTAAAAGTTTCGGCATCGAGCTTTGTCACGCATTGGGGCAAATCACGGTTGCTGAATTCTTCCTGGGTTTCGGCAATCAAAATTTCCGCCGGCGCGAGCCGCTGCAATTCGGCAATCGCGTTTTTGTTGTCAATTTCGGTGACGGCAAAATCGCCGGTCGTGATGTCGGCGTAGGCAATTCCGGCGCGATTGCCGTCGCTGAAAAACGACACCAAATAATTATTCGTTTTGCTGTTGAGAAGCAGCGGCTCAATGACTGTCCCGGCGGTCACGACGCGGACGACTTCGCGCATAATCAATTTTTTGCCGTCTTTTCCCTTGAGCGCGACGGAACTCGTCTGTTCGCAAATCGCCACGCGATGTCCGCGCGAAATCAAAGTGGCGAGGTGTTTTTCAATTACGAAATGCGGAACTCCGGCGAGCGGAACGCGCGTATCTTTGCCCATTGCCCGCGATGTCAGGACAATATCGAGTTCGCGCGCTAAAATTTTCGCATCTTCGTCAAAGGCTTCGTAAAAATCGCCGAGTCGAAAAAGCAAAATCGAATCCTGATGCTTGGCTTTGATTTCGAGATACTGTCGCCGTACCGGAGTTTCGTTTTCCATCTTAAAATTAAGCCACAGAGAACACAAAGCGCACGAAAAGATCTTTTTCTCCTCCCAATCCTCTGTGTTTTCTGCGGTAAACCGTTCTATTTTAACAGAAACTCTTTGATAATTTCAGCGATGCCGCAGAGATTGCGGTGAACCTGCTCGATTTGCACGAAAGTTAAAATGCGAACTTGCGGTTCAATGTCTTGAAATTCGCGGCTCAAAGATTTCCCGGCGCGGTTCAAATCTCTTTCGGTCGAAACGATTAAAAAAGGCTTGGTGCGCTGGGCTTCGTAGGCGCGTTTGAGTTTGGCGAACGCCGAATCGAGATTGCCTTTGCTTTGAACTTCAAAGATATGTGAAAGACGCGGCGTTTTTTCGTTTTCGCGCCAGACGACATCGTAATATTCAAATTCCATTGCGGCGTAAAATCCCAGAGCAGAGCCGATTTCAATCAACATTTGCTGAATATCGATGTGCGAAATTTGTTTTTCTACCGGCTTCGTTAATGTAAATTCCAGAATTTCGGCTTGAGCGATTTCAATTCCTTTGCCGGTTATTTTCCATAAACCCTGGCGCCGGGAAATGCAGCCGTTTTCGTCGAGCATTTTTCCGGCTTTTTGCACGGCACCGCGCCATTTCGGATTCGATTGGTTTTTTATCTCGAAAATTTCTCGCTCGCTCAACTGTGGGAAATAGGCAATCAGCCTTTGATATAAAAAACGCAGCGAATCCGAACCGCCGACGGCGACGAGTTCCTGCAGAATCGGTAATTCGATAGACGAAATATTCGGTAACGGCATCAATTTCGGCGGATACAAATGTTAAAGTATTTTCTCAAAATGATAATTGTTTTGTTCGATTATTTCCGCTTTTAAATTGTCCAGAGTTTCGGTCAGTTTGTTTTCAAATAAAGCCGTCGTTTGCCTGGAATTAATTCTTTCTCGCAAGTTGAAAAATTCAGGCTCACCGATTTTGACAAAAATATCGGGCTTTACATCGCCTAAAAATTCAAAACGCATCGCTACCGGAGTTGCATAACAATTTCCGACCTTTTCGATGATTTTCGTTAAGCCATTGTAAAAATTGAGCGGGCGCAAATCGTTCGGTAAAATCACGCCTTGCGGAAAAATCCAGACGGCTCGGTTCGGCTTTTTACGCAGAATATCGGCGGCGTAAACAATGCTTTGGACTGCTTGACGCGGTTTTTCCCGGACGACTGAAAACGCGCCGAGCTTGAGAAATAGCCGCAATTTTCGCAACTGCCTCTCTTCCATCATAAAAAATGAGTCGAGCTGTGCCGCGCGCGAAATTTCAAAAGCGACGAGTCCGTCCCACCAACTCGAATGATTCGCGTATATCAAAAGCGGAAAATGTTTATCTCTGCCGTTTAGAAAATCCAGGTCCGAAACTCGCAGCGAATTAAATCGTCGTTTAAATAAATTGCGATTATAAACGGCAAAAACCTTCTCGAACAAAACGCTTTTTTTAGCTTCCAACATATGTCCGCACGACGCGCCGATTGATTCCGCAAGTTATCTCGTAAGAAATCGTGCCGATTTTTTCGGCAAGTTCTTCCGCCGTAATCTTTAAATCGTTTTTTTCGCCGATTAAAATAACTTTATCGCTTACTTTAACATTTGGAATTTCCGTTACGTCGATTATCGTCCAATCCATCGAAATTCTTCCGACTACTGGCGCGAAAAAATCTTTAACGATTACTTGACCGCAATTTGAAAGCGAACGCCGGTAACCGTCTTCATATCCGATTGGAATCGTTGCAATTATCGAGTCTCTTTCCGTTTTGAAAGTTCTACCGTAACCGAGCGTTTCATTTTTCGGAACTTTCTTTAAATGAGCAACACGAGTTTGCAGCGACAAAACCGGTTTTAATTCCGGCTTAATAATTTCTTTCGGCAAAACGTCGCCGCCCAGACCGTATAAAACGCCGCCGAGCCGCACCAGATTACCGCGCGAATTTTCGTGAGCAATCGCGCCGGGCGAGTTTGCTAAATCCTTATATTTCGGATGAAAACCGTTTTCCTCGAAAACTTTTATTGCGTCGTCAAATCGCTTTATTTGAATGTTCGTAAAGTCATTTTCAGATAAATCGTCGGCTATTGCGAAATGTGTCATTACACCTTCTATGTTCAAATATTTCATCGACTTAAATGCTTCTACAAGTTCTTTAAGTTCGTCGAAACGAACGCCGATTCGACCCATTCCCGTATCGATTTTGACATGAATTTCAGCCTTTAGATTTTTCTCCATCGCAGCGCGGTTTAAATTTTCGGCAGCTTCCTTTTGATAAATGACCGGCGTGATATTATTTTCGAGCAAAAGCGATTCCTGACCGTGCCAGAAACTTCCCAGGCACAGAATCGGCGTTTGAACCCCGCTTTCTCGCAGCTCCAAGCCTTCTTCCGGCAGAGCGACCGCAAGCCAGTCGATGTTTTCGGACTCGAGCTTTTTCGCGCAAGCCACAGCGCCGTGACCGTAAGCGTCGGCTTTGACGACAGCCATATACTCGACCGTGTTTCCGACAAATTTTCTGACCGAATGAAAGTTGAAAGCCAGATTTTCCAGGTTTATTTCCGCCCAGGTCGGACGATTTGTAAATAATTCCGGCATTAATATTTTACAGGCAGAATAAAGTTTTAGACTTCTTTTCTTAAATTATTACTTTTAGCGTCGCCGCGCAGACATTTAACGTAAATTCTAGAGCGGAATGTTACCGTGTTTTTTCGGCGGATTGGTGTCGCGTTTATTTTTCAACAGCGACAACGCTCGAATCAGCTTTGGACGCGTCTCAGCCGGTTCGATAATTTCGTCGATAAAACCTTTTTCCGCCGCGATGTACGGATTGGCGAACTTTTCCTGAAATTCGGCGACGATATTTTTGCGATACTCCTCACCGTTTTTCGCTTCGGAAATTTCCTTTCGATATAAAACGCCGACCGCGCCTTCAGCTCCCATCACGGCAATTTCCGCCGTCGGGTAGGCAAAGTTGATGTCCGTGCGAATGTGTTTGGAAGCCATCACGCAATACGCGCCGCCGTATGCTTTGCGCGTGATGACCGTAATTTTCGGAACCGTCGCTTCGGCAAAAGCATACAGCAGTTTCGCGCCGTGCCGGATTATTCCGAGATGTTCCTGATTGATGCCTGGAAGAAATCCCGGAACGTCTTCAAAAGTAATCAGGGGAATATTAAAACAATCGCAAAATCTAACGAATCTGGCGGCTTTGACCGATGCGTCGATGTCCAGAACGCCCGCCAGATACGCCGGTTGATTTGCGACAATACCGACGGAAAATCCGCCGAGTCTGGTGAAACCGATGACGATATTCGGCGCGTAATGCTCCTGAACTTCAAAAAAATAATTGTCGTCGGCGACCGAGTGAATTATTTCCCGAATGTCGTAAGGCTGCGTCGAGATTTCGGGAACGAGCGAGTTTAGTTTTAAATCAATTCGATTTGAAGCGTCGCCCGTCGGCACGAACGGCGGACTTTCCATATTATTTGACGGCACAAACGACAAAAGCTCGCGTGTCAGGCGCAGACAGTGTTCGTCGGAATCAGCCGCAAAATGCGCGACGCCGGATTTAGAGTTGTGGGTCATCGCGCCGCCGAGTTCGTCTTTGGTCACTTCTTCGTGCGTCACGGTTTTTATCACGTCCGGTCCGGTGATAAACATATACGAAGTGTCTTTAACCATTATGTTAAAATCCGTAATCGCCGGAGAATAAACCGCGCCGCCCGCGCACGGTCCCATGATACAGCTAATTTGCGGAACGACGCCGCTCGCCAGAGTGTTGCGCAGGAAAATATCGGCGTAACCGCCCAGAGAAACGACTCCTTCCTGAATGCGCGCGCCGCCCGAATCGTTCAAACCGATTACCGGCGCGCCGGTTTTCATCGCTAAATCCATCACCTTACAGATTTTCTGCGCGTGAGTTTCCGACAGCGAGCCGCCGAAAACCGTGAAATCCTGCGCGAAAACAAACACTTCGCGTCCGTCGATTAATCCGTGTCCGGTGATTACGCCGTCGCCTAAAATTTTTTGCGACTCTAAACCGAAATCCGTCGAGCGATGCACGACGAACTTGTCGAATTCTTCAAACGAATCTTCGTCCAGGAAAAATTCGATGCGCTCACGAGCCGTCATTTTCCCGGTCGCGCGTTGTTTTTCAAGCCGCGCCGCGCCGCCGCCTTGTTCCGCCAGACGCGATTTTTCTTTGAGCAGTTCGAGCTTGTTTTTAGTTTGTGCCTTGGTTTTCATTGAAAGATAGTTTAGCTAGTTTGAAAATTTTTGCAAAATACGGGGTTTGTAAAAAAGAGAGATTTACAAATCCGACATTTGCTGTTCGATTTGCGGCAGAATTTTATCGCGCAGCCTTTTGACGAAAGACGCCGCTTGCCGCAGTTCGTTGTTGGTATCGGAAAGGTTTTGACTGATTTGCCCTGCAAGTTGACGCAAACTTACCCGTTCGGCTTCCAGAGTTCGTCGTCGACTTTCCCGAATTTCTTCGGTTCGAGTCGTCCCTAAAAGCACGACGAAACGGTCGATGCCTTCGGAACTGGCATCCTGCTCGACTTGCGCCAGACGAGTTCTGGTGTTTCCCTGTTTTTCCGTCAATTCGATTTGAAATTTTTGCAGGATTGCAAGACGTTCTTCGGCGCGGTTCAAAATTTCAAAGGCGAGCAAAAGATTCTGCTGTTTTTCGCTGTATTTCGCTGACGGCGAAGAGTGTTCGATAAATTCTTTAAAGTTTTTATTAAAAATTTGCAGCGATTTGGCGACTTTTACCAGTTCGACGGAAATATTATCAATTGAATTCGGCGGTTGAATTTGGCTGACTGGATTTTCCAACTGATTGGTCTGTGCCGGGATTTGCAGCGAAAAAACGAACATCACGGCGAAAAACAGAAATGTTTTTGTTTGCATAAAAATCTCCTTAATTTGTTTGCCAATTCAGCGAGTTCACGTTTTATTACTGTGTTTGTTCCAAAATAGCACGCCCGTTTGCAAACTTAAAATTTTTTATCAAACGACCATTCGTTTTCTAAGACTTCGTAATGCCCATTCGAGAAGTAGAACCGAAACGATGAGAAGGTAAATCGTTTCGAAAAAATGCCGGAAGTGAAAATCTCCGTTCAGACAGGCGCGTGTTAAATCAATGACCGAGGTGGTCGGCAAAACGTAGGCAAAAATTTGCAGCCATTGCGGAAGCAGTTCTACGGGAAACCAAGCCCCGCACAAAAAAATCGTCGAGAAAAAAAGCGCGAAGAAGACGTTAAAATGATCGATTTCATAAATGCGCGCCGTCAATCCCAAAGCCAGACTTCCCAGATAGAGGCAGCCGAACGTTAACGGAACAATAGCCAGCGGAATCCAAAACGAAGTCGCCGAACTGAAAATAACGACGAGCGGAATGATAAAAACGCAATCAATCACGCCTTTCGTCACCGCCCAGAGAATTTCGCCGAAGGCGAGCGATTCGGCGTCGACAGGCGTGGCGAGAATCGCGTCATAAGTCGATTGATAAACCATCCGAAAATACGCCCCGTAAGTCATTTCAAAAATCGTCCGCATCAAAACCGTAAAAGCCAAAACGCCTGCGCCGACAAAAGATAAATAAGTTCCGCCGCCGACCTTTGATGTAACCAACGCGCCGACGCCGAAACCGAACGCGAAGAATGTAAAAATCGGCTCGATAATCGGAGCGATTAGTTCGGTTTTCCAGAGCCGCAAATAAACGCGCGAATTTCTTCGCCAAACGGCGAGCGCGTCGGTCAAGTCAATTTTCGACAATGCTAAACCCAAAATTAAATTCCCGTATCAAAAGGGAACTCGCGGTTTTCGACGAGTTCGATTAGCTTTTGAAGACTTTCTTCAACCTTGCTTTTTATTTCCGCCGGATAATCAAATTTCCGGCAGTTTTCTTCAAACTCTTCGGTATCCAAAACTTCAATCGAAAAGTCTTTCCACACCAAAACATCAATATCTAAATCGACATAATCCAAAATATTATCTTCAAACTTCGGCGGTATATTGATATTACAATAAAAATTTCGCAACCTTCCGTCCGGTTCGTGAAACCGAAAAACATTAAACCAACCGTCGAGCCAATAAAATTCACGGCTAACAGTCCCGCGTCTGATAATGCCAAGGTGCGGGTGGACTATCTCTTTTTCAAATTCGCCGATAAAAGTCAGAAGATTCGCTTTTTGTGCGATTAATTCAGCTTTCCAGGTTTTGTGAATTTTGCCGTCATATTTTCGTGAGTTGATAGTGACGAATTCCTCTAAATTTTGCATTGAATTCAAATCTAAAATGTTCAAAAAATCAATTGATATAAATGATATAAATTTCGCATCATCTCGTAAAAATAAACCGGAGCGCAAGCTAGTTTTCAATATATTGTAAAAATACATCTTCTAGATTTGAAGGACGCAAAATCATTTGCCGGTTGCCGTAATAATGCATCAGAGGCATTAATTTTTCGGCAGTCTCGGCGAAATACAGGTGCGATAATCCGCGCTGTGTCGTCAGGATACTGCTTTCAACTTTTTGCAGTTCGAGTAAACCCGTCTCGCGGACTTCCAGAGCAAAGATTTTGACTTTCTCTTCGATGATTTTACGCGGCTCGCCCCGGACGACAATTTTTCCGTGCCCCATTAGAATCAAGTTCTGAGCGAGTTTTTCGGCTTCATCCATATAATGCGTCGAAAGCACGATGGTTAAATTTTCAGTCCGGCGAAGTTCTTCGAGCTTTTCCCAAATCTCCTGCCGCACGTTCGGGTCGAGTCCGGTCGTCGGTTCATCGAGCAGCAGAATCTTCGGTCGGTGAAGCAGAGCGCGGGCAATCGTCAACCGCCTCTTCATTCCGCCGGAAAGCTGTTCGACCTTCGAGCCTGATTTATCCTTTAACCGGATAAAATTAAGCAGTTCATCGCATCTTTTCTCAGCCTCTTGTTTCGGAATACGAAAATACCTGGAATATACGATGAGATTTTCCCGAACATTTAAATCGGGGTCGAGATTATTTTCCTGTGAAACGACGCCAATCAGCGAACGAATGTTGCGCCCGTCCCTTTTTACGCTGAAGCCTTGAACCGACATTTCGCCGGCATCGAGTGGGGAACGACAGGCAATCATCCGCATCGTCGTGGATTTTCCGGCACCGTTTTCACCCAATATGGCAAAGGTTTCGCCCGGTTTTATATCAAAGGTTACGTCATCGACCGCCCGAAGTTTTCCGAAAAGTTTGACGACGTTTTTTGCAGACACGGCAAAGCTCATAAATTTATTTAACTTTAGGCAATTTGCTCCGGCTATTTTCTTGATAATAAATTACCTTTTAACTTCTCGAAGATTTGAGTCAGAATCAGCCGCTCGGTTTCGGTCAGACTGGAAAAAAAATCAATTTCAAACTCGGCAAATTTTTCTTCGACTAACTTTTGATGTTCGATGCCTCTCGGCGTTAAATAGACGCGCATTATTCTACCGTCGTTTTCACATTGACGGCATTCGACAAAACCGCCGCCGATTAAACTTTTGACCATTTTATTTACGGTCGGAGCGGACAGATTAAGATGCTCCGCTAAATCAATTTGGCTTTGTCCGTCTAAACTCCAAAGACAAATAAGGACAAAAACTTGTCCGCCGTGTAAGCTCAACTCGTTCATTTTCAAATCGAATTTATAACGAAAATTATTGGCAAGTTGTGTAAACGAATAAGTTACGGATGTATTTAAAAGCATATAAATTCAATAGCTAACTAACTAAAATTAATTAGCTAACAAACTATAAGTAAACTAATGATAAATCATTACCATACTAATTAAAACTAAAATTATTGCAACAAATTGCTGCGTTCTTGATCAAATTATTTTGTTGAACTCATTTTATTTCATAACAAAACTAAGCAGTTGAAACCATTCTAAACAATTTAAAATGTAAATGGGTGTCCGAAAACACCCACTCCAATTTATATAAATTTTAGATTTTAGCTGCCGATTTTTTTCCAATCGGACAAAAAGCTCTCCAGTCCTTTGTCGGTCAAAGGATGTTTGACGAGCTGCTGAATCACCTTAAAGGGAACTGTTGCGACGTGCGCCCCGAGCAGAGCGGATTCGACGATGTGCATCGGACTTCGGACGCTGGCGACCAAAACCTGAGTGTCGTAATTGTAATTGTCATAAATTTGAACGATATCGGCAATCAGAGCCATGCCGCTTTGCCCGATGTCGTCAAGTCTTCCGACAAACGGACTGATATAAGTCGCGCCCGCTTTGGCAGCCAGTAGAGCTTGAGCGGCAGAAAAACAAAGCGTGACGTTGACTTTTATTCCTTCTTGCCGAAAAATTCGTGTCGCTTTCAAACCGTCCAAATTCAGAGGGCATTTAACGACTACGTTCGATGCGACTGCCGCAAACTCACGCCCTTCCTTTAACATTCCTTCGACATCGAGCGAAGTAACTTCGGCGGAAATATCGCCCTTCACCATTTCGCAAATTTTGGCGAGATGCTTTTTGAAATCAATCTTTCCCTCTTTAGCGACTAAAGACGGATTGGTTGTCACTCCATCTATCAAACCCATTTCATTAGCTTCTTTTATTTCGTCTAAATTTGCCGTATCTATAAAAAACTTCATAATATTCTCCTCTAATCCTTGAGCTTTTGATTAAGATTTTTTGAAATCTGCAATTGCTCGGTCATCCATTATCAAAAGATACTGACTTAAAATTATCAATCCGCTTGTTTGACGGAATTTTGCAAGGTTCCGATTCCTTCGATTTCCACTTCGCAGATGTCGCCGTTTTTCAGTTTTGAAACGCCCGCGGGCGTTCCGGTGGCGATAATGTCGCCTGCTTTCAAAGTCATCTGATTTGAAATATATCTTAACAGAAAGGGAACCGAGAAAACCATCTGTGAAGTTCGCCCGTCCTGTTTGATTAAGCCGTTGACTTTCGTGGTTAAACGAATGTCCGAAACATTCAATTCGGTTTCAATAAAATTACCGACTGGACAAAACGAATCGAACGATTTGGCGCGTGTAAACTGGATGTCTCGCCGCTGCAAATCTCTGGCGGTCACGTCGTTAAGGCAAGCGTAACCGAAAATATAATCGAAAGGGTTGTCGTTTTCAGTCAAATTTTTACAATCGCGCCCGATAACGATTGCCAATTCGCCTTCGTGTTCGACCCGGTTTGATTGAGCGGGAATGACGATTGCTTCGCCGTCTGTAATCAAAGACGAAGGAGTTTTCAAAAATAAAAGCGGTTCTAGCGGAACATCGTTGCCGAGTTCCGCGGCGTGGGCGGCATAATTTCGACCGACACAAACAATCTTTGAAGGCAAGACCGGCGGCAGAAATTTTACCGCGTCTTTCCTTATACTGTTTCCCGTTTTAGCGAAATCGGAGAGTCTATTGCCAAAATCGAAATTTTCGATTGGGTAAATTAAATCACCATCGAAAACTCCCCAACTAATTTGATTTTCAAAAATATAACGACATATTTTCATAATTTAAGGCGCGGTTTCCGCGACGATTTCCGACGGCTGGCTTGAATTTCCGCTCGTGTCGACGGCAGTCAGATAATAATAATAGGTTTTGCCGGATTCGACTTTGGTATCCTGAAACGTGTTGGTTTTTGTCGGTTCGGCAGTCAACAGAGTCCATTCGGATTTTTTTTGATTCGGGTTTGTCGAGCGAAAAATATTGTAACCGGCAATATCTCTCTCCGGGTTGACGGCAAAGAAAATCGATAAATTATTCGGCGCTGCGGCAATCGTGACGGCACTCGGAGAACTCGGCGCGAAAATGTCTCTCGGTAAAACTTCGATTATTTCAGAACCGTTACTTTCAATCGGTTTGCCGCCGCCGAGCGAAACCGTCCGTATAAAATATTTGTATTTTACACCGAACTGAAAAACTTTATCGAAAAATTCAGTTCCGGTAATCGGAGTTGAATTTTTTATTTTCGATTCATTTCCATCAACGGACACATAAACATTATAGCCCAAAATATTAGCTGGTTTTGAACCGTCCACATTTGTTTTCGGAGCGTTCCAATTTAACTTGATCGCGGCTTCTAAAACTTCGGCAGTCAAATTGAAAGGTTTATCAGCCACTGCGGATGTCGGTTCAATCGATAAAATATTGGAGAAAGCCGCCTTCTGTCCCGACTTGTTGACGAATCGGACGGCGTAACGAAGACGGGCGTTTTGACCGGCAAATTCCAATGTGTCCGAATAGGTTAATAATTTACGCGCGAAATCAGTCGGCTTAATTGGAACCGAATCAATCAAAGTGCTGCGCGAAGCAAAGTTTTCTTCCGTTAGATAGGGCGGCGTATTTAGTGGCTCAATCAACCGGTATACATCGATATGGTCGATATTCAAAATGCTCGCGTCGGCGGCGTTGCGGGCGGGCATCATCCAGGAAAGAATCACTCGATTACCGAGTTGGCTCGCCGACAGTTCTACTCTCTGTTGAACCCGTTCGACGGGCGGAAGGGGAATTGAACGCTTTCCGCAGCTTAAGCCAAAAAGCAAAGCGCACATTATAAACGCTAATGCTACTTTTTTAAAAAGACGAGTGTTTAAGATTTCTTTATTAAGCATAACGTTTAAAACACTTAAGCTATAGAATATACTGTCTTAGATTCGGGTCTTCGACAAGACTGCCTAACTTGCTTCGCACGTATTCCGAATCCAGGTTCAGGTCTTTGTTTTGCAGTTCTCCGCCCTCAAAACTGATGTCTTCAAGAAGTTTTTCCAAAAGCGTGTGAAGTCTTCGGGCACCGATGTTTTCCGTGTTTTTATTGATGCTTTCAGTCATTTCCGCAATCGTCGAGATGGCGTCCTCGGTAAATTGAAGGCTGATCCCTTCAGTGTTAAGCAAGGCTTGATATTGCTTAATAAGCGAATTCTTAGGTTGTGTAAGTATGTGTTTAAGGTCGGTTAAACTTAGTGCTTCAAGCTCTACCCTGATGGGAAATCGTCCCTGTAGCTCCGGTATTAAATCAGACGGTTTGGAAGTGTGGAATGCGCCGGCGGCGATAAAAAGAATATGATCCGTGTTAACCATTCCGTAACGCGTGTTGACGGTCGTGCCTTCGACAATCGGAAGCAAATCCCTCTGGACACCGCCGCGCGACACGTCGGGATTTCCGCCGCTCGAATTGCCGCCGGTGATTTTGTCGATTTCATCTAAAAAGATAATTCCCGAAGATTCGGTTTTTTCGATAGCCGAGCGGGTTATCCGTTCCATATCAATCAGATTTTCCTGCTCCTCGCGTAGCAAGTAGGCTTGCGCCTCTGCAACTTTTATTTTTCGGCGGACAGTCTTTGTAGGAAAAAGATTCCCGAACATATCACGAAAATTGACGCCCATTTCCTCCATTCCCTGACCGCCGACAAAATCTATCATCGTATTGGAACGGTCTTGCGTTTCTATTTCGATCAGACGGTCGTCGAGTTCACCGTTTCTTAATTGGTCACGAAGTTTTTCGCGGGTGCCGCCGGATTTTGATTTTTTTGATAAATCGAGTGAATCTCCGACATCGAAATCATCGGTGTATTGCGTGCCGGATGTCGGGTAAAGAATGGCGAGTATTTTTTCCTCGACATTATCTTTAGCTGCCTGCAAAACCTCTTCAAAACTCGCCTGTTTGGTCATATCGACGGCAATGTCGGTCAATTCTCTGATCATACTTTCGACATCGCGCCCGACATAGCCGACTTCGGTAAATTTCGACGCTTCGATTTTGATAAACGGAGAATTAGCGAGCTTTGCCAGACGGCGCGCGATTTCGGTTTTTCCGACGCCGGTCGAGCCGATCATTAAAATGTTTTTCGGCAAAACGTCCTGGGCGATTTCAGGCGGAAGTTTTTGACGGCGAATACGATTACGAAGCGCGATTGCGACGGCTCGCTTGGCATTTGTTTGCCCGACGACATATTTGTCTAATTCGGCGACAATTTGCCGCGGAGACAAATCATCGAGTTTTAGCTTCGGTTCGGTTTTTTTTATTTCGCCGCTTAAGTAAATAGCCATTTTGTATCTAGGAATATAAAGATTAAATTTCCTCAAAGATAATTTCAGAATTCGTATAAATGCAGATTTCGCTCGCTATGCCCAATGACTCGACAGCGATTTCGCGGGCTGAAAGTTCGGTGTGTTTCAAAAGCGCGCGGGCGGCGGCGAGAGCGAACATACTGCCCGAACCGACCGAGAGCAGACCGTCGTCAGAAGCAATCACGTCGCCTTTACCGGAAATCAGAAAAGCGTTATTTTTGTCGGCGACAATCAAGAGAGCTTCGAGATGGCGGAGATACTTGTCGGTTCGCCAATCTTTGCTCAGCTCGATGGCGGCGCGTTCGAGCTGCCCTTGAAACTGTTCGAGTTTTATTTCAAATTTTGATAATAGCGAAAAAGCGTCGGCGGTCGCACCGGCAAATCCGACCAAAATATTATCGTTAAAAATGCGCCGCACTTTTCGCGCGTTGCCTTTAATAACGGTTTCGCCCAAAGTAACCTGACCGTCGCCCGCCATCGCCGTCCGACCGTCGCGGTTGACGAGCAAAACGGTCGTCGACCTTATTTTTTGCGATTTATTTTTGCTTTTCATAAAAACATTAATGATAAATCTTTAAATTGAAATGCTCAAATTGACAGATGACGCAAAAAAGTTTGAACATTATAAAGTTTATGAACAACAAACCGAGAATTGGAATCACGATGCGTCTCGATGGCAACACCGACCGTTTTTGTCTCGGACGCGATTATAGTGAAGCATTGGAAAATTTCGGAGCGATACCGGTTCACATTCCCCTGATTCCCAAAAAGGATTATATCGCCGGAGTTTTAGAATTTCTAGACGGTATACTGCTGCCGGGAAGCGACTCGGACATCGACCCTCTGATTTACGGGGAAGAACCGCTGCCGAAATTAGGAGCCGTCGTTCCTGAAAAGGATGAAACGGATTTACTCGTCATCAAGGAAGCCGAACGATTAAAGATGCCGGTATTGGGAATTTGTTTCGGCATGCAAGTCCTTAACGTCGAACGCGGCGGAACGCTCATTCAGGACATCGAATCGCAAATCGAAGATTGTTTAAAGCACGAGCAGGGAACACCGCGAAGAAGAAATTCACACAGCCTAAAAATAAAAGAAAACAGCATCTTGTCGCGTCTGATAACGACAGGTGTAATAAAAGTAAATTCTTCGCATCATCAATCGATCAAAACTGTCGGTAAAAATTTGCAGGCAATCGCCTGGGCAAAAGATGGTGTGATCGAATGCATCGAAGATACGAGCGGCGACAGATTTGTTTTCGGCGTGCAGTGGCATCCCGAATTGTCCTGGAAGTTCGATGAATTATCAATAAAAATTTTTCAAACATTCGTCAGTCAATGCAGTGAGTTCAGCTCGAAGAAAAAATAAAAAACGTGGGAAAATTTCAACAAAAAAATATTAGATTAGGACTCGAAAAGATTTTAAACGAACGGCTCGGAGTTTTAAAAAATCTTCGAGTCGGCTTAATCTGCAATCAGGCATCGGTCAATCATCGATTTCAGCACGCGGCGGATTTATTCGAGGACAATCCGGGGATAAATTTAGTTAAATTGTTTGGACCGCAGCACGGCATTCGCGGCGACGTACAGGATAATATGGTCGAAACTTCGCACGGTATCGACCGGGCGACCGGGCTTCCGATTTATTCTCTCTACAGCGAAACGCGCGAGCCGACCGAGGAGATGCTTTCGGGTATCGACGCTCTGGTTTTTGATTTGCAGGATGTCGGTTGTCGGGTTTATACGTTCGTCTATACGATGGCGAACGCGATGTCAGCATGTACGAAATTCGGCAAGAAGATGTTTGTTCTCGACCGCCCGAATCCGATTGGCGGCACGGCAGTCGAAGGAAACACGCTCGAGCGCGGACACGAATCTTTCGTCGGACAATATCCGATTCCGATGCGTCACGGATTAACCGCCGGTGAATTAGCCCGATTGTTTAATCGAGAATTCGGGATAAACTGCGATTTGGAAGTAATTTCGATGGACGGCTGGGAACGTGAAGATTTTTATGACGAAACCGACGCGCCGTGGGTGATGCCGTCGCCGAATATGCCGAGTGTCGAGACGACCGTCGTTTTCCCGGCGACGGTTTATTTTGAAGGAACTCAAGTGTCGGAAGGACGCGGCACGACCCGCCCGTTTGAAATAGTCGGCGCGCCTTACGTCGACGCGCGGGAATATTCCGATGCTCTGGCGGCGCTAAATTTCGGCGGAGTCGTTTTCAGAGCGATTAACTTTTTACCGACTTTTCAAAAACACGCCGGTCAAACCTGCGGCGGTGTTTTCGTGCATATTACGGACAGAAACGAATTTGAGCCGGTTATCGTCGGAATTGCGATGGTAAAAACGATTTTCGATTTATATCCCGGCGAATTCAAATGGAAAAATCCGCCTTACGAATACGTCTTAGACCGTAATCCGTTCGATGTCATCGCCGGAACGGATAATACGAGAACTTCGATTGAGCGTAACGTTCCGGTCGAGGATATAAAACTTTTCTGGCAAAAGGACGTAAAAGACTTTCAGAATCTAAGAGAGCAATATCTTTTATATTAAATATATTGAAATTGAAAATACATCAGAGAAATAATTTAAATAATTTAAGATTATTAGACCGGGTTTATTACAACCGATACTTTAGATTCCACATTCAAATGGCTGATGTTTTAATTAACAAGGATAAAGAAAAATTATAATGGATAACCCATATTTAATCGGCATTATTTCGTGGCTTTTACCGGGTGCCGGTTATCTTCTGCAAAAACGCTGGGCGCGGGGAATCATCGTTGGCGCGAGTATCTGGACGATGTTTATCATCGCCCTTTACAGCGGCGGCGCATATTATCCGGGCTTTAGTTTTAAAGACGGAGCGCTGCTATATCTCTTAAATATATTTGCCCGGCTCGGAAACGGTCTGGGCGCGCTAATCAGCATAATCTTGTCGGCGAGTCCGCCGCCGAACGTCGCTGCCTGGGCGACATTTGAATACGGCGGAAGATTTTTGGAAACCGCCGGTCTGCTGAACTTTCTGGCGGTTTTAGATTCGATTGACATCAATTTGCGGAGGAAGCAATGATTCATTTTTTATATTTGGTCGGATTCGCCTTTTTCGTGTCAATCGCTTTCGGAATTTTCACCAACGGTGAGACGCGCGAAAAAATTATTTACGGCACAAAGATTTTTGCCCAATTTATTTTAATCAGCCTGGTTTTAGCGTGGGTTTTTTATTTTCTGCCGCGGTAACAAAAGATGAGTTTAATCGAAACCGAAGCCCTCGTTCTAAAAAGCTACGCGCTGGCTGAAGCCGACAAAATCGTCGTTCTGCTGACGCGGAACGAAGGCGTCGTGCGCGGCGTCGCCAAAGGCGCGAAACGCTTAAAAAGCCGTTTCGGCGGCGGGTTAGAGCCGTTTTCAATCGTTCAGGTCGCATATTACCAAAAGGAAGAACGCGAACTCGTTTCAATTAACCAAATCGAACTGGTAAAATCCTATTTTGAAAAGGCTGGCGACCCGGGATTTTTCCAAAAATTCGCTTATTTAGTCGAACTGCTCGTTGAGTTCGCGCCGCCCAACGACCCGAACGAAAAACTTTATCGAATGGCGAAGGTTTGTCTCGAGACGGCTTCGGAATCTGCGCAAAATCTCGACGCGACCGTCGTTTATTTCGAGCTTTGGATATTGCGGCTCGGCGGATATTTGCCGAACTGGAACGAATGCGACAACTGCGGCAGGGAATTCGAGCCGAATGAAAAAACCACGTTGCAAATAAATTTTCAACTTCGCTGCCAAACTTGCCAATTGAATCGGAACGATTGGTTGATTTCGAGCGAACAGCGCCGTATTTACAATCAAGTCCAAAAATTATCGCCCGCGAAATTTGTCGAATTCGCTTCCGATAAAGAAAAAAGCGTCCGAGAGGTTTCCGCGGTTTTAAAACGAATTATTTCCGGCGTTCTCGGCAGAGACATTTCCGCGGAAAAAAAATCGGTCGCTGGATTTTAATATAAAATGAAGCGTTTCGGTCGGTTAATTTCAAGTTATCTGGTACGAACCGTTCTGCCTTACTTTTCATTCGCTTGGATTTTACTAAGCGTTATTTTATTCGTCCAGCAAGCCGGTCGCTACTCTGATATTTTTTTCAGTTCAAGCATACCCAAAAATTTAATCTGGCAATTAACGCTCGCGCTCGTGCCGAACGTCATCGCTTTCACTTGCCCGATGGCGGTTTTGATCGGCGTCGTCATCGGGCTCTCGAAAATGCGCGGCGACAGCGAACTCGTCGCCATCCGCGCCGCTGGCGTCGGAAGTTTTCAAATAACGCTCCCGATTATTCTTTTGGGAATTTTACTGTCCATTTTTACATTTTCGGTAAATATTTACGGAATTCCTTTCGCCGCCCAAATCGTCCGCAAAATTGCCGTTCAGACCGCCATTTACAAACTCGAATCGCCGATTGAACCCGGCGTCTTTAACACGGAAATAAACGGCTTTACGATTTATGTCAAAGACGGAGACGTTGAGAAAGGAACGTGGAAAAACGTCTTTATCTTCAGCGAGAATCCAGAAACGAAAGAAATGCGTCTGATAACGTCTAAAAGTGGGCGGATTGACAATAAAGGCGAGACATCCGAGTTAGTATTGGAAAATGCCGTCGTCAATACTTTTACAATTAATAATTCTCAGGTCAAGACGACTTCTGATAACGGCGGGCAAATCAGATACGCTATTAAAACTAAACGCGGCGAATTAGTGCAAAAGATGAGCGGCGGCGAGCAAAGTCCCGAAGAACTGGGCTTGAAGGAACTGGCTCGGTTTGCAAAAACTAAAATCGGCAAAGAGCGAACGGAAGCGGAAATAATTTTGCAGCGTCGAATACTTCTTTCATTAACACCTCTGATTTTCGCGCTGCTCGGAACCGCTCTCGTTCTCAGATTCAATCGCGGCGGCAGAGGATTTGGAATTTTTTTGGCTTTGTTAAGTTTGATTGTCTATTATTTAATCGCGCTTTTCGGCGAGCAAATGGCGAGAACAAATATTATCAGCGTATTTTCCGCCAGTCTGCTTCCGATTTTAACCAGTCTTCTGATGATCCTTTATTTCAATTCCTCGGTGCGTTTTTTTACAAAAAAAAACTTCCGCGGCATCGGCAAAAAATTTAACTTTAAAAGTCCGACGAATTCTGATCAAACTCGGAATCGGAAAAGAAATTTGTCTTTCAACTTGTCGACCAGAATTTTAGATGTCGACATTGTTTTAAATTTAATCAGATATTTTCTGCTGACTTTTTTCTTTTTAATTTTTATTTATTTAATTTTCACCGTTTTTGAACTCTGGAAATTCGTCGCGGACTTAGATAACGGCTGGGAACTTCTCGTTAAATATCTTATTTTCCTTTTACCGTATGTTTATATTCAATTGGCGCCGTCGGCTTTGATGATTGCCATTTTAGCGACCTTCGTTATCAAATCGAGGCAAAACGAAGTCGTGACCTGGATGGCGGCGGGGCAGAGCGTGTTTCGGCTTTTGACGCCTTGTTTTCTGTTAATGGTTTTAATCGGTTTCGTAAATTGGCAATTACAGGAAAACGTCCTGCCCGCCACAAATCAAAATCAAGACGCTTTGCGCGAACAGATTCGCAGTCGGGGAGTTTTGGCTAAAAAGACGGGAAAATCCTGGGTCGCCGACGATAAGCGCATTTATTCGTTTGAATTGGAAGACCAGAGAAGTGAAGACTCTCAAAAAGTTAAAAATCTCTCGATTTATGAATTTTCAGATGAAGACGCCAAACTTCAAGCCGTCTATCGAACGAACGAAGCCGTCTGGTCAAAAAATAAGATAAAATTCGGTCAAACGACGGAAAAAACGAGCTGGACGAATAACAAAATAGAAACGACCGAAATATCGGACGGGGAATTAGCGGCAGATTCGAGTCCGTTTGATAATTTTTCAGAAAAGCCGAGCCATTTGGATTCGCAGACATTAAAGAAAAAAATCGCCGACAGTGAAATCGAGCAAAAAAATTATGAAATCGCGCTCGAAAAAAGATATGCGACTCCTTTTTTGCCTTTAATAATCGCTTTATTCACCGCGCCTTTCGCTTTGTCTCTGAGCCGGAAAGGAAAAGTTATTACCGTCGGCTACGCGGTCGGCGTCTGGCTTTTGTTTATGGGTTTGACGGGAACTTTCGAGCAATTCGGACTAAACGGTTTTTTGTTTCCGAGTCTGGCGATTTGGACGCCGTTATTTTTATTTTCTTTAATCGGAGTAATTTTACTGTCGAGGGTCAAAACATAAAAAAACAAAAAAAAGGCGCGAATTCCATATGGAATTCGCGCCTTTTTTAAAGAATTATCTTTTTCGATTAAGTTCCTGTTTCCCAGCTCGTCATATATTCGAGCATTTCCGGCGTCAGAGTATCAATCGAAATTCCGAGCGCGCGCAGTTTGAGGCTGGCAATTTCCTGGTCCACTTCCGCCGGTAGAACATGAACGCCCGCTGCCAGCGAACCTTTATTTTTAACTAAATACTCAGTCGAAAGAGCTTGATTGGCAAAGCTCATATCCATCACGCTCGCTGGATGACCTTCTGCCGCCGCTAAGTTAATTAGCCGACCTTCGCCGAGAACGATGACGCTCTTGCCGTTTTGTCCGATGTATTCTTCGACGAACGGGCGGCGATTGGCGACTTCCGTAGACATTTCGCGCAAGGCTTCGAGATTTAATTCCAAATCGAAATGTCCGCTGTTAGCGACGATGGCGCCGTCCTTCATCGATTCAAAATGCTCTTTGTCGATGACGTGGCGGTTGCCGGTGACGGTGACGAAGAAATCGCCGATTTTCGCGGCTTCGGTCATCGGAAGAACGCGGAAACCGTCCATCACCGCTTCGATGGCTTTAATCGGGTCGATTTCCGTCACGATGACGTTCGCTCCCAACCCGCGAGCGCGCATCGCCACGCCTTTGCCGCACCAGCCGTAACCGACGACGACGAAATTTTTTCCGGCGAGCAGGATGTTCGTCGCGCGGATAATGCCGTCTAATGTCGATTGTCCGGTTCCGTAGCGGTTATCGAAGAAATGTTTGGTTTGCGCGTTGTTGACCGCCATCGCCGGGAAGTTCAGCACGCCGGCTTTCGCCATCGCTTCGAGCCGGACGATTCCGGTCGTCGTCTCTTCGGTCGAACCGATAATCGTTTCGGAAAGCTCTTTCTTTTCCTTCAACATCGTCGCCACGACATCAGACCCGTCGTCGATAATGATATTCGGGTTCGATTCGAGCGCCATACGGACGTGGCGCATATAAGTTTCTGTCGATTCGCCTTTCATCGCGAAAACCGGAATGCCCCAATCGGCAACCAGAGACGCAGCAACGTCGTCCTGCGTCGAAAGCGGATTCGATGCAATCAAAATCGCTTCGGCGCCGCCTGCCTGAAGCGTGCGCGCCAGATTTGCCGTTTCCGTCGTGATGTGAGCGCAAGCCACGAGTTTGACGCCCGCGAGCGGCTTTTCCGCCTCGAAACGCTCGCGGATAAGCCGCAAAACCGGCATTTCGCGGTCAGCCCATTCGATTCTTTGTTTGCCCTGCGGAGCAAGGTTGATGTCTTTTATATCGTAATCCATTGAAATTCCTTCTTTTGCCATATTTTTATTTTTTGATTTTAGATTTTTAGATTTTTAGATTTTTTTGAAAATTAGATTGAAAGCAAAAAGGTATTTGAATTTCGGCGAATAAATTTATTCGGCGTCAGTCAAATACCTTTAGACTTGAAATTTAAACTCCGGTCGCCGAACTGAAAGCATTTAGAAGAGCATCGACTTTGTCGGTTTTCTCCCATGTGAATTCGTCGTTGCTGCGTCCGAAATGTCCGAATTTAGCCGTCGCCTTAAAAATCGGGCGGCGCAAATCGAGCGTTTCGATAATGCCTTTCGGCGTCAGTTCAAAGTTTTTACGGACGACTTCCGAAAGTTTGTCTTCGTCGATTCTGCCGGTGCCGTGCGTGTCGACGCGAACCGAAACCGGCTCGGCGACGCCGATGGCGTACGCCAATTGTACCGTGCATTTTTCGGCTAAACCGGAGGCAACGATGTTTTTGGCGATATAACGCGCCATATAGGCGGCTGAACGGTCGACTTTCGTCGGGTCTTTGCCGGAAAACGCGCCGCCCCCGTGCGGCGCGTAGCCGCCGTAAGTATCGACGATAATCTTGCGCCCGGTCAGACCGGCATCGCCCATCGGACCGCCGACGACAAAACGCCCGGTCGGATTAATATGATATTTCGTATCGCCGTCGAGCAAATTTCCCGGAACGGTCGTTTTAATAATTTTTTCTAAAATATCCGCCCGTAACGTCTCGGTTTCGACTTCTTCGGCGTGCTGCGTCGAGATGACGACGGCTTCGACCCGAAACGGTTTGCCGTCGCGGTATTCAATCGTTACCTGCGATTTGCCGTCGGGTCGGAGATATGGAAGTTCGCCGCTGCGTCGCGCTTCGGATAGCCTTCTGGTCAAGTTATGCGCCAATTGAATCGGCAGTGGCATCAATTCTTCGGTTTCGTTACAGGCAAACCCGAACATCAAGCCCTGGTCGCCCGCGCCGCCCGTATCGACGCCCTGCGCGATGTCGGGCGATTGCGTTCCGACTAAATCCATGACGCTCAGAGTGTTGCAGTCATAACCGTAACTGGCGTCATTGTAGCCAATATCGTTGATCGTGTCGCGGATGATTTTTTTATAATTGACAATCGCCTTGGTGGTAATTTCTCCGGCGATAACGGCGGTGCCGGTGGTGACCAACGTTTCGCAGGCGACCCGGGCGGTCGGATCCTGTTCTAAAATCGCGTCTAAAACCGCGTCAGAAATCTGGTCGGCAATTTTGTCCGGGTGACCTTCCGTAACGGATTCGGAAGTAAATAAAAAGTTTGCACTACTCAATTTGTCTTTAACTCCTTGTTTTACAATTTTTACAATATTATACAATAAAATATTGAAATCTCAGATTAGATTACAAAAGGGAAATAGTAACTTTTTATTGTTTAAGTGTCAAAAGGTTAGCAATTCAGGAAGAACACGGTAAAATTGAATCAATATAGTAACTATTCAAATGCGAATCAGTAGTAGAAAACGAGCAGAAAGAAAGCAACTGCTAGTTTTCCCCAACAATGTATCAGCAAAGCGTCAGTTGAACGGACTTTGCTGGCTTTTTG